>Ga0209425_10003770_pt1 | contig 15861 bp, 10 predicted proteins | sample COG_05_FD_184749 | JGI IMG/M metagenome (GOLD analysis project Ga0209425, IMG submission 184749) | Pelagic Microbial community sample from North Sea - COGITO 998_met_05 (SPAdes) (version 2) | ecosystem: Environmental > Aquatic > Marine > Neritic zone/Coastal water | place: Helgoland, sampling...
TTGTTGACTCGAATCTCCCATAACAAAAAGATTCGAGTCCGATGGTATATAAATAACGTTTTGTTCTTCTTTCTTTCGCGATCGCGCGTTCGCAAGATGCTCGTCGTCTCTCGTTTGTCCGCTCGTCGTTTGCGCGCGAATTCTTTCTTAGGTTAAATGGGGCAAACGCGAGAGGCACTTTTTGAATCAAAAAATCCCGTCGAAAAATCTGAAACGACCACAAACCGCTTTTTTTTATCCACTTTCTCTTCATGAAGAAAAAGAATAAAAAATATTCAGAGCAGCAGCGAAAGAACAGAGAGAGAGCACACACAAGTATGTTTCGCGAAACGAGAGACGAGGAGCGTTTTTGAAGAGATGCGCGCACCTCTCTCTCTCTCTCTCTCTCTCTCGGGGTGGTGGCACGCGACGACGACGACGACGACCGGAGAGAACGAGAACGAGAGAGAGAGAAAAAATCGAAAACTGTTTTGCAATATATTTTGTGCCTTTTCGCGCGCGCGCAAAAAAAATTTTTCCGAATCGTTTTTTTTTCTTCCTCTTCTTCGCTTTCAAAACGCACCACGCGCGATGCGTTCGAACAAAAACAACAACGACACAAACAGAAGAGAGAAAGAGAGAGAGAGAGTGAGAGAGACCTCTTTTTCCCTTTCACGCGATCGTAAAAATGCGCTTTTAAGCGCGTTGTTGTGTGTTTGCGCCGGCGTGCGCAAAAAAACCATTTTAATTAACCTTATAATAAAACAAGAGCAAAAAACTTTTTATCTCTTTTGGATATTTGCTTCGTTGGATTTTTTGCGCTCGTCTTTTTGGACTGTTTTTTTAAAGGTCACGTCTCGCCCCCAGTTTTTCCTTTGTTATGAAGATATGAACACAAAGGAGAGCGAGAACAAGAACAACAACAACGAGAACAACAAAAGCCCTACACCCGGAAGAAGAAGAAGAATACAGATAGAGGACATCAGGTACGCGAGTGAGAAGATTTTGAGTGGTTTTTGTGACGGTGGTGGTGTTGCGACTGCTTTTGGAGAGTCATCGTCGTCATCCCCCGTGGTCGCGCGCGAGGAGGCGTCTCGACGCGCGATGGAAGGGTTGCTGCTGCTCGATGATGAAGACGATTCAGACGACGATTCAGACGACGACGACAAGGAGGGTTTACTGCTGGAGAAGGCGATTTCGACGAAACTGTTACCCAAGGAAACGAAAGCGGTCGTCGATATGATCAGGAGAGATGCATCAAACGCGTTGAAATTCGCACTGATGAGTTGTGGTTGTTCCAACAAGAATCCAACAGTCGCCGGCGAGGTGTTTGCGACGCGAGAGATTTTATTTCCGGGTCGAGGAGGAGTTTTAGGAGAAGGAAAAGAAGAACGAGACGATGATGAGAACGATTTTGACGATGATGATATCGCCGATATAAAAGATAAAATACTGTCGCGGAAAACGATGGAGTTTTGGGAAGCCGCGGTGAGCAGGATAGAGTTTGAATACGAGAGGAGGAACGATAGCGCGAGAATCGAAGCCGCCGCGAAGCGGGTTCGCGCGCGGTACAACGAGTTTCTTTCCCAGTACGTCTACGCGTTAGACGCAAAGTACAGAGAGGATAAAGAAAACAGATCCGCGAACGAAGCGATGGATAATTTGAAGTTACGCGTGTCGTTGTTAAAAGACGCGGTGATGAAACGGAGAGAAGGCGACAAGGCGAGAATTTTTAGTAAAAAGTTTGCGTTGGAAGCGAAACATTTACTCGTGGAGTTGAAGATGCCTTCGCCGGAAGCGGTGGCGTTGTATCAGTTCGTCAGTTCGATAGATTTAGCAAACAACAAATAGAAAGAATAGTCGTTATAGTAGTTCTTCGATTAGTGTATTATATAATGTACAAATGTATCATCTCTCTCTCGTTTTTCTTCTCTCGTTTTTCATTTCGACGGGGGTTTAGACGTTTCTCGATACTCGGACGATTCCAGCGTGACCGTGTTTGTTTTTCCGAAGATGACGACCTCGGCGCGAACCACGCCGTCTTCTAACCGTTCGACGACATTTCCGTGAAACCCTTTGAACGGTCCGTTAAATATTTCTAAATCGTACGTCTTTTTCTTCGCTTTCTTTTCTTCTTCTTCTTCTTCGGTTGGATTCTCCGCTCTCAACTCTGCGACCCGTTCCGTGCGTTTCTTCATCTTCACGCCATAAATGTTTGTCTCTTCTTCCTCTCTCTTGGACAAATCCATCTCGCTCATCAATTCTTTAATTTTCGCGTCGTATTCAACTCTGGACACAATCGTCGGCGCCGAAGCTCGGATTAAACTTTCAAACAACCCGGGGTCAATCGGCTCGGCGATTTCGCGTCGCGTCGCCTGTCGTTTCCCGAAACTCGTCGTCCCACCCGTCGCCAAACCTTGGACAAAGTACTCGCTCTCTAAACTTCGAATAGTGTCTTGAGACATGTTTGCAATTTTCGCGAGGATGAACCCAGCCTGTATCGGTTCGCCCTCAACAATCAATTGTCGAATTTCTAAATCCGTTCTCCCGTGCGTCTCTTCTTCGGCCAAAACAAACCCGGGGGGAGGTTTTCGCGGACACCACACGTCCACCACTCCAGAAACGTTCAAGCAATTTGCCATCGCCGCGTTTTCTCGCATTTCTGAGCATTCAATCGTGTACCACATCGCTTCATCACTGGAAGCCGAAGCGTCGCTCTCTCCTCCCGATGATGATCCTTTCGCCTTTTCGCTCGTCGACGCGTTTACGAACGAATTCAACAAATGATCTCTCGCGTACGACCGTTTTCGCTCCGTCATCTCCTCCCCTTGAAACGTCTCTTTCAGGACATTCTCCACGTTCGCCGAATTTGCCACGGTAAACTCCGCGTCTTCAATACCTGCATCGGTCGTCGCCGCCTCCGCCGCCGCCCTCCTCCTCGTCGTCGTCGTCGGCATCCTCCCGCTTCTCAATCTCCTCCTCTCCCGTCGATCGTTCAACTCTCGCGCTACGTTCTCTTTCGTCGACTCTTCTTCTTTCTTCCTCATTTTATACATCTTCAGTGGATCTTTCCCGTCTTGTTCGTCCACTTTGGCGTAGGCCAATCTCTCCGCCAGGTCGATTTTCTTCCCGGGCGATTGTGGCACTCGCAACTGTTTCAAACTTTCTTTCAATTCCGTCGCTTTCATCGCGGAGGAAATGGAGAGGAACTCCTCGAACGTCTTCTTTTTTTCCTCTGTCTCCTTTTCTTCTTCTTTTTCCTCCTCGTCGTTCGTTTCTTTCGTCGTCGCTTGAAGAACAAAAGAAGAAGAGAATCTCTTTTCGTCGTTGTTGTTGTTGTTGACGGCGCTGCTCCTTTTCTTAATCATCGAAGCGCTCGTTCTTCTTCTTTTACTGAGAGTACTCAAACCGCATCCTGCGCCGAAAAAAATCCTCGTCTGAATCCTCGTCGTCGTCGTCATTCTCTTTTTAATAATACTAATTTGCCCCGAAAGGTTTGTTGTGTGGTCGCGTTTCAAAGCAGCGCAACAATAACGTGCGTGTAATGAATGAATGGTTCGTCTTGTGAAGAGTTGTTTTTGCCCTAAAAAATGTTTGGGGACAAACGCACTCCTAAACTCTAATACATGTACAGACCCTGAATCAAACACTGGTTAAAAAGGAACCTTGAGATATTAGAAATACTCGGTCATTTCATATTACATGGAATAAATACTACACGCGTACAAAATATATTATATGTACTACGTTTGCTTGTCTACGAGTCTTGGAAGGACAGTTGCGAATCGCTCGTATTGAAAAGCGCGGGCGTGCCAGACCGAGACGCGTCGTCTTCATCTCGGCCGTTTGCATTTTCCTCCCGCGCTTTTACAATTGAACTCGCCGTTTTCAATTCCTTCATGCTCTTCTCGCCTTCTGTTATCGTTCGTATCATCATCTCGCTTTCCATGAGCTTTTCTTTCAAACTCGCTCGATGCCCAATCGCCCTTCGTAGTTTCGCCAACGCGTGCGCCTGTACTTCTTGCGCGTGCGTAATCGTCGAGTACGTGCTCAACATCGCCGCGAAAGAACCGCAACCTAACAAAACCCAAAAATACCAGAACATGATATCGCTAAAACCTTCGGGATAGAAGTCCCCGAATCCGACCGTCGTCAACGTAATCACGGAAAAGTAAAACGAGTTCACGTCTGTCCAATCCGCGCTATAATAAATAAAGCCCATAAAGAACCAAATCCAGCACAACACACCCGCGCTATAAAAAGTCGTTTTCTCGTACGCGATGTTATGATTCGCTCGAATTAAACTCAATAACTCGATCAGCTCGCTCACTTGAATCTTCGTCGTCTTCGTGCATGCGTTCGAGTGCTCCAAGTGCCTCTCTAAATTTGACACCGCAACTTTTTCCCAACCGCCTCCTAAACACTTTAAAAACGGCTGCAACTCGTCGACGTGTATTTTGTAGTTCAAATCGATCGCCCCATACTCTCTGGTCGTTTGTGCGGCAAGCGCTTTTAACAGTTTTGACTGGTCGATGCTCAATCTCAAAGGCACTCTCAACCCGAAGCACCGAATAAAGACGTGCGTCAACACTCTCGCGATATCGAGCAGCATGTTCGCCAACGACCCGAGAAGCATACCGAACCTACCAATTAACGGCACGCTAAAAATTGCAATCAAAAGTTTCCCTCTGTAACTCACCGGACTCAGGTTCCCGTACCCGATGGTTGTCATCACCGTCGCGACGACGTAAAACGCATCCATCGTCGATAACAACTTCACGCTCGAGACGTCCTCGCCACTCTCCAAAGCCTCCTTCTTTAAAAACTCATTCTCCACGTGCTTCAGAGCTAACGAAACGCTCGTGATCAACACTATGACCACAGTCTGCCGCCACAAAAACCTCAACGCTTGCCTCTGGCTCGGCAAACACTTGCTCAGTAACTCGCTCCACGAGTTCTGCGCATCGTTCGAGCATATCTTTTTCCGATGCAGCTTTGAAAAGCGAGAGAGCAATCTGGTCTCCAAAGATTCCCGGAGGACGAAGGACGGGGAGGAATATTCGTTGCGAAAGGATTGGGATTTTTTCAACGACGACGGTGGAGACTTTTGTTGGCCTCCTCCTCCTCCTCCTCCTCCCGAAGCGTAAGGCATCGGGGCGGTGCCTCTCTCCGCGTCGCCCTCGGTCATCTCAAAGTTTTGAAGAGGAGAGGTCTATCCATTTTTAGAATGTGGAAGCCACCGAGACCCTAAATACACTTGAGGCGAATTTGTCTTTTGGAAGAAGCGTCACATTCAGCAGACGAAACCACGCGCGCGCGCACACTCGACGAGACAGAGAGTCAGAGAGAGAGTAATACTACTACTAATAATGGTTGACGATGATGACGACAAGTACAACAAAAAAAAAGCGCTTCCGGTTCCTAAATTTACGACGAGGCAAACGACGACATCATCCTTGACGCCGGATGGGAAAACGAGGAAAGAGCGATCGATGGGAGGAGGTTTAGGAGGACAGTCGTCAAAGTCCGCGCAGAATTCACCACAAAATCAATTCGATTCGAATCGCTTGGCGGCGAAATTGGATTTCTTATCCGCGAGAGTGAACTTTGACGGCGAAGAGGAGACGCAAACGAAAGTACACAACGCGTTGGACCGATTGTCGTTTGCAACGCAAGTGCACCACACGGCGGACGCGTTCGGGCAAGCGCTGACGGACGCGAAGGAAGAGGTTGGAGAGTACGCTTTGAAAGCGGCGGAGTCGGTGGCGAGGTTTCAAGCGACGCAATACGCGGCGAAATGGATGCCGTTGGAAACGAACGTGAACTTGAAGCCGACGTACGTGAAGGTACCGGTGAGTACGGTGGAACGGTTGAAATTTTACGAGGACGAGAACGTGCGGCAGATTGTCGCGCAACATTTAATCGAGAAGGAGACGATATTAGCCGAGAACGCCGGGTTGAGGAGTTTAGTGCCTGGTTTGCAAGACGAGGTATCGTCTGAGCAGGTGGCAAATATTCGAGAGACGGAAGACGGCGTCAATCGCGCGCTGTTGTTAGCCGCGGTGGAGGAGATTGCAAAGTTGAAAACGAGAGTGACCGTGTTGGAAGGCGAGGCGGCGAAACATCGAGTCACCTCCGCTGGATTTGGGTTGATTGGTGTGAACGCGAGCGAACATTCTGGGGAGATTGCCGAACACGCGAGGAAGTTGACGACGGAATTGGCGAGAGTGGAGGAAGATAACGGAAGACAGAAGTGGTTAATCGGCGAGAAGGATAAGGAGATTGAAACGATTAAAGGTAAGTTCATGGATACGTATCAGTACTCGTTAGAGGAGAGGTTGCAGGAAAGCACGGAAGCGTTGGAAGTGGCGGCGAACTTACAAGGAGAGCAGTTGCAGTATTTAGAAGACCACGCGTTGAAAGTGCTGGCGAAAAAGAACGAAAAGTTGGACGATTTGGTCTACCAGTTAGAAACGTTGGCTTCGCACCGAGAGCAAACGAGAGAACATTTGACGGCGTTTTTGGAACGAAACGACGAGACAGTGGTGTCTATTTTGTGTTCATTGGCTGGGTTTTCGAGCAAAAAAACGAAAGAGATTGTAGAACACCGACGAAGTCGATCGTTAACTGGGAGATTGGCGTGGTTAGGGAAGAACTTGAAACCGGTGAGTAGCGCTTTATCGAACGCGTTGATGGCGTGCGCTTCTCCGCCGGGAGGGATACCGCGCGAAGGCGACGCGATTTTAGCAGACGCGGCGGCGGATACAAAAAATACTACCACCATTACTACGAGCAGCACGAGTGATGAAGACTCCTTGACGAAAGCAGCAGCACCGGAAAAGAACGCGGCGGGGGAAAGTAGCGATGATAGCAAAGAGAAAGAAAAGAAAGCAGACGGCGGCGGGGAAGCGAAAAAAGAAGAAGACAAAGAAGAAGCGCGAAAAGAAACGCATCCAGAAGAAGAAGAGGTACAAAAGGCGACGATAAACGTCCCCGAACGAAGCCGCTCGCGTCCAAAACCAAAAAGTCCTCGTAAGAACGAGAAAACCAGCGGTTTCCACGGATTCGACGACCCGGAAGCAGCCGCAAAAGAGGCGAAAAAAAGAGCCAAAGAACGCGCGGCGTTGCCGGCGCCGAAACTCATCGGTCGAGCCGCCGAACGCGAAGCCGAAAAGATGCGCCAACGAGAGAAAAGTGGCTTCGGGGGTTTTGGAAGCGAGGCGGAAAGTTCCGACGACTCCGATTAAATCGTTACTGTTGTTATTTATTCATCGTACGCGTCGTTGTTGTTCTTTCACCTCTTCTGCTCTTTCTCGCTACTCCTATCTTTTCGACTACTCTCACTCCTACTTTTATTATTCTCACTACGCTTACTTTTCTCATCGTCGTCATCGTCATCATCATCATCATTACCGCCACCCTCGTCGTCCATTTCCCCGTAATATCCGGGATCTTTCATCATGCACTCTCTCAGCGCGGTCGTTTCCTCGACACATTTCGCGACGAAATCTTCCTCGTTCGCCTTCGCGTCGTCCACGCATTTTTCCCAACATATGAATTCCTGTTTACACGACCCGCCTTTCATGTACGCGCAGAATCCGCACGTTTCTTCCTCCTCCTCCTCTTCCGTTGCTTCTGGTTGTTCCTCTTTATTCTTAGTAGTATCGTTCTTATTCTTTTCCTCGATTTCTTTTGCTTTCGCTGCTTCTTCTTTCGTCATCTTTCGCAACACGTGTTCCGTTACAGTCTGACGTAATTTCCCCGCACAAGTGTTGCACTCTCTCTCTCTCTCTCTCTCTTTCCTTCTTTCGGGAAGAAGAAGACGACGACAAAGAAGAGAGAGTCTCTCTGCCTCTCCGCTCTTTTAAACGCATAATCATTTTCTGTCCTCCCGCTTTTTCTGCGGAGAGACGCGATACAACGACGCAGAGAGAGAGAGAGCGTTGAAATCAGAGCGATGGCGAACGATGAGCGGAGGACATCCTCCTGGGCGACGGACGCCGCCGTCGATCTCCTCAACAGCTCGAAACTCACCTCGAACGCGTCGGAAAAACTGGAAAAACTGAAACAAATCGAAGAACTCTTTCGCGGGAACACCTTCAACAAAGACGACGACCAAGAGAGCGAGGCAAAAGACGCGATGACGGTCGTGTTGCGCCCGATGTTTGAATCGATCGTGACGGAAACCGATCCGCGAGTGCGCAAGTTCGGGTGCGAATTGAGCGAACGCGTGTGCGTTTTACTCGGAGAAAACATGTCCACTCTCTCGTCCGCATCGTCCGTCTCGTCGAGTGCGGCGGTGGAACGCAACGGAGGACATTTCGCGTCTGTGTTGGAGAGTTTGTTCGTCTTAGTCTCCGACGGGCAATTTCCAGCGGTGCAAAAGAGAGCGACGGCGGCGAGCGCGAACGCGTTTCGAGAAGTTTTAGTGAACGCGGCGATCGAAGGCGCGAACGTCGATCCGATGATTGATTCGGAGGGTTCGTTAGACGAGGGAGAGGAGAAGACGAATACACAGACGACGAAGAAGAAGACGAAGAAGAAAGAGCAATATTCAAACGTCGCTTTGATGTGGGAGAAAGCGTTGGCGCTGGCGCGCGCGATAAGCGCGAACGTCTCGAACGAAACAGTCAACGACGGCGTGCGAATGCAATCGGCAAAGTTTTGCGAAAGCGCGTGCTTACTTTTAGCCGGCGTCGGGTGGGGGGCCTCGGTCGTCAAGCCGACGCATAAGTTGTTGAAATTGGACGAGTTGGGAAAGTTGTCGGACGAGAAAAGGGACGCTTTAGGGGACGGGCTGAAAGTAACCATCGAGAAAGGCGCGAAACCGTGCGGACCGTTCACGTTGACGTTAATTGGCGCGCTGGGGACGGTGTGCGTGAAATCGGAGAGACACGCGGTAGAATCGTTACAGGCGCTGGTGAACGCGTCTTCGACCTTGAGTAAACGGTTTAAATCTGAGGAGGGTAGCGGTGGTAGTAGCGGTGGTGCTATTTCCGCGTCGGCGAAAGCGTCGGCGTCGAAAGCGTTCGCGCAAACGTTTACGGAAATTGCGAAGAAAGCGCCTTCGTTTGCTATTTCCGGAGAATTAAAAGATGGATTAGCTTCGGCGTGTAGAGAATTGGGCGCGACCGCGGCGTTTGAACAAGCGATGCGACAGAGAGAGCGGGAGAGAGGGAAGAGCGCGTTGTTGAAGAACGCGGCGGGCGGCGGCGGTTCCTCGATTCGAGGCGGGAGTGGCATTAAGCGAGAACGATCAGAGGACGCTTCTTTAGCGCCGTTAACGGCGGGAGGGGACGACGGCGGGATGAAGAGAGCGCGTTTACGCGCTCCGCCGCCACCGCCGCCGTTACAACAGCAGCAGTTTCAACATTACCAGCAGCAACAACAACAGCCGTATTATCATCAGCAACAGCCAGTACATTACGGAGGCGCGGGGTTGCCGATGATGCAACAACCGCACCACGTTGTCAGTCTAGGTGGACACGGGATTCCACCTCCGCCACCGCCGGCGCCGTTACACCCGAGAACTGATCCCGGGATTTTACAACAAGTTTTAGCAACTTTAGAACAACTCGCGGCGTCAGATTTGAACATGTTGCAGAATTTTGTGACGCAGTTAGGGACGACGTCGCCAGCCGCCTTGGCGGACGCGGTGCTTTTATTCTTTAGAAATCCGGCGACGACATTGAATCAAGCGGTTTTGGGGATGAATTTTGCGCCTACTCAAGGTGCGCTCGCTCCGGCGGCGCCTTCATCGCTGGAAAATGCGCAACAGAAAGACTTGGGCACCGGGGCGATTCTTTCCGCCATCGCCCGCGTGCAGAAGCTTTCGAAAAGTGCAAATCGTAAATTCGCGTTGGATTGCGCCAAACGCATACGAGCGTACGGAGCACTGAGAGCCGATGGCGACGCCAAGGCGAATTCATTGAGTAGTATTCGATTAGCGCTCATAGCACGATTAGCCTGCGCGGATGCGATTCCAGACGGTTCTTCCGTCGGTAGCGGTAATAATAATAGTAAGAAGAACGAAGACGAAGACGGGGAAGATGACCGAAATCAACGGCCACCCATGGCGACCGAAACGAAAGTTGGCGTTTTGAAACCGATGGATGGGAATCTTCGAATAGCGTCCCACGTCGCCGACGCGCCGATGGTTGCTCGTTCGATTTTGTTCCCGGTGGACGATGAGAACGCGCCTTTAGAAAGAGACGGCGTGCAATCGTGCGCGAGATGGTTAGCTGCGTTGCACGCGGCGGAGCTCGCGCAGAGTTTAGGCGCTTCATCCGCGAAAGCGGAAAACAATAAAAAGAAGAAGAAAAAAGACGAAGACGCCGCCAACGCGCAGGACAAAGACGGGTTTCACTACTACTCCATGGGCGTGCGCAAAGATGACGCCATTCGCGCCGTCATGCGCATTCTCGCCTCCGACCCTCGCGCCAGAAGACACGAAATCTCCGAAAAAAGGCTCACGGGAGAAAAGAAACTCCTCTCAAAAATTCTCTGTGAAATTCCGTTCGATATTCCTAATAAAGCCTGGGACGCGCTTCGCGAGATGCTCGGTATGAGCGGCATCGACGAATACGACGTATCTCGAGACGAGGCGTTTAGCGTCGAATCGAACAAGAACGACGATTCTGTCGTGAACCTCGCGTTGCACGTGTTGAGAGATTTGTGCGTCGACCGACCACCGGCGCGAGCAAACGCGTTGGAAATTCTCTTAGAGTGTGCGACGAACACGGACGCGAGCGCGGACGAACGCACGAGGGCGAAAGCTATTCGTCTCGTGGCGAATCGATTACACCAACAGCACGCGGCTGAGGCGGACGCGAGTACGACTGGGGTGATAACAACCAACGAAGTCGAGCAGTACGCCATCAAATCGGCGACGGAGAACGGCCGCGATATTGGTGCGGCGCAGTTGCAATTAGCCAACGAAGCGATCGAGGCGCGCGCGATTGAAAAGAACGAAGCGGAAGCCATCAAAGGCATGACGACTGGAATTGAAGACACCGCGGAACAAGAAGGCGACGACCATCGAGAGAAAGAAGAAAGGGAGGAAGAGCAAGAACTGTCCGACCCGTACGCGAGCGCGAAAAAGATTGCCGTTGCGCCTTCTTTGCTTTTGTGCGCGTTGACTGCGAAAAATCCGTCTTTACTTCCAAACGTCCTCGCGGCGTACGAAGCGCTTCCTCTCGAACTTCGCGAAGGATTACACGGACCAGTCGCTGGCTTAGCCCGGCGGTTAGGCCCATCATCTCCCGACATTGTTCGTGTCATCGCATCGTCTACGATCGAATCGAGACCGTTGATACTGTACATCGTCCAAGCGCTCGCTAAAGCCTCCGCGCCGGCACCGTTGCCGAAAGCGCTCGTGAACGCTTGCGAAACGCTCGCGGTTGAATCGACCAAAAAAGATTCGAGTTTACCGGACGCTTACATGGAAGTTGCTCTTGTTTTCGGGTCCATCGAAAAAGAGAAAGCCAAAGAATTGCTCCCAAAACTGGTGGACGTGCCTTCGCCGTCGGCGTTTGAATGCGCCGTCGTGAGTTTGCAAAACTCCAACCTCGAAGCTCGGGCGTCCGCCACGGACGTTCTCGTCGCCTTGCACGAACTCGACATTCGCACCACCGACGACGCCGCAAACGACACCGCGAATAAAGCAGGAGTCTCCCTCAAATCGCTCGTCAACGTTTGCAACACCTGCTTCTCTGCCGATACCGCGGACTACTTCACCTCCTCTGCGGTGGCCTCGGCGCTTTCGCATCTCGTCGACCGAACGCCTCTGCCGAAACTCTTCATGCGCACCGCCATGCTCGCGGAAACCGCGCACCCGTCGCTGAAAGAATTCTCCCTGGAACTTCTCGAAAAGCTCGCGAAAAGAAAAGTCTGGACGATGGACCGCGGCATCTGGGAGGGTTTCGCGCGAAGCTGCAAAAAAGCCGCGCCGCGGTCCTTCCCCGTGCTCGCGAACATGTTGCCCATGGACAAGACGAAGGAAATTTTAGAGAAATTCGGTACGCATTTGCGAGCGCCTTTGAAAGCGTACGCGGAAGCGACCGGCGCGAAGAATTTGTTGGACGTTTTGAAGGAGGATGAAGAGGTTTAAAGAGGAGGATTAGGAGAAGAAGACGCGTAGAAAAGAGAGAAGACTTCGTCAAAGTCCGGTGCGATTATGATCAGATGATAGCGTTTTAGTTCTCTTCGTTAAGAATTCATCAATTCAACACAAGTCTCCTCTGCTTCCATTTTATCCATTTTTAGTCCGCATTGTAAAGGAAATACAAAACAAACATGCACGCGTCGATTTTGCCCTCTCATCGCGCAGCATCGTCTCGGGTGTCTGATAACCACAGATTGGAACTTCATCGTTTGCGTCGCGTGCGTCGTTCTTACGTTTCTTCTTCTTCATCTTTTTCGGCCTCGGAAGCGACGACGACGACGACGGGGAAAACACCATCGTCATCATCATCGACGAAAGAAGGCATTAAACTGGAACTGATCAAACTCGGCGCGAAAACCGATCGAGGGCAACTCCTCTTCCCGCAAAAAGCGTACGCGCCGTTAGACGAGTACAACCGGAAACACAGAGAGGAAGTGAAAGTATTGGTGGAGCTCTTGACATCGTACCCAGTATCGACGGGGAACTCCAACAAAATCGAGAAAGAGCAGTTAAACGGAGAGTGGGAGTGCGTGTTGGCGACGAAGCAGATTTTCCGCTCTTCTCCATTCTTCATGGCCATTCAAGACTCGTTCGGGGACGCGACGTTTGGCGATGCGAAAAGTTCCGAGGTGTTCTTTCGTCTGCACGACTTGCAAGTCATGTCGTGGGGGGCGTCGACGGTGGGAAGAGTCGCGCAACGCATCGACGTCGAAAAGAAGACGTTAGAATCAGACTTCGACACGATATTATTCAAATCGACCGTGATTCCCATCCTTGGATGGTTTAAACTCTTGCCGACGTTCGGGGGAAGGGTGGTTTCTTTCGCCGAAAATATGGACGTGGACGAAACGACCGGTCGCGTAGATTTGGAGCTCGTGAAAACGAGAGTCGAACGAACGGAGGGCATTCCCGAACCGCCTCTCTTTTTACCGTGGTTCTTAGATCGAGACTATCCCGTGAACAGAGTCTGGAAACTGCTCCCGTGGAACAAAGGTAAGCCGCCACTCGCGACGACGTACGTGAAATACGTAGACGAGGATTTTCGGGTCATGATGGATCGAGACGGCGAGTGCTTCGTGTACGTGAAAGTATAACATGTGACAACGACGACCACCGCGAGAGGGACGGAGAGACAGTCAGACAGAGAAAGAGGAAGAGAGAAAGAGAGAGTAACGCGCGCGCATAAAAAATGTATGTAATAATAGCATAAGTAGTCACATCATCTAAACATCTCGCTTAGTTTGGGCATCGCGCGTTTCTTTCACATTCGTCACTTTCCGCCGCATAAAAAACACGAACAAGAACACTCACAGGTTTACATAACAATACTCATTCAAATGTCCGAACTCGCCGGCGCGGATAGGTTCAACATTAATTCGCAGCTCGAGGCGTTGCAAACCCGGTACGTCGGCACCGGGCACGCCGACGTCTCCAAGTACGAGTGGATCGTCAATCAACATCGAGACTCGTTAGCGCACTACGTCGGGAAACATTCCATGCTCCAATATTTCGCAGTCGCGGAGAACGAGAGCATCAGCAGAGTCGGGTACCAGATGAAACAGAAAATGCTCCTGCCGTGCGGATTACCACCACCACCGAAAGAAGAGGACGGGGAGGACGAGTAGGAGATGTGCGTTTAAGAACACGAGGGGATGCATTCAATCGGGGAGCTGCTCGAATGCGAAAGGGTTCGCACAGCGCGCGATGTAGCAAAGTAGAGCGTTTAGAATAATGTAGATGTAAGGATAGATATACGGTAGCACGAATCAATTTCACGCATACAATCACATTTCAACGCGCGTTTGTATGTATAAATGGAACTTTTCTCTTTCTTTTTTCTTTCCTTCTTCGTTTGGACGCCTCCTCTTCTCCTCGCGTTTCCTCAAAAGCTCGTTTACGCTCTCGAAGATGTGGCGTATTTCTCGCGCAACGTGTCGTCTTCGTTGAAGAAGCGCTCGTGTCTTCGCGTTCGAGTGCAGGAAACACCGCCCAAGATTAAGCTGGTGCAAATCATGAGAAACGCGATGACGGCAAATACCAACGCCGGAACGGCTAAGCGTTCCAACTCGTCTTTGGTGATGGTGTTGGCGTCTTCACTTTTCAAAGCCGCAATGGTCGCTTCGTAGTCCGCCTTGAGCTTTTCAAAGTCGGCGACGAGTTGCTCTCGTTCGACATCCGCCCAACGTTTACGTTTGACGGAGAGAACGTGCGTGCCCATGCCGGTGCCGGCCAAGGTGGAGAGTTCGTGGATGAACATGGTCGAAGTGGCGGCGAATTTCAACTGCGCGAGACCGGCGACGCCTTTGGCAATGATGGAAGCCGGGACGGCGTTTGCACCGAAGTCCGGGAGCATCGCTTGACCTTCGGTGGATAAGACCATTTCCGCGAACGCTTTGACGGCTGGGCCAGAGCGACCCAGGGAGGTCAAATCCTTTCGAATGAACATGAACGAAAACGCGGTGATTGGCCACGTCTTTTCGCCACCCAAATCGAGCAAAGACAAATTGTCGTTGTCCCAATCGCCGTCGGCGTTTGGAATGGAGGACATAATTTGCATCACGGCGGAGCCAATGTCGGCATCCGCGGCCGTCAAGTAGTTGCCGTCTTTGTTTTGCAAGGCAACTTCGGCGAGGCCCAACGCTTGTCCGTGACCGGATTCGATGTACCCGATGGAATACTCCGTGGCGCTGATGGCGTCGGAAACGCCACCAGAACCTTCCGCGCCGACCGTGTCGGAGGGCCAAAATGGCGCCTTCGTCGGCACCGTCGGGTTCGAACTCGCCGCGTTACCCGAGCCAACACCGATGTCCCAATCACTCGGGCACACCTTGTGGAGGTATTGGGAGATCAACGACGTCGAGGAAGAACCGTAAATGCGTCGAACGACGGTAATTTCTTTACCAGCCGGTGGTGAAAAGCCAGGATTGGAGCTCAAAATGTCCGCGTGGTCCCAAGTTTTGATTTTTCGAGTAAAAATCTTTGCCAAAACGCACGGTTGTAAGTCCAACGCTTTGCCATCCGGAACGCCCGGAACGTTGTGGAAGAAGGAAATCGCGCCGAGTTGGAACGGAATCGTCACGAAGCTTTTGCCGGCGTTGTTCAAGTCGGTATAATCCGCCGTAGGGACGACGATATCCCCAGAACCAAAGTGCGAATAAGGTTCGTAACCGTTGTCAGCGCCGACAAATTCTTTAATGCCGGTACTCGAGCCGACCGCGCGGTAGGACATGGACAAGTGGATTCTCGAACGCTCTTCCAAAGTGTCCATGAGTTTCCAAAAGAATTTCGACGGGTTGGTCGTCCCAGAGCCGTGAACGGGTATAGACTCCATCGATTGCAAGTTCGCCACGGAGGACTCCAAGACGTCCACTTTGGAAACGAGCAGTTCGCGCTCGTAATCGCCGTAAGATTTCCGCTTACCAGAAAACACGTTTGCGCCCATACCGACAGTCGCTTGAGTGGTGGAAGCCAATTCAAATGTCCACGTAGTTAAAGCAATCTTTGATTCCACTTGCGTTCTCATTGATGCCGTCGTCGTGCTGTCGAGCGCGTAAAACAAAAAGTCCGGAACCATGGCTTGACCTTCGTCGGATAAACAATACATCATGAACGATTTGACGAGCCTCCCGACTTCGCCGGTAAGGGTCGTTCTCGCGTAAATGTACGTAAACGCGGTAATCGGCCACACATCTTCACCATTCAAGTCAATCAAAGACACC
>Ga0209425_10003773_pt1 | contig 15851 bp, 10 predicted proteins | sample COG_05_FD_184749 | JGI IMG/M metagenome (GOLD analysis project Ga0209425, IMG submission 184749) | Pelagic Microbial community sample from North Sea - COGITO 998_met_05 (SPAdes) (version 2) | ecosystem: Environmental > Aquatic > Marine > Neritic zone/Coastal water | place: Helgoland, sampling...
CCGACCGATCCCTCCTCTCCTCTGCTCTTCCAGGACGAGACCCAGGACAAGCTCGATTACGTGCTCGCGCTCAACCCCGAGACTTTCCTCGAGCGCCGTCTCCAGACGATCGTGTTCAAGCTCGGCCTCGCCAAGTCTGTTCACCACGCGCGCGTGCTGATCAAGCAGCGCCACATTCGCGTCGGCAAGCAGATCGTGAACGTTCCCTCCTTCCTCGTGCGCGCCGACAGCCAGAAGCACATCGACTTCTCGCTCAACTCTCCTCTCGGTGGCGGCCGCCCGGGTCGCGTCAAGCGCAAGAGGCAGGCGGCTGCCGGGGGTGGTGGTGGTGGCGACGATGAGGAGGAGGATGAGTAAACTCCTGGTGGCTTTGTGACTGTGGCTTCGTCTTTGTGACGAAGCTGGGCCTTGCGCGCCGATCTCACGAGAGGGGCGTGCGAATTACTAACAGTAGTGACTTGAAATACACGGGTAACTCCTGTCCACAAACGTTCGAACCCGCGCGAGAGTCCCAACTCACCCCCGTCTCCTAGACGCCGCGCAAGTCGCGGTTGGCCCTCCACTCCCTGTATCTCCTCCACAGTTCGTCGTTCTCCCCCATCCTTCCCGTTATGGCGCACTTGGCGTAGTGCTCCGAATCTCGCTCGATGTTGTCGATGACGTCATCCAGCAGGTGCGCTCGCTCCGTCTGCACGCCGATGTCCACAGCCACGTTGGCGTAGTGCACGTGAAAGTGGTAAAACTGGGGCGGGTAGTGCACAAACACCTTCACGCTGTGATCCTCCAGCCCGTATGTCTCCTTGATCACCCTCCTGCCCGTCTCCCCCATGGCCCTTAGCATCGGCAGGTGTTCCCCCCGCAGGTCCCGCAGAGACCTGACGTCCCTCCTGTGACACAGTCCAAGGCAGTACAGGTCCCTCGTGGACGCGTGCCCGTTCCACTCCGCCTTGTGCGTCGTCTTGTGGTCGGGGTGGGTGGTCCACTTCGGGTCCGTGTTGAGCAAGAACCCGGTTTCTTGCGCCGGATCGTTGAACAGCAGCCGCTCCGTCTCCTTCTCCAGGGCCAATATCTTGTACACCCACCCGATGGCTCCCTCGGGGATGGCGCGCATGTACGGCACGTGCGCGTTTTCATAAGCCTCCACGGTCTCCCTGAACGCCACGGGAGCCTGCGCGGTGTTCCTGCCAATGTGCTTCTTCAAAAGCTTGGCACGCGCCTCCTCGGACTCGTCGGCGAGGCACCCGGGATAGAGAACGTCCACGCTCAGCCCCGGGGCGAAGGAAGGGTCGAGGGCGCCGTGGTAATACCCGTACTCCATCCCGCTCCACGGCGCGCGCTCTGACAGGGATACGGCGCGGGAGAGGGCGTCGGGATCGCCGACGGGTATGGGCGGTCTCGAGAGCTTCACCACCGCCTGCGTGGAACATCCGGCGAAGGTTCCCTGGGGAGGAGGGCGGGGGTTAGGGGTCAGGTATGGACGTGGGATCGGGGAATCGAGGCCGACTTCTCGTCTTTCGTCTCGGGGAGCGCACCAGCAGAGCGACGACGCCGCTCTCCTTGCCATCGTTCAGCACTCGATCCACCTTAAATCCGTGAAGACTTGGGAGTTTGTGGGGAAGCAGCGCACTCTCATCTTCAGAAGCCATCGCGGCAAGGGACGCGCTGAGCGATGCTGTTTGTGCCTCGTTTGTCGGCGGACGCCACCAAATTTATCAATGTTAACTAACTTTCCAGCAGCCGGCGTGGGTGAAGCAGACGCTTCAGGCGTATCAGTCAAATTTCTACATATTACATATCGACGCACGCAATGCAGAGATGGAGATGCGCGCAACGTCTCCCCTCCGCCCCGAGCACTTTGCCGGTGGCTCCACCTGAACGATCCCAGAAGCCGCCGTCAACTTTCCTGTGCACACTCGTTTCTCCGGAGGTTGGCGCTCTCACTACTTCTGGGCGGCGCGCTCAGCCTCGAGCTCGGCCACAGCGGCGAGATCTTCCTCGCTGAGGTTATCGAGGTCGATCATCTCGTCCTGCACCATCTCTGCCGCCTTGCCGCTGTACACCTGCTCGTTGTACTTGTCCGGGAACGCAATCTTGTAGATTGTGCCAAACACGAAGATGGCGCCGACGATGGCGCCCCACGCGGGAAGGATGATGGACGCGGCGTTCACGAAGACGGTATCCGCGGCGGAGGTGTCAATACCGAAGACATCCGCCACCTGAGGGATCGCCTGGTTGACGCCGGACACCACGGAGTCGACCGGCGCGGAGGCCCTGAGCATCGCGGGATGGAGGATCGGATAAGAGACGTCAGGGAGGAGGGCGAGGCGAGGAGGGCGACGACGCGAGGAATGGGCGGCGCAGGGCGCGAAAGAGCGATGTGAACCCTCGAGCGAGGTGTTCGCGCCATTCCCGGCGGTTTGAAAGGTATCGCGCGCACCTGACGGCGACGGAGCGGCCGCGACCGAGCGCAGCGGGGCGCGCGGCAGAACGAAGCTGGGAGATACCACCGGCGGGGGCCTTGCGCGCGGTGCGCGACGCGAGGGGCGCGCGGAGGAGTGCAACGGTGGGCGACGAAACAATGACGGCCATGTTCTAGAGTCCAAGAGAGTTTCGGAGCTGTACGGATGCTCTCGCTGTTGTGAGCCGAGGGTTGTTGCCCGTTCGATGATGCCATCCAAACGTCAACAGCCAATAGAATCCGCGCAAGATCAAGATCCGGCAGTCCGGGCCTGGTATCGAGACTCATTTGCGGAAATGGGTCCTGCGCGGTTGTAGGTTATCAACAGCAACAGCGGCGTTTGGCAGGCGGAAAAAGGGCGAGGAGGGTTCGAGAGGATCCAGACCAAGGAGGAGCTCGACGCGAACCGAGCTCGTCGTCAGCAACATTGCGGACCTAGACCTTGCACACATGTTCGACAGCGACGACGACGACGTCGCCGGGGTCTTGTGAGTTCGCGACCCGCCGAACCCGATTTCGCCCAGCATTTTCTCCCCGCCGACCGATTCCCAGATCGCGTCCCGCGGCGCTCCCGGATACCCTGAGACTGACCGTACGCCGTACCCTCCGCACCACCGTGCCCTCACAGCCCCCTCCATGACGCCGCCGAAGCCGGAGACGCCGAACTGCTCGCCAAGCTCCTCTCTAAAGAGGAGAAGGACGGAGAATTCAACCCGGTGGGTGCCCCCTCCAATCACCGACACGCGCGCGAATGAATTCCCCGAAAATCCACCCGATCCCTCTCTCGATACCGATCTGACGACTCGCTTCCGCTCTCGCTTACGCTCTCAGGAGGAGGAAGAGGAAGACGACGACGACGACGTGGACCCCAACGAGAGGGACCGCGACGGATGCACTCCGCTCCACGTCGCTCTGCTCAACGGCCAGGCTGAGTGCGCGAGGCTGATGCTCGAGGCTGGGTCAGAGCCGTACATCACCCTCGAGGGTTCCCCGGCGCTGCACGTCGCGATCGCCGCCGGATCTCTGCCCCACTTCGCCGATGCCGCTGTTGAATGCGTGGCTCTGCTCGTAGAGAAGGAGGCGGACGTGTTCGAGACGGACGACTACGGCAAGTCAGCGCTTCACCTCGCCGCCGGGCACGGGCTCACGAAGTGCGTCGCTCAACTCCTCGAGCTCTATCCCACGGACGGGGGCGAGGCCGGGGAGGACGGCGAACCGATGCCGGACCCGATAAATGCCAGGGATAAATACGGGTGGACGCCGCTGCACCACGCCTGCTACGCGGGACACGCGGACTGCGCCGAGGCGCTCATGGGCAAGGGTGCCAACGTCGCCAAGACCACCAAGGGGGGCGTCACCGCGCTGCACGCAGCCGTGGTCGGTCGCGACCTCGCCACGGTCCAGGCGGTCCTCACGGGCGGTAAGGATAACGCAGAGCTCGTCGGCACCGTGTGCAGCCTCGGAAGGACCGCGCTGGACATGGCGGAAGCGAGGGGCTACCCGCAGATCGCGGCGCTCCTTCGAGGCGAGGACCCGAGCTCGGTTGAGCCCACGCCCGCCGCCCCGCCGCCGGTCATCATCGCCCCGGACGAGTGCTTCTTGCACCACACGTGCGGACACATAACGAGGTCGAGCAACAACGTGCCCCCGGAGAACGTGAACCGCCTCGAGACGCTGATGCACAAGAAGCGAGGCATTCTGCGCGCATCTGAGTTCTCCGGCGTCGACGTCGTGTCCGAGGTGAGGCCCGCGACCATGGCCGACGTGCTCAGGGTTCACGAGTATCCCTACGTCCGCAAGATCCAACGCATCTGCGAACGTATTCCCGCCTGGCACACCGCCCCGAACGGCGCGAGGGACACCATCGACGGCGACACGGAGGTGTGCAAGGACTCGTTCCAGGCTGCCCTGTGTGCGGCGGGTGCCGTCGTCGAGGCGGTTGATCGCGTCGTGGCGGGAAGCGCCGAAAGGGTCTTCTGCGCCGTGAGGCCCCCGGGTCACCACGCGGGACCTAACGGGCCCGTCGCGGCTCCCGGTGAGCCCGGACCCGGATCCCATGGCTTCTGCCTTCTCAACAACGTGGCGCTTGGAGCGGCTTACGCGCGATGCGTTCACCGCCACTCGCTCCGCCGCGTTGCCATCATTGACTTTGATGTTCATCACGGAAACGGCACCGAGGCTGTTGTGCAGAACACCACTCCCGCGCTGCCTCAGTTTGCGTTCGCCAATCCCTACATCGAGGGATCTATCACTGTACCCACCTACAGACCGTGGCTCGATGAGACTGACCACGATGAGGTTTTCTTTGCGAGTGTGCACGGCTACGGTCGTGGTCGCGGGTTCTCCTTCTACCCAGGCTCCGGTCCCACGGACGATAACCGTAATCCCGCCGGTGAAGAGATGCTGCCCACGGAAGAGCATGCCGCGTGGGATGAAGAGGGAATAATCGAGGATCCCATGACGGTGGCTCAGGCTAGGCAGGAGAGCTCGGCAACTGGCGCCCTGCCGTGGGTGGTTGACATTGGTATGGAGGGCAAGGGCAAAAAGTCCGAGAGAGGTGCGGCGTGGAGGCGTGTGTGGCGTGGGAAGACCCTACCCGCCATCGCCGCGTTCAAGCCCGATCTTATCATCATCTCTGCCGGCTTCGACGCCCACGCCAAGGATGACATTCAGGGTCCAGTCAACCTGGGAGTCAAGGAGGCGGACTACGAGTGGCTCACCGAGGAACTGTGCAAGATTGCCAACACCCATTCCCAAGGACGCGTCATTTCCGTCTTGGAAGGTGGCTACCGCATCCAGGGAGGAGTCGTTTCCGCATTCGGCCGAAGCGTTGCCGCACACATTCGCGTCATGTTCCGCGAGAACCACGAGCAATGGAACCCCGAGTCTGTCCAGAAGGAGCAAGAGCTTGACCTGAGACAGAGGCGGCTCCAGAAAGAGGCCAGACTCGCCGCCGCACTCGAGGCTGCACGGGCGCGAGAGGCAGCTGCCATGCAACTCGCTGCGGAAGCTGCTGCAGCCGCGGGTGAAGGAGGGGAGGATGCAATCGCTGCTGCTGCCGCCGCTGCCGCCGATACAGATGCGGGCCCGAGCAAGAGGCGGCGGACTGCGGTTGACTACTCTGCGCTCAACGCCCAACTCGAAAAAGAGGGCAACGGCAACGCCGGTGCGGATACTCCAATGGATGGAACCGACGCTGCAGTGGAGGAAGATGAAGAAGATGCTGAGGACGAGGATGCGGAGGAAGGCGAGGAAGAGGAAGAGGAAGAGGAAGAGGAGGGCGAGGAAGACGAGGAAGACGACGATGTGGGCGTTCTCGAAATGGATGACTGAAACCAGGCGCCCCGCTTTGCGTCAGCGTTCCTTCCCACCCACTGTTTTGAAATGAACAAACCAAAACTACTCTTCGTTTGATCCTACTTTACCGTCCGTGGTGCTTTCGTGTTCCTCCATGGCGTCGATCCCCATCTCACGTTCGAGACGAACAAACTCTTCGACCAACGCCGGTCTTTTTGCCTGGAACAATTTCTTTCCCGATCCGACGCCCACTGGCGTGGAGCGGCCCTTCACCATGTCTTTTAAATCCTCCATGTTGAAATCTTCGAAATCTTTGAAGAACTCCTCCAGCTCCGCGGCGCTAGCATCCTTAGTCTCGTGAAGCTTGCGAGGATCCTTGTAGGGCCACAGATCACCCCACTTGGACTTTCGCGCAGCTTTGTAACCCTGCTTTCCAACGCTACCTTCCCAAGAATGAGATCTGGCGACAATGTGACGATCGAGCTCTCCGTCTGCACTGCACATGTCAAGAATGACGTGTCTGCTGCGCTTGATTGGTGGACGGACCAATCGACCCCAACTGAATGAGCTCGCGACTGCCACCGCTCCAGCTTTCGTCTCCGCCACATCCTCATCGTCATCATGGTCCTCATCCTCATCGTCGTCATGGTCCTCTTCCTCCTCCTCCTCCTCGCTGTCCTCGTCGTCTTCCTCGTCTTCCTCATCGTCGTCGTCCTCCTCCTCCTCCTCCTTGTCCTCATCAATTCTGAAACCGACTGTTCGCTCTCCCGCGGCAATCTCTGCGGCACGGTTTTTGGCCTCGGCGACGGCGTGCCTCCGACTCATGCGGCGGATGACAACGTACGAGAATCGCTCATCCTGGTGCTGAGGCCCCCGTCCACGGGGAAGCATCTGACGGTGCATCTCAGTTCGCTTCACTCGCTGGCTAAAATGGCACCAAGTACTTCCCTCGAGTCCGTCCATGGGACACACCTTGTCATGCTGACAAGGGGCCACGACGTGTGCGTCAAAAGAATTGTCAGCATCTTCTCCATGTTCCGACCTCTTATTGCGTGCCTTATTTTGCTCAGCATCGAGGATTAATGCCCTCGCACGTCGAATCAGTTTGGACCCTCGCGGAGTCCCAGGCTCCACGAGCACCAAGACCCCCCCGGGCGCAACGCGAGACCAGAGGGACATGATCGTGTCATCCAACCTTTTTGTCGTCCCGCTCTTCTCCCTCGCTTCGCTCCGAAGTATTCGCTGTTGTTGTTCGTGTCTAGTACCCGCCGCGATTTCACCGAGACTGTATCCAGAGACAACCATGTCAAATGTTGCACGAGGATTCAGCGACCTAAGAGATGCCACAGTTTGCACTGGTCCTGTTATACCCCACGGGTTTGGATCAGGCAGAGGCCTACCCGAAGGTCTAGCAAGAAAACCCATCCCACTACCGAGCTCGTGCACATCATCATCATCGTACACGCCTTTAGCCAGTCTTCTTGTGAATGCCATCATGCTCGGACTCGCGTCGACGAGGGTGACGGAGGTGGCGTCACCCGTCGAACCCAGCGACACCTCGCTCCCAAAAACCTCACGCGCGGCCCAGAGCGCTGGAGTGGGACCCGCGCCAAAGTCCAGCAGTGACTCCGGCACGAACCCAGGAGCGCGCACACGAAGCTCCCGCATGACCCGCACCTGCGCCCCAAAGGTCATCGGAAGCCGAGTCACCGCGTACGCGGCAGCCTCCAGTGGGCCGTAGTTGGTAGCCGCCTCGCTCGGCGCCGGAGGCTTCTTCTTTCCCTTACCTCTGGCCATGTTTTCTTCGTTTTCAAGAGCCTCAAACAAGCGCTTCTGCTTGCGGACGGAGAGCCTCACGCCCCACTCGGCACCCTCCCCAAGGAAGTCTGCGCCTCTTGTTTCACCGTCAGAGGAGACCTCACCATCAGTCTTGCCCTCCTTCAGCCACGCCTTCACCTTTCCTGACTGTCCATCTTCGTCGACAGGGACCATTCCACGCGATATTGACTTGAGCGCCTCGAGTAGGCTGCGTCCTTTGGCCTTGACCTGCCTATGGGTCGCTCCTGTGTCCCTCACAGCCACCCTCACAGCGCGGTCCAGTCCCTTTGGCAACTCGACGATGCCCCTGTTCCTTGCCGAGAGTTCATGCACCCCTGCGATGATATCATCCCCATCAGCACCTGAGAGTAGCTCAGCGATGTCATCAGACACCCGCAATGCCGCCGGGAGCAGAGGAGGACCGTCGTCGGGCGCGAGGTCGTTGGGAGCGCCCAGGCGGCCAAACGGCGACAGGGCGTCATCGCTGAGGCGTCTCAGCGAAGCGGCGGCGGAGGCCGTCGGCAGCCGAAGGACGCATCCATCAACCAGACGTGAAACCACCGATGACGTGCGACACACGCGCCGATACATCTGAGCGCGTGTCTACCACCGCCCTCTCCTTGGCCCGCCGTGGTCTCCGCGCCGTCTAGCACTGCGTCAGGTCGACTTGGAAGATTTATACTCGTACGCAAGAAGTCCTGAAAACCTTCAAATGAGCTGCCGCCACGAGTTACTTTGCGCCGCACGACCGACTCGCTCATTTCGAGCGATGACGTCACTGAGGCTCGCCGCAACTCTAGCTCGCGGCTGTGCACGACCGCGCTCCCTTCATCGCCTTGCCGGGCCTGCCGGTCCATCCGCAAAGGTCATGGGAGGAAATGGGTGGCGGGTTAACAAACCTCCTACAAGTATGCAGAAGGGCACCCGGTTCGTTCGCGTTGCGACCGCCGCGAGCGGCGGCGATGTTTCCAAGACGGCCACCGAAGACGAGGGATACAAGATGCCTCCCCCGGAGGTGGCTCAATTTGTTGAGCGGCCTCAGAACCCGAGCATCAGCATCTCGCCCATGAGAGACCAGCTCTTGTACCTGATGCGTCCACCGCCTTATCCTCTCGTCAGCGAGCTCGCCCGCCCCGAGCTCAAGCTCGCGGGTATGCGTATCGACGAGACCCAAAACAGCCGCTCGCGAATGTCGGGCAACACGGGTATCGCAATCGGCCCGATGCCGACGACCGAGGAGGAAATAAACGCGTTTGAGCACTTCGACGGGATCCCTGAAGGGGCCACATTGAACTATGTTAGCTGGGGTGTCGACGGGAGGCACATAGCGTTCACAGTTCGATTCGCCGGTTCCGAGGTGCAAGAAGCCGACCGTGCCCCGCCCGAGCTGTGGATCGCCGACGTGGCGACGCGTGCGTGCAGGCCACTGCTCCCCGGCCGTGGTCTGAACACCCTGTTTGAGAGCTACAGCTGGCTCGACAAGGACACCATCGTGGCTTGCGTGTTGCCCGCGGGACGCCCGCCGCGTCCGCAGCGCCCGCCCACCCCTCCAGGTCCGCGCGTACAAACCAACGTCGGCGGCAACGTGGCGCAGGCACGAACGTACGCTGATCTTCTGAAAGATTCGCACGATGGAGACCTGTTCGAGTACTTCAGCTCTTCCGAGTTTGTGAAGGTCAGCGTGTTGACGGGTGAGGCGAAGCCGTTTGGCTCGGGGCCCGCGATACACACGCGACTTGACCCTTCCCCGGACGGAAAATTTGTCATAATGGAGGCACTCCAGCGGCCATTCTCTTACGCCGTGCCCTGCGGCCGATTCCCCAAGCGCGTGTGGATAACAGACCGCGATGGACGCGAAGTCAGGGAGGTGTGCAACCTGCCGATGGCGGACAACATTCCCATTGTCCACAACTCGTGCCGTGAGGGACCAAGGTCGATCAACTGGCGACCGGATAGGCCTGCGGAGCTTTACTGGACCGAAGCGCAGGATGGGGGAGACCCGAGGCTGGACGTATCGCCCAGGGACATAACGTACACGGCGGACATGCACGCCGATTCCGCCGCCCCAGGAGTTGTTACGTTCCAGACGGATTTGAGGTATGGCGGCGTGTCCTGGGCGGGCGAGGGTGTCGGGTTACTCTATGAGTCATGGTACAAGTCTAGGACGATCCGCGCTTGGGTAGTGGACACGACCGGACGCACCGACCGCGCACCACGACTTCTGTACGATCGTGATTACGAGGACTCGTACAACGACCCGGGATCGCCGCTGTCGCGCAGGATGCCCGACGGGACTTACCTAATCGCACACGTCACCGGGTCAATCCCTGAGAGCGGTTGGAAGCCGGCGACGGTCACGACGGGGGAGACTAAGAACGGCGTCACAAGGATGCCCCCAGGACCAGTAGAGTGGGAAACGGGCATGATTTTTGTACTAGAGGGCGAAGGTGCGAGCGACAAGGGGGATAGGCCATTTGTGGACCTTCTCAATCTCGACACGGGGGCGACAAAGAGAATTTGGGAATGTCCCGAGCAAGGTGCACTTGAACGGCCGGGATCCATAATCAGCGACGTGAACGGCGTACCGATCACCCTCGACACCATGCAAATTCTCCTATCGAGGGAGACGCCAAGCGATAATCCGCAGTACTATTCCCTTGAGCTGAACGGCCCCGATGGCATGCTCAAGCCGCGACGCATCAGCGACTTTCCGCATCCCCATCCAGGTCTGATCGATCCACCCAAGGAAATCCTTCGATACAAACGTGCCGATGGAGTTGAACTCAACGCGACATTGTATACGCCACCCGGATACGATGCCAAACGCGATGGTCCTCTCCCGACGATAATGTGGGCGTACCCTCGCGAGTTCAACAGCGCGGAGGCTGCGGGTCAGCTGAGGGATTCGCCTAACCGGTTCACGTCGATCTCTCCCATGTCGCCGCTGGTCTGGCTGTCGCGTGGATACGCCGTGCTGGAGGGACCCTCGTTACCTATAATCGGATCCGCTGCGGATGGTGTTGAACCGAATGACACCTACGTCGAGCAGTTGGTGGCGGGCGCGAGAGCAGCAGTGGAGGAGGTGGTGCGCCGCGGCGTGACTGACCCGCGGCGTGTTGGCGTCGGCGGTCACAGTTACGGCGCGTTCATGGCGTCTAACCTGCTGGCACACGCACCGGACCTATTTTCATGCGCGGTTGCCCGCTCCGGGGCGTACAACCGCACACTGACGCCGTTCGGGTTTCAGTCTGAGGAGCGGACGCTGTGGCAGGCGCCGGAGACGTACATGAAAATGAGTCCTTTCATGCATGCGGATATCATCAAGAAGCCAATTCTACTCATCCATGGCGAAGAGGACACAAACAGCGGGACCAACGTAATCCAATCGGAACGTTTCTTCGCCGCGTTGAAGGGAAACGGCGCAGATGCGAGGCTTGTGCTCCTTCCGCATGAGTCCCATTCCACACGCGCTTTTGAATCCGTGTGTCACACTCTCGCAGAGACTAGTGAATTCTTTGACAAGCACCTCTCTGCCGAGACTGTCGAGGGGGAGTCTGACGTCGCGAAGGAGGCAGCACTAACGTCGAAGCTTTAGATTTCCTAATTTAATTGAAAGTCACCTCCAACATGCCAGGCTGCGGCTCCCAGTACCGAATGCCCCTTTCGTTCTGCAGGTAATCTGCAACGGCCGAGGGTAACCGAGCTCCTCCGACGCGTTCCTTGGTGTGGTGCCCCGTCCCCACCAAAATGTGAACCATTCGCCCGGATGACTTGAAATTTGGAAGCTCCCGCCGAAGCACGTTGATCGCCTCAGCGACGTGCAGACCGTGCAGATCGAGCAGTGGTGTTCCGCCTCGGTCACCTCTATTATTTCTCTCCTGGAAGATAGCCGCAGCCGCACTCTCGTGCGCAGCTGTCATATTCATCGCGTGCTGGCGACCTTGGCGACTCAGATCTTTGGCCAGTGCCTTATTTCCGGACAGATACGCCTGTGTGGCCTGCTGGAAGCAAACGTTTCTGAGCCGCATGTAGTCCCTCGCGTCTTCTCTTGTGGTGGCATATTGTAGACTGACCGTCTCGCCAGTGTCCACCCACTGCTGCTCCGCCGCAGTCCTCCTCCCGGAGAAGCTTCCTGCACCGTATCCTACCTGTGTTGAACCTCGTGACTGGACACGTGCACTTGGCTGCGCGGTCCTCAGCCTTTCAGCGAAATCGCCAGACCCGGAGGTGTTGTCGTTTCCACCCATACGTGCGCCCATGGAAAGGTTGGAACGCCCCCCTGAGATGGTAAATGATTTGAACATCTCCTCAGGGGGCTTCAGATCGGCGGGTTTCTGGCTCTCGCTCGCGCCGTTAGATTTACCTCCACCGAGTGTGGGAAAGCTCGACTCGTCGTCCAGTCTTGGCGGCTCTGGTGGCTCAACCTCGCCGTGCATCTCCAGCAGCATCTCCACGGTGAGACTCGCGTCACCGATGTTAGCCTCCAGCAGCTCTCTCAAAGAATCTAGGCTGTATCCGGGGAAGCTCTCCTGGAGAAAAGTTAAAAATTCTCCTTCATCATACTCCTCGAATCCTCCGGCCCCTCCGACGCCAACCGCGGGGTAGTAGGGATAATGCGGGACATCGACGGAGTACGGTGCCGCATCCCCAACCTGGTACTGCTGCGCACCCTCGTACCCAGGGTGTTGGTCATGCGATTGATACGCGGTGTGCTGCCACTCCGCGGCGACCCCATCCACGCCTTCACCGTCATACCACCCTCCGTTATCGTATCCATCACCCTCATTCCGCTGCATAGCCTGCTGCCGCCTGATCTGCGTCATTGGAGACGGCGTGTCGTGGCCCGACTCATCGTCTGACACGAATCCGAGGGAGTCGAGGCCCAGATCCGCGACGCTCTTCGTCTTGGGCAGGTCAACTCCATCTTCTTGCGCGTGATCATGACACTCGTCTAACTCGCCATACCCATGGTACTCCGGTTCCGCGGGTGGCGCCTGCGGGCGAGGATAGAAAGGAGCGGCACCCGCGGGAGGACGTGGGTCTGTCGAGCCGGGCGTGAACGAGGGTGCTGTCGCCTTGAAGGTGAACGCGGCCGCCGAAGGGTTCAGAGAGGCTGCTGGCCCTTCCGACTTCCCCTCGGTCATCGTTCGAACACTCCCGGCGTTCCGATACGACTCCCGCGCCTTGCGTCTGTGAGGACCACTCCGCCAAGAAATAAGACTTGCAGAGCTATTTCACGGGATTATTGCGAGCCGTCCGCCAGTATCCAGTGCGGGTCTCCTCCCGGTGGGTCCTTGACGGCGGGCGAGTCCCAAGGTGGCCATGGACTCGGGAGAGCCTGCTCCCGCGTACCAGTTGGTCATCGGCGACGACCAACCTCCCGACGGCGGGACGAAACCTGGAGCAGTATCCAGCGAAGGTGGTCCGAATAATAAAATGAGGGGGCGGGGTTGGAAGGCTAAACCCTACTGCCAAAACACATGGTCCACGCGACAAGACGGCCAGCGTAAACTCGAGGTGCGGACATCACACGTATCTTTGTCGGCCCAGCAGATGACGGGCATGACGCTCCTTCCCGCGTCCGCGAGGAACCGAGTACTAATTTTATTCATGCCGTTCCTCCGCTATGTCACAGGCGCTCCTAAACAAGGCTGCGAATACCCCGGATTTCAAGGCTGCATCTCTCACAAGCGATAGGCTCTCCGGAGATGCGGCACAACTTCTCGTGGATTTCATACAGCGTCCCGTCATACGGCAGCAGCTGCAGCTCCTCGGCGTGGGGACCATCCTTGGCAAGAAGCGAAGGAAGAAGCCTTTGCTGGACGAGGACGGCAATCCCACGCTGACAGCGAAGAAGAAGACGCCGATACTGATCTCAGAGGATACCGGGCGACGGGTCAAGACGCGACTTTCCGCTCAGCAGACGGAGTACATGCAGGAGAGATTCGCGGAGAAGCCGAGGTGGAAGCCGCAAGAGTGTGAGGCGCTGCTCAAGGAACTGAATGCGTTGGGCCCGGACGTCACCGCTGACCAGGCGTACAGATGGTTCGACAACAGGCGAAACAAAAAAAACACCAAGGGGTCAACGGCCGCGGACGACGACGGGGCGGCGACGGCACCCGTATCATCCGCAAACAAAACCAGCAGGATAAGCAGAGACGAGAGGGAGATGCTGGAGACGGCGTACGCTCAGGACTGTGCGCCGGACGTGCACAAGCGCGCCGCCATCGCCGCGATGATTGGAATCTCAACGCGTCAGGTGACAAATTGGTTCGCGCGGCGCCAGACCTCGCAACGTCCTGCGATGTCCCGCTCCTTGCTGGCCAATGTTGACCACGGGGGCGGAGATGACATGGGCCTTCTGAGCAGGCTGCTGCCTGTCTCTTCGACGGCGGTTGGCCAGGGCGCGGCTCAGATGATCTTGCCGGGGACACTCGCTACTCAGGGCGACTTAGGACTTGGAATTCATCAGCCGGAGATGTACGGCAATTTGTCCACGGCTTCGGTTTCCAACGGTGCGGTCACTCGGGGGGTCTGGGGATGGTGACGACGTCAGTGATGGCAACTCAGTGATGGCAACGTCAGTGATGGCAACTTGTAAAACAATGTAAAACTGATGTCCTCGTATTTTGCATAAGAGATGATTGGTTATCGTTTCTGGATCTCAAACCGATTGGAAAAACTCCACGGGCTTCGTGGTCAATTTACCAGCAACATAAAGTTAATTTCGATATTGCACACGTTTGTGGGAGGCAAATAGTCATTTCGCTCGCAGCTTTTACTTTCCTTATCCGAAGTGTGACACGTATCGATTTATTCGGGAAAAGCGCACTCGGATTCGCGCCGTCGAAGGACACGCGAACGTCGAACACTTCCATATTCATTCAAATATGGCTGCCATGATGACCACCGTGATGGTCATGCCCGTGTGCGCGCCTCGCGCCACCGCCACCTCCTCGTCCGGCGTGACTGGTGAGTGACGAATCAACCCGGCCCATCTTCTCACGGGAGAGAAAAACCCGTCGACCGGACCGTGCGGCGCACGGCGCGGAGTCAGCCCGGATGGACGACGCGAACGGTTATGGCGTCGGAATGGTTTCGTGATGCATCGATGCCCGCATCAACATCGTGTCACGCTAGTTCCGCCATCCGTGTTTCGCGGCGCCGTCGACGCCGTGCATCTCCCGGCGACAGCCGAAACCCTACGCCCTGTCGCCTGGGTTATTTCGACATTTTTCCCACTCCTCCTGCTCGCCCGGTCGCTGACCTTCGACCCTCCCGTTTCCCCCTCCTCCCATCTCAGGGTCCAAGGTGGCTGCTCGTGGAACTCCGGTTTCCCTCAACGTGTGCGCGCGCCCGGTGGCCTCGCGCGCTCAGAGCCTCCAGGTTGTCGCGGCGAACAAGTTGTCCCGCCCCAGCCTCACCGACGAGTCCATTCAGATGTTCAAGACTGGTCCCAACGACTCCGGCTCTTCCTCTCTCCAGATCGCCCTCCTTACCAAGCGTATCGAGAGCCTCACCGAGCACCTGCTCATCAACAAGAAGGACTACGCGTGCCAGAGGGGGCTGCGCATCCTTCTCGGTCAGCGCTCTAGGCTCACGAAGTACCTGCAGAAGAAGGACTATGCGGAGTACGAGCGTGTGATGAACGGCCTCGGCCTTCGCATCAAGTCTGCGTAAGCGCCGCGCGGAGCTTTCAGATGTAGATTTAGACGCCGATTTTTAACAGATTGTAGCCGCTGTCCAACACAGTGCAACACCTTCCCTGTTCGGCCGCCACGCCACCACTTCGTGCGCACCAAATGTCTGTGCCAACGAGTCAGAAAATCAGTGAACTTGTCAGTTTCCGGTTTCGAAACAGGGGTACTACGCGGTTCGGTTTGGTTAGAGTTGACCGCGCGCGACCGCGCCATGGAGGACCCGGAGGGGTCGAGCCAGCAACTGTCGGGTCCGTCGGCTGTACTCAAAGCGCGCAAAACGAAGGGAGTGGATGCCGGCGCGCAACCGAAGGCCGTCTCGCCGGTCAAGGCGTGGGACTCCGATGCATCTTCCGTTTCAGCCGAGTCGGAGAACGATCCCGTCGCCGCGACGGTCGTTCCTTTCGACCCGGTCCCGCCCCCTCGCCCGCTGAGTGTGAAGTCTCGCGCTCCCGACACGGATACCGACGACCACGACGCCAGGGCGAGCACCAGCGGCAAGGAAAACGAGAAGGAGAAGGAGCTCCGGGTCTGCTCGGTCACCTGGAACATGTGCGGCAGGAAGTTCCCGAGCAACCTGG
>Ga0209425_10003775_pt1 | contig 15840 bp, 16 predicted proteins | sample COG_05_FD_184749 | JGI IMG/M metagenome (GOLD analysis project Ga0209425, IMG submission 184749) | Pelagic Microbial community sample from North Sea - COGITO 998_met_05 (SPAdes) (version 2) | ecosystem: Environmental > Aquatic > Marine > Neritic zone/Coastal water | place: Helgoland, sampling...
CATTCTTTTATCATAATTTCGTTTCAACATTTCTGGTAATGCAATAGTGGCACCTATGGCCATTCCAGCAACACTCAATCCATTCATTGCTGAAATCGCCACCATCATAAACATAGTACCAATTGCAAGGCCTCCTTTTACGCCGCCGAATAAAACATGAAACATCTTATAAAGATCATTAGCAATTCCAGATTCTGAAATCATAAAGCCCATGTAAATAAAAAGTGGTAAAGTTAACATTGGATACCACTTAAATAGTTTCCATGTTGCAGTGTAAGGCATCTCTAATGAGCCATCACCCCAGATTAATAATGCTGATGCAGCAGCAACAAAACCAATCGCTCCGAATACTCTTTGGCCAGTAAACATCATAGCCAGCATGGTTATAAACATGAACAAAGCGATAAATTCGTAACTTAAATACTGACTTAACATAATTATATTTTTTTATTTTTGTATTTAGCAATGTCTTTAAACAAAGTAGAAAAAGCTTGCAGCAACATCAGTAAAATTCCAATTAACATCAATGTTTTAATTGGCCAAACATAAGGTGCCCAAGCCGTAAATAATTTCTGATTAGTTTTAATTGTATAAATTAAACTAGTAATGGATCCAAAAAATAATATAGCTAAATAAAAAATTAAAAAGAAACTGGTAAATACATCCATCTTAGCTTTTCCTTTTTTTGAAAGCTTGCCATAAAATAAATCCATCCTTACATGGTCATCAGTAATCATGGAGTAACCACCTCCTAATAAATAATAAGCGGTCATAGTGAATTGGGCCATCTCAATAATCCACATCAATGGATAGTTAATTATGTTTCTCGTAACAAAAGATAGGATCAATATAAACATCATGACGAAAACACCGTACATCACAAATCTACCAACCTTTTCACTGATGAAATCAACAATATTTACATATGAAGAAATTATTTTTGGCATAAAAAAATATTTATAATTCAATTAAAATGATGATACAAATTTTTATTAAATTATTTTTTAACAAGTCTCAACTTCTTTAGTAGTTGGTATAGAATTTGTGGCACTGAGTTTTGTTGAAGATATAGCTGCTACTTTATTAGTAAATATAATTGTCACTTTTGAAGGATAATTTTTTGAAAATCCACATGCTTAAGTTCAGTTGAACACTTCCTTCTGCTCTAGAAGTATCAATTAGTTTTAATTTAAATTAATAAACTTCAATAAAAAATACTTTTAAAAGTTTAATTAATTTGTTAGAGTTGTATTAGCGCTGATTTAATACAAATTGCTGGCGCTTTAAAAAATATGCTAAAGCGACATTCTCAAAAAATTGCCGCTGAAGTGAATAAATGAAAGGATAAATGTATAATGTCTAATAAATTAGTAGATCGATTAAACAATGGCCCTGTAATTTGTGCAGAAGGCTTTTTATTTGAGATAGAACGAAGAGGATATATGGCCTCTGGTGAATTTGTACCTATGGTATCATTAGATCATCCAGAAGTTTTAGAAAATCTTCATAGAGAATTTCAACATGCAGGTTCAGATGTAGTTGAAGCGTTTACTTACAATGGTCATCGAGAAAAAATGCGAGTGATTGGTAAAGAGGAATTGCTTGAACCACTCAATAGATCTGCATTAAAAATAGCTAAAAAAGTTGCTTTAGATACTCCTGTAGGATCAGCGCCAAATTTAATGGCAGGAAATATTTCTAACTCAAATATCTGGAAAGAAGACGATAAAGCCGCGCAGTTAGAAGTGGAAAAAATGTTTTCAGAAATGATTGGTTGGGCAGTCGATGAAGGTGCCGATATGTTAATTGGTGAAACTTTTTATTATGCTGAGGAAGCTTTTAAAGCTTTAGAGGTGATGAAAAAATCTGGTTTGCCATCTGTATTAACTATCTCACCAATGGGTGAAAATAAAATGCGAGATGGATTGTCAGTTGTTGATACCTGTAAAGAATTAGAACAAAGGGGTGCTGATGTAGTTGGTTTGAATTGTTTTAGAGGACCTGAAACAATGATGCCATACTTAAAAGAAGTAAGAGCAGCAGTTAAATGTCACGTTGGTGCTTTACCCATTCCATATAGAACAAGTAAAGAGCATCCAACTTTCTTTAATCTTCCTGATTATGATAATTGTGCTTGCCCTTCTCCACATGGCAGAACTTTTCCAACAGCATTAGATCCATTATTCTGTAACAGATATGAGATCGGTAAGTTTGCAAAAGAAGCTTATGATCTTGGTATTAAATATATTGGTGTCTGTTGTGGCGCAAACCCAATGCTAATTAGAGAGACAGCTGAAGCGGTTGGTCTAAAAGTTCCAGCAAGTAAATACAGAGAAAATATGGAAAACCACTTCATGTATGGAAAAAATAAAAGAATTCCTAAACACATGACAGATTATGGAGATAAAGCGTAAACCAATTAGGGTTTTAAATAATTATCTTTAATATTTTTCTCTAAGGTCTTGCTTATTTTTAATGCACCCTTTTCATTAGGGTGCATTCCATCACTTTGATTAAATTCAGGATTTAAAGCTACCCCTTCTAATAAAAATGGAATTAAGGGTAAATTATATTTTTTAGATAAATTTGGATATATTTCATCAAAAGCTTTTTTGTATTCAGCACCATGAGAATTCGGGGCAATCATGCCTGCTAACATGATTTTTATATTTAAATTTTGAGCAGCAGTAATAATGCCTTCTAAATTTTTTTGTGTCTCTTCAGGTTTAATTCCCCGTAACATGTCATTCGCACCCAAGCTTAAGATCATAAGATCTATATTTGGTTCGGATAACGTCCATTCAACTCTATTCAATCCACCAGACGAAGTGCTGCCAGATACACTGCCATTAATAACTTTGATATTTAAACCTTTAGCTTTTAAATTTTGCTCTAAAATGACAGATAAATGATGTTCATTAGGTAAACCGTAACCAGCCATCAAACTATCACCAAATAAAACAACTTTTTCAATTGCAAATGCTTTTATGCTCAGTAGACAGATAGCGATTATTTTAATAATAAAACTTTTATTCATGGACACTCTTCTTAAATTAAAAAAGGTAAATCTTAAATACCAAACTGATAAGGATACTATTAAAGTCCTTAACGATATTGATTTAATCACTAAAAAAAAAGATACAATATCTATTGTTGGAGAGAGTGGTTCGGGCAAAACCAGTTTAATTATGTTAATTGGTGGCCTAGAGAAAGCAACCTCTGGTAAAATTTATTTTCAAGATCAAGAATTAACTTCATTAACTGAAGATGAAGTCTCTGAGATTAGAAGAAAACACATTGGTATAGTTTTTCAATCTTTCTATTTAATTCCAAACTACACAGCTGTAGAAAACGTTGCACTTACATTGGAATTAAACAAGCTTAAAAATCCAGAAAAACAAGCTAAAGAGCTTTTAGAACGATTTGGCCTTAAAAATAGATTTAATAATTTACCAAGTCAATTATCAGGCGGAGAACAACAACGAGTTGCTATTGCAAGAGCTATTGCGATGAAACCAGAGCTCATTTTAGCTGATGAACCTACGGGTAATTTAGATACTGAGAACTCAGTTATGATTTCTAATATTCTATTTGAATACGTAAAAGATGAAGGTTCTTCATTAATCATGGTAACTCATGATCCTAAACTTGCTGATAAAGCTAAAAGAAAAATTAAAATAAAAGATGGAAAAATTAAATAATATTTCTGAGTTAAGCTTAATCATTAAATATGCTTACAGAGATTTAATCAGAAACTATAAAAAGATTTTTAGTATTATTCTAACTTTATTTATTAGTTTATTTATTTTAAGTGCAATCCTGACTATTGAAGATAGTTTAAAAAAGGAACTCAATGATAACTCTAAAGCACTATTGGGTGGTGATTTAGAAATTGACTACAATAGAATTCAAGGCGATTTAACTTTAGTTGAAAAAGTAAAAGAGTTTACCACTATCGCCCAAATGGTTGAATTCAGTACAATGATTTCAACTACTCGAAAAAAAGATAGTCAATCTTTATTTACTAGAATTAAAACAGTTGATGAAAACTATCCATTATATGGAACAGTGGTTCATGAACCTTTTGGTGCTTTTGCAAGAATTCATAATGAGCAAAATACCATTCTCGTTAATGAAAATATTTTCAAAACATTAGGTCTTAGCATTAATGAGTTAATTAAAGTTCAAGATCAATTTTTTAAGGTTGTGGGGGTTATAAAATCAGTTCCAGATGTAAGTGGTTTTGTAGCTTTCGGAGATTTTGCATTAGCAGGCAAAGATACATTAGAATTATTAAAACTTAATAGTTTAGGAAGCTTTTTAAATTATGAATACAAAGTAAAATTTGCTGAAGGTGCAAATATTAATTTCACAAGAGAAAGAATAAGAGAAATATTTAAAGAGGATACTAAAGTTCAACTGAGGTATCCCGAAAATTCAGCAAGTGGTTTAAGACGAGTAATAGATAATTTTTCTCAATTTTTATCGCTGGTTTCAATCAGTGCAATGTTAATTGCAGGTATTGGCATTGCAAATACCCTGCTTTCTTTTTTAAATCAAAGCAACATGTCTATAGCTGTTAAAAAAGCTCTTGGTTTTTTTTCAATGAATATAAAGACCATCTATTATTTGCAATTATTCATCATGTTAACTTTCATTAGCATTGCAGCGTATGGGCTAAGCTTTTTATTGGTTCCTATTGCAGATACTTATTTATCAAAAGGTCTAGGTCTTAATATTAAACCAATATTTTCAGTATTAAATTTTACTAAGATTTATTTAGTTGGCTTAATTGTCTTAATCATTTTTTCTATTCCAACCATTAATGCCATAGATCAAGTTAAAGCATCTAATTTATTTAGAAATGTATTTCAAAATCTTCAATTTTATTATTCAAAAAAATCAATATTTGTCAGTTTTCTATTTCTTACAGCATTAATTCTATTATTTGTCATAGGCTCGTCTAAACCAATTTATAGTTTAATGTATTTTGGTGCTTTCTTTGTATGCTTAATTGTATTTTTTTTATTATCAAAGTTAGTAGTATTTTTTCTAAAAGGATTAAAAAATAGATCTAATATTTCAGTTAAAGTGTCTGTTAAAAATATCACTCAAACTAAAAGTATTACACCCATAACGATTATGTCTCTTGGCCTTGGAGTAACTCTATTATTAACTTTAGCTATGGTTGGCACAAACTTTAAAAGAGAAGTTGCAAAAACTATTCCTGAGATAGCTCCAGATTATTTTTTTATTGGTATTCAAAATACTGATCGTGAAATTTTTGAAAACAGTATTAAATCTATGGATCAAAATATAAGATTAGAGATAGTTCCTATTGTATCTTCTGGAATAGGTAAAATTAATGGTATCGATCCAAAAAAATATATTGCCCCTGACAATGATAGTTATTGGGTTATTGGTAGTGATCGACGTTCTTCTTGGTCAGAAACTATTCCTGAAGATAATCCAATTGTTGCTGGAGAATGGTGGGACTTAACTAAACCCAATCAATTACAAATATCTTTAGATGCAAAAGTTGCAAGAGATTTTAACGTACAACTAGGAGATATTTTTACTTTAAATATTTACGGTAGAGAAATTGATGGAAGCATAGTTAATTTTAGAGAGGTAGACTATCGAGATCTTTCAATTAATTTTGCGATGTTATTTAATCCTCAATTTGCAAATACTATTCCACATGAATACTTAGCAACTGCAAAATTTGATGATCTTGAAAAATTTAATGAAACAAAGTTATTAGATAGCTTGCCCAGTCTTTCAATTATAAAAATTTCTGATTATTTAAATAAGGTTACCGATATTTTAAATAAGGTTTTTATTGCGGTAATTCTAATCTCGGCAATCACCATTATTATTGGTTTAATTGTAATTTCAAGTGCCATAATGGTTCAGGGGAAAATAAAAGAGTACCAAAACTTAGTTTTTAAAATACTTGGATTTTCAAAGAGAGAAATAATTTTATCTTCAATAATAGAATTCGCTTTAATTTTCTTTTCAGTAATTTTAATTGCAATTTTATTTGCTGTAATTGGCTCTTATTATGTAATTGAATATATTTTTGAACTAGTTTGGCAATTTGATTTGAAAGTTCTATTTAACCTAGGTTTAAGTATAGGCTTAGTAACTTTAGTATTGATTTTACTTACTAACTTAAAGTATCTCAGCCCAAAAGTGTATCCACTGATTAGAAATCAATAATAATTATAATTTAATTAATTTTTGATTTAATTTCATTATATGAAATTCTAATTTTAATTTAGGAAATTTTTTATTTAATTTTTTCTTAAGTTTTTCAAATGAGTTTAGATGAACTTTTACTTCATCAATTTCTTCTTTGCCTTCAGCAACTCTTGCCGCTCTACAATCTTCATGGTTTATAACAATTAATTTGCCAATTTTATGGATTTTTATTGATAATGCTAGATTGTCAAAAAAAGTTTTATGCCATTTTTTGAAATAATTATGAGTTACCCCCACGGCTGATCCTGCGATTGTAAAACTGCTATAATCACCACTTAATTTTCTTTTTTTTAAATAGTTGAAAATTTTTGGTTGGAATCTTGGATCTATACAGGACAAAACCATTGCTTTAAATTTTGTTTTCATAAAATTATATATTAGCTAATTAATTAAAAAAATCAAAAATAAGTTTTGAGCTTGATACAAAAATTAAAACATAAATAATGTTATAGAAAAGTTTTTCTTCAATTATTTTTACTAATTGATAACCAATAAAAACACCAATCACAACCAGTGGCATCAAATAAAAAGATAGTTTTAAATTTTCTATATTTATTATGGATAAATAAATATAGATTGGCAGTTTAACTAAATTTACAAAAGTAAAATATAAAACTCTGGTGCCGACATATTTGGCTTTTTCTATTCTAAGGGGGAGTAAATAAACACTTAATGGGGTTCCACCTGAATGAACACAAAAACTTGTAAAACCAGAAATAATTGAAAAAAAACCTCCTTTTAAATTAGATTTAGCTATTGCTGTATATTTATTTTTTTTCAAAAAGAAATAGTGAAAAGTAAAAGAAAAACCCATTAGTCCTACAATTAATTTTAACACATCCTCTGAAAAAAACTTGAAAGTTAATGCGCCTATGATGATCCCAACAAATGCTCCAAGAGATATTAATTTTAATGTATCTAAGTCATATTCTTTTCTAAATTTATAAACTGCAACCAAATCTGCTAAAATTAAAATTGGTAACGTGATAGCTAAAGCTTCCGTAAAAGGCATCACTACTGTCATTAATGGAATTGAAATTAATGCAACCGATCCTCCTAAACCTGCTTTTGAAATACCAAACAATAAAATAGCTGGAACGACTGTTATTAAAAAAAGTAAATTAAATTCCATAAGTATTTTAAGTAAAGTTAGCTTTTCAATGAATTATGATGAAGGAACTAATATAACTAATCTAAAAATATAACAGGGTTAAAATAGACAATAAAACCAATAAAACTAAGCTTAAAACAATAAGATTTGCTCTAATTTTAAATTTCAAATAAATGTAATCCCTTATTTTATTCCAGAATAAAACTATCAAAAAAATTAAAACTGCAGGTAATATAAATTTTATCATAAAACTTCTTTTAAAGATTATATCATAATGTTAAGGAACAATATGTCTAATAAAAATTTTGGTTTTGGAACGCAGATAAGAAAATCTCCATATTTTGACTCTACAGTAAAATGGGGAGCAACAGGATTTTCAGTATACAATCATATGTATATTCCTCGAGACTTTGGCAGTCCTGAACAAAATTTTTGGAATTTAATTGAAAAATCAATTCTTTGTGATGTAGCAGTTGAACGACAAGTTGAAATAACAGGTCCTGATGCTTTTCAATTTGTTCAATTATTAACTCCAAGAGATCTTTCAAAATTATCTGTAGGACAATGTAAATATGTTTTGATTGTTAATAATGATGGTGGAATTTTAAATGACCCAATTTTACTTCGTTTAGCAGAAAATCATTTCTGGTTATCTTTAGCAGATAGTGACATTCTTTTATGGGCACAAGGGGTTGCAATTAACTCAGGCTTAAATGTTAAAATTCATGAGCCAGATGTTTCACCTCTTCAACTTCAGGGTCCAACTTCTGGTGACATAATGGTTAAACTTTTTGGTGAAGATATTAAATCTTTAAAATATTATTGGTTAAGAGAATATGATTTAGATGGAATACCATTAATTGTATCAAGAACAGGTTGGTCTAGTGAATTAGGTTATGAATTATATCTAAGAGATGGTAGCAAAGGTAATGAGTTATATGAAAAAATAATGGCAGCTGGCAAAGAACATGGCATAGCTCCAGGTCATACTTCAACTATTAGAAGGATCGAAGGTGGAATGTTATCTTATCATGCAGATGCTGATATTAATACTAATCCCTTTGAGCTTGGATTTGATCGATTAGTGAATTTAGAAAGTAATATTAATTTTATCGGAAAAGATGCTTTAAAAAAAATTAAAACTGAAGGCATTAAAAGGAAACAAGTAGGTTTAGAACTTAATTGCGATCCTCTTCAATCACCAAACACAACTTTTTGGAAAATATTAAATAATGATTTAGAAATTGGTAAAATTACTTCTGCTGTCTACTCTCCAAGACTAAAGAAAAATATTGCTTTAGCAATGATTGCAATTGAACATTCAGAAATAGGTAATGAATATTTTGTAGATAATGGAGAAACCAAATTTAAATGTAAAATAGTTGAGAAACCTTTTTACGATCCTAAAAAAAAGATCGCTTCATCTTAAGACTTAATATTATAACCTTTTTTAAGAAGAACAGTTACGACTGTTACACAGATAATAAGGAATAAAACCATTGAACTGATGCTTATCCAAACATTAAAGTCAGAAACCCCATAAAACGCAAATCTTAAACCATTTATTAGGTAAACTACTGGATTAAAATAAGTAACTGTCTGCCAGAAAGGTGGCAACATATCTAATGAATATAAACTACCCCCCAAAAAAACCATCGGTGTAATAACTAAAGTTGGAATAATCGACATTTGTTCAAAATTAGAACTCATCAATCCAATTAAAAAACCAAACAAGGCGAATGTGAAAGCAACTAACAACAGTAAAAAAATCATTAACAAAGGATGCATCACCTGAACTTCAACAAAAAATAATGAAGTAATAAAAATAACTACTCCAACTATTAAAGTTTTAGTGGCCCCTGCCCCAACAAATGCCAAGACAACTTCTAAAGTTGAAATGGGTGCTGCTAAAATTTCATAAATAGTTCCATTAAATTTTGGAAAAAATATTCCAAAGGAAGTGTTACTGATTGATTGAGTTAACAAAGTTAACATCAGCAAGCCTGGTACAATATAAGATCCATAGCTGATACCATCAATATTTTCTACATAATTTCCAATAACTGAACCAAAAACAATAAAGTATAATGAAGTTGATAACACTGGAGATAACAAAGATTGCATTAATGTTCTTCTAAATCGATCCATCTCATGAAGATAGATTGCTTTAAATGCATAAAAATTAAATTTCATTATTCTCCTTTACTAAACTTACAAATATTTTTTCTAGTGTGCTTTGTTCTGTTTTCAAATCTTTTAATTTTAATCCCGCATCTTTTAAATCTTGTAATAAATTTGTAATACCAGTTTGTTGTGCTTGAACATTGTAAGTATAATCTAGAGACATTTTGTTATTTCCTAAAACTAAATTATATTTTTCTAATGAATTGGGTATTTCTAAAATCTCATCTTGCAAATCAACTGTTAATTTTTTATGACCCATTTTTTTTAATAATTCTTTAGTATCCTCAACAATAATTATTTCACCTTGGTTTATAACGGCCACACGATCTGCAATCGCTTCAGCCTCTTCAATATAATGGGTCGTTAGAATAATCGTTACACCAGTTTTTCTTAATTCCTCAACTACTTTCCACATATCTTGTCTTAATTCAACATCAACACCAGCTGTAGGTTCATCTAAAAATAAAATTGAAGGTTCATGAGAAAGTGCTTTTGCAATTAATACTCTACGTTTCATTCCACCTGATAACTGTCTCAATCTTTGGTCTTTTTTATCCCATAAACTGAGTTGTTTAAGAATTTTTTCAATATGATTTTTGTCTGGTTTTTTTCCATACAAACCTCTTGAGTAAGATACGTTGTTAAAAACAGTTTCAAACTGTTCTAGGGTCAATTCTTGAGGTACTAAACCTATCCTTGATCGAGTTTCTCTATAATCATCAATTATGTTAAATCCGTCGACTGTAACAGATCCATCGGATGGTTTTACTATTCCACAAATTATACTTATTAAGGTTGTTTTGCCTGCCCCATTAGGGCCTAACATAGCAAGGATTTCTCCTTTTTTTATATTTAAGTCAACGTTTTTAAGGGCATTAAAGCCATTATCGTAAACTTTTGACAAATTATTGATAATGATCTGATTATCTGACATCTGGGATGATATATAGTGATAAATGACGTTAATACAACGACATTATAAAGCAATCATTAACGTTGATGAACCATCGTTAAGAAATATATAATCAAGTATGAATAAAAATAGATTAACTGCAAAAGATTTTGATCAACGAATATTAGAACTTTATGATCATTATGCTCACGGCAAAATAACTAAAAGAGATTTCTTAAAAAATATTGGAAAATATACAGCTGTTGGAGTAACAGCATTAAGTGTGTTTAATAGTTTGGCACCAAATTATGCTTTAGCTGAACAAGTTAGTTTTAACGATCCAGAAATTAAAGCTAATAACATTACCTATGAAAGTGCTAACGGAAATGGAACTATCACTGGGTATTATGTTAAACCTACTAATGTAACTGGCAAAACATCTGCTGTACTTGTGGTTCATGAGAACAGAGGATTAAATCCCTATATTAAAGATGTAGCAAGGAGAGTTGCTAAAGCTGGTTTTATTGCGCTTGCACCTGATGGATTAAGTGGCTTAGGTGGCTACCCAGGAAATGATACTGATGGAAAAGAAATGCAAAGAAAAATTGACCGAGAAAAACTGTTAAATGATTTTTTTAATGGATTTGAATTTTTATATAATCATGAAGATACTAATAAAAAAATAGGAGCAGTAGGATTTTGCTATGGTGGTGGAGTTTGCAATGCGCTAGCTGTTGCCTATCCAGAACTTTCTGCATCTGTACCCTTCTATGGCAGTCAGGCAAAAAGTGAGGATGTCCCAAAAATTAAATCACCTTTATTACTACATTACGCAGAATTAGATGAACGCATTAATAAAGGATGGCCAGCTTATGAAGAAGCCTTAAAAGCTAATCAAAAAAATTATACTGCTTATATTTACAAAGATTGTAATCATGGTTTTCATAATGACTCAACACCTCGTTATGACGAAAAGAATGCAAATCTTGCTTGGGAAAGAACAATTGATTTCTTTACTAAGCATTTAGCATAAAATATTTTATTCTATGTTTTTAAAAAGTTCTATTGTCTTTTTTGGAATTTTATTATTTCTAATTATTGAATTTATTTTTCCCAAAGAAAAAAATTTAGTTAAAAACAAATTAAAGCGATTATTTAAAAATATTTTTTTTTGGTTGATAAATGTTGGTTTAACACCCATCCTCATACTGCCGATTAGTATCTATGCAACGCAAATAGAGATCCACTCCTTTTTTAAATTTGACAATTTAATTGTGAGCTTTATTTTTCAGTTAATAATTATAGATATTTTTCTATACTGGTGGCATCGTCTTAATCATGAAATCCCTTTTTTATGGAGATTTCATCACGTGCATCACTTGGATGAAACTTTAGATATTACTTCTGGAGTGAGATTTCATTTTGGTGAAGTTATACTGAGTGCTTTAGTACGATCTATCATCATTATTTTGTTTAATATTGAGCTTATTAATTTGTTAATTATAGAGGCTATTATTTTGCTATCATCAATTTTTCACCATTCAAATATCAATATTCCTGAAAAATTAGAAAAAATGATTTCATTGATTTTTGTGACGCCTTCAATTCATTGGGTGCATCATCATCAAAGACAATCTGAAACAGATGCAAATTACTCAACTATTTTTAGTTGGTGGGATAAAATATTTAATTCAAAGAGTTTATTTAAAAGAAAACTAAATATGCCAATTGGTGTTGAGGGCGATCAAGAGCAAGATTTGGTTAAACTCGTTATAAGACCTTTTATTAAATAATTATTCCATAAAATCTTTTTGTTTAGAATATAAAAGGGTATAAAATTTCTTCTGTATAGGATTTAAAGAATAAACTTTTTCTTTTAAAGTTTTATAAACTGAAACTAAGTCTTCTTTCACATCAATATCTTGATAAAACCTATTATCAATTAATAATCTAGAAACTTTTTTACTTAAATCTGCTAAAACCGTATTTGTACCATATTTAATAGTATCGATTACATCTAAAATTTTTTTATCAGAGGTAGCTAATAAACAAAAACCACCATCAATAGTTGGGTAAAAAACATTTTTAGCAGATTTAACTTTTAAACTATCAGTTATATCTTTTGCGGATAAAAAAGGAATATCAGATCCTACAATAACAACTTTTTGAAAATATTTTAAATTAAATTCGATAACTTCTTTCATAGTTAAACCAAGATCTTTTTGGGAAGATATATATAAACCATTAGTCAATTTAGAAAATTCAAATGCATATTTTTTAAATGATTTCTCAGAGACGGTTATTTGATGAATTAAATTATTTTTTTTAATCTCTTTTATATTTTCGGATAGAATTTCAATCAAACTATCATTGATCTCGTTAACAAATTGATCTGAAAGATTTTCCCTTAATCGTGTTTTAGATTTCAATGATTTGGGATCTTTAATAAAATGACAAACAACATAATTTGCTCTTTTTTTTTTAAATCGCCAGATCTGTAAAATAGTTTCTTTGATAGTATTCAGAGTTTGAACAAAAGGATTTAAGTCATACTTAATCGATGAGGTAATTATAAATCTATTGATCAAATTTACTTTAATTCCAATTTTTTTTGCTTTCCAGATAAAATCATGATCCTCGCCTTTATCTAAATTTTCTGAAAAAGATCCAATTAGATTAAATATTTTTTTATTAACAATAAAAGATTGATCTCCAAAAGGTAAACCCAAATATCTGGTTCTTAAATTAGCTCCCTTAGAATTGTATTTTAATTTGTCATCTTTAAATTTGAGTAAAAAAGTATTTATTTTTTCTTCGTCTATTCTACTAAAATCTATGTCTTGGATTTCAGATAAATCACTATCTAAATGTAAAAACCATAAAAGATCATGTTTTGCAACCTCAGCACCTGCATTCAAAGCCTTAGCCCTAGTCGCATTGTGAATATGCAATAATTGATCGACGTTTTCTGACAATTCTTTAACTTTTAAATTTTGATAAGATGCTGAAATTATAATTTCACATCCTTTAAACTTTTCTTTGATTTGATGAATCAATGAAAAATCTTCATCTTTATGACCAATTGGAATAATAATTGAGATATCCATTATTTTTTAAAAAAATCTCGAATAGTAGCTATGGCGACAAACCAATAAAATCTTAATTTAAAAAAAATATTTTTTTTAGAGAGTATTTTAAGTCGATGATATTCATCAATTCCACATTCAGTTTTAATATATTTATTAATTAATTTATTCATTTTTAAATTTTTTATATAGGTATTTTATCATTAATGGAAATATACCAATTAATGTAAGAGAAATAATGATTTTAGCAGTTAAAATTTCTTCTATTGAATTTATACTGCCTATTTGAGCTCCTGCATTTACAAATATTGCAGTTCCAATAAACATTCCAACTTGAGATACTAGGTAAAATTGAAACGTTTTCATTTTAGTTAAGCCAAATACTAAGTTTATAATAAAAAAAGGAAACACAGGGCTTAATCTTAAAAACAATAAATACAACCAACCATCTTCTTCAATACCTTTGTTAATTTTTTCAAGATAGTTATTAAATCTTTTTTGCACATATGCTCTTAAAGCAAATCTTGAAAATAAAAAACAAAATGTCGAACCTATTGAGCTTGCAAAAGAAACTAAAATTAATCCAGGCCAAAATCCAAAAAGAGCGCCTGCTAAAAGAGTTTTTAGCAATGATATAGGCAGTGCAAAAGCAGTTACTACTACGTAGATGATGAAAAAGATAATAAAATAAAAATAATAATTTTTTATAACTAATAATTTTATATCTTGATAAGTATTTTTAATTATTTCAAAAGATATGATGTCACTTAAATCAGCAAAATAACTAATTGTTATTATTGCAAAAAATACTAAACCAAAAAAAATTTTTCCTGTATTTCTTTTCATTAATTTAAATTAATTTTAACTGCAACTAGAGCCCCCAAGAACACAAAATTTAGAACAGTGTTTGTGGTTGAGGTATATTTTTTTCATAGAATTTGTCAAGGTTTCACCCATGTCAAAATTTTCATCATACGGTAACAAAGTGCATGCAATAACTGTTGGTGTTATTTTATTTTTCTTTTTTACAATCATTCTTGATGACGAACACATTACATCTTCTGGTTTTTTATTCAAAATACCCCAACAAGCAGTAGTTATTTCTGGGGTATCTTTTTTTTCATCCATTTCAGTAAAAGTAACTAATTCACTTTTAGAATTAGCATCCAACTTTAGGTCATTATCTTCAATAAATTTTCTAAAATTAACTCTTAATTCAGCTTCACTTTCATTCCAGAGCAATCTAGTTGCTAAAGCATATCTAAAATTATTTTGATTTAACCATTTAAGGCCCTCTAGCATCGCCTTATAAGCTCCAGCTCCACGAATAAGATCATGTTTTTCTTCAGTATAATGGTCAATTGAAACTCTAATTATTAAATTTTCATTCCTTAGTTTTAAAAGTTCTTCTTTTTTATTAATCATAGGTTTCATTGCGTTTGATAAAACAAGAGTTTTAAAATTTTTACTCAAGGAATAATCTATGATTTTAATAATATCTTTATTCATGAACGGTTCTCCACCCGTTATACCAATTTCTTCTGTGCCTAATCGATACTCAATACTTTCATCAATAAATTTTTTTACCTCATCAAAAGTTAGATAAACTAGACGATCATTTTTTGGACTTGATTCTATGTAACAGTTTTTACACTCAATATTGCAAAGAGTGCCAGTATTAAACCATAAGGTTTTTAATTTTTTTGCTTCAACAAAAGCTCGATCACTTCCATCAGCAGTAACAAAAGTGTTAGAAAATTTCTTATTAACTGTTTTTAATTCCACCTTTACTTATACGTCGTATAAAAAAAATTTAAAACTTTTTAATTTTAATAATTACTAATGGTAAAAAAGTTGCCAGTACAAAGGATAAAAATAATAAAGATTGTGAAATAAATTGAGAAAATATTTCTTTTGGTAATAATATCCCTACTAAAATACTTTTTGAGAAATCTGGAGCTGGAAATAAAAGAAAGCCCCCAATTAAACCAACTATAATTGAAATATAAGCTGTTTTTTCATTAATCTGCTTATTATAAAAACTATAAAATACTGTAACAACAAAAGCACAACAAAATAAGTCAGCTAATAAAAATAAATATAAAACACTAAATCCTTTTGAAGCAATTACAAATGCAATTATAGATAAAACAATAATTATTAATTTAGATAAATTTAAATAGTTTGTTTTTTTATCTAAATTAAATGTTGCTTTTCCATCAACTATGATCAGACTTGATATTGCATTAACCAAGGTATCCACAGTTGATATAGTTAAAGCTAATCCCAATGTAACTATTACT
>Ga0209425_10003776_pt1 | contig 15837 bp, 17 predicted proteins | sample COG_05_FD_184749 | JGI IMG/M metagenome (GOLD analysis project Ga0209425, IMG submission 184749) | Pelagic Microbial community sample from North Sea - COGITO 998_met_05 (SPAdes) (version 2) | ecosystem: Environmental > Aquatic > Marine > Neritic zone/Coastal water | place: Helgoland, sampling...
CACAAACATTCAAAAAGCATCAATTAGACGTAATCCAAAAACAGGTGAGAAAGTAAATGTCCCTGAAAAAAAAACAATTCACTTTAAAATGGCAAAAGAAATGTTTAAAAAATTAAACAATGACAAATAAAAGTATTTTTGTTGCTTGCGATGTATCAAGTCAAAAAGAAATTTTAGATCTACTTAACCAAATTCATGAGGATATTTCAGGAATTAAAATCGGACTTCAATATATTACTCAAAGATCCCCTGAAGAAATAAAAGAACTGTCTAAGTTTAATAAACCAATTTTTTATGATGCAAAATTTTTTGATATCAAAAATACATTAATAGAATCTATTAAATCTTTAGAAAAATTAAATGTAAGCTACGCAACCGTTCATTTATTAAACGGATTGGAAGCTTTAAAAACTGCAAATAAAGTTGCTCAAGATATTAATTTAAAATTATTAGGTGTATCTGTTTTAACTAGTTTTAATGATGAGGATTTACTAAGTTTAGGATTTAAAGATCAAGTAAAAGATCAGGTTTTAAGATTAATTAAAATTGCCGATGAAGCAAAACTTCATGGTGTTATATGTAGCCCTTTAGAAATCAAAATGATCAAAGAAATTGCACCTAAGTTAAAATGTTTTACACCTGGGATAAGACAAGAAGCTGGGGATGATGATCAAAAAAGAACTATGAATGCTAAACAAGCAATAGATGCTGGCAGTGATTGTTTAATAATTGGACGACCAATAACCAAAGGCAATCCTAAAGAAAATATAAAAAAAATTATTTCATCACTGAATTAGATGAAATTAAAGATTTGTGGAATTTCAGATATTAAAACTCTTCAATATTTAACAAATCATCCCTTTCCACCCACTTATATTGGTTTTATTGTAAATTATCCAAAATCAAAAAGATTTGTAGAATTAAAAGCTCTTAAAGATTTGCTCAAAATTGATAAAAAAAAATCATATTATGTGGCAGTGTTAGTGAAACCTGACACTAAAATTCTTGAAGAAATAAAAGATTTACCATTTGATTATTATCAACTTTATGATTGCAGTCCTGAAGAAACAAAAAAAATTAAAAACAATTATAATAAAAAAATTATTACTGCTTTAACTATTGAGAGTAAAAAAGACTTTGAAAATTATCAAAATTATAATGATGTCACTGATATTTTTTTATTTGATAGTAAAGGGTATGAAAAAAGTATGTCATTTGACCATAAATTAATTGAAAATAAAAAAATTAATAAAGAAATCATGCTAGCTGGAAATATTCAAATAGATGATAAACTTGAAAATTATAAAAAAATAGCAGATATTATTGATATATCTGGAGGCCTAGAAACTTCTGGATTAAAAGATATTTCCAAAATAGAAATCTTCTTAAAAAAAATTAAAGAATTAAATGATGCAGCTTAAAAAAGGTATTCCTCTAATTGATCAACATGACAAATATGGTTTTTGGGGTGGTAAATTTGGTGGCAGTTTTATTCCAGAAACACTTAAAAAACCTATAGAGGACTTAACAATTAAATTTCAAAAACTTAGAAAAGATAAAAAATTTATTAAAAAAAGAGACTTTTATTTTAAAAACTACATTGGTTCTCCAACCTCATTTGTAAAATTAGAAAATTTAACCAATCATCTAGGTGGTGCTCAAATTTGGGCAAAAGTAGTCTCTGAGGCTAATGGTGGTGCACATAAAATATACAATGCCACAGTTCATGCTCTAATTTGTAAATCAATGGGCAAAAAATATATCGTAGGTGATACGGGTGCTGGCTATGCAGGTAAAATGTTAAGTATGGCTGCTAAAAAATTTGGTCTTAAATGTAAAATTTTTATGGGGGCAAAAGATATTAAAAGACAAAAACCTAATTGTGATGCCATGAGAAAAAATGGTGCTGAAATAGTACCAGTTTATTCTGGAAGTCAAACTTTGGTTGATGCAGTAAGTGAGTGTATGCGATATTGGGTATCCAATTGTGACAATACTCATATGTGTGTAGGTTCAACAGTTGGTCCAAATATTTTTGTTAAAATTTGTGGATGGAGTACTGCACAAATTTCAAGAGAACTTAAAGTTCAACTAAAATCACAATTTAAAAAAATACCAAATAAAATAAAGCTAATTAATTGTGTGGGTGGTGGTAGTTCTGCCTATGGTTTTTGGAGTGAATTTATTGATTATGATAAAAAACAAATTGAACTCATTGGTGTTGAAGCCGGTGGACCAAAAAACTCTAAACTTCATGCCGCACCTTTAAGCAGAAATGCTAAAATTGGCATCTTGCATGGTGCTGCTTCTTATGTTTGTCAAAATTCAGAAGGACAAATTAGTGACACCGAGTCTATAAGTGCTGGTTTAGATTATCCAGGGGTAAGCCCTATCCATTGTTATTTAAAAGATACTAAAAGAGCCAGATACACTTATGCAACAGATGAAGATGCCCTTAATGCTTATCAAATGGTTAAAAAATTTGAAAAACTCAATCCAAGTTTAGAGCCTAGTCACGCTTTTGCGGAGGCTATAAAAATCGCTCCAAAATTAAGTAAAGATACAATCATCATTGTCAATTCCTGTGGCGATGCAAAAAAAGATAGGGATATCTTAAAAGAAAGATTAGGAAAAATTTAATGAGTTCATCATTAATTAATCAAGCATTTTTAAAAGCAAAAAATGAAAAAAGACCAGCTTTATTAACTTACACAGTAGCAGGTGATAATTCTAAAAAAAAATCTTTAGAAATTTTAAAATCGATTTCAAATCATGCTGATATTTGTGAGTTGGGGTTTCCTCATAACACACCTATAGCTGATGGAGGACAAATTCAAACTAGTGCTTACCGAGCTATTAAAAATGGAATTAAAATTAATGATGTTTTTTCAATTGTAAAAGATTTTAAAAAAATAAAATCAACAAAGCCAATTATTATGATGGGTTATTATAATATGATCTATCAATATGGTGAGAATAATTTTTTAAAGAAATGCTCAAATTCAAATGTTGATGGATTAATTGTCGTAGATCTTCCTTATCCAGAAAACACAAACTTTGCAAATAAGTGCAAAAAAAAAGGAATTAATTTTATTCAACTAGTTTCACCAACCACCTCAAATCATAGATTAAAGCAAATTATGAAAGCATCACATGATATGGTTTATTATATCTCGATGCTATCAACAACAGGTGGAAAATTGAAAGTTTCCCCTAAAAAAATTTTGGAGCGTTACAGTAAAATTAAGCAAATAGATAAATCTAAAAATGTCGTAATTGGCTTTGGAATTACTGAAAAAACAATTAAATCATTAAGAAAAGCCGACGGATTAGTTGTTGGTAGTGCCTTATGTAAAGAAATATCCAACTCAATTAAAAAGAGACAAAATCCTGTCACAAATGTTACTAATATTGTGAAAAGATTAAAAAATAAAATTAAATGAATTGGATTACCAAAATAATTAGAGCAGGTGAAAAGATTAAAACTGCTATTAATAAAAGAGCCTCTAAAGAAGATATTGAAAAAAGTGACTGGACCTCATGCTGCAGAGGACCAATTTTAAAAAAAGACTTAGAAAATAATTTATTTGTTTGCCCAGATTGCAATAAACACCATCGAATTAAACCAACACAAAGATTTGATATATTGTTTGGTAAAAATAATTATGAAATATTTAAGACCCCTATTCCTGCCGATGATCCCTTAAATTGGACTGATAAAAAATCTTATAAAGACCGATTAAAAAGTGCTAGAAAAAAAACAGGTATGCAATGTGGAATGATGGTTGCTTCTGGTAACATTAATAATATTAAAGTTACTGCAGTTGCATCTGATTTTGATTTTTTAGGAGCTTCTATGGCTGCTGCTGAGGGTGAGGCTTTTTTGTATGGCATTCAATATGCAATTGAAAATCAAACTCCATTTCTTTGTATCAGTGCGGGTGGTGGAATGAGAATGATGGAATCGTTAATCTCTTTATCGCAGATGACTAGAACCACTCTTGCAATCAATGAACTTAAAAGAAACAATTTACCCTACTTAGTTTTGATTACAGACCCTACTGCTGGAGGTATTACCGCATCTTACGCAATGCTTGGGGATATCCACATCGCTGAACCTGGTGCTTTAATTGCCTTTGCAGGTGCTAGAGTTATTCAAGGTACAGTTAAAGAGGAATTGCCTGAAGGATTTCAGAGAAGTGAGTACGTAGAAAAAACAGGATTTGTAGATATTATTGTTGAACGAAAAGACTTAACGGACAAAATTGGTAACTTATTATCAATATTGCTTAAGCAAAATTCTGCTGTAAGTTCGGAAGAACATGAAACTACAGAAGATAGTCAATCGCTTACAAAAGCTGCATCCTAAAGAAATAGACCTTTCTCTAGATCGAGTAAAAAATCTTTGTACAAAGTTAGGAAATCCTCAAGATAAAATTAAAGCAATTTCTATTATTGGTACCAATGGTAAGTATTCAACAATCCAAGCGTTATTTGCTATTTTAAAAGAAGCAAAATTTAAATGTAATATTTACACAAGCCCACATATTCAAAAAATAAATGAACGATTTGTTTTTAATAATAAAGAACTAGACGATGAAAATTTAGCAAATCTTTTTGAAGAAATAGAAGAAGCTAACGAAAACCAACCCATTACATTTTTTGAAATTCTAACAGCTGCTTTCTTTAAAAAAGCTAGTGAATATAAGGATAATATTAATCTAGTTGAAACTGGTTTATTTCATAGATTTGATGCAACAAATATATTGAAAGAAAATTTAGCAAGCATTGTAACTTCGATTGGTTTAGATCATCTCGACTGGTTACCAGAAAACGAGCAAACAGTAGAAAAAATTATCTTTGAAAAAACTTCATCATTACTGAAGTCTATTATTATTGTTGCAAAACAAAGCTCAAAAGAAGTTACCGAATGTATAAAAAAAACTATATCAGATAATAAATCTCAAAAACTTTTCTTTAATGATGATTATAGCTTCTCATTAAAAGAAAATGGTTTCTTTTATTATGAAGATAAGTTTGGTGGTTTAAAACTTCCCCTACCCAATATTCATGGTGGATTTCAATTAGAAAATGTTTCAAGTGCTATTGCAACGGCTAGAGTTATAGAAAATTTATCTATCAAAGAAAATCATATACAAACTGGAGTTACAAAAATTCATAGTATTGCTAGACTTCAAGAATTAACTTCTGGCAAATTGAAAGATTTAGCTAAAAATAATCGATTATTTGTGGATGGTTCTCATAATCCACTTGGCGCAAAAGTTTTAAACGAACACTTACAAACTCTTAATTGCAACAAACATATCATCCTTGGAATGATGGCTAACAAAGATCATCAAGATTATATGAAATATTTTAAAGATATTTCCTCTTTAACAACTATCGATATTCCCAATCAGCCAAATTCAATCAAAGGAATAGATTTAAAGAACAAATTAACAAACTTTCCAAATGTTCAGTACAAAGAAAATATTTATGAAGCTATAAAATCAATTTCTGTTAAAGAAAATGATATTATATTAATTACCGGATCTTTGTATTTAGCTGGTGAAGTTTTGAATTTAAATTAGATATTCTTATCTAAAAATTCTTTCATGTGACCTTCAGGAACGCCACCTACTTTTCTATCTACCTCAACACCCTTTTTGTAGATAATCACTGTTGGAACTCCTCTAATGCCTGCTGCACTACCAGTATTAATGCCACCATCTTCGATATCAGCATAATAAAAACCAGCTTTACCTTTGTACTCATCAGCTAATTTGTCCATCACTGGTTTTAAAGCCTTGCATGGGCCACACCAAGCTGCACTGAATTGAATTACAGATACATCTTCGTTTTTAATTTTACTGTCAAAATCTTCGTCTTTAAAGTCTATAAGCATACTATTGATATAATTGTTTCAAATAATTATTCAATGGTGAAAAAGAAGTTTTTTTATTTAATTAACAAATATCTTGGTACTAAAAATCTAAGAAATTAAGCATCTGAATATTTTTGTTCCAAGTTCATAACGTAATCATTGATACCATCTAAAAACTTCAATTTTTCATCAACTGTTTTAAATGAGAACATTTTATCATCATTTTCTCTTATTTCGTCACATTCTGAATAAAATGCTGAAACAGTCCACCATTTTTCTTTATTGGTGCTTAATATCCTTGAAGCAATTCTTCTTTTAATTTTTTTATATATGTCTTTTGGTAAAATTTCAGGAGCTTCATTATAAATTAAACTATGACCAAATGTTACTAAACGATCATCTTTAAATTTATCTAGTAAGGCAAATTTTCCTTTCCAATCTGATGTATGAAACTTCTGAAATAACGGAACATCTTTATTAAAAGTTTCAAAACCTCCTGAATAAATTGTTTCTTCAGGTTCTAAATCTTCTTGGGAAGCGGTCTCCATTTTTTCCTCAGCAGCTTCTCTTAAAATATTACAAATATCTATAGAAAATTTTTCATTAGTTTTAACTAATTCAGCTCTTTTACTTATTAAACTTGGATCAATTTTTTTATAGGGTTCAACTTTCATTCCATGGCTTTTTTCTAAAATAATTGGAGCCTTATTAAATTTAATTGTTCTTAAAAATTTAGGAGATTTTTTCATTTCCTTTTTTAAATCTTCATAATTTAATTTTTGAATTGCTTCTACATCAACTTTTAAATCTACAGCTTGACCCCATTTATAAATTGGGTGAACACAAGAATTTGGATGCAATGGTGCACATAAATATAAATAACTTTTGCCATAAAAATATTCATTCAAAGTAAATATATTTTCTTGTTTAATTAAATTTTCAGCAACAACCTTGCTGCTAGTTTTTAAATATTCATTCCATAGAATAGGTTGTTTATTTCTTATTAAGTCTAAAATTTTTACAGTTAATTCTGTATCAAATAAAGCTGAGTGTGCTCCTGATGATTCAAAACCATTAAGTCTAGCAAGAGACTCGAGCTTCATAGATTTGTTGCCTTTATCGTTTAATTCAGTTTTTAAAATATTTTCATCAATTGCAAAGGCCGCTTTAACAATATTTAATGCATCATGCCTAACATTGCCTTCAGTGTTAGTTAAGTAAGGTTTTCTTAAGGATTTGAAAAATTCTTTTCTAATAACCTCATCATCAAAATTAATGCTAGAATAACCCAAAAAAGTTGCTGGAGACCACTCTCTAAATTTTTTTTCAACTTGAGCCAACATTTCATAATGGCTTAAATTTCCCTTAGTAATTAAATCAACATTAGATTTATTAATACATAAAGCTGTGGCGGATGGGACACGGTCTTGTGGCATTCGGCATCTTGCAGAAAATCTCTCTTTTTCTTTAAAATTTTCATCCAATAAAATTGCGCCTATTTCAATAATAGTAGCCCAATCAGTTTGCGCTGAGTCAGTTTCGATATCCCAAACTACGTAATTCAATTCATTCTCCTTTGTTCATAAAATTGTTCAACTTTTAGTAAAAATTTTTTTTGATAATCATTGAATTTTTCACCATCAATTATAAATCTTTGAAACATATTGTCCTTTGTACAAAGCAAAATAACCGCTTGAGAAATATTTGAGCCATAAACAGTATTATGGGCCAAACCATAAGCGGCACACTGCAAATAATAATCTTCAATCCATTCATCTTTTTTTGGTTTATTGCTTTGTTTAAAATCAATTATTGTCTCTTTATTTTCATATACACCAATACAGTCAGCAGCTCCTGCATATTTTCCAGGATAATATAATGTAGCCTCACATCCCCAAATTTCTTCCAATTTATTTCTTAAACCATTTTCTATAATTTGATCAGCCATCATCTTCTCCCTGGTATTGTCGCCTAATAAATCCATATTAAGCTTACCAAGTAAAAATTTTTCTAAGTAGTCATGCATGGAACTTCCTCTGCTACTTGCTTCTTGTTTAATTATTTCAGCTTGTTTAAAACCAACTCTCTCTTTCCATTCGGCAAGTTTTGCTTTTTTTTCCTCTGACTCAGTTGCTTTTAAAATAGTTGTCACTGAAGGAAGGCTTTCTTGATTAACCGCATAATGTCTTGAACCATGAATTATTGACCTAGTAGATTTAGGATAATTATATTTATTATTCCACTTCATGTAATTTCTTATAGACGTTATTGAAGAAAAAAAGAAATTAATTTTTAAATTGTTTAGTTCGTTCAACAAATTTTTCTACGTTATCAGTTTCTACAGCCTTCTCAATCTGCTCAGGATCTTTAATGCTCTCTAAAGTTCTTGTAATAGATCTTGCATCAGTTCCAAATTTATCCACAACTCCCATTGCTTCCTCTAATTTTTTTCTTAATAAAACAACATTTTCAAAATGTTTTGCAAATCTTGTGCTAATTGTTTTTAAATGATTATAAATTTCTGTAGCACCCTTTTGCACTTTCAATGACTGAAAGCCCATATGTAAAGATTGTAAATAAGCAGATAAAGTATTTGGCCCACAAATTACAACTTTATATTTTTTCATTAATTCTTGGGTTAATAATTCTTTAGTGCTTGGATCTTGATATTCAGTTAGCTCTTTGTATAAACTCTCAGTTGGTGCATAAACAATTGCAAAATCTGTAGTTTTAGGTGGAACAATATATTTTTCATTAACACTTTTGGCTTTAGCTTTAAAAGCATTGGCCAATTTAGTTCTGGCTTCTGCTACTGCTTTTTTGTCATCAGCATCATAACCATCGGTAATTGCTTTAAATTTTTCAACAGGAAAATGAGAATCTACTGGAACCATAACGTCACCTTGAAGACGAATAGCAAATTCAACATTTTCACTGGTATCCTCTTTCATTTTTACATTTGTCATATATTGAGATGCTGGCAATAAATCCTTAATTAAAGCATCCAAAGAAAATTCAGCTAAAGTTCCATATTTTTTAACTCCTGCAAGAATTTTAGTAATGCCCTCTTGGCTTTGATTTAATAATTTAACTTGGTCATTAAAACTTCCAACTTTTTCATCCACTTTAGTTAAAGCTTCAGTCATATCTTTAGTGACTCCAGTTGATAAATTATTAAATGAAGTGGACATTGCACCTAGTGATGTGTTGATTGTAGTATTTAAAGTATCTCTTAAATTTGAAATCTCTAATTTTAAGTTAGCTATTTCCTCTGCTTCTTTATTTTCTTCTTGAGATTTAGGCAATTTCTTTATTAAAAGATACAAGGCTACTAAAACTGCCAAAAAAATTAAAGATAATATAACTATTTCGAATCTCATGTTTTATTTATAACCGTGATTATACTTAATTAAACATTAAAAAATTATTATAAACTTTAAATATTACGGTTAGTATTAATCAAATTACACAATAATTCTTAATAAAAAATTTAACTCTTGAAAATTTTAGAAGATTAAAAAAAATTTTAAGAAGAGATATTATTTCATTAAAAATTTTTGAACTAAATAATGCTTGAAAATAAAAAATTTGCTGAATAAAAATACAATAAAATCAATAATTATTTGGCTTCGTTTTGACACAAGGAGACTTTTTAAATTAAAAGTCCTTTAAAAAAATTATTTTATTTTTAATAATTAATTCTTAGAAAGTAATTTAGCTAATTTTTGAATTTCTTTATTTTTTTGTGTGTTTTTAGAAATCATCATACAGCCTTCGGATTTTAAAATTTCTCCATCTTTTAATATTCTTAAATTATTGGCTTTTAAAGTTTCTCCGGTAGAAGTAATATCGGTTATAATTTCTGCAGAACCAGTAAAAGGATAGGTTTCTGTGGCCCCTAGACTATCCACTAATTGAAATTGAGTGACACCTTTTGAAAATAAAAATTCTCTGGTAAGGTTTGGGTATTTAGTACCTACCCTTAGTCTTTTTTTCTTTTGATCTTTAAATTGGAAAGCTATTTCCTCAAGATCTGCAATAGTTTGTACATCAAGCCAAGCATCTGGTATGGCAATGACTAATGTCGCTTTACCAAAGCCATATTTTTTTAAAACACTAATCTTGTTTTGAATATTAATTTCACTTTCTTTAAGTAAATCATATCCAGAAAAACCTAGGTCTAATGAGCCATCTCCAAGTCTTTGAACTATTTCTCGCGCATGTAAATAGACTACTTTAATATTTTTATGATCTTTTATTGAAGCAAATAGATCTCTTTCTCCTCTTTCAGATATTAAATTTAATTTCTTTTTTTTAAAAATATTTAAAACATCTTTTCGAAGTCTACCTTTACTTGGAATACCTATGTTTATTATACTGTTCATAAAATTATAAATTTAAAGCAGCTCCTACTGCTGCAACTGGCTTATTCGAACCTAGATCTAATATTAATTTATCGTATCGACCCCCACTAATAATATTTTTATTTTTTGAATTAGATTTAATATCTATTCTAAAAACCATGCCAGTATAGTACTCAAGCTGTCTACCGAAAGATGCAGAAAATATAACATTTAATTTTGAGACTTTATTATTAGAAATTGGAAAATACTTTTGATCCACCACTAAATTAATTTTATATTTTTTGAAAAATTCATTTAATTTTTTTGCCGCTTGGCTTATTGGACACTTAATATTTAAAAATTCTTTAATTATTTTTGAAACTCTTTGACCTTTATTGGTTCTTCTGGGATCTTTAATTTTATCATTAAATCTTTTTAAGATTTCTCCAACTGATCTTCCAGCAATAACAGTTGATTGGTCCTGTTTTAACATTTGAATATAACGTTTTTTATCTACTTCAACGATTGTTGGATCAACATCAGAGTTAGTCTCTAATCTTTTTAATAAATCATTAAAATAACTTTCTCTCCAAAAATGTCTTGAAAGTCTTAGTCGCCATCTTTTTGGAATATCTAGCTTTGACAGAAGTAAATTAAATATTTCAACATTACCAATGGTTAAAATTCCTGATGAGTATTTTAAACTTTGAAGAGATTTTAAAGAAGTATTAATAATTTCTTTGTCATCATTTTTTTCATCTTTAGAACCAATAATTTCAAAACCAATTTGATTTCTTATAATAGAATCTTTTTTATTTTGTGATTTTCTGTAGGCTTGACCGCTATAAAATATTTTTTCTTTGCCTTTAAGATTATTTTCTAAATATCGAAGACAGGATACAATTGTTAAATCTGGCCTAAGGCATAATTCATTGCCATTTTGGTCAGTAAAAGAGAATATAAATTTTCTAAAATTTTCACCCGATCTTTGAACGATATGATTGGCCTCAATAACGGAAGGTAGCTCTATATATTTGAATCCTTTGGATTTAACCGATTTAAGGATTTTTTCAGATAAATTTTTTGATTTCATCAATTAAATTCTCTTTTGGAACTGTGCTCTGATTATTTTCACCTTTCACCCCTAAAAGGTTTTTAAGAGTTATGGTATTATCTTTAAATTCATTGTCGCCACAGATAACAGCAACTGGACACTCTCTTTTATTTGCATAAGTTAATTGTTTACCAAGATTTTTTTTGCTATCTAAAAATATTTCTGAATTAATATTATTATCTCTTAAAGTATTTAGAATTTCATAATAGTTTTTTAAATATTTATCATCCATAACACAGACAATAACTGGTTTTTGCTCATCTATTTTGACTTGATCTAATTGCATCATTGCAAACAATAGTCGATCAACTCCAATACTGACACCTGTGCCTGGAATATCTACTCCTTTAAATCTTGAAATAAGCTTATTGTATTGACCACCAGAACAAACACTACCAATGTCTACTTCTTTACCTTTAGCATTAGTTGCTTTAAAATTTAAATTAGTTTCAACACAAAAACCATCATAGTAGGCTAATCCTCTAACTATAGTAAAATTTGTTTTAACTTGATTGGCATAATTTCCGTAACTTACTATTTCTAATAATTGCTCAATTTCTTTTATACCTTCTTGGGATAAAGGATTTTGAAGTGTATTTTTTAATTCTGATAAATCTTTTACTTTTAAAAAATTAATAATTTGAGAGGCTTGATCATCATTTAAATCTGCCCCTTTGGTAATTGCACCACTTGCATCTTTTCTTTCTTTTTTTAAAAGATCCTCAACTCCTTTTAAACCAAATCCAGGCTTGTCTAACTTATCAATGGCTCGCATGACTTTAATTTTTTTCTCTTCGGAAATCTTAAGTTCTTCAATTAGACCTTGAACAATTTTTCGATTACTAACATTAATGGTAAATTGATCTTTATTAAGACCACAAGCAATTAAAGTACTTGCTATTAAATTGCATAGTTCAGCATTCGCTTGAGCTGGATTAACATTGCCAACAATATCGCAATCTGCTTGCATAAATTCTCGATATCTAGCATTGCCCGCTTTTTCATTTCTAAATACATTTTGAATTGCATAACGTTTATAAATTGAGGGCAATTGTTGATTGTTTTGTGCCACAAACCTAGCTAGTGGACTAGATAGATCGTATCTTAAAGTAATATTTTCATCCCCATCCGCAAAAGAGAAAACATCAGACATAGGATTGGCCTCATCTTCCGCTAAGAAAGATCCAATATTTTCACTGATTTCGAAGGATGGTGTTTCTAAAGGATCAAAACCAAACTTTATAAAATTATTCTCAATCGCTTTTAGAAGCTTTTTTTTAAGAAGTAATTTTTTGTTCCATCGATCTTCGAACCCTGAGGGTAATCCAGGGATTAATTTATTTACTTTATTCATCTATTTTTGGTACCCGCGCTTGGAATTGAACCAAATCCTAGAGTTCCACAAACTCCCGTACTGACCATTATACTACGCGGGCATTCAAACTTTGTTTATTTTTATATTATTTTTGTGTGGATTAAAAATTAAATTATAAATAATTGCCTACAGGCAATGGAAATAGATTCTATGAGTACTTCTTGAAGTCTCTCTATATGTAATATTTATAATCATGGGCAGTCTTTTAGACAAAAATTATAATTATTCAAGATTTAATTAAAAAAGGACGTTTATCTATTTTGTAGATAAAACGCCCTTTAATAAATTTTGTGAAATATAAATTAGCCTAATTTTTTTAAATTCACGGCAGAAGGACCTTTAGGACCATCTTCTAGTGTAAACTCTAGTTTATCACCTTCATTTAAAAATCTCATACCTGCAGCTTTGACAGCGCTTGCATGGACAAATGCATCTTTTTCTTTGTCATCTCTTTCGATAAATCCGTAACCTTTTTTACCGTTAAACCACTTTACTTTACCTTGTAATGTACTCATCTTATTCTTAGTCCTTTTGTTATTTATTATGTAAATAAATTAATTTCTTTTTAGGTAATTTCAAGATGAAAAATTAAAGGTGGTGGCTGAGGAGAGATTCGCACTCCCGACACAAGCCTTTTCAGGGCTCTGCTCTACTCCTGAGCTACTCAGCCTTAAATTATCCTCTAAAGATGATTCTGCCTTTAGTAAGATCGTAAGGTGTCATTTCGATTGTTACATTATCGCCTTGTAACACTCTAATTCTATTCTTTCTCAACTTACCTGCTGTGTGAGCTGTCACAATATGACCATTCTCTAGTTGAACTCTAAACATTGCGTTTGGAAGTAGGTCCGTCACCTTGCCTTTGAATTCCAGTAAGTCCTGTTTTGACAAATTTAATTTCTCCTAATTCTTTTTTTTACGGATTGAGCATGTCCTGCTAACCCTTCATAATTTGCAAGAGTTATAACGGATGGTCCAAGAGTTTCAATACCCTTTTTTGATAGGTTTATGTATGAAATTCTTTTGTAGAATTCATTAACGCTTATTCCACTTGAGTATTTTGCAGAGCCATTGGTTGGCAATACGTGATTAGATCCAACATTATAATCAGTCATTGCCATTACCGCATATTTTCCTAAACAAATAGAGCCTGAATTTTTAATTTTAGACACTAATTGTTTATAATTTTTTACATTTAACTCTAAATGTTCAGGAGCAATTCTATTAACTACCTCAATTATTTTTTGATCAGATTTTATATAAATCAAAATTCCATTATTCATTAAACTTTTTTTTGCAATTGAGATTCTTGGTATCTCTTTTAATTGTTTTGTTATTTCTAACTTAACTTTATTTAATAAATTTTTATCTTTAGAAATTAAAATACATTGTGCAAGATTATCATGTTCTGCTTGACCAATTAAATCACTCGCAACCCATTCCGCATTTGAAAATTTATCACAAACAATGGTAACTTCAGAAGGTCCTGCAGTCATGCCTTCGATCCCTACATCACCAAAAACTTCTTTTTTTGCAGCAGCAACATATGAGTTGCCTGGACCTACAATCTTATCGACTTTTTTAATTTTTTTGGTTCCATAGGCAACCGCTGCAATTGCTGAAGGACCACCAATTGAATAAATTTCTTTAATTTTACATTTTCTAGCCGCATACAATACCGCTGGATTTTGAACTCCTTTAAAACCAGGATTAATCATTACTATTCTCTTTACTCCAGCAACTATTGCAGGAATAGCATTCATTAAAACACTTGATGGATAAGAAGCGGTAGAACCAGGTACATAAATAGCAACTGAATCTATTGGTAAATATTTATACTCTAATTTGTTTTGTAAATTATCTGTGTAGGAAATGTTTTTAAATTTTTGCAGAGAGTGAAATTTATAAATTCTATTATAAGCAAGATCGATCGCTTTTTTTACCTTCCGATCTAAGCCTGCTATTGATTTTGAAATAGATTTAACAGTTGGAACAATAATATTATTTTGATTAAATTTTTTCTCGTATTTTAAAACTGCCTTATCACCATTTTTCTTAACATCATTAATGATGCCTGAAACTGAAACTGAATTTGATTGAACTTTTTTCTTTCTCTGCAGTAATAATTTTTCTAAAGCTGAGTCAAAATTTTTAATTTCGCTATTTAGTTCTCTCATGATTCAATCTCGTTTTGATCCTCAAGTCTTGCTTCAATTGTTTCGGTAGTTAAAGCAATATGGGTATTGTTATTAAAAATCAAATTTATTTCATAATCTTCTTTATTCTTTAAATAATCTATTCCAACTAGCTCTAATATCGTATCTTGATCTCTTTGATTGATGTTTTTAGATTTTACTTTATCGACAAAGTCAAATTTACAAATACTATTAATTTTTTTATCCTCATTATCAGTCTCAACTTTAGTTCGCTCTAACGATAACAGAAAAATTTTATTACTTTGAAGATATTTGATATCTGCCACTTTTACTTTAGCGCCAGCACAACAGGCTGAAATCATTTGTAAACCTTCACTATCAGTTGCGATTATTTTTGCAAAATACTTTTTATCCATCAGTTTACTCTTCTAATTTTAGCACCAACTTTTTTTAATTTTTTTTCAATATTTTCATACCCTCGATCAAGATGATATATTCTATTAATAACAGATTTTCCTTTTGCTGTTAATGCGGCTAAAATTAAAGATACTGAAGCCCTTAAATCGGTAGCCATTAATTCAGCAGATGCAAAGTTGGTTGATCCTTCTACAGTTGCCAAGTTTCCTTTTATTGAAATCTTAGCACCCATTCGATTTAATTCTGCAACGTGCATAAATCTATTTTCAAAAATATCTTCTTTAATAAGAGATTTTTTATTTGCTTTACACAACAATACCATTAATTGGGCCTGTAAATCTGTCGGAAATCCAGGGTAAGGTGCGGTTTTAATATTTAAATTTTTAATTTTTTTATTTCCAATAATTTGAACTTCATTTTTTTTGATAATAATTTTTGCTCCTATTTTTCTTAAAGTATCGATTTCAGTTTTAATAATGCTTGGAATAATATTTTGTATTCTTAAATTTCCTGCTGTTAATGCTCCTGCAATTAAATATGTACCTGCT
>Ga0209425_10003779_pt1 | contig 15830 bp, 16 predicted proteins | sample COG_05_FD_184749 | JGI IMG/M metagenome (GOLD analysis project Ga0209425, IMG submission 184749) | Pelagic Microbial community sample from North Sea - COGITO 998_met_05 (SPAdes) (version 2) | ecosystem: Environmental > Aquatic > Marine > Neritic zone/Coastal water | place: Helgoland, sampling...
AAAACCATAGGACAACCAACCATCATCATCCATACTATCATATTCGTATCCATTTTCAATCACAACCTTCTTGAACATATCAACGGATTTGATTGACATCACATCTTTATAAGATACCTGAGAAAAGGAGAAAATAGGGATGAATAATAAGACGAATAATACTCTTTTCATATTACTAATATAATAATTTGAAATTGGGAAATCTCTTTTAATCCATATAGTAAAGGGGGTTTATTTATTCTTAGAAAAGATAGAGGAACACCTCCTGTTCCTTTAATACTAATAGGTGTTGAAAATTTAATTTAATTAGTACCCCGGGTAACTAAAGTTAGTACCTTTGGGGTAGTAACAAAAATCATAACACACTAATAATCAGTTATTTACACCTCTAGTTAGAGTACAGGTGGGACCACCCTTAAAACCCCTCTTCTTGAGGGGTTTTTTGTTTTTTAACACTTTAATGATCAAAGTGGCTTAAATGATGGGATAAGTTTATTGTTTTCTATATTTAGGTAATGAAAAAATTAAAATCTGTAAAATCTTTATTTGTAGCTTCATTAGTTGTGTCATTTTTATTTGTAGCATATGCTATTTATTTATTATTAAATAATGGAGATAGCATCAAAATTATATGTTTAATTTTAGGAGGTGTTATATTGGGTTACAACGATTGGAAAACCTTTTTATCAAAAAAGAAACCATAATATGGATAAACAAAAACTCGTCAAAGCCTTAAGTCTAATCACTGGTCTAATGCTTATAAGTCTAATAATTTATTCCATTGTAAACAAAGAATGGTTTGATGCATTAGGTTATTGTGGAATCTTTTTTGTAATAATTGTTATGCCTACTTTTTTGAAAAAACTAAATAAAAAATGAAAAAAATAATTATTGTTGTCTTATTTTGTTTGCCACTATGTCTTCTCTCACAAGAAAATACAGATGATCTAAATTTAGCAAACAAGATTTTAAAAATTGATGAAGAAAATATTTTAAGCAATCCTCTTTACCACAACTGGGGCTCTTCAATAATTAAAGGGCAAGACGGAAAATATCATTTATTTTATGCTCAGATGTCTAAAGAAATTGGATTTAGGTCTTGGCTTACTGATGGAATAATTTCTCATGCGGTTGCTGATTCACCAGAAGGCCCATACGTTCATAAAGAAATCGTTTTAGAAGGTCGTGGGCCTGGATATTGGGATGCCTACACAGCACACAATCCTAGAATAAAATATTTTGATGGTAAGTATTACTTGTACTATATGTCTACCAATACTGGAGGAAGATTGCTTTTAGACGAAGAGTTTAATCAGGCCAGAAATGGAGTAATTACAAATGAGTTTCGTGCGCTTGTAAGAATGAATCAACGGATTGGCGTCGCCGTTTCTGAAAGTGTAAATGGTCCTTGGAAAAGATTGGACCAGCCCATAGTAGAACCATCAGGGCCGATTGCTCAAATCACATGTAATCCAGCTTTAGCCGAAAGACCTAACGGAGGTTATATCATGATTGTAAGGGGTGATAAACCTAATATAAAGTACGCCAATGGTAAATGGCCAGATCATAATGAGTTAATTAGAAGTCAAGCTATTGCTTTATCAGATTCGCCTTTAGGGCCCTGGGAAATTCAACCTAAGCTTGCGGTAGGAGATTTAAACTCAGAGGATCCTGCCATTTGGTATGATTCGAAAAGAAAACGTTATTATGGTGTTTATCATGCTTTTGGATATATGGGAATGATTACATCAATCGATGGAATTAATTGGGAAAAAGCAAAACATTATAAAGTGTTAGATAAATCTCTAAAAAAATCAGATGGTACTGAGATAAATGCTAACAGGCTAGAACGACCTTTTATTTATGTCGAAGATGGGGTAGCGAAGGTTTTAACAGTTGCGGTTTTTGAAAATAATAAAAATTCATATTCACTATTTATACCATTGGATTAATATGTTTAAAAATCAATAAGTATTATTTATTTAGAGTAAACCTATTAATAAGGCTGCAGCTAAGAATAAAATCATTAAAGCAACTAAAACTTTTATTGTTTTTAAAGTTACTTTTTTTAACAGTTTGTTGCCTAAATAAGAGCCAATTATCCCTGAGCTAATCGCAAAAAACCCTAAAGCAGAATAATCATTTAGATTTAGGTTAAATAAATTTGTTGAATACACACTCAATCGTGTGAAATCTACTAGCGAAGAAATTACTACTGTTGTTCCGATAAAAACTTTTTTGTCTAAACCTATTTTTATTAAAAATGCGCTCCTTAATGCTCCTTGATTTCCTGTTAACCCTCCAAAAAATCCACTTAAAAAACCGCCATACCAGAGGCTTTTACTATCGAATTTTAATTTATTAAAGAATGGTATTAAATCTATTAAAGCAAATACTATTAATAGAAGTGATACAATGAATTTCACTAAAGAGATTTTTTTAGTATTTCCCATTAGTTCATAAGAATACAAAATGACTTCATCATTTAGTTGAAATAAAATAAATGAGCCCAAAAAAGCAGCAATTATTGCAGGGATTCCGAACTTTAAAAGCACCTCTCTACTGTAAAAATTACCTACGATGAAAAGTTTAAATATGTTGTTTGAAAAATGAATTATCCCAGTTAAAGCAATTGCTAGTTCAACAGGGAAGTAAATCATCATAATGGGAGTTAAAATTGTACCTAATCCAAACCCAGAAAAAAAAGTTAATATTGCTGCAAGAAAAGTAACTAAAGAAATTATTAATACTTCCATTTACTAAAAGTAATTATAATTTTATTTTTGACTTTTTGACATATTTATTTTTTTGGTATCTTATTTGTTATTTTATTATTAAAAACTTAATGAATACTACTGAAAAGTTTTATCAAAAGTCATTAAATAAACTTGAAAAAGGGGCTACCATAAATGAACTTTATGAGCTTCTATACAAATATGAAAGGATGGAAAATTATGATGCTTGTGCTGGTATTCACAAGGCTATAAAAAGTAAATCAAAGTAATCTAATGAGAAAAGTAATCTTCTCCTTTTTATTATTATTTACTCACCTTTTATTAGGGGCTCAAATTATCACGGAAGACTTAATTAAAAAACACATTACTGTTTTATCCTCTGATGAAATGGAAGGAAGAAAAGCTGGAACACAAGGAATTGAAAAAGCCGCTAGATATATTGAAAATGAATTCAAAAAAATTGGTCTTAATAAATTTGATGAGTTATCAACCTACAGGCAAGAATTTAACGAAAAAGGGCTCGCACTTTTTAATGTCATTGGAATTCTAGAGGGTAACTCAAAAAAAGATGAGTTTATAGTAATATCTGCTCATTACGATCATTTGGGGATAAATAAAAATGGAAATGGTGATGTCATTTACAATGGAGCAAATGATAACGCCTCTGGCGTAGCGGCGGTGTTGGCACTAGCCAAATACTTTTCAAAAATGAAAGTTAACGAACGTAGTATTATTTTTGTTGCTTTTACCGCTGAAGAAATGGGTCTAATAGGGTCAAATTACTTTGGAAAAAAAATTAATCCAAAAAAAATTGTAGCTGGTATTAACATTGAAATGATTGGGAAACAGTCTCAGTTTGGTCCTAAAACTGCATGGATTACGGGATATAATAAATCAACTTTTGGAGAAATAATTCAAAAAAACCTTGAAGGTTCTGATTATAAAGTTTATCCAGATCCTTACTTAAACTTTAATCTATTTTTTAGGTCTGACAACGCATCTTTGGCTCGATTAGGGGTCCCCGCTCACACTTTTTCTACAAGTCCAATGGATAAAGACTTAGATTACCATAAAGTTACTGATGAAGTCAATACGCTTGAAATCTATACTATTGCTGAAACAATTAAAGCGATTGCAAAAGGAACCAGTTCAATTATAAATGGAACTGATACGCCCTCAAGAGTGAATCTAATTAAAAAATAATTTCATTCTTTTGATTCTTATTAATATTAAGTTATTTTTATGAAAAAGGAATAACCTTATGAAAAAGAAATCAAGAAGAAATTTTATTAAAAAATCGACTTTACTTGGTACTGGATTTTTTATTGTCCCAAGAAATGTTTTAGGTGGCGTAGGTTATACTCCTCCTAGCGACCAATTAAATCTTGCTGCCATTGGTGCCGGGGGGAAAGGTCTCAGTGACATCAATAATTCTTCAGTAAACGGCAGAGAGAGAATCGGAGCTCTTTGTGATGTTGATTTTTCAGGAAGTGCGAAGCGAAGTGTAAAAAGGTTTCCAAAAGCGAAAAAATACGCTGATTACAGAGAGATGTTAGATAAAGAAAAAGATATTGACGCCGTAACAATCTCAACGCCAGATCACGTCCATGGGCCTGCTGCAGTATATGCTATGGAAAGAAATAAACATGTATATGTGCAAAAACCTATCACACATAATATCAGAGAAGCTAGAGTATTAACTGAACTAGCCAGAAAACAACAAGTAGTAACTCAAATGGGTAATCAAGGGGGTTCAAATCCCTTATTAAAAATGGTTCAAAGGTGGGTAGATTCAGGAAAAGTTGGTAAAATTTCTGAAGTTAAAGTTTGGACTAACAGACCAGTCTGGCCTCAAGGAATTGAAATGATGAAGCCTGATCCTAGTAAAAAACCAAATGATTTAAACTGGGACTTATGGCTGGGGCCTGCTTCTTCAAAACCATACACTCCAAATTTACATCCTTTCAATTGGAGAGGCTGGTGGGAATATGGAACTGGGGCTCTTGGAGACGTTGGTTGTCATTTGATTGATATTCCTTTTAGAACCCTGGGACTTAAATATCCTAAAGATGCAGAATGCAGTATAGGTAGTGTTTACACTAAAATGTGGAATGCAGATTATTTCCCTGAGGGTTGTCCTCCCTCATCTTTAATTACTTTAAATTTTGATTCAACTGTAAAAAATAACTCGCCGATACAATTAACTTGGACAGATGGTGGAATAAGGCCTCCACATCCAGAAATAATTCCTGCCAATGATGATATTGGAGGGCCAAACAGCCAAAATGGTGTTTTGATGATAGGAGAGAAAGGTATTATTTCAACAAATATTAATGATAGTTCTCCCCTTACTCCTAAATTATATTTATACAATGGCGAAACAGAATTCGGCCCTGAAACTGAAAAAATGAAAGAACCTGAATATGGTCATCAACGTAAATGGGTTGACGCCTGTAAAGCTGGTTTCAATAGCAAGAAACACCTTGAATTAACATCTTCGTTTGATTACGCTGGGCCAATGACTGAAACTGTTCTAATGGGTAATCTAGCGATTAGAAGTTATATGCTTAGAAAAGAAAACTCAAAAGGTAAATTAGACTTTTTTGCAAGAAAAAAATTAATTTGGGATGGAAACAATATGAAAATTACAAATCTGGAAGAGGCTAATCAATTTGTTACTAGAACATATCGTGATGGGTGGAAAATCTAATTTCTAATTTTTGTTGTTTATTTTCATGTTCAAAAATCTATTAAAATCATTGATAGAACAACTATTATCTTAACAATTTTGGCAACCATCAATTACGTTAATTCGTTATCTTTGAAAGCGATTTTAAAATGTAAATGAAGCCAGATCAAAAATTAAAAGTTTCTAAAAAAATTCAGGTTCAAAATATGTTTGACTCAATTTCAATTGAATATGACTTTTTAAACAGAATCATGACCTTTGGAAATGATATAAAATGGAGGAAAAACATATACAAAATTGCCAAGCATTATAATCCAAAAAAAATTTTAGATATAGCAACAGGTACCGCAGACATCGCTTTGGAACTTTCTAAAATAGATGGCTGTAATATAATAGGGCTTGATATTTCCGAAAAAATGCTTGAAATAGGTAGGACTAAAGTATTAAATCAAAGCCTATCTGAAAAAGTAACTTTAATTTCTGGAGATGCTGAAAACATTGATTATGATACAGAGTCTTTCGACTTAGTTACCATTGGATTTGGAGTAAGAAATTTTCAAAATTTAGAAAAAGGGTTAAAAGAAAGTCACCGTGTTCTAAAGCCAAAAAGTAAATTAATAATTTTAGAGACTTCTGTTCCAACAAATCCCCTAATAAAATTTTTTTATTTAATGTTTAGCAGATCCTTTATACCTTTCATAGGGCAATTATTTTCAAAAGATAAAACCGCATATAAATACCTTCAAAAATCAGCTGAAAAATTCCCAAGCGGAAAAAATTTTATTAACGTTTTAAAAAAATGCGGTTTTACTAATATTGAACTGAAGCCCCAAATGTTTGGAGCCACTACTATTTATGTTGCAGAAAAAATTTGAATAAAAAATGGTTTCTAACAATGATTTTTTTATAAAACTAAAAAGTTGTGTAGAGGAAAAAACTCCTTTTATATCCTTTCGCCACCCCCAGTCTGAAGCATTAAAATGTTACTTTGGAAGTGCAAATAAAATAAATAGTTTTTCAATTCCTTTAGATTCAGGCTTTGTTGTAATGCCTTTTGATGTCAAAAAACAAGGTTACTATATTTCTAAAAGCACAACAATCTCAACAAAAATTCCAAAAAATATCAATAAAGACTCATTAAACACCAGCTTAAATCTTAATGAAAAATTTCATTCTGATAAAAATGAATATTGCAACAAAGTCTCTAAAATCATAAAAATTATTTCCCAAACAGAACTCGTGAAAGTAGTCTTTTCTAAAAGTTTTAAGTTTAATTTGTCTTCAAATAATTTTGATATTTTTTTTCAAAAATTACTAAACCAAAATTTCGCAGCTTTTTGTTATTTATTTTATCACCCAGAAGAAGGTTTTTGGATGGGTGCAAGTCCTGAAACTCTACTTGAAATAAGTGATAAAAATGTTACAACAATGGCCTTAGCAGGAACAAAAAAAAGAGAAACTTCTGAATGGGGAAATAAAGAAATCATAGAACAAGAGATTGTTAAAGAGGAGATAATAAAAAATCTACACCCCCTCTGTGAAAACGTAAAAACTGAAGGACCCGTCACTATTAAAGCAGGAGAAATTGACCACTTAAAAACCGTTATTACAGGCTTTTCTACAGCCTCTGTTAATGATGTCATAAATGCTATTCACCCTACGCCTGCAGTTGGAGGTGTCCCCAAAAAAAATGCTTTATCGATTATTAACAGTCTAGAAAATCATGAAAGATCTTTATACTCTGGCTATCTTGGTGAAATTGATAAAAATAGATGTCGGCTTTTTGTAAACCTGAGGTGTGTTAATTTCAATCAAAATAAGGCAACCCTTTTTGTTGGTGGGGGCATCACCCAAGAAAGTAGTCCAGAAAAAGAATGGGAAGAGATTATTAATAAATCTCAAACAATATTGAGCTCTCTTTTTAACTAGTCAATTAATTGATTTAGTACATTTGTATTGTGATTATGTATCCCGTGATTCCTTCTGCACAAACAGTTATTCTTACTTGTTTAAAGCTAGGCATAACAACTGTCGTTATTTCACCTGGTTCAAGAAACGCTCCTTTAGCTATTGGGTTTGCTTCTAATGACGCTTTCAAGTGCTACAGCATAGTAGATGAACGTTCTGCGGGTTTCTTTAGTCTTGGAATTGCCCAGCAAATTAAAAAACCTGTAATATTACTTTGCACGTCTGGTTCGGCTATTTTAAATTATGCTCCTGCTATTGCAGAGGCTTTTTACAGTCAAATTCCTTTAATTGTTCTTTCAGCTGATAGGCCAAAATACAAGATAAATATTGGAGATGGTCAAACAATTGATCAGTCTAAAGTCTTTGGAAATAATATTTTTAGTTCTGATTCATTAAAACAAGACATTACCCATAATCTAAAAGCCATAACCATTAGTAATCGCCAAAAAATATTGAATTCTGAATTAGAAGTAAATGAAATAAATAAATTACAAATTAAAATTCAAAAATTTAATGAAGATTTATTAAATAAAAGATTCAACGAGTCTTTTGTCTTTGAAAAACCTGTGCATATAAATATTCCTCTTGAGGAGCCTCTTTATGATTTCATAGAAACACCATGTGTTAAGCTTAATAATAAAGTAAAGTTTAATAATGAAAAACTTATTAAAAAAATTGATTCAAATTTTGAAAACATTATTGAAAAGTATTCCAAAATAATGATTCTTGCTGGGTCTTGTAGTCCAAATTATTTAGACGATAAAATTATTGATAAGATTAAGCAAAATTCGAACATAGTCGTTTTAACAGAGTCGACCTCAAACTTGCATGATGATTCTTTTTTTGAAAATATAGATCAAATCATTGCCCCAATTGAACTACTAAAATCAAAAAACGATTTGTTTTCTAGCCTAAAGCCTGAAATTTTGATAACAATTGGAGGTATGATAATCTCAAAAAAAATAAAATCTTTTTTAAGAAATTTCCCTCCAAATATTCATCTTCACGTTGGCATTAACGATGCAAATGACACCTATTTTAAAGGAGTTGAGCATGTTCAAACAACCCCTAAGATGTTTTTTGAAAAATTATTAGAAAAAACTAATTCTGCATCTAATTATCACAAAGCCTGGAACACCCTGTCTAAAAAAAGATTTTTAGCTCATGAAAAATTTATTAAAAAAACTAATTATTCTGACTTAGTTATTTTTCATATTTTATCCTCAAGAATACCTTCAAAATATCAAGTTCATGTGGCTAATAGTTCGCCCGTTAGATATCTTCAGCTTTTTAAATTTTCTAAATTAAATAATACATTTTGTAACAGGGGAACTAGCGGAATTGAAGGCAGTACTTCTACTGCTGTTGGAGCTTCTGTAGCTAATAATACTCCAACTGTCTTGATTACGGGAGATTTAAGTTTTTTATATGATATCAATGGTCTTTGGAACAATTATATTAGCTCAGATTTCAGGATCATTTTGATTAATAATAGTGGTGGTGGAATTTTCAGAATTTTGCCCGGTTTTAAAGATGATGAAATTTTTTCAAAATATATAGAGACAAAACATTCGCTAAATGCTAAACAAATAGCAAAAACTTATGGATTTAAATATCAAAACAAAAAGACAGCTTTTGGAGTTAAATTTGCTTTAAAAACTTTCTTTAAAAAATCTAACAGACCTAAGATTTTAGAAATTACAACTCCATCTCATTTAAGCTCCTCGACTCTTAAAAATTACTTTAAGTTTTTGGCTAATAGTTGAAGTAAATTTACCTTTAGAAAGTATTATATTTATTAAAAATTTGTAGATGATAATTAAATGGGATAATATTAAAAAATACTCTGATATAAAGTTTGAACTTTACAATAGGGTGGCTAAAATAACCATAAATAGGCCTAAAGTATATAACGCATTTCGACCAGAAACAAACATTGAAATGCTTGATGCAATTGATATATGTAAAGAAAGAACTGATATAGATATTGTTATTTTCACTGGTGCTGGCGATAAGGCTTTTTGTAGCGGAGGTGACCAAAACGTGAAAGGTTCTGGTGGTTATATTGGTGATGACGGAGTTCCTAGGCTGAACGTTTTAGACTTACATAAAAAAATAAGAGAAATCCCAAAACCTGTAATTGCAATGGTCAACGGATATGCTATTGGAGGTGGGCACGTATTGCATGTTGTCTGTGATTTAACTATTGCAAGTGAAAATGCCATTTTTGGACAAACAGGTCCAAAAGTTGGAAGCTTTGATGGAGGGTTTGGATCTTCATACCTAGCAAGACATGTTGGTCAAAAAAAAGCAAGAGAAATATGGTTTTTATGCGAACAATACAGTGCAAATGAAGCTTTAAAAATGGGAATGGTAAACAAAGTGGTTCCACTAAAAGAGCTTGAAGAAGTTACTCTGAAATGGTGTGCAATTATGCAAAAAAGAAGCCCTCTAGCTTTAAGAATGATAAAAAGAAGTCTTAATGCCGAATTAGATGGCCAACACGGACTAATGCAACTAGCAGGAGATGCCACTCTACTATACTATTTAACTGAGGAAGCACAGGAGGGTAAAAATGCTTTTTTAGAAAAAAGAGATCCTGATTTTAAAAAGTATCCTAAATTTCCTTAGATATTGAAACAATTAAATGTTATTCCAAATTAGAGAATGGATTTTAGCGGCCAGACTTAGAACCATCCCACTGTCAATTTCAGGAATATTTATAGGTTCAAGCGCAGCTTACTATAAAGGTATGTTTGACTATACCATCTTTTTTTTAGCGATTTTAACAACTATTTCTTATCAAGTTCTTTCAAACTTCGCAAATGACTATGGAGATGGCGTTAAGGGAACAGACGACAATCGGATTGGCCCAAAAAGAGCTGTTCAAAGCGGAAAAATTGGAATAAAAAAAATGAAAAAAGGAATTGTGTTCACTGCTTCAATTGCTTTGTGTCTGACATTTGTATTAGTAATCAGCTCTTTTAAGCAAGAATTGCTTAATCTCTTATTGTTTATTTTACTGGGTATTTTAGCTGTGGTTTCTGCTATAAAGTACACTGTTGGGAAAAATCCTTATGGATACATGGGGTTTGGAGATTTTTTTGTTTTTATTTTTTTTGGTTTAGTTAGTGTTCTTGGCTCAAATTTCCTGTACACTTCTTCATTTAATGTATTTTTATTTTATCCTGCTTGCACCATAGGTCTTTTAAGTGTTGGTGTTTTAAACTTAAATAACATGAGGGATCTTGACAATGATTTGAAATCAAAAAAAAATACTATTGCAGTAAAATTGGGTATCGCCAAATCTAAAGTTTATCACTTTTTATTAATATTAAGTTCAGTTATTGTAATATTGGCTTTTCAGTTAAGCCTAAACTCAAATTCAATTTTTTTTAACTGCTTAATAGGATCAAATGTTTTGTGGCTTTTAATTCATCTAATTAAAATTTATGATATCCATGAGTCCAAAAAATTTGATGTTTTTCTAAAACCTTTGGCTTTATCAACTTTTTTTTATTCGGTATCCATTTCTTTATACTTTTTAAAAATTATAGGATAATGAAAGCCTTTTGTTTTAAACATACACTTAACTTTCATAATCCCAGCGGGACTTCCAGAGGAGTTTTAAATCAAAAGGTAAGTTGGTTTATTGTTATTTTTAGTGGTAATAAAACAGGTATTGGAGAGTGTAGCTTAATAAAAGGGTTAAGCCCCGATCCAGATACGGGCTATGAGCTAACGCTAAGAAGAGTGTGTGAAAACATTTCTGATGGATTTGCTGTACTGTCCAACAAGCTAGATTCTTATCCTTCAATTTTATTTGGGTTAGAAACAGCGTTTCGATCCTTTGAATCATCCAACTCTCAATTATTGTTTAAGTCTGATTTTACAAATAATAAGGCTTCTATTCCTATAAATGGATTAATCTGGATGGGGCAGAAAAGTTTTATGATTTCTCAAATCAAAGAAAAGATTGATTCAGGTTTTGATTGTGTAAAAATTAAAATTGGTTCTCTAGATTTTAAAACAGAGCTTGAATTAATAAAAAATATCCGTAAAGAATATTCTTCAAAAGATGTAGAAATTAGAGTAGATGCTAATTGTGCTTTTGATTTTTCAAATGCATTAGAAAAACTAAAAAAATTATCTGAATTTTCTCTACACTCCATAGAACAACCAATAAAAACTAGACAATGGGAAAACATGTCTTTTTTGTGTGAAAAATCTCCTCTGGCAATAGCTTTAGATGAAGAACTCATAGGTCTTCAGGAGGATGAAAAAGAAAGAATGATTAAACACGTTCGTCCTAAATATATAATACTAAAGCCTAGTCTTATGGGTGGCTTAGAAAAGTGTGAAGACTGGATTGAAATTGCTAATAGAAATGAAATAAAGTGGTGGGCAACTAGTGCACTTGAAAGTAATATCGGACTTAATGCAATTGCACAGTGGGTCTACCAAAAGCAAACGGAAATGAAGCAAGGTCTTGGAACAGGAAAACTTTTTTCAAATAATATTTTGTCTCCTTATATTATAGAAAAAGGACACTTAAAGTATTTCAATGAAATCAAATGGGATCTTAAAATGTTTGACCAACAAAAGCAATTATTTTTAAAATGAATTCTGTTTTTTACAATAACAGCTTTATGTTAAATGGGGATTCCTACAGCTTAAAATCCTTATTGTCAACTACTAAGCATAGCGATCCCCTTCTTTTTTTGTTTCTAAAAGAATGGACAAATAATAATTCAAGTATTGAGATGCAAACTTCTGGATCTACAGGATGGCCAAAAAAAATACAAATATCCAAAGACAAAATGATTCTTTCTGCGAAAAGGACTGGTAAGTATTTGAATTTACAGCCTAAAAAAAAGGCGCTTTGTTGTTTGCCATTAAATTATATTGCAGGTAAAATGATGATTGTAAGGGCTCTTGTTTTGGGTTTAGATTTATATTTAACAAAACCTTCAAAAAATCCTTTAAAAGCTTTTTCCTTTAATTTTGATTTTGTTGCTTTCACCCCATATCAATTAGAACATTCTTTAAAGCAATTAAACAAAATAAAAACACTTATTGTTGGCGGAAATCCAATTAGCGAAAAAACAAAAAAACTTCTCTACAAGCACAAAACTGATGTTTACGAAACTTTTGGAATGACCGAAACGGTTTCTCACATTGCCTTAAAACACATTAGTCAAGGAAAGAAAGAATTTAAGGCTCTTGAGGGTGTTCGTTTTGAAACAGAAAATAATTGTCTTAAAATCTTTTGTGATTCAATTTTAAAAACTCCTCTTCTAACAAATGATATAGTTGACTTAATCTCTGAAAAAAAGTTTGTTTGGAAAGGAAGAACAGATTTTGTTATTAACTCTGGTGCCATAAAAATTTTTCCTGAACTATTGGAAAAAAAACTAAGTCAAGTATTTTTTGTTCCTTTTATTATTTTTGGATTTCCAGATGAAAAATTGGGAGAGAAAATTTCAATTGTTTTTGAAGGAAAGGTGCCTTATAATTTTGAAAAGTTAATTAAAACTTTAAGCTCTTTTGAAAGACCAAAAAAAGTTTTTAACTTAAAAGTGTTTCCAAGAAATAACAACAAATTATTAAGAAAAAAAATTATTAATGAAATATTAAACGCGCATGAACCAAACTAAAAAAGAAGAGTATTGGAATACCCTGACTCATTTTATAGGATTAATATTAAGCTTAATTGGTTTGCCGTTATTAATTCTCGCCAATAAAAATTTGTCTTCTTTTAGTCTTTTCAGTATTTTATTTTTTGAATTTGGTTTGTTGTTTGTTTACGTCTCGTCTACACTTTATCATTATGTAGAAAATGTCAAAATCAAAAACAAATTACGAATACTTGACCATGTAAGTATCTTTTATTTAATTGCTGGATCCTATGCTCCAGTTTGTCTAATTACACTTTACAATCATTCTGGAATTGAAATTTTTATAACTGTTTTGGGAATAATGTTAACAGGAACTTTTTTTAAAATTTTTTACACTGGTAAATACGAAAAGTTTTCTCTTTTTTTATATCTCCTAATGGGATGGCTAATAATATTTAAAATTAATACCCTTATTGAGTTAATAAGCTTTAATGGATTGATGTTGATAATAGCTAGTGGCTTACTCTATACTTTTGGTACCTTATTCTATTCTTCAAAAAGGAAATATTCCCACGCTATTTGGCATTTATTTGTTCTTGGTGGTAGCACTACTCACTACCTCTTTGTCTTGTTTTTTATTGTATAAATCTCGTAACTTAATATGTGTTTTTAAAAATCAGCACGATGTTTGCACAAATTATATTGGAATGTTTATGTTCTGCAGTGGTATTCGGAAAAAACCTGTCCAATTAAATTAACAAGAATCTAAAATTATGATTAAATATTTATTATTATTATTTTCAATTACTATGTTCTCTCAAGAAACTGAAATTCAAAAATATGACGTTATTAAAACACTAGAAAATATTGAAATACGTTATTACCCACCAGTTATGAAAGCTAAAGTCAGCTCTAATAGAAATTTTTCAAAACTATTTCAGTACATAAGTGGAAATAACGAAAAAAAAGAAAAAATTGCTATGACTGCCCCAGTTTACATGACTCAAGAAAACGGAAAAAACACGATGGAGTTTGTGTTGCCTTCTAAATATTCCGAAGAAAATGCGGCTATACCAAAAGATAAAACAATTGAAGTTTACAGCTCAAAACCGGGTTATTATGCCGCAATCCAATTCGGAGGTTATTCGAATAGTGAAAAAGTTAATAAACACTATGAATTACTTATAGAAGAAATAAAAAAAAACAAACTTTCTATTATTGACAAACGACCTATCGCACTTTCGTACAATAGCCCGTATAAAGTTTTTAATAGGCGAAATGAAGTTCTTGTTGAAATTAGCGCAACTCAGGATTAACGATTTAACTGTTTTTCGCAAATGAAATATTAGGATCCATAATTTCTAGTACTAGCTCGTTGATTTTTTTTTCGAATATTTTAATTTTATCCTTATCAAGGATATAATCTATTTTTGTAGAAGATTCTTTTACTCCAAAATTAATTAAACCTTTATTTAAATCTCTTAAAGAAATAATTGCCGCCTCACTTTTCAAAGCTTTTGAACTGTTTTTAAAATACATTAAAACATAGCACAGCAGCTGCATTGATTTCAAATTGGTTTTGTTAAAACAGTCCTCTAAATTCTTTACTACAACCTCATTTGGCTTAATAAGTCCTGTTTTATAGTCAATAATTCTAACAACACCATTTCTTCTGTCTAATCGATCTATTATACCCTTTAATTTGACAGGGCTTTTAATTGTTTTTAAATCAATTTCACATTCCATTTTTTTTTCAAGAGCAAGGATTTCAATTTTATTTCCTCTTTCAATATCTTTAATTTCAATTCTAATAAGTGTATCAATTGCTTTTTTAACAACTTCAAATGCAATTAATCCTTTGCCCTTTTTAAAATCAATACTATTTTTTTTAAAAGATTTTTGGACATAATAATTAATATTGTTTAAAGCCGCTAGTAAATCTTTTTTTAAGATTACTTTTTTGATAAATGGTTTATACAAATACTCTAAGGATTCGTGAAATACTATTCCTATTAATCGTGGACTAATTTCCTCTTTTTCCTCATTGTCATGCAGGTTTAATAGATTCTTATAATAGAACTCCTCTGGTTCTTTTATATAATTGCTTAAAGATGATGGAGAGAATCCTTTCTTAGCAAATTCTTTTAGCCTTAACACAGTGGCAGGAGTTTTTAAGATTTCTTCATTTATGTTTTCAATATTAATTGTAGGATTGTATGTTTTTGCAACGATGTTGTGAATATCTTCTATTTCAATTTGGTGAATAAACCTGCTTTTTTCTCCACCAAAAACTCCCTCATTAAAATTATTAAAAATCAGAAATATGTTTTCTGCCCTTTTAATTAGCCTGTAAAAGTGGTAGGTATAAATAGCATCCCTCTCATCGAAAGTCAGTAAATTATATTTTTTTCTTAAGTCATAAGGAATTAAAGAGGCTTGAGTCTTTCCTTTTGGAAGTATTCCCTCATTTAAAGAAGTAATTATAATGTTTTTAAAATCAAGGGCCCTTGTTTCTAATAGTCCCATAATTTGAACTTTAGCATTTAAATCGGCTTTTAAACTTGGTTTATTTTCTTCAATAAGAGATAAAATAATTGCTTTTAAATTGTTGTAATCTTTTGTGAACGAGAATTGTAATATCTCATCTTCAAGACCCGTTAATGCTTTTAAACACGAGTTAATTTGGACAAATTCATTTGTGTTGTTTTGAAAAGAACCTCTTATTAAATTGAAAAAATTTATTAAAACTTTCAAAGCTAAAAACGGATTGTCCCATTTTTTCAAAATTTGAGAAAAAACTTTACTTTCTTTAGGGCAAAG
>Ga0209425_10003783_pt1 | contig 15818 bp, 19 predicted proteins | sample COG_05_FD_184749 | JGI IMG/M metagenome (GOLD analysis project Ga0209425, IMG submission 184749) | Pelagic Microbial community sample from North Sea - COGITO 998_met_05 (SPAdes) (version 2) | ecosystem: Environmental > Aquatic > Marine > Neritic zone/Coastal water | place: Helgoland, sampling...
ACGTCGATACAAGAGAATCAGTCCGTGAGATTACCGAGAAAGAGAAAGACGCGATTATTGTCGCAAGTATCGGGACTTTTTCTACTGGGATTAATATACGTAATCTTCATAATATTATATTTGCCTCTCCAAGCAAAAGTCAAATTAGAGTCCTACAATCAATCGGAAGAGGATTAAGGAAGAGTGAAGATGGACAAGATACAAAGATATATGATATAGCAGATGACTTACACTGGAAAAATCAAAAGAATTATACCCTACAACATGCCGCTGAAAGAATTAAAATCTATTCTAAAGAACGGTTTAACTACAAAATGTTTGATATAAATATATAATATGGAAGGACTAAATATAAGACACTTTAAACTCATGAATGGCGAAGAGATAATTGGTCTCGTTGCTATTAAGAATGATGATAATTTTATAATTGAAAGACCGGTAAGACTGAATCCTAGTATGTTAGGTGGAGTTCAGTTTGTAGCTTGGTTTCCTTTCAGCGATGCAAAACAATTTAAAGTTTTTAAGAGCTCAATTTTACAACATGTTCCTGTAGCAGAGTCTATAAAAGAAACATATGTGAACTTCTCTCTTAAAATGGATAGACCAATTCAAACTGTTCAGACTAAAACAGACCAAGAGCTCTTAGAAGAATACGAGAGTCGACTTGCTTCTGGTACTGACCACTTTGATGAGGAACCACTCAATGAGCTGGATAAGAAGAGAACATTACATTAATATAGTATCCTCTACCGCTCCGGGTGTTAATATATTATACCATAAAAACAGGCAAATGTAAACGATTATTTTCACTTTTTGTGAAATAAATTTAAATTAAATTATTCCTTTACATTTACACCAAAGTATGGTATAATAGTATATTATGGAGAAAATATTATGACTAAGGTCAAACCAAAAGATAAACCACATTACGTTAACAATCGAGAATTCTCTGAAGCAGTCATGGATTATGCTATAGAAGCACGTGATTGTAGAGAAAAAGAAAAGAAAGTTCCTACAGTTCCAGATTACATTGCAAAATGTTTTATTAGAATATCAGAAGGACTGTCTCACAGACCGAACTTTGTTCGGTACACCTATAGAGAAGAAATGGTTATGGATGCCGTTGAAAATTGCTTAAGAGCAATTGGTAACTATAACATTGAAACTGCTACAAGAACTGGAAAGCCTAATGCATTTAGTTACTTTACTCAAATATGCTACTTTGCATTTATTCGTAGAATAACTAAAGAAAAGAAACAACAAGATATCAAATTTAAATTCATTGAGAAGATGGGTATAGAAGATTTTGTTCAAATGGGTATGGATAGCGAAGGAGCTGAACAAACTATGGCTTATGTTGATACATTAAGACAAAGGATTGGTACTATTCGTACTAAAGACGAAGCTATTAAGAAATTTGCAAAAGAGGAGAAGAAGCGAGAGAAAGAAAAACTTGAGCTGTTTATGTAATGAAAAAAGTAAGTACAAAACAAAACCAAAGACATTTACGTCTTATGAAAAAAAGAACAAGAAAGGCTGAAATAAGAAAAGAGCGAAGAGAAGAGGTAATGGCTCAAATGCTTATAATCAAACAATCGCATAAAAGAATAGCAAGAACTCAGAGAAAAATGAGTAAACTTGCAAAACAAGCAGCTGCATCTAGAGCACTATGAAGATAGCGATATTGAATGACACTCATTGTGGTGTCAGAAACAGCAGTGATATATTCTTAAACTATCAAGAGCGCTTTTATGAAGAGGTATTTTTTCCTTATCTAAAAGAACATGACATCAAACAGATATTGCATTTAGGAGATTATTATGAACACCGTAAGTTCGTTAATTTCAAAGCTCTTAATCAAAATCGTAAACATTTTCTTGAGCCTTTGCGTGATGCTGGTATTACTATGGATATCATTCCTGGTAATCATGATGTTTATTTTAAGAATACTAATGAGCTATGTTCCCTCAAAGAACTCTTAGGTTATTTCACATCTAACGTAAACATTGTAATGAAGCCAACTGTATTAGACTATGACGGTCTTGGAGTTGCGGTTATACCATGGATTAACAACTCAAACTATCAAGAGTATGTAGATTTTGCTTTAAATTGCAAAGCACCGATATTAGGAGCTCATTTGGAATTGAAAGGATTCGATTTAATGGCAGGGATGCCTAATCCACATGGTATGAATGCAGATATCTTTTCAAGATTTGAAATGGTTCTATCAGGTCATTTCCATACTAAATCAAGTCAAGGTAACGTAACTTATCTTGGTTCTCAAATGGAATTTACCTGGGCTGATGTTGATGACCCTAAGTACTTTCATATACTTGATACTGAAACAAGAGAAATAGAAGCAGTAAGAAATCCAATAACCATATTCAAAAAGGTTATATATGATGATGCTAAAATAGATTATGACAAAATAGATGTAAGTCAATATGAGAAACATTTCATCAAACTGATTGTTATAAATAAAAATGACTTGTATATGTTTGACAAATTTGTCGATAGATTACAGAATATAGAAACATATGAACTTAAGATTGCAGAATCTTTTGAAGAGTATCTAGGAGAAAGCGTTGAAGACGAGAAAATCTCTCTTGAAGATACTAATCAACTTTTAGATTCATATGTCGAAGCTGTAGATACTGACTTAGATAAAGAACATATCAAAATTGAATTGAGAAAGCTTTATACAGAAGCACAGAACCTAGAGGTTGTATGATACATTTTAAATCATGTGAATGGAAGAATTTCCTATCCACCGGTAGTGACCCTATCAAAATCCAACTAGATAAAACACCTACAACATTAATCGTTGGCCAGAATGGCGCAGGTAAATCTACTTTACTTGACGCTCTTTCGTTTGGTTTATTTGGTAAGCCACACAGAGATATAAAGAAAGACCAAATGATTAATAGTATCAATAAAAAAGGTACTATCGTAACAGTTGAAATGACAATTGGAAGTCATGAATTTAAAATTATAAGAGGAATCAAACCAGGTAAGTTTGAAATCTATCAAAATGGCAATCTTATTAATCAAGCATCTAATGCAAGAGATTATCAGAAGTTCTTAGAACAGAATATACTTAAGCTCAATCATAAATCTTTTCACCAGGTAGTTGTACTTGGTTCGTCTTCGTTTATACCATTCATGCAATTACCAGTATGGTCAAGAAGAAATATTATAGAAGACCTATTAGATATCAATATCTTTTCAAAGATGAATATGTTATTAAAGGAAAGAAACTCTAAAATAAAAGAAGAGCTTACTGATGTCAATCATCAAATCGATATCTTTAAAACAAAGATGGATTCTCAAAGTAAGTATATCAAAGATTTGCAAGAGTTAAATGATGACCAAATACAAAACAAAAGAGATTCTATTGATATACACAAAGAAGATATTAATAAGTTATTTGACGAAAGTAAAACTCTTGGAAAGAATTTGACAGCATCTATATCAGCTGAAGAGAAACATAGTACTGAAATTGTAAAGAAAATGTCTCAACTAGATTCATATGATATGTCATTTAATGATAAGATAAAAGGATTAGTTGAAGAAAGCAGATTCTATGAAGACAACGATACATGTCCAACATGCGACCAGGATATAGATGAAGAACTGAAAACTCAAAAGATAGAATCAGTTAAATCAAAAGCTCAAGAAATACAAAAAGCCAAAGGTGACTTAAGCAAGAATATAGCTGATATGAAAACTGAACAACAAGCAGTATCAAATAGTCTAAATTCACTTCGTCAAAAACAACAAAAGATAAATAGTAATAATGACGCAATAGCTTTAATTCAAAAGGAAGTTAATAAAGTACAAAAGGAAATAGATAATCTCCAAGGACAAACAGGAGATGTATCAAAAGCTAAAAGAGACTTAACTCAATTAAGAAAGAATAAAGATAAGTCGACTGAAAAGAAGCTTGAATACGTAGAAGAAAGAACTTATAATGAAGTCATAGGAGAAATGCTAAAGGATACTGGTATCAAAACTAAAGTTATTAAGCAATATTTACCAGTGATGAACAGATTAATTAATCAGTATTTACAGATACTTGATTTCTTTGTATCGTTCCATTTAGATGAAAACTTCAATGAAACTATAAGGTCAAGGCATCGTGACTCATTTAATTATGCATCATTCTCAGAAGGTGAGAAACAAAGAATAGATTTATCTCTTCTTTTCACCTGGAGACAGATAGCTAAAATGAAAAACAGTGCAGCATCAAATCTACTCATATTAGATGAAACCTTTGACTCAAGCTTAGATATAGATGGCATCGATAATCTCACAAGAATACTTGATACTCTTGAAGATGGAAGCAATGTATTTATCATATCTCATAAAGGCGATGTATTAGAGAACAAATTTAGAAGCAAAATTGAGTTCTTTAAGGAAAGAAATTTCTCAAAAATCAAGTGATAAGTGAAAATAATTAGCACTCTTATCACCTTTTAAAAATTATTTTCAAAAAAATCGTTTACATTTGCAGAGAACTGTGGTATAATATACATATATTTAAGGATAAGGAAACCTATGATAAAACACAAAAGCACCCTCGCTAAGCTAATGGCTAGAGAAAACATTACTGTTCAATATGGTAATTATCAAACAGCTTGGTTTGACATTAAAAACAGAGTACTTGGATTACCTATGTGGAAAGACATGGGTAAAGACGTATCTGATTTATTAATAGGCCATGAAGTTGGCCATGCATTATTTACACCATTCGAAGGTTGGCATGATAGTCCTGAAAAGCTAGAAGGCTGCCCTCGTTCGTATATTAATGTTGTTGAAGATGCTCGTATCGAAAGACATATAAAAGAAGCTTACGTTGGTTTAGTAGGTCCTATGCAAAGAGGATACAGGAAACTATTTGATGATGGTTTCTTCGGTGACACTCAGTCCCTCGAGTGGGATAAAGTAAAGTTGATTGATAAAATCAATTTGAATGCTAAAGTAGGGAATCTACTTAATGTACCTTTTTCTGATGAGGAGCAAGTGTATATGGATAGAGCTATGAAAACAGTAACGTTCGAAGATGTTACTAATCTTGTAAGAGATATATTACAGTATACTAAAGATAACCAAGAAGAATTATTAAATCCACCTGAGCCTCCAATGGTTGATTTACCAGAAGATGGCGAAGAAGAAGAGCAACAAGAGCATCAGCCTCAAATGGGTCATGATGATATGCAAAGCTCAGAAGATGAAGAAGAAGCTCAAGCAGAGTCAAAGCAAAAAAGCAACAAATCACAGCAACTAACTGAAGATAAAGAAGTCGAAGAAGATAAAGAAGCTGAAAGTAAAGGCAGAGTTGAAGAAGACGTATCAGAAACTGATGAAGTATTCAGAAGAAAAGAACATACACTCTTAGACACTAATGAATCTGGCAGTCAAGTTTTGATTGGTAACGACTTTAATAAAGAAGTTGCTAAAAGAATTGTTATACCTTATGCTCAACTAGCAAAAGAAAGAAAAGCAAGAATTGCTGAAAATTATGAATATCTAAATGATGTAGTTAAAATGGATGAAGGTGATTATTGGTATGATAAAAGAGCCCAACCACTTACGTATGACGAAACCTTAGGCAATTATAAGTCATACATTAAAGAAGTTAAAAAGAATGTTAACTTTGCAGTTAAAGAGTTTGAAATGAGAAAAGCTGGATACAGATACACAAGAGCTCAAACAGCAAAAACAGGTTCTATCGATGTTAACAGATTATGGTCTTATAAAACTAACGATGATATATTTGCTAGAGTCACAAAATTAGCTGATGCTAAAAATCATGGAATGTTTATGTTGATTGATTTTTCAGGTTCAATGAATGACATTATGGGAGATGTTCTTGATCAACTTATACATTGTATAGTATTTTGTAAAACAGTCAATATACCTTTCGATGTATATGGTTTCACAAATCAAAACGTTTCACTAGGTGGTGGATGGAATGGAGACAGAAATGTATTTCCAATCGATTCAGAAGTTGACCATGGTGGATTATCACTACCTCAACTTATCACTTCAACTCTTAAAAAGAAAGATTACGAAGAAGCATTACAGTCACTATATGTAAGAATGGAATTCTGCAAAGATGATTACACATATAGAGAAAGATTAGTTATTAGTAAGAACGAAGAGTATGGTTCTACCCCACTGAATGAGGCTCTAATACACAGTCACAAGATGATTGATAGATTCAAAAGGGATAATAATATTGACAACATGAACCTCGTCGTGATATCAGATGGTGATGCAAATGGCTTAAGAATTGCTAAAGACAGAGATATAAAAATTGAAAGAACCATACCTGATAGCTGGGGTGGTGCTATAATAAACATTATGGGCAAAAATGTTAAGCTAAAAGATACAAGAAGAGAAGGCACTAAAAGTCTTTTACAAAACTTACAAAAACAGTTTGGTCTTACTACGATAGGATTTTTCCTAGCTGATAATGCCCACAACTTTAAATACAAAATCTCTGATTGCGATACTTCAGCTGACATGTGGGATGATGGCATAAAAAAGTACAATAGAGAATATGCAAAAAACAAATGTGTTACGTTTAAAGACGAGCTTGGATACAATGAATTATACATTGTTAAATCTTGGAAAGGAGCATTAGCTACTGACGCCACTGAATTCGAAGTTAATGAAGACGCTTCAAAGGGTCAATTAACTTCAGCATTTAAGAAATACAGTAAGTCTAAAAAGCTTAACAAAACACTATTAACGAACTTCGGTAAGGCGGTAGCAGAATGAACAACACTATTCTGCAAAGTATTTCACCTAAAAGTGAAAATAAACCTTTACAAACACGTCGAACTATGGTATAATATACATATATAAATTGATAAGGAGAAACTATATTATGAATAACTTGAAAAAATCTACCCAGATAATTCTCAAAGAACTTGCTACCAGATACCCTGATAGTACTGAGTTCAGAAAAAACGCAATTGTTGAAGTCGGAAAAGAGTTCGGCTACACCGGTAAGGATTGGGACCCTTTAATGCAAAAAAACAACAGAGTCAAAATTGGCACATACGATTTGGCTGGACTTATTGAGCCATTAAGAGAAACAATGGTATCCAACAGCGTGGTTAAAATGCCACAATCTGCAGCTCAAATGCAGTCAATAGTAAACGAAGAAAAAACTTTCGCTAAAACAGATAAATCATTCGTACCTTGGGGAGCATTTTCTGACATTGTAAAGATTGTCAAATCAAATATGTTCTACCCAACATATATCTCTGGTCTATCAGGCAATGGTAAAACATTCATGGTAGAACAAGCATGTGCTAAAGTAGGCAAAGAGTTTATCAGAGTTCAAATCAATCCTGAAACAGATGAGGATGATTTACTTGGTGGCTTTAGACTTATTGATGGAGAAACAGTTTTCTCTAAAGGTCCAGTTCTTAAAGCAATGGAAAATGGAGCTATCCTCTTACTTGATGAGATTGATAGAGCAACAAACAAAATTATGTGCTTACAAGGAATCCTTGAAGGCAAACCAGTACTTGTTAAAAAGACTGGCGAAATCGTAGAGCCTGCTGAAGGTTTCAATGTAATAGCAACAGCCAATACTAAAGGTAAAGGTTCAGAAGATGGTAGGTTCACAGCAGCTTCAATCATCGATGATGCTTTCCTTGAAAGGTTTACAATATCAGTTGACCAACAGTTCCCATCTCTTAATGTAGAGAAAAAGATTGTATTCAAACACATGGAGAAATTCAATTGTATGGATATCGACTTTGCTGAAAAGTTAGTCCTTTGGGCTGATATTATCAGAAAAACTTTTTATGATGATGGTGTCGATGAAGTCATTTCAACTAGAAGACTATGTCACATTGTACAAACATTCTCTATCTTTCAGAAAAGAGATAAAGCAATTGACTTATGTATCTCAAGGTTCGATTCTGATACTAAAGAAGCTTTCCTTGACTTATACAGCAAAGTAGATGCTGATGAAATTGTCGAAGAGACAGGAGACATTAATGCTGCAGAAACTTATGAAGTCTAATCAAATAGATTACAAATTTAACGAAGGAGCTCTTGTTGAAGAGCTCAAGAGTTATATAGACAAAACTTATGGTGGTCACTATTCAAAGAATCAGTTTCAATCAACTGAATTCATTATTGATTGTGGACATGGCATGGGTTTTGCTTTAGGAAACGTACTTAAGTACGCTCAAAGGTATGGTAAAAAAGAAGGACATAACAGAGCTGACCTTCTCAAGATTTTGCACTATGCTATAATCGCTCTGGATTGCCATGATAAAAATGAAAACTAATCGTTTACATTACAATGAAAGTATGGTATAATAGTTATATAATGGAGAAAATATGAACTTATCAACAGACACCTTGAATGTGTTAAAAAACTTCGCAACAATAAATCCAAATATTGTTTTCAAACCAGGACAAAAACTGAAGACTATTTCAGAGTCCAAAACTATTCTAGCTTCTGCTGAAATAGTCGAAGACTTTCCTAAAGAATTTGGAGTCTATGACTTAAACGAATTCTTATCAGTCTTAAGTCTTATTGATAATCCTACATTAGAGTTTGAAGATAAAGCAGTATTGGTACAAGGTAGTGGACAAAAGATAAGATATTTCTTTTCTGAAAGCGATATCCTAACCACTCCTCAAAAAGATATTCAGATGCCAGAACCAGAACTTGGAGTTAATATCGAAGAAGATAAACTAAATCAGATTCGTAAAGCTGCTGCTGTTCTTGGTCATACTGAACTAGCTATAACAGGTAATGATGGAGTCATTACAGCCTCTGTACTCGATACAAGAGACTCGACTTCAAACCTATTTGAAATAGAGCTAGATAGAGACAATTCATGTAAAAATGGATTTAACTTCGTGGTAAGTATACCCAACTTGAAATTGCTACCAGGCGATTACTTTGTAAGCATAAGCTCAAAGCTAATCTCTAACTGGACTAATAGTAATTATCCTGTTGATTATTTTATCGCTCTTGAGAAAAACTCAAGCTACGATGTATAAATATATTGTAGGAATGGAAGATGCCGCATGGGGCGGGTCTTTTAATTTTCGTAAATATGCATAGGAGAAAATTATGTCAGAAGAAGTGAATAACGTTGAAACTGAAGCTGAAGAAAGCGTCCAGTTAAGTCTACAAGACATCGCTACAATGGTACAAATAATTGATATTTGTTCTAAAAGAGGTGGATTTGAAGGCCCTGAGCTTGAAGCAGTTGGTGGTTTAAGAAACAGAACAGTTAAGTTTCTAAACGCGGCTTCCAAAGGCAACGAAACACCAGAAGGTCAAGTACCGGTGGAAGAAGTTGCTGATGAAGAATCAGTCGAAGGTTAATACAAGAGGGGTGAAAGTCCCCTCACATTTTATTATTAAGGAATACATTATGAACAACAATGAAAAAGCCAAATTGCTCAAGGCTTTACAAAAAGGGCAAGTCACAGTCACATTCAAAAAAATAGATACAGGCGAAATAAGAATTATGCCTTGTACTCTTAATCCATCAGTTCTCGAAGCTAATGGAGTAACTATTGATATTAATTATTCACCAACAGACATGGAGGCATTTCCAGTATGGTCATTAGACAAAAATGCTTGGAGGTCTTTTAGGTTAGATACCGTAGAAGGTTGGGAGGTACTATAATGGAAGAGTTCCTATGGGTGGAAAAGTATCGCCCAAGAAAAGTAGAGGAATGTGTACTATCACAAGACCTTAAAAAGATATTTCAAAATGTTTTAAACAAAGGCGAACTTCAGAATATGATGTTCACTGGTACTGCTGGTACAGGAAAGACCACAGTTGCCAGAGCACTTTGCAACGAGCTTGACTTAGATTATATAATCATTAATGGTTCAGAAGAATCAGGTATTGATACTCTAAGAAACAAAATCAAACAATTCGCTTCGTCCGTTTCCTTATCAGGCGGCCTCAAAGTCGTCATCTTGGACGAAGCGGATTACCTTAATCCACAATCCACTCAACCAGCTTTGCGTGGATTTATCGAAGAGTTTTCAGCTAACTGTAGGTTTATACTTACTTGTAATTTCAAGAATCGTATAATCGAACCATTACATTCAAGAACCAGCGTTATCGAATTTGCGATGCCAAAGAAAGAGAAAGAAGCTCTTGCTGGTCAGTTTATGCAAAGGGTTCAACAAATACTATCAGTTGAAAGTATCAACTCAGAACCAGCTGTTATTGCTGAACTGATTATGAAATACTTTCCAGATTTCAGAAGAACACTTAATGAACTACAAAGATATTCAAACTTTGGTAAAATCGATAGTGGTATATTAGTCAATGCTAATGATATCGCTCTTGATACTCTTATGAATGCTCTTAAAATAAAAGACTTTCGTAAAATGAGACAATGGGTTGCTGATAATATCGATATAGAACCAGCATCAATGTTTCGTAAAGTATACGATAACATGAATGAATATGTAGAGCCACAATCAATACCGCAACTGGTACTTATCTTAGCCGATTATCAATATAAAAACAGTTTCGTTGCAGACCATGAATTGAATATGGTTGCATGTTTAACTGAAGTAATGGCAGGAGTAAAATTCAAATGAAAAAATTCGTAAACTTGCCATTTGGTGGCGAAATCGTAGAACAAGAAACGACTACTAGATGGGATATAGTAACCGTTCATTTTGAAGGTCAAAAAGAACAGTATAGAGCAGTTGAATTCGATTCTGCAAATGTTATTATTTCTGAAAGAACATTCACCAAAAAATCAGACGCTCAAACGTTCATAGATAAACAATGAGTCCATTCGATTACTTAAAAGCAATTAATGAAACCAAGAAAGATATCATGGTTGATGACATTGCTGAGAAAGAATACAATCCTTTCATTATAAATCGTGGTCTTTCTTTCTTTAAAGACACTGTATTGTATGCTAATGAAATGAATAAGCATCATCACCTAGACCATCGCGTTCAGTTCGATTTTCTTATAAATATAATTAGAAAGAAGAAAAGATGGTCTAAATGGATTAAGGCCAGTGATATTGACCATCTTGAACTCATCAAAGAAAATTATGGGTATAGTGATGAAAAAGCTAAATCAGCGTTATCTCTAATTAATGATGAACAAATTGAACAATTGAAACAAAGGATATATAAAGGTGGAAAACGATAACACTCAAATACAAATAAAAGATTGGACTCCAGGCAGTATGCTTGAAGTCTCTCTTAGAGAACCAGATGACTTTTTAAAGATACGCGAAACATTAACACGTATAGGTGTAGCTTCTCGCAAAGACCAGAAGCTATTTCAATCTTGCCATATTTTACATAAGCAAGGTAGATATTTTATAGTTCACTTTAAAGAACTATTTTTGCTAGATGGAAAACCATCTAGTTTATTAGAGAACGATGTACAAAGACGAAACACAATCGCAACATTACTCGCCGACTGGGGTTTAGTAACGATTATGAAGCCGGAGATGGCTAAAGAATTAGCACCATTGAGACAGATTAAGGTGATTCCTTTTAAGGAAAAAACTCAATGGGAACTATGCCCTAAGTATAACATAGGGAATTCCAACAATGGAGAAAAGAATTAAAAAGACCTGGAAAATATTTCATAAGCTTATGAAATCAGGCAGATTAAACAAAGTAGTAAAAATCTACTTATAAAAGAATTATTTAAACTAGCAATCAAGCTTGTATAAATATAACTGAAAGAGTGCGGTATTGGACCGGCTCTAACAAACCTTGCTATATATAGGAGGAACTAAAAATGGTAAGAAATACTTTGAACGTACCACGTTCATTATTCGTCGGATTCGATACTTTATTTGAAGACCTGGAAAGGATTCATCAAAGTGCGAGGTCCGGAACTGATAACTATCCACCACATAACGTTGTGAAAATCGATGATGAAAAATTTCTCATCGAACTTGCAATTGCTGGATTTAAAGAAGAGGATATATCCTTGGAACTTAAAGATGGCATATTGAAAATCAAGGGAGAGGTGGCATCGGTATCGCGTGAATACGCGTATAAAGGTATATCGTCCCGCAAATTCGAGAAATCATTTCGACTCTCAGAATTTGTTGTAATAGACGGTGCTGATTTGAAAGATGGAATACTTGTAGTGTATGCTAGAGTAGAACTTCCGGAAGAGAAGCGTCCTAGAAAGATCGAATTAGGGTCTGCTGGGGCATCAAAGAAGAAAGAATATCTCATTGAATAGAGATAAACTGGCGAGCAGCGAAACTCAGTAGATATAAATGAAATATTTACTGGAGAACAACATGAAACATATAGTCCATTTAATGGATAAGTATGAAGACGTTGCCGAGGCCTTAAAAACTACTATCTTTGCTTTATTAATTACAGGGTTAATTTTAGGATTAGCACCAATGTTAATGGTAATGCAATATAACAGTATTTAAGACCAAATTGACAAAATCATGCGGGGAGTAAGAAATTGCTCCCCAATCTTTAATTGAAAATAAATGCAAATAAACCTTTACATTTAACCTAAACTATGGTATAATATACATATGATGAAATTCTATACTAATGTGTCTCGATATGGTAATATGATTCTCTTACGAGGATATGACCATGGAAGACGAATTGAAAAGAAAGTCAAATACGAACCAATCCTTTTTACATCTACTAATCTTCCTACCAAGTGGAAATCGCTTGATGGAAATCCTGTTGGTGTAGCAAATGCTGGTAAAAGATTCGAGTCTATGAGGACTGCAAACGAATATGTACAAGCAAACAAAGGCGTGTCTGGTAAGAAAATATACGGAAATACAAAGTACGTTCCAGCGTTCATTAATGATTACTATCCAGGTAATATCGAATTCGATAGAAACAAAATCAACGTATCAACAATCGATATTGAAGTTGCTTCTGACGATGGATTCCCTGAGCCTGAAAAAGCTGACCATAAGATTACTGCTATTTGTATGAAAAACAATATTGGCAATACTTATTATGTTTGGGGCTTAGGTGATTATGATACTGACAAATCTTATATGAAAGACCACATGGTTGTATATCGTAAGTTTGACCGTGAAGATGATTTACTTATTAACTTCATTACTCACTGGTCATCTCAACAATATTGTCCTGATGTCGTCACTGGCTGGAATTCAAGGTTCTTTGATATTCCATATCTTGTAAATAGAATCAATCGTATGCTTGGTGAAGCTTATGTCAAAAGACTGAGTCCCTGGGGAATGATTGATAGACAAGACGTAACTAAGATGGGAAGGACTCAAACTGCTTATGAACTTAAAGGTATATCTCAACTTGATTACCTTGACCTATTCAAGAAGTTTGGCTATTCCTATGGACCACAAGAATCATATAAACTCGACAACATTGCGCATGTCGTGCTAGGAGAAAAGAAACTATCTTACGATGAGTATTCTAATCTCCATACTCTTTACAAACACAATCATCAAAAGTTTATCGATTATAATATCAAAGACGTTGAGCTTGTCGATAAAATCGAAGATAAACTTGGATTGATTACTCTTTGCATGACGATGGCTTACAAAGCTGGAGTTAACTATAACGATACATTTGGTACTACAATGATATGGGATACGATTATCTATCGCAGATTATTCGCTAACAATATTGCCATACCATTTGTTGAAGATAAAACTAAATCAAACTATCCAGGTGGCTTTGTCAAAGACCCGCAAGTAGGAATACATGATAATGTTGTTTCGTTTGATTTAAACTCTCTTTATCCATCAATTATTATGCAATACAATATGTCGCCAGAAACAATTGCAAATGGAGAGATTACTCAGTTCGATATCGATGATGCAATCACTTCGCATAAAATGTCTCCTAATAGAGGTAAAGCTCTTGCGGCAAATGGCCAGTACTTTAACGTAGACAAGCCAGGTATAATCCCATTCATCATCGATGAAATGTACAAAGAGCGTGTAGGGATTAAACAAGAAATGATTAATGCTCAAAAAGAAAAAGAAAAGGTAGATAAAAATGACAAACAAAAACTATATCAAATCGAAAGAGACATCGCTATTGCAGAAAACAGACAAATGGCTATTAAGATTCTTCTTAACAGTTTGTATGGTGCTCTTGGCAATCGCTATTTTCGATTCTTCGACCAGAGAATCGCAGAAGCTATTACCCTCACCGGACAACTTACAATTCGATGGGCCGAATTTTCGCTTAACACCTATCTCAACAGAGTGCTCAAACCTGAAAAATGGAAAGACTATGTCATTGCCATCGACACAGATTCGTTGTATGTATGCTTAGATGACTTTGTTCAAAAATTCAAACCTGAAAATAAAATTGACTTCTTAGATAAAGTTGCAAGTGAAGCTCTTGAACCAGAGCTTGAAAAGTCCTACGACCAGTTGTATAAGTATCTTGGTGGAGTAGATAATCGTATGGTTATGAAACGTGAAGCAATCGCTGACCGTGCGCTTTGGACCGCAAAGAAAAGATATATTATGAATGTACATGATAACGAAGGCGTAAGATATGCTGAACCAAAGCTTAAAATTATGGGTATTGAAGCCATTAAGTCTTCTACACCTGAACCATGTCGTGACGCTCTTAAAAATATATTCAAAGTCATTATGAAAGAAGATGAAAGGACAGTACAAGAAGCTATTGAACAGTTCAAAAACTATTTCAAAACTCTTGACCCTGACCAAATTGCATTTCCTCGTGGTGTAACTCAAGTTAAAAAGTTCCAAGATAGAAATTCATTGTACAAAAAAGGTACACCCATTCACGTTCGTGGCTCGATACTCTATAACAAATTGATTGAAGACATGCAACTTAAAAAGAAATACGAACTCATTAACAATGGCGAAAAGATTAAGTTCTTATATCTTCGTCAACCAAATTCAATTCATGAAAATGTTATTGCGTTTCCATCCTACCTCCCAGAGGAGTTTGGCTTAACTAAATACATAGACCATGAGACCCAATTTCAAAAAACATTCCTTGACCCTATTGAACCAGTCTTGGAAGCAGTAGGCTGGTCTTCGAAAGAAGTCGCAAACCTTGAGGATTTTTTTGGATAAAAACGTTTACATTTACGTAAAAATGTGGTATAATAGACTAATATGGAGAAAAATATGAAATTAGTAAGACTATCCTCAGGAGAGGAAGTTATCGGTAAAGTAGTAGAGAATGAAGATTCAATTACAATCACAGATGGATATTCACTTATTCCAGCTGGAGAAGGTAAGATTGGATTTATGCCGTTCATGGCTTATACAAAAGCTAAAGATGGTATTACTATTGATAACAAATTTGTGCTATTCATCGTTGACCCAGTTGACCAAATCGTTGACCAGGTAAGAGAAATGGATAGTGGAATCGTAACAGCAAAATCAGGAATTATTACATGAGCAAAGACTGGGTAAAAGATATATCCGATATGCAATACAAATATGGCGTAAAGTCGTGGATTCATAATAATAGAGACGATGCTGAAAAGCTACGTAAGTATCTTGAATTTAGAGTTAAGTTTATAAGAGAAGAACTAATGGAAACAGAAGCAGCTCTTACACATAAAGACCCAGAAGAAATTGTTGATGGTCTTATTGATATTTGTGTTGTTGCTATTGGTACTCTTGATGCATTTGGTATTGATGCATATAAAGCATGGGATGAAGTGCTTAAAGCAAACCTATCAAAAGAAGTAGGTGTAAAAGAATCAAGACCAAATCCACTAGGATTACCAGACTTAATAAAACCAGAAGGTTGGGAGGCTCCTTCACACGAAGGAAATCATGGTAAGTTTAAC
>Ga0209425_10003787_pt1 | contig 15797 bp, 16 predicted proteins | sample COG_05_FD_184749 | JGI IMG/M metagenome (GOLD analysis project Ga0209425, IMG submission 184749) | Pelagic Microbial community sample from North Sea - COGITO 998_met_05 (SPAdes) (version 2) | ecosystem: Environmental > Aquatic > Marine > Neritic zone/Coastal water | place: Helgoland, sampling...
GTTTTACCTTTTAATCTTTTTGACCAAACTGTTTTAATTTTATTTTTCATTTTACTATGTTAATTCTAATTTAAATTAATATGAAAATTAGTAAATCTTTTAAAATCTATATACACATATTTGTTGCTTTTTTCTTTGCCCAGCAACTTTTAAGTGAAACAAACTATTCTAAAAATATAGTTCTTCATGAAAAACCTTTAGAAATAAAAGAATTAAAATTTAAAGATTTCAATCTAAATGATGTTGATTTAACTGAAAAAAAAGGCAACATCATGATCTTGAATTTTTGGGCTACTTGGTGTGTGCCTTGTAAAAAAGAAATGCCGTCTCTAGAAAAGCTGGCAAAAAAATATCCTGAAATTTTGATTTACCCCGTGAATTTAGAAAAACCTAATCAAGACAAAACACAGAAATTTTTTTTAGATTTAAAAATTTCAGAATTAAATATATATTTTGATCCTAATTTTTCTTTGGTTAAGTTATTTAAAATGCGTGGCGTACCAACAAGTATTCTAATAGACAAAAATGGTAAAGAATTTGGGAGAGTAATTGGTGAAATAGATTTTTTTGATAAGTCTTTTATTGAACTTTTAAAAAAATATCTTTAATTTTTAAAAAAATAGGCAAGAAGCACTAAAACAATAACTGCAATAAACTGCAAAAGAACCCGAAGTTGCATTAATTTATTTGAATATTTTTTACTAGTATCACCTCCTTTAAATAAAGTATAAATACCTAATACTAAAACTATTGCGACAGAACCAAGTAAAATAAAACCTACAAAATTAAATAAAAAGTTAGACATAAAAATTATTAATTAACTATCATGAGCTATTCATTAAACACAACTGTTTTAAATCCTCATTCTAAAGAAAAACCAAAAAATGCTGTTATTCTTTGCCACGGGTACGGCGGTGATGGTAAAGATATTTCTTTATTAGCAAGTTATTATAGAACTTATTTACCGGATACATTGTTTGTTTGCCCAGATGCCCCAGAAAGATGTGCTGTAAGTTCTAGTGGTTTTCAATGGTTTGATTTAATGGATCAAACAAAAGATCAAGTTCTTGCAAAGTCTTTAGTAGCTGAGACTCATCTAAATACATTAATAGATGAGGTTATAGAAAATAATAATCTTTCAAGTGAAAAAGTTGCCATAGGAGGTTTCAGCCAAGGTTGTATGATAAGTTTACAAACTGGAATTAAAAGAAAAAATAAAATAAATTCAATAGTAGGGTACTCTGGTAAAATAATTGACAAAAATCATTTGCAGAATAATATTAATTCCCGCCCAAATATAATTTTAATGCATGGTGAAAAAGATGAGATTGTCCCAGTAAGTTTTGTACTTGAAGCAAAAGATTTTTTTAATAAAAATAATTATAAAATAGAAACAAAAATTTTTAAAAATTGTGAACACCGCATTCCTATAGAAGGGTCAAGTTTAGGATTAGAGTTTCTCAAAAAGAATTTATACTAACATTCGTCGATTGTAACAATTTTATAACTTGATATAATTTAACTAATCAGGTAGTTTTTTTTCAATGATTATTTCAGCCAATGAAAAAGTGCCATTAGAAAAATGTCCTGCTCTAGTGTTAAATGCAGATTTCAGGCCGCTAAGCTATTATCCTTTGTCATTATGGTGCTGGCAAGATGCTGTTAAATCAGTCTTTTTAGATCGTGTCACAATAGTCTCAAATTATAAAAGAATGATTAGAAGTCCTTCTTTTGAAATGAATTTACCAAGCGTAATTGCTTTAAAAAATTTTATCAAACCTTCAGAAAATCCTAACTTTACAAGATTCAACGTTTTTCTTAGAGATAAGTTTGCTTGTCAATATTGTGGAGATAAAAAAGACTTAACTTTTGATCACTTACTTCCAAAATCTAAAGGTGGGCTTACGGACTGGGAAAATGTAGTTACAGCATGTTCAACTTGCAATGTTCAAAAAGGTGGAAAACTTTATAAGGATTGTGATCTTATTCTTTCTCAAAAACCTTTTAGACCAACAGTTGATGATTTACATAAAAATGGAAAAACCTTTCCGCCTAATTTCTTACATGAAAGTTGGATGGATTATCTTTATTGGGATATTGAACTTGAACCTTAATTAGATTTTTTCAGAAATTTTTATAGCAATTCGTGAAGAAGTTTTAATTATCTTGTCTAACAACCCATAAAAACCATCTTTAGTCGCGCCACTTTCATAAGCTATGTTTTTATGATTTAACTCATCATCTCTAAATTTATTAATTTTATTTTTTAAATCTTCTTCATCATCTTCAAGTTTATATGTTTGATTTTTATAATGGTCATCAATAACCTCTTCCACCGAAGCAGTACAAAGCATTGTAGCTTTTTTTCCTAACATTGCAGTACTAAATCCTAAAGTTACACCAAGCAAATCCCAAAGAGGTAGTAGTTTTGTGGGATCAATATTTCTTTTTTGAATCTCTTGATTAAAGAAATCGTAATGTTCTTTTTCGTGTTCTTTCATTTCTTCAATCTGTTTTTTTAAATCTTCATCTTGTTTAAATGTTTTTAAAGCTAAAAGTTGGCCCTCATATATTTTTATAGCCCCACGCTCACCTGCATGGTCAACTCTTATAATCTCTTCCAAAATTTTTTTATTAGTTTTTTTCATAATTTATAATTGCGTAAAGCATAATAGCACTTATTAAAAAAGAAATAATTGTATTAAATGTAGCAAGGGAAAGTCCAAAAATTCTAAAAGTTACATCTTTACAGCTAATATTTTCAGCTTTTAGTTCTTTCAAAAGATCTTCCGAAGACACAGCTCTACTAGCATTATCAAGATCGCAAACTAGAGATTCATTGAAAAAACCTTGTTCTATTCCAAAATGATAAAAAGAAATAATTGTTCCAAAAACAAAAAGTAGTCCAATAGTGATTAAAACAATCTTTTCGTATTTATCAGCAAACAAAACTACAAACGAGAGAACAATTGCACCTATATAAGGAATGCGTTCAAACAAACATAGATTACAAGGGACATGCTTCAAAACGTATTCTATGAAAAAAGCAAATATTAATACTGTTATACAAAAAATTATAATTCCGGAAAAAAGTAATTTATTTTTGAGTAGGACCATTATCTAAATAACAAATATAGAATTACTGCTATTACTACAATAAAAAATCCAGTAATTGAAAACCATAGCCCACCTTTTTTTTCGATGAAATCACTAAATTTTGAACCAAATAAATAAGTTAAATAGGAAACAAGAAAAAACCTTAAACCACGCGTAAGAGTGCAAATAAAAAAAAATACAACAATATTGAAACCGACTATTCCACTCGCAATGGTAAATAACTTGAAAGGAAGCGGTGTAAAACCCGCCAAGAACATAACACCAATCCAAAAAACAAAACCTCCTTTAGAGGATATTTTATTTTGTAGTTCAAAGATTTTTTCTTCATATCCATAAAATTCAATAATTACCATAGACATATCTAGAAAGAAAACCCCTAGCATATAACCAGCCAATCCTCCTAAAACAGAAAAAATTGTAGCAATAAAAAAAATTTTTAAATAATTTTCTTTCTTTGCGACAACCATTGGTACAATCATTAAATCGGGTGGGACCGGAAAAAAGAAGCTTTCTATGAAAGAAACAAACCCAAGAGCGTAATTAGCCATTTTACTAGAAGCTAATTTTACACACTTATCAAAAAGATTTTTTAGCATTTTCTTATTTATAAATTAATAAAATTTGAATACTATTTAAATATAAACATTAAATGTTTAATTATAAAGGGCGAATGGTGGAACTGGTAGACGCGCCGGACTCAAAATCCGGTGGTAGCAATACTGTGAGAGTTCGACTCTCTCTTCGCCCACCAAACTATGAAAATAAATAAATTAAATAGTCTAGTAGAACTTTATTTCAATAAATGTGAGGAAGTTGATACAAATAAATCATTTTTAAAATGGTTGAAACCCGAAACACCAACCTATACGTGGGGAGAGGTCAAAGAAAAAATATTCATACTTTCACATAGAATTAAATCCTTAATTAAAGAAGGGGACAGATGCTTAATTTTATCTGAGAATAGACCTTACTGGTTAATGACAGATATTGCTATAATGAATGCAAGTGGAATATCGGTACCAATTTTTACAACTTATTCATCTAATGATTACAAACATATATTAAACGATTGTAAGCCAACGTTGATTGTAGTTTCAAACAATAATCAATTTAAAAAAATAAAAGATTATGTCAATTTTAAAGAACAAAAAATTATTTCTTTTGAAGAAATTGAAGCAGAGAGTTTATTAATTAAAGATATTTTAAATGAAAAAAATTATGAAAAAAAAATAAATCAAAGTCTAAAAAGAAATATGCCTGCCTGTATTATTTATACATCAGGTACTTCAGGTAATCCAAAAGGCGTTATATTGAGTCATGGTGGAATTCTATCTAACTGCGAGGGCGCAGTTGAATTAATTGAACCACTTACAAAAAAAAAGGATCCAGTATTTTTAACCTGGTTACCTCTTTCACATTCTTATGAGCATACAGTTCAATTCATACAAATTATTGTAGGTGCAAGAATATTTTATGCAGAAAATTTAGAAAAACTTATTTCTAATATGGAATTCGCAAAACCAACGATTATGACAGCTGTACCAAGATTTTATCAAAATCTCTTCACAAAAATAAATATTAATTTTGAAAAACAAACAGGACTTAAAAGAAAGCTAATTAACAAAACTTTAGAGCTTGGGAAAAAAACACTAAATAAAGAAAAATTTAATTTTTTTGAAAAAATGATTGATTTTTTATGCAATACTCTAGTTCGTAAAAAAATTCAAAATCAGTTTGGCGGGAACTTACAAGCATTCGTATCAGGAGGAGGAGCTTTAGATCAAAGCATAGGGGAGTTTCTAAACGCTTTTGGGTTGCCAACTTTACAAGGTTATGGTTTGACTGAAGCCTCTCCAGTAGTAAGTTGTAATTTACCAAACCTAGTAAAAGTTGAAACGGTAGGTCCTCCATTTAGAACCAATAAAGTCAAGATCGCAGAAGATGGTGAAATTTTAATAAAAGGTGAGAATGTAATGCTTGGTTATTGGAATCAAAAAGAGGAAACAGAAAAAGTAATTAAGGATGGTTGGTTGCACACAGGCGACATAGGTGAACTAGATCATAACAATTATTTAAAAATAACCGATAGAAAAAAAGATATTATTGTGAATCAAGGAGGTGATAATATTTCTCCAAGTAAAATTGAAAATATTTTATGTTTGAATAGATTTATTAAACAATCTTTTGTTTACGGAGATAAAAAAAACTATTTAGTTGCACTGATTGTTGCTGATAAAGAAACTAGCGAAGAGAAAATTAAACTTATAATTGAAAATATAAACAAAAATTTAACTTTAATAGAAAAAATAAAAAAATTTATTATAATTAATGATGAATTCATGATTGATAATAGAATGTTAACACCAACATTAAAGTTAAAAAGAAAAGAAATTACAAAAAATTATAAACAACAATTAGAAAATCTTTACTAAAATTAAAGTTTAAGACAAATTAATTTGCTTAAAAAAACATTGATATTGTTAACTTTTTTTTAATTCTATTAAATATAAAAAAAATTAATTAAAAATTAAAATTTAAGTCAAACTTTCAAAATAATTTATGTTTGACATGAATCTTTTAATAATTAATGTTTACTTAATAAACGAATCATTAAGATTTGTTTTAATAACAAGGGAGATAAAATGGCTAAACGTAGAAAAAAAGCTGCTAAAAAGAAAACTAAAAAGAAAGCTAAAAAAAGAAGAAGAAGATAGTTTTATTTTTAACTAAACGCCCTTTTGATTTATTAATTAAAGGGGCGTTTTTTTTATTCCATTTCGGTAATATTTTGATTTCTTTTTAAGGCTTTATCCATTTTTTTTGAGACTTCTTCAGGAGTTACTTTTAATACTGCCTCAAATTCTGACTTTAATCTTTCGTAGGCCTTTTCGAATAACTGCCTTTCACTATATGATTGGTCAGCAATAATGTCTGAATTTTTATTTAAATCTTTTACTACTTCGGCAAGTTCATAAATTTTTCCCGAGTTAATTTTTTGATCATATTCCTGCGCACGTCTACTCCACATTGTTCTTTTAATTTTTGGCTTACTCTTTAAAATTGATACACACTTATTAATTTGATTAATCGTAGATATTGGTCTTAGATTTGTCTGCTGATTAATAGGAACTGTTAACGTTAATTTTTCTTTTTCAACGAATATTTTATAAAATTGTATTTCTATTTGACCAATTGTTGCTTTTTCAATAGCCATAATCTTTCCAACACCGTGTTTTGGATAAACTACAAAATCTTTAATATCAAATAATCTTTTTTCGGTAGCTTGTTTTTTTATCTTTTTGATCTCAACTTTTTCTTCTGGTACGTAGGTGTTTTTATTTGATAGCTTTAATGATGCTGTATCTGCTTTTTTTATTTTTGAATTTTTTATTTTTTTTTCTAAGTTTTTTTTTACTTTTTTAATTTTTTTTATTTTTTTTACTTTTTTTACTTTTTTTTTCAGCATTTTATTTACCTGGTTTTTCTGAGAAATATTTATCGTGTTTGTTAGTTATTTCTTTAAATTTTTCATGGTCGGTCATTGGTTCTTTTTTTTTAGTAATGTTAGGCCATATTGCAGAAAACTTTTTATTTAGCAACAACCATTTATCTTTATCTTCATTTTTATAGTCCGTATCAGCTACTATTGCATTAATAGGGCACTCCGGTTCACAAACCCCGCAGTCAATACATTCATCAGGATTAATCACGAGCATATTTTCTCCCTCGTAAAAACAATCCACCGGGCAAACCTCAACACAATCAGTAAGTTTACATTTGATACATTCGTCTTTAACAATATAAGTCATAAAAATATTCTAATTAAACTATTTAATATTTAACGCAAGTAATTTACTAAAAGGGTTAGCCTTGTGTTTATTAGGTATTGTTTTTTCTCTGTTTCTCTTATTATTTGGAGAAAAATAAAACGTTTCACCGTCTTTTGACTTTTTATAATTCATTAAGCTAATTAATTTAAAAAAATTTTCTTTTGTACAACCTAGTAAATTCATCATATCTGGTGAAATTTTAAATTTTCTATCTACCGTTATGTCAATTATATTAATAAATAATTTTTCAAGAATATCTATACGAACATAATAATTTTTAAAGTTTTCAAATCCACATAAAAGAAGAAATTTTTTATCAAGATTCTTATTTTCTACAAAGTTCAGTCCAAATTTTGGTATATTCAGATCAGCTGAAACGTTATTATAAATTTTCCACAATGTTGTTCTTAGAACCACAGCTTTTGGTTTTAACATTTTAGGTAAAAATATATGGTAACGACCAATCTTTATTCCCATTTTCCAAAGTTTTTTTCTTTCTTCTTTTGAAATAAGCTGAATAATTTCATCAATTTTTTCTCTTTTTAGAACTCCATTGTTTTCATAAAGTTGGTAAGCCAGAGCTCTTAGGTATTGGTTTTCAATTTTTATTTTCGTTAAATTAATTAGATCGCTTAATGTATGATCAATATGTGAGGCCATCCAATTTTTTAAGCATTGTTCAAGTTCTTTCTTTTTATCTAGCGGAAGAGAGTCATCTGCTATAATTTCTATCTCGGGATTTAAATAATTTTCACCTCTTTTAATCTTTGCTATAGGATTATTTTGCCATACAATCTTATTTTCAAAATCGATAGACAAATCTTTTACTTTTATTATTGTGTCTACTCTCTTAATTAATTCTTCTTCAACACCTTTACGCGCAGCTTTTTTTATAGATTTTAGATCTACATCTAGATTTTTAGAGGTAAAATCTATAATAAATTTTAAGCCTTTTAGTTCCCCAACATATTGTTTATCAATTAAAACTTTATGATCCTCATTTACTGTCGTTTCTAAAACTATATCTTGTTTCAAACCTCTAGCTAAAATACTTATTTTTTTATCAATGAAACTTTTAGTAAGTTCCTCGTGTAGACTGTCAGACAATGTATCTTCAATTCTTTTCGCTAATTGAATCCAATAATCTGAATTTTCAACCCAGTCTTTTTTATTAGCTACATAAGACCAAGTTCTAACATTTGAAATTCGATTGGCTAAAACATCTATATTGCCGTGTTGTTTTTCTAAGCCGCCCAGTTGAGTCTTCATGTATTCATTTGGTATTCTCTTTTTTTTAAGAGCTAGAAATTTAAAAACAGTTTCTACTATATTCACATGTTGACCATATGCTTTTTTTTCAAAATCTGGGATCTGACAACACTCCCATAGTAATTTTAGATTATTTCTATAAATATTATTTTCTTTATTTTTTTTAAGTAAAAATCTTAATACAATTTCATCAACAGATTCATGTGTTCTAATGAGATTTTTATCAGTTGGTTTTTTTTCAAGTGATGAGAATAATTTTTCTTCAGTATCAAAATTTAAATTTGCATTTCGCCAATAGAGCATTTTGGCGTCCGGAAGCGTATGATTTTCTATTTTTTCTATTTCATCTGAGTTTAAATTCTCACACTCACCAGTTGTTCCAAAACTTCCATTATTTTTGTATCGTCCAGCTCTTCCTGCGATTTGAGACATTTCAACTAAATTTAATCTTCTTGTTTTTTTTCCATCGAATTTTTTTAAATTAGAAAAATAAATCTCATCGATATCCATATTCAAGCCCATACCAATCGCATCTGTTGCGACTAAATAATCAACATCTCCAGATTGATACAATTCTACTTGTGAATTTCTAGTTTTAGGGCTTAACGATCCCATAATTACGGCGGCCCCACCTTTCTGACGTCTAACTAATTCTGCAATCGCATAAACTTCTTCTATTGAGAATGCAATTATTGCGGTCTTTCTATCTAGTCGAGAAATTTTTTTATATCCACTATAAGATAATTTTGAAAACCTTTCTTTTTTTAAAAATTCTACGTCTCCCACTAAATCACGAATAATATTTTTCATAATTTGTGAACCTAGAAACATTGTTAACTTTTCACCTCTCGCATATAAAAGTCTATCTGTAAAAATATGTCCACGTTCTTTATCAGCGCACATTTGTATCTCATCAATAGCTACAAAATCTACCATTTTATCTTTTGGCATAGATTCAACTGTACAAATAAAATAATTAGCAGAATTTGGAATTATTTTTTCTTCACCTGTAATTAAAGCAACTTTATCTATCCCAATTTTTTTTGTACACTTTTCATAGACTTCACGTGCTAGCAATCGAAGAGGTAGACCAAATATTCCAGACTCAAACTCTAACATTTTTTCTATTGCATCATGAGTTTTGCCAGTATTTGTAGGACCTAAAAGCGCAATAATTTTTTTTGAAGAGTTTTGCATTTTGTGTTTGATAATTTTTTTTATACTATATGTAGACCAGCTATGAGAACAAAATAAGATTAAAACATGACCGAATCATTTTGTCAAATGTTCTAATTTTTAATCTCTATAATATTTTCCAAACTCCAGATGCAGTAATGACAATACCATCAGAATTAAATACTTCACAAGTTACAAAGACAAGAGATCTAGTTTTTTTTTGAATCTTGACTTTCCCATCGAGAATTTGATTTAATAGTCCAGCTGAAATAAATTTTATTTCCAAAGAGATTGTAACACATCTTTTGTTACTAGTTATGTGTGCTGCCGTCCCCATACTTGTATCTGCTAAAGTTGACAAATAGCCTCCATGTACAATTTTTCCGTTATTGAGATGATTTTCTTTAACAACAGATGAAAAAGAATAATTATTTTCATCAATTTTTTTAAGTTCTAAACCACCAATATGGCTCATAAATCCAGAATTAGTTTTGCTCATTTTTTTTTTTATCATAAATTGGCATAATTTGTGAGAAGATTACCGCAAACAGTATTAAAAATATTCCTAATATTTTAACCTCATTTAAGAATTGATCTAAAATTAACCAAGCAAAAATTGCCGCAAACATACCTTCAAGAGAGAATATTATTGCTGCAGGAGCTGGAGTTAAATTTTGTAAAGTATAAGTTTGTAATAAAAATGCCAATCCACTAGACAAAACTCCTACATAAAGTATTTCGTATGAGTCTTTGAGTATATTATTAAGTGAGGGCTCTTCATAAATCATCATCGGCAGAAATGTAAATAAACATGCAATCAAACATTGTGACATTGCAATAGTAATTGGGAAGTTGAAAAACTTAACTGTTTTACTAATATAGATTATGTGAAAAGCCCAACAAAAAGCACTTAACACACCAAGTGTATCCCCATATCTAACTGAGATATTTTTTAATTCACTTAAAAGAAAACCACCAATAACGCAAAAAAAGGCAGCTAACCAAACCGACCAGTGAATTTTTTTAGCAAAAATGAAATAAGATATGAAAGGAACTATTAATACGTACATAACTGTGAAGATCCCGGTATTTGCAACATCAGTATATATTAATGAGATTTGTTGTAATGCTTGGCCCACACCCAAAATAAAACCCAAAACCACTAAATAAAAAAAGGCTTTTTTATTAAAACTATTTTTTATTTTTATTTTTTTAAATTCAAGAAAAAAAAAGAATGGAAGTAAAGTTAAAAACCCAACTAGAAATCTTCCGACATTAAAAGTATGAGGACCGATAAAGTCCATCCCCATATCTTGAGCAACAAAAGCAGATCCCCATAAAACTGAAGTTACGATTGCACAGGCAAGAGAGAAAAAGTAGCTATTCACAAAGAGTAGATATTGTAAATTAGACTAAACAGCAAGTTTGAATGCAAAATCTTTTCCTAGACTTTGAGATAGATGAACGCTAAATCTTGCTGCTTCAGCTCCATCAATGATTCTATGGTCATAAGACAAAGAGATAGGTAAAATTTTTCTTGTTAAAAATTGACCTTCTATTTTTACAACTTTATCATATGATTTTCCTACACCCAAAATAGAGACTTCTGGAGGATTAATAATTGGAGTAAAAAAAGTCACTCCTCCTATCCCCCCTAAGCTTGAAATAGTCATAGATCCTCCAAAAAATTCTTTTTTATCAATCTTAAGCTCCTTGCATAGTTTACTTATCGTTCTCAGTTGTTGGCCAATTTCTTTAACACCTAGTTTGTCAACATTTCTAATTTTTGGCACCATTAACCCATGAGGTGTATCTACTGCCACTCCAATATGAAAATATTTTTTATAAACTAATTTTCCATTTTCAGGATCTAATGAAGTATTGAAATTAGGATAAGCTTTTAAAGCATTAACCATTGCTCTCATTATAAACGCCAAAGGCGTTACAGATATCTTTTGACCAGTATATAGATCTCTAAGAGAACTTCTGAATCCTTCCATCTCAGTTATGTCTACTTCATCATGGTGCGTGACATGAGGAATTTCTGTCCAAGATCTAACGAGATGAGGACCAGAAAGTCTTTTAACCCTCGGCATGTCTTTTATATCTACTTTACCAAATTCATTATGTTCATATTCATCTTTTGTAATTTTCTTATTTTTGTTTGATGAAGCTGTATTATTATTTAATTTATTTTTGATATGAATTTTAACATCTTCTTTTGTGATTCTTCCAGCTCGTTCAGACCCAGGTATTTCAGCAATATCAGCTCCCAACTCTCTTACAAACTTTCTTACATTTGGACTGGCTAATTTTACTTTTCCCTCAGAAGATAAAGGAGTTGGAGCTAAAGTGTTTGGCTCTTTATTTTTAGGAAAATCTACTATTACTTTATCATTATTTTCTTTTTTAGAAGCAGCAGAAGGAGCCGCACTTTCAGTTTGAGTGCTATCACTTGTTTTAATTAATAAAATTACACTTCCCTCTGAAACTTTATCTCCTACTTTAATATTAATTTTTTTTATTTCCCCCTCATAGTTTGATGGGACTTCAACGCTAGATTTATCGCTTTCAAGAGTAATTACAGAGTCATCTTTTTTGATTTTTTGTCCTTCTCTAACTAAAACTTCAATGACTTCTACTTCTTTAAAGTCACCTATATTTGGAACGATAATTTTTTGTTCAGACATAATTAAAGTTTAGTTGGAAAAGCTTTATTTTTATCAATATTATATTTTTTAATGGCTTTTTCTGCGCTATCAGATCCCATAAGCTGCTCTTTCGCTAGAGCACTTAGCGTATAAGCTACGATATGCTCTTTATCGACCTCAAAGAATTTTCTTAAATTTTTTCTTGTATCACTTCTGCCAAAACCATCTGTGCCTAAAGAGTAAAAAGGTTTTCCTGTGTAAGGTCTTATTTGATCAGAAAAAGATCTAACATAGTCAGAAACAGCTATTACAGGACCATCTCTTTTTTCCAAGCATTTCTCTATGTAGGTTTTTTCTTTTTTGCTATTAGGGTTTAAAAGATTTTTTCTTTCCACTTCCATGCCTTCTTTTCTTAATTCGTTAAAACTAGTGACACTCCAAATATCTGAGTCCACACCATACTCTTCTGAAAGTATCTTTGCAGCCGCAATAGCTTCTCTCAAAATTGTTCCAGAACCCAATAACTGAATTTTAATTTTTCCTTTATTTTTATACTCTTTGAATAAATACATACCTTTTAAGATTCCATCATCAGCTCCTTCTGGTTTTTCAGGGTGAGAGTAATTTTCATTCATTGCTGTTATGTAGTAAAAAATATTTTCATTTTTTTCATGCATTCTTCTAAGACCTTCTCTAAAAATTACTGCCAACTCGTAAGAAAAGGTAGGGTCATAAGAAACACAATTAGGGATCATAGAAGCTAAAATATGACTATGACCATCTTGATGTTGTAGACCTTCACCTGCAAGCGTTGTTCTTCCAGCTGTTGCACCAATTAAAAAACCTCTAGCTTGCGCATCTCCTGCTGCCCAAGCAAAATCTCCTATTCTTTGAAATCCAAACATCGAATAAAAAATGTAAACAGGTATCATTTCTATGTCATGATTAGTATAAGCAGTTGCAGCTGCTATCCAAGACGACATTGCTCCTGCCTCTGTAATACCTTCTTCAAGAACTTGCCCACTTTTATCTTCTTTATATGAACTTAATTGCTCCGAATCTTCTGGCTCATATTTCTGACCTTCGTGAGCATATATTCCTATCTTTCTAAAAAATCCTTCCATACCGAAGGTTCTTGCTTCATCTGGAATTATCGGAACTAGTCTAGGTGCAACATTTTTATCTCTTAAAAGATTAGTTAACATTCTAACCAGTGCCATTGTTGTAGACATTTCTTTTTCACCGGTCGACTTCATAAAAGACTCAAATATATCTTTTGAAGGAGCTTTAATAGGTTTTGAAAGAGAGGATCTTTCAGGAATAAATCCACCAAGTTGTTTTCGTCTTTCTTTTAAATACTTTATTTCCTCAGAATTTTCAGTAGGCTTATAATACTCAATATTTTTTACCTGCTCATCGGTTAAGGGAACATTAAAGCGATCTCTATAATATAATAAGTCCTCTTCATCTAATTTTTTTTGTTGGTGAGTTGTGTTTATACTTTCACCAGATTTACCCATTCCGTAACCTTTAACTGTTTTTGCAATAACAACAGTAGGAGAACCCTGATTTTGCATAGCTGAATGATAAGCTGCATAAACTTTATGTGGATCATGACCTCCTCTATTTAATTTCCAGATATCATTGTCAGTCATAGAAGAAACTAGTTCTTTTAGTTCGGGATATTTACCAAAAAACTTTTCTCTTACATATGCTCCACCTTTAGCTTTCATTGCCTGATATTCACCATCAACTACTTCATTCATTCGCTTCATTAATAGTCCAGATTTATCAGCTTTTAAAAGAGGGTCCCAATATGAACCCCAGATTACTTTTAAAACGTTCCAACCTGCGCCTCTGAAACTCCCTTCAAGTTCTTGAATGATTTTTCCATTACCTCTTACAGGGCCATCTAATCTTTGAAGGTTGCAATTAACTACAAAAATTAAATTATCTAATTTTTCTCTTGCTGCCAATCCAATAGCTCCTAACGACTCAGGCTCATCCATTTCTCCGTCACCTAGAAAAACCCAAATTTTTCTTCCCTCATCTTTTAACAAACCTCTATTAATTAAATATTTTAAAAATCTTGCCTGATAAATTGCCATAATGGGACCCAAGCCCATCGAGACGGTTGGAAATTGCCAAAATTTTGGCATCAGCCAAGGGTGTGGATAGGAAGACAAGCCGCCAGCTTCTACCTCTTGTCTAAATCTATTCAACTGCTTTTCTGTAACTCTTCCTTCCAAAAATGCACGTGCATACATACCTGGAGCAGAATGACCTTGAAAATAAATTAAGTCACCTCCGAAATTTTTGTTCTTAGCTCTCCAAAAATGATTCATACCAACATCATAAAGTGTAGCTGCAGATGCAAACGTTCCAATATGCCCCCCAAGTTCACTACTTATTTTGTTGGCTCTAACAACCATAGCCGCAGCATTCCACCTGATATAAGCACGTATTTTTTTTTCTATATTTTGATTTCCTGGCGATTTAACTTCCAATTCAGTAGGAATAGTATTTATGTAAGGAGTCGTTCGCGTATCTGGCAAAACTAATCCTGCGGTATAAGCTTCCGATATAACTTTATTTAATAAATAACTTGCTCGAGGAGCACCATCATTTTCTATTACCGCATTTAGAGACTCAATCCACTCCTGTGTTTCAAATGGATCTATATCGTCTTTTGATGAGGGTTGCGCAAAAACTTTTTTTACAATTTTGTCTGAATTAATACTTTTAGTTTCTTCTTTTTTTACAATTTCATCTTCTACCTGATTTAAATTTTTTTGATCTTGTTTTTTCTCATCAGTATTTGATGTTTTATTCTTAAGTTTAACTAACAAACTTCCTTTTGAAACTTTATCTCCAATTTTAACACACAACTCTTCTATTTTTCCTGAAAGTGGTGAGGGTACTTCTACACTAGATTTATCACTTTCTAGTGTTACAACTGGGTCATTTTTATTGATTTGATCACCAACTTTTACAAGCACTTCAATGATCTCTACACTATCAAAATCTCCAATGTCAGGCACAGTTATGTTATTAGACATAATTTTAACGCAACTTACAAAATATACAGTCAATTACAAACAATAAACATAATAAAAAAGTAAAAAAAAACTTAATTTAATTGCTTAAACAACTTATTGTTGTGTTTTGTGAATTAATTAAATCAATTTTGAGGATAATTTTTATATATTGTATTTAAAAAATATAAGTATTTTAGATATAAAAAGTTAAATAAAATCATTTATTGAGTTTTAAATTTGCGCCTGTAGCTCAACTGGATAGAGCGCTTGGCTACGGACCAGGAGGTTCTGGGTTCAAATCCTAGCAGGCGCACCAAAAACATGATAAAGCTAAGATTATGTCATTAAAAAATTCAACAATAATTTTTTTACTATTATTATTTTGTTTTTTGCTAGCTCTTACTATTTTACTTTAATTTATTTTAATAAGCATAGTTGAGTATTACAAATCCTAAAATAACCCTATAAATTACAAAAATTGTTAAGCTAAATTTTTGAATAAATAGTATTAAAAATTTAATTGTTAAATAAGAAATTAAAAAAGATATACAAACACCTATTAAATTAAATAAGGAAGCATTTAAATTATCTTGTATTATTAGCTGTTGAATATTAAATAAACTTGCAGCACTTAAAGTTGGTATTGATAGTAAGAAAGAAATTTTTACAGAATCTACCCTGTTAAAATTAAGAAATCTTCCTCCGCTAATTATTAT
>Ga0209425_10003789_pt1 | contig 15788 bp, 14 predicted proteins | sample COG_05_FD_184749 | JGI IMG/M metagenome (GOLD analysis project Ga0209425, IMG submission 184749) | Pelagic Microbial community sample from North Sea - COGITO 998_met_05 (SPAdes) (version 2) | ecosystem: Environmental > Aquatic > Marine > Neritic zone/Coastal water | place: Helgoland, sampling...
AAAAAGCTAAAAATTTAAATTCCTTTTCTGAGAAAATTTCATTTAAAGCTTTATATTCACCAACATCCCAGCCTGTAAAATTATAAAGTTCATCAAATAAAATTATAGATCCTTGTGATAAATTTTTTTTAATTTCGGATAAAACAAACTTTGTGCTTTCATATGTGTCGAGATCTATATGTGCAAAAGAAATTTTTGGATTTCTTTCACTAATAAAATTTTTAAGAGTGTCTTGAACCCTGCCCTTCACTAGCTCAACATTATTATTAACTTTGGGTAATTTTCCTTTAAGATCAAAATAACCCTTTGGATATTCTGAACCTTCCCAATCTTCATTAAGTCCCTCGAAGGAATCAAAACCGTAGAATTTTTTTTCTTTCAATATATTGGAGAAAAGATTTATTGATTTGCCTTGAAATACTCCAAATTCAAGGAAAAAATTATCATTTCCGTTACTCTCAATTTCAGCAGCTTTTTTTATAGCGTAAGTTTTAATATCATTTTCGTTTAAAAAAATTGAAGATTTAAAAAATTTTTTAAAATGATTATAACTCTTCAATTCTTCCTCTTTTAAATACATTTCAAAAGCATTGTAGTAAGTACGTTTGGGCTGCAGCACTATATCAGGTAGCATATGTTTTTTAAGAATATTGAGAACTTTTCTTATGAAATGTAAAAATGGAATTATAAAAAATTTTATAATCTTAATTGTCATAATTTTAATTTTTAAGATTTTAAAAATATATCTTTATACCAATTTATATATTTTTTATATCCTTTATTCAAAGGCCATTTTGATTTGTAATTAATTAATTGTTTTGCTTTTCTAATGGATAGAGTTCCTCTTTTTGGCGTCAGTTTATCTCTTTTTGAATAGACCACTTTCAGATCAGGGAAATCTTCCTTCAAAATTTCAACTAATTTATTAATAGGTTGAGCGTTGCCATAGGTAATGTTGAAAGTATTATTTATAGCTTTTTTATTTTTTATAATTTCAATCAAACCAGAGACGAGGTCTTGAATATATGTAAAGTCTAATTTTTCTTTTCCATCTCCTTCAATTTTTATCTCTTTTTTATTTAGACAATTTTCAATAAATATTTGACCTACTCTTCTACTTATACATCTCTCGCCGTATAAAGCGGAAGGCCTTATAATTGTATACGGCAAATTAAAAACTTGGTTATAAGCTTTAATTATCTTTTCGCCGGAATATTTTAAAGCAGCATAAATACCTAGTGGTTCACACTTTTCATTTTCATCAACTATAGGCTTTTTAAAATTTCCATATATCATGCTCGAGGACAAAAATATAAAATGATCAACAATTCCTTTTGAATTATCCAGAGCATTTTCTAGTGTTCTTAAACTATGATCGAATGTTGTATGAGGTTCTTTATTAGACCTTTTGGCGTGAGATACAGCCGCAAGATGAATAACTACACTTGGCTTAAATTCATTAAATACTCTTGATAATTTATGATAATTTCTAGCATCAATTTTTTTTAAAGGTATTTTATTTTTTTTTAGTAGTCTAATTCTTTCTTTTAAAATCGTCATTGATAATTTCGGGTGAGGAAGATTATTCACATTTTTCTTTAACGACTCGATATTGTTAATTACTAGACCATCAACAACTAACACTTTTGCTTTTAATGATTTTAATTTGAGTGCAAGATTATGACCAATAAAGCCTGCACCACCTATTATTAAAATTTTTTTACTTTTAATCATTATTATAAATATTTTCTATATTTTTTTAACGGTCTTAAACCGTCCAAAGGATCTGATCTAAATTTTCTCTCATTTACTTCTTCAAATGAATATTTTTTTGTAAATGATCCCATAATAGTGTTCTCATTTTTAATATAACTAAACATTTTTTTTAGATCTTTTGGTTGCCAGCAATGATGATTTCCTTCTTTTTCCTCCCAACCATACCCTTCTAAATCAAAATGTAGTTCAATAATATCAGCTTTCTGAGTTTTTATTGCATTATAAATTATTAATGGGTTTACCGTATGGTCAGACCAACCTACAGGACACCTAAATTTTTTTCTTAAAAACTCTATCGATTTTAAATTACAACTCTCTGGTTTTGCAGGATAAGCTGAAACACAATGTAAAAGACTAATTTTTTTGTTATATTTTTTTAAAATATTAAAAGCCACTTTTACCTCGTTATACGTTGCCATTCCTGTAGAAAGAATAACTGGTTTTTTTGTCTTTGCACACGCCTCTAAAAGTTTTTTCCAATTAAGTTCGTATGAAGCAATTTTGTAAAAATCCACGTAGTTTTTAAGGATTTCAACTGATTTTAAGTCAAAAGGAGTACAACTGAATTTAATTTTTTTCTTTTTGCAGTACTTGTAAATTTTTGGAAGAAAGTTAACTGGCAATTCTCTTTTTCTTTTCTTTAAAACATTTTTGTAAGTTTTTTTTGCATCTTTGGAAAATAATGCATTTATTTTAAACAATTGAAATTTTACAGCATAAAATCCTAAATTTTTAGCTTCATCAATTAATTTATAGCATCTAGTAATATCTCTATTATGATTGCTTCCAATCTCTGCAATTAATTTCGTTTTAAGTTTCATTTAAATTTTTCAAGACTTTTTAAAAGGTTTGCTGATATGTACTTTAAATCTTTTAAAGTTAGATGTGGACCTACAGGTAGGGATATACTTCGATCACTGATGATCGCAGCATTAGTAAAATTATTTTTTTTATAACCATATTTTTTTTTATAATAACTCATTCTTGGAACTGGCTGAGGATAGTAAATACTTGTTCCAATGTTACGTTTATTTAAATATTTTATAATCTCCATTCTATTTTTTGATAGTTTTTTCGATAAAATTATATTCATGCAGTAAAAACTATTTTTAGATTTTTGACTGTTAGTATCAAGAATATAAATACTTTTATTTTTTTGAAGAATTTTTTTAAGTAAATGAAAATTTTTTTTTCTTTTTTGTATGAATTTATTTATTTTTTCAATTTGCTTAACTCCTATTGATGCATGAATTTCACTCATTCTATAATTAAAACCCACTTCGATGGCATCGTAAATACCTGGGGTTTTTCTCTCTAAAAATGTTTTATTTATACCTAATGATTTCAATAACTTAATTCGATTTAAAATTTTTTTATTTTTAGTTATTAAAATTCCACCCTCTCCTGTAGTGATATGTTTAGCCGGGTAAAAAGAAAAAACACCTGCATCTCCTAACAATCCAGTATGAACCTTATTATAACTTGCACCTAATGATAAAGCGCAGTCCTCTAAAACAAATAATTTATTTTTTTTGGCAATTAAGTTTATTTTTTTCATATCCACTGGAATGCCTAAAAAATGAACAACGCAAATTGCTTTTGTCTTTTTGGAAATTTTTTCCTGTATTTTTTTGGGATCGATATTTCCTGTGCTACTATCACAATCTATAAAAACTGGCTTGGCGCCTACTAATTCTACCGCATGAGCAGTAGCGGTATGTGTCTGAGCTGGAACTATTACTTCATCACCTCTTCCAATTCCAAGTGCAAAGTAAAATAGATGCATTCCAGCAGTGCAAGACGAGACTGTTGTGGAATATTTTGCTCCTGTAAAATTGCAAAATTTTTTTTCAAAAAGGTTTGAAATAGGTCCATGTGCATAAATTCCACTTTTTAAAACGTTTATTACTGATTTGATTTCCTTGCTATCTATTAACGGCTTGCCAAATGGAATTTTGTTTTTTTTAATTTTAAAGAAATTCATTAAACTATTTTTTCCCACTTTTTAGATTTTATTGATTTATCTATAGCAAAACAAGTTGCTATAGAAGAGAAGATATCTTGTAAATTTGGATTATAATTTTTTTTATTATTTTTAATACAATTTATAAATGAATTAAGTAACTCTTTCTTATAATCTTTATTTTTCTTGTATTTTATCAAAGTTGGTTTTGATTTATTTGACCTAGATTTGTAAAGAATTATTTTATCTAAATTAACCTCGATCGTACCCTTTTTTCCATAAATTTTTAAATAATGATTATGAGGCATGACACAAGAGAAGTTTGAAGTTACTTTGCCGATTACCCCATTCCTAAATGTTAATAAAGCAATATTGTTATCATTAAATTTAAAACTTGATCTTTTAGTACTTATATTATTTCCAACAGATATAGCTTTAACTGGTGATGAATTAGTTAACCATTTCATTAAGTCAATAACATGTATTCCTCCTCCTTGGACGATTGAATAAAAAGGTATTTTTCCTCTCCAGCCTTTTGTTAATTTATCTAATCTCCCATAATTATACTCACCCTCAATGCTATAAATCTTACCTATTATATTTTTCATAATAAGTTCTTTTACTTTTTTAAATTTTGGATGATATCTTAATACAAAATTAGAGGTTAATAGTATTTTTTTATTTTTAATTATTTTTTTTAATTTGGAAAATTGATTATAGTTTTGACATAATGGTTTTTCAATCAATATATTTTTTCCATTTTTTATTGCCTTGGATAAATGCTCAAAATGATAATTATCAAAACTTGCTATTGATAATAAATTTATTTTTTTATTTTTAAAAATTTCATCAGCATTCATTACAAATTCAGTTTTTAAAAACATAGCTAATTTTTTCTTTTTATTATTAAAATCATTCACACAAACTAATTGTGTAAACTTATTTTGTTTGAAAACTTTGGCGTGTAGTAAGCCAAATCCAAGACCAATGGAAGCAGCATAAATTTTTTTTTTAATTTTTTTCATTTATAATTAATTGCTTATCTTTTATTTTAAAAATCTTGAAATTGAACTCTGCTGATATATCTTTATGGTTAATTACGATAAGTGTTTTGTCTTTTAATTTACTTAAATTTTGATAGATCTTTTTTTCAGTTTGAAAGTCCAGAGCATTAGTGGCTTCATCTAATATTATAATTTCGGATTTTTTATATAAAGCTCTAGCTAATCCAATTCTTTGCTTTTGACCGCCAGATATTTTAGATCCGACCTCACCTATCATGGTATTTTCCTTATTTGGTAGCTTATTAATAAATTCTTCTAATTCTGAATTTCTAATAGAATTAGAGAAATTTTTTTTATCAATTTCACTTTCTTTTTTTCCTAATGTAATATTGTTTTTAATAGTATCATCAAAAAGATATATTGACTGAGGGACATAGCTGACGAAATTTAACCAATAGTTTTGTAATTTTTCTATGTTAGTTTCGTCAATAGAAATTTCTCCTGAGGATGCAACTTGTAAACCTAGCAACAGATCAATTAAAGTGGTCTTACCTGCTCCTGTGTTTCCTTTTAAATGGATGAAATCTCCTTTGTTAATCTCAAAATTTAAATTTTCTAGAACATTTTCGTATTTCTCAGGATATTTAAAAAAAACTTTTTTAAAAAAAATTTTATCTTTAAATTTTAACTCTATTTGATGATTGGAATTAACTTCAAAATTTTGATCTGCAAGATTTTCTTTATAATAATCAATTGGTTTTTTTGAGAATTTAAAGATATTTAATGCATTTAAAACTGAGTAGACGTGTGGAATAATTTTTATTGCAGAAACTGCAAATACACCCAATAAGGCAAAAACTTTTGTGTTTTCTTTTGTGCTATCTAAGAGAATTATTGTTAAGATTATAATTACAATTAATACTACAGTCTCAATAAAAACTTTTGGAAGCTTAAGTATAAGCCCCCTTATTGCATAAGTTTTTGCTATAGATTTTGACAATAAATCATAATCTTTAATAAAAATATTTTTAAGTAGAAAAGTCTTGATTTCTTTTATTCCACTAAAACTCTCCTGTAATTTTTTAGTTTTTGCTATTTCAAACTTTTGTCTAATTTTTCCTACTTCGGACATCTTTTTTGAAGTAAATTTATAAAAAAGAGATCCTAACAATAAAAAAGCTAGGCACGTAATAGTGAAAGCTATTGGTTCTAAAAATATTAAAAAAACCAATATGCCGCTTATAAAAATTATACTTTGAAAAAAATTAAATAAAGCAGAGATAGTATCTTTAATTAACGTGCTGTCAGTTCTTATTCTTGTAATTAAATCTGCCGAATTATTTATTAGGTGAAATGAATAATCTTTATCTATTAAATTTGCAAAAAGTCTTTTAGAAATTTTTTCTTGAGCTTCAAAAAAAAATTTATTTTCGATCCAAAGAAAAAAAGCTAAAAAAGAATTTTTTATCAAAATGATGGTTAACAGAAAGAAAAGAACAAATATTGAAAAATGTTTTTTTTGCAGATTAAAAGGTTCATAAATCTCACTTAAAAAAACATATTTATCTAAAAAATTTTCGTCGGTTAGACTGTAAATAAAAGGGAAAATCGTCCCAATACTAATAATTTCAAAAAAAAGGACCACTATACTTAAACAAAGCAGTATCAAAAATTTATTTTTCTCCTTATCGGATAAAAATTGCCAAATGTGTTTAATAACCATTTATTTTATTTTGTAGTAATTTTTATACCAATCAACAAAGTATTTAAGACCTATTTTGGGATTAGTTTTAAATTTTAAATTATAATTTTTAAATATTTTTTTTGAATTTGATCTTGTATCTAGAACATCACCGTCTTGAAGGTTAAGGTATTTCTTTTTTGATTTTATATTTAAATATTTTTCCAGATAATTGACTAGACTCATAAGTTTAAGTGGAGAACTATTTCCTAAATTATAGATTTGATGCGGAACAATACTTTTTTTAATATTCTTTTTTAAAAAACCCTTTTTAAGAATTATTTTTAAAGAAACTACAATATCGTCGATGTAAGTAAAATCTCTTGAATGTTTACCAAAATTAAAAATTTTAATAGTTTTTTTTCTTAAAATATTATTAGTAAATTTAAAATAAGCCATGTCTGGTCTTCCCCATGGACCGTATACTGTAAAAAATCTTAATCCTGTTGTAGGAATTTTGAATAATGAACTGTATGCGTGTGCAATTACTTCATTTGACTTTTTTGTTGCTGCATAAAACTGTAAAGGCTGATCTGTATTTAAATTTTCTTTAAATTGAGATTTTTTTTTATTTCCATAAACACTGCTAGTGCTTGCGTATATAAAATGTTTTATTTTAAATTTTTTACTTAAATCAATTAGATTAAAAAAACCTATTAAGTTACTTTTCAAATATTGTGAGGGTTTTTGAATTGAATATCTAATACCTGCTTGGGCGGCTAAATTGATTACATAATCAAATTTATTTTTTTTAAAAAATGAATTTAACTTTTTATAATCCGAAATATCAATCCTCTTAAATTTGAAAAAAAATTTATTTTTTTTTGCTTTATTTTCAATTTCCTTCAATCTATCCTTCTTAAGTTTAATGCTATAATAAGTATTTAAGTTATCAATCCCATAAATTTTATTTTTTTTAGAAATAAGAGAATACGCCAGATGAAATCCAATAAAACCTGCACAACCTGTAATTAAAATTTTCATTTAAACGCTTTTAACTTTTTTTGCCCTTATAGATATACTTGAAAGAAAATTTTTTTCTTTTATAAAAAAACTTGTATCATCACTTTCATAAGCTGAAAAAAATAACCTTAAAAAATATTTGCTTCTTAACTTTGTATACTCAAGCATACCTACAAGAGATGATAAATTTTTATCAATTTCAAAAATTAATGATTTTTTTTTATCTCCAATAATTATTTGTCCTTTTGTTATTCCAAAAGATGATCTGGAGCTAGTAAAATTAGAAACATTTTCAATAGAGGCTCCGTGATTTATATCTTCGTTAATTTTAAAATTTTCAAGATTTTCTCCTCCATTATTAGTGCTTATTACTAATTCTTTTTGTTTGAATTCATTGGGATTTATCGTCATCTTAAAAAGTCTTACAATACTATCAGGAATATTGTTTAAATTAGTTTTGATTTTTATCGTCTTTTTTTTCAAATCTATATAAATATCCTTTTTTATAACTATATTAGAATTATTATCTTTAAATGAAGCACGTAGTAAATATTGTTTGGTAGAAGTAAGGTATATTTTATGTTTACATGGCGATAGATCTGTGTAGCGCGTGAGGCTTTTTTTTTTTAATATTGAAAGGTTGCCGGAAAAAAAATCACTGCTACTACCATAATTTTTTATATCCCCTTGAATGATTGTGCCCACTAATGATTTATTAGAAACTTTTTTATCTATAAATTTATGTAAAGCCAGCCCTTTTTTCAGATTAAACGAAACTAAAAATTTATTGTTTTTAAATGTAATGAAATTTTTATTTTTTGATATTTTGCTTTCATTTTTAAAGTTGTGTATCTTTTTAAAATTATCTTTAGATAATTTAAGTTTTATTTTATTTTTTTTAATTATTCTTTCTAGTTTGTTTTTACAGTATAACCATTTTTTTTTTGTGGTGTGAGTTCTGAAATCACTTCCCCACATTTCACAAAGTTCTTTCCATAAATTTTGTTTTTTTGAGTTTTTTTCTAAATAGTTAAATATCCTCCAGCAATATGTATTAAGTAATAAGTTATCTTTTCCACAAACTGCCCATCGATTAATATTATACTTTGACTGTTTTTTTACAATTATTGGACTCTTTGCACTAGTAACTTTATATGTTTTCTTAATTTTCATTTTCATCAAAAATGAAAAATTCACAAATTCATATTTTTTATTTGACACAAAATACTTATAAATATCTTCAACTCTATTCCACTCTTTTAAAAAAATTTTACTTTCAGTGCTAAATCTTTTTGCTCTATAATTAAATATTTCAGCATCATTAGAGTAGATACAATTTAATTTATTCTTTTGAGAATTATTGATATAGTTTAAAAAATTTTTAAATTCTATTTCTCCAAATACTACTCTTTGAAATTTTTGAAAAGAGATTGAATTACTCCATATAACGCGAATTTTATTATTAAAGTCGTCTTTTATAAAACAAGGGTCGGAATTGTTTTGTATAAACTTTTCACTTAAATTATCTTTAGCGGTAATCCAGTCAATGATTATTGCATTGAAAAATTTTTTATAAATTTTAATCATTGAACTTGAAAATGCTTGTTCATTAATTAAACCCAATAGAGGTCTTTTTTTTAGTAGTTTTTTATATATATTGCTCCCTATTTCTAAATTTTTTATAGTGATTTTTTCTGGGACAAGAGGGCCAATTATTTGTGAGTACCCAGATCCAATTAATTCACATTTTTTTTCATCTAAGAGATATCTAAATTTTTTGACCCAAGATTTATCAATAGAGTGTATATCTTCTAAAGTTTTCCCACTTAATTCAATTGCTATCCTAAAATTATTTTTTTCAATAAGCTTTAGTAAAGGCCAATAACATTTATTTATTAGCTTCTTTTGATCTTTTTTCTCAACAGAAGAAAATGACGTATTTAGATGAAAAAAACTATAAAGTTTAATCATAAAAATTTTAAAATAAGACTGAAAAAATACCTTTGTTTAAATTTAATGAGGGAAGATATTTTGTATGTTTTTTAATTTTTTTAATATTGGGTTGCCTAGTGAAAATTTCTCTTTCGGCACTTCTATCACTTCTGTTAAAGGGAACTTTAATAATTCTGACTTTTTTATTTGAAATTTTTATCATTTTTTTTGCTAAATCAATAATTCTTGTAGGTTCTTTATCATTACCTATATTATAAATTTGATTTTTTTTACCTTTATTAATAACTAGTTCCACCGCCCTTGCGGCATCATTTACATGACAAAATGACCTGGTTTGATTTCCCGAACCAAATATTTTTATAGCTTTATTTTTTAATATATTTTTTTTGAAAATAGAAATAACAAAGTCATCTCTTTGATCTGGGCCATATACGTTAAAAAATCTCAATATATTAAATTTTAAACCATATTTCTCATTAAATGCTTTTACATAAGTCTCTCCGGCTACTTTACTAACTCCGTAAGGTGATTTTGGCATTAATTCGTCATCTTCAGAAATTGGTTTTCTTTGACCGTTTCCATACACTTCTGAGGATGACGCAAATATAAATCTTTTAACTTTATTTTTTACACATGCCTTTAAAATATTTTTTGTCCCCTCTATATTTACGCTTAAACAGTCAAAACTATTTCTCTCTGTTTTTTTTACTCCAAGATTTGCTGCTAAGTGAAGAAAAATATCAAATTTATATTTTTTTAAATTTTTGATTAAATCTCTGGTGTTTAGTATGTCACCTTTTAAATAAATAATATTTTTTATATTTTTTCTTTTTATTGATTTATCAAATGAAACTACACTATGCCCATTCTTGGTTAGAATTTTGCAAATTTGTTTACCGATTAAACCATTTCCTCCTGTTACAAATATATTCATTTTAAATAGACTGTATATTAGATAAATTTTGTGCTTTAAAACTATTTCGACTATCAAAAATCATATCTACGTTTTTTGAAATAAATTTTAAATCAAAAATATCATGGTTGGCGCCTATAAAACATAAAGCCAAATTATTTAAGAATTTTTCATTTTTTAAAGTTTTTAAATCTATGAAATCAAATTTTTTTAAGCTGTTGTCTGCAAACTTATTCATTTTAGGATCGCAAACTAAAATTTTATTTTTAATTTTAGATCTTAACAGCTTACAAATTGTAATTATGGGTGAACCTCTTAAATCATCGGAATTCTTTTTATAAGTAATTCCTAAAATGAGAATTTTTTTATTATTTAATGATTTTTTTTTACGTAAATAACTAACGATTTTATTTGCAATTTGAATTGGTCTATTATCATTTATTTCTCCTGCTAGCTTAATAAATTTAGTTGTTAACCCAAACTCTTTTGCTTTATATGTTAAATAGTAAGGATCTACTGGAATACAGTGTCCTCCTACTCCAGGACCTGGTTCAAAACCATTAAACCCAAAAGGTTTTGTTTTTGCTGCACTTAAAGCATCATTCATATTTATTCCCATTTTTTCACATAACGAGAATAATTCATTAACTAAACCAATATTTACTGATCTATAAATATTTTCCAGTAGTTTAGTAAATTCTGCTGTTTTAATATTCTTTGTTAAAAAGATTTTTTTTGTAACCGACTTGTAAACTTGAGCAGTTAATTGTTTGCAATTAAGAGAATATCCCGAAACAACTTTTGCAAGATTACCTTTTGTAATTGAATAATTTTTATTTCCTGGATCTTCTCGCTCTGGCGAATAACCTAAAAAAATATCCTGTCCTACGTTCAATTTTTTTCTATTAAAAATAGGTAAAAAGTATTCCTCTGTTGTTCCAGGATAAGATGTACACTCGAGAATAATTAATTGATTTTTTTTTACGTATTTGTCTACTTGTTTTACAACATTTTTAACATACTGCATATTAGGTTTTTTATTATTATTTATGGGCGTAGGTACACAGATTATAATAACATCGGAACAAGCGATGTTTTTAAAATTGTTTGAAGGATAAAAATTGTTCGCATTATACTTTCTTATTTCAGAATTTTTAACAGTAGAAATATAACTATCTCCTCTTTGTAAAATTTTAATCTTATTTAAATTGTTATCAATTCCAAATACTTTAAAATTTGCGTTTAGAAGTGCCGTGCAAAGAGGCAATCCAACATACCCGAGACCTATAACAGATATTACAGCTCTTCTAGAGTTTATCTTGTTTTTTAATATTTTATGATTTGGAATATTTACCATAGCTCCGCACTTTATAATTAGCAGATTAATTACTCCGTGAACATATAATTATTTCTTTAAAAAAAAATTTAATTAATAAACAGTCTGATAAAGATTGTTGTTTTTATTAATTGTAATTTTTATATTATTTAAAGAAGTTTTTATGAATGAATCAAAATTTTTCTCTACATTAAAAATCTGATTCGAAAAAGGACCGTTCAAAAATTTGATCTTGGTGTTTTCAAATACTGAAAAAAAGGAGCTTTGTATATTTCCATATTTATCTTCATGTTTTTTGCATCTAAAAATAAAAGTTTCAATTTCTTTTTGAGAAAAATTGAAACTTTCTAAAATATACTTAACTCCTTTACAAAATTTTAATTTTTGCAATATATCTGCTTTATTAAAATTTTCGATTTTGCAAAATAAATAGTCGTTTGTTAATATTTTAACGACTTTTTTTATCTTTCTATTAATTCTTTTTTCAAATTGTATTTTGGGTAAATAAAATTCTATTTTTTTGCTCATAATTTTTTTTACTTCGTCTTGCAGTAAACCTAGGTTATTTTTTTTATATTTAATTACTAACCACATATATCTTTTTATTTTTTAAATTCTTTTTCTAGCTCCTCATATTCTGCAAGTTTTCTTTTCATAAAATTCAATGTTAGTTTAGTTTTTTCTGAAATACCTTTAGGAGTTAAAACGTAGATATAATTTATTTTTTTTGGATTTTTTTGAAAATTTTTTATCTTAACTAATCCTTTTTTCTTAAGTTCTTTTAGGCAATAATTAAACTTACCTAAACTAAAACCTAAAAATTTTGCTAGATATCTTTGTTTTTGATTATTATTTTTATCAACTACTCTTAGTACGTTTAATAAATCTTGATTATTTTTCATTGTTCAATATTTGAACAATATAGGGGATCATAAATACTTTGCAACAAAATTATGTTCATTATTTGAACAATATCATACAATATCTAGTATCTGTTTGCTTTTAGACCTTTTTATAAATAATATAAGTGTTATGTCATGAGTAAATCCATAATTATTTTACAGGCAAGGACTAGTTCAAAGAGGTTGCCAGGAAAAGTTTTAAAAAAAATAAATGGCATTCCTCTAGTAGTTCTGTGCGCAAAAAGACTTCAAAATCGGGGTGATAATCTTATAGTTGCAACCTCAAATGAGAAATCAGACGATAAATTGGTAAAAGTTCTAATTAACGAAAAGATAAATTATTTTAGAGGTGATCTTAAAAATGTTTTTTCGAGATACTTAACTATCTCAAAAAAATATAATAATAACGATTTAATTTTAAGAGCAACTGCAGATAACCCTTTACCTGATGGAAACTTAGTTGACACAGTTATTAAACACTTCAAATCAATTAGGAATGATTATTTTGGTATAGATCATACGCTGCATAATCTGCCACATGGTATAAGCTTGGAAATATTTTACGCAAAAAAAATAATTAAGACCGGAAAAATGGTATTGAGCGCAGATGATAAGGAACATGTCACACTTAAAATGTATAAAAATATTAAAATTCCAAATTTGTTAATTAAGTCTATAAAAATTAAAAATAACTTATCTAACGTTAACTATTCAGTAGATGAAAAAAAAGATCTTTTGAAAGTAAGAAAATTATTTAAGAAAGTTAAAAATCCTATTAAAATTTCTCTTAAAAAACTTTTGAAAAGGACGATTTAAAAAAACCAGTTTAAAGCGTATATCCCTTTTTGTTTTTTTTTAAATCAATCCAAGAATTCAAAAAATCTTTTTGACCGTCTAGAGAAAATTTATTATTGAGAATGCTTTTCCAAGTTTTTGGAGGTACTGTTATAATTTCACTGCCTGAGATTATAGAAACGATAAGTTGTTCTGTATTTCTTATACTGGCACATAACAATTCACATTTCATTTTATTTATATTTATTATCTGTTTTAGTTTAGAAATATTTTCCCTATTCGAAACACCAAAATCTTCAACCCTTCCTACTATAAATGAAAAATACGAAATATCTATATTTCTAAAAAAAAGAACTTGCGAAGGGTCAAAACCTAAAGTTATGTTTAATCTTATTTTTTTTTTTGCCAGGGTTTTAGCTACGCTTACTCCATTTTCGATAAGAGGAATTTTTACTACTATATTTTTACTTATTTTTGACAACATAATGCCTTGCTCGATCATATTTTTTTCATCTGTTTCTGTTATTTGCGCTGAAACGGGACCCGTAACATTTTTACAAATTTCTTTGACACGCTTTAAAGGCTCACAATTTTGATCACTTAATAATTTTGGATTAGTTGTCACGCCATCAACTAAATCAAACTTTTTCCAATATAAAATTTCATCTAATGAGGCTGTGTCTAAAAAAAATTTTGTTTTTTTCATTTGTTCCATGTTTAAGTTTTTAGAAGTTATTATAAAAATTTGATAATAACAAATTATTTTTCATTATTTCTTTGTCTAAACACTTGTAATTAATTCAAAATAAGTTCTTTTAAGTTTAATTTGTAGACACTTATAAATTAATTTTATATGAATTAAACAAATATTATAAGTATTGAATTTTATTTGGATATATAATGCTTTCAAAAAAAAAAATTTTAATTTTAAAAAAAATTTCCAAAAAAGTAAGAATGGAAGTGGTTAAAATGTTAAGTCTGTCAGGCTCAGGGCACCCGGGAGGCTCATTATCGTCAGCTGACTTTCTGACAAATCTTTATTTTTCAGGTTTATTAAGATTTAGTAAAAAAAACTTTAAATCAAAACATAGGGATTTAGTTATATTATCTGCAGGTCATTATTGCCCTACACTATATGCAATTCTAGCTATAAAAAAATTTTTCAATGTAAAACTTTTAAAAAGTTTAAGAAAATTTAAGTCTCCACTTTTAGGACATCCAAAATTAAATGAACTTCCTGGACTTGAAAACTCTGGCGGTTCCTTAGGTCAAGGCATTTCAATAGCATGTGGTTACGCATTAATGGCAAAAAATTTTAAAAAAAAATCTTTTGAGCCTAAAATTTACTGTATAATGGGCGATGGAGAGCAAAATGAAGGTCAAGTTTGGGAAGCTGCTTTATTTGCTGCAAAGTATAAGTTGAGCAATCTTTGCGCTATTATTGATATAAATAAAATTCAAATAGATGGAAAAACAAATGAAATAATGAATACTGAGCCACTTGGAAAAAAATACAATTCTTTTAATTGGAGAGTAAAAAGAATTAATGGCCATTCACATAAGTCAATTTACTCTGCACTTAAAGATTTTGTAAACTATAAAGGAGAAAAACCTACTGTTATTCTTGCAGATACAATAGCCGGGAAAGGATTATATTCCATTCAAGGTAAAGTTGCTGCGCATGGCGCACCAATAAACAAATCACATGTAAAAGAAATAAATTAATGATAAAAAATTCCTATGAATATGGGCAAAATGCCAGTATTAGAGAAAGTAATCAAATAAATCTTGATTTAGATTTTAATGAAAAAAATGATCTCAATAGTATAAGAGATGCGTACTCATTTTATATTTCAAAAGAACTTTTAAATAATGAAAAATTTGTTTTAATTGATGTTGATTTAGGTACTGTCGCAAAAACCTTACATCTTAAAAAAAAACTTAGGAATAGATATGTTCAATCTGGTATTTCTGAACAAAATGCGGTTGGGGTATCAGCCGGTATTGCCCAATTCGGAAAAATTCCTATTGTCCAAAGTTTAGCAGTATTTTTAACGGGCAGAGCATTTGATCAAATAAGAGAGTCTATCTCTTACTCAGAATTAAATGTGAAATTAGTAGGTTTGCACTCTGGATTTACTCTGTCTCCTGATGGTGCTACACATCAAACTGGTGAAGATATAGCATTAATTAGCAGTTTACCAAATTTTGAAATTTACGCTCCTGCAGATCACTTACAATTAAAAAAAATTCTTCCTATCTTTTTAAATTCGAAAAAACCAGGTTATTTAAAACTGTTTTTTCCTAAAACAAAAATTATTTCAAAAAAGAGAGTGATAAATAAAAAAATTCAAATAATAAAAAGTTTAAAAAATATAAATTTACTATCATATGGCGTAATGTCTCAAAAACTTAATGAGGCATATATTGAATTAAAGAAAA
>Ga0209425_10003796_pt1 | contig 15761 bp, 24 predicted proteins | sample COG_05_FD_184749 | JGI IMG/M metagenome (GOLD analysis project Ga0209425, IMG submission 184749) | Pelagic Microbial community sample from North Sea - COGITO 998_met_05 (SPAdes) (version 2) | ecosystem: Environmental > Aquatic > Marine > Neritic zone/Coastal water | place: Helgoland, sampling...
GCAGGAGCTCTCAAGCAGTATTTATTGTCAATTGGGACCATACTGATAATTACATTCCTGCCTGTGATAATGGTTTTAACTATGATGTTGAATTTGAGTTTATTCTTGAAAATCCGAATGACTCAGGTAGATCTCAAACTGTGAGTCGTACAGTGATTGACGATAAAAATGGAGGGTTTTGCACATCTCCTTCTCCTCCTGAACCAGCCGTTACTGACCCAGAACTTCAAATTGTAATCCAACCACCCTCTACAACAATCAGCCAAGAGTATTTTAGATCATATGGGTCTGTCATGCTAAATGTCCATGAGCAAAATGCATACTATGATCAAAATGGACAAGGGATTGGATGGCAAGTTGTTGATAGTAGGCATGATCAAGCATTTGGACCATCCTGTACCGTATATGGATCCTGTTATCAGTTAATCATCATCAATTGGGTTTGAGTTCCTGTTTGTGATTCCTGTGCAAGTGCTCAGGAAACAGGAATACATTTCAACATGATGGAGTTAGGATTCTACATGAACGAGATGGGACTATTCCAAGTATCACTTCGAAAAGCAGGCTCAATTATCATTTTATGCATTTTTTTGTCGTCAATTGCTTGGGTTGGAAGTTTATCCTTGACCTTCTTTGACAACGATGAACCTGATTCTAATGAGAATGATGATCCCAGCGAAGGTGAATGGTTTACTGTGAAAGAGACCTCCATGAATCACTTCAACATCACTGTTCATGATACACCGCTAGGAAAGACAATTCTATCCTGCTCTCCATCTGGAGCTGAATATGGAAATCGTTTGAATCCGAGTTACAAACCTCTGGTAGAATCACTGTACAAGCCGTTTCCAGGCGAGATTGATCTAGATACCTTTGACCCCGAAAATTATGATGAGGATAATTTGCCACACAATGCTTACGGATCTACAATTATTACAGGAAGAGATCCTGTCTATTTCCAATTCAGCAAGGTTTTACATAATTCATCTATTAGATGCTCGTTGTACGATCAAGGAGAGGATAATCCATATGTTCAGGAGGTTGTCCTCCAAATCCCATTAGTTTCTGGTAATCACCAACAAATAGTTAACGTATCAATGACAAAAGATTGGGATGGATTGACATTACATTTTGAAAGACCTACGACAACGAGTTGGTACTCCACATCAATGATTTTTCTAAATGGGTATGATTACTCCACATCAGAAGTTATTGTAGATACAAATCAGGAAGGGGATGATCTTGTTTCAAACTCCGATTACATAGGGGATGTCGCTGAAGGGACCTGGATCATTACAGTCTTCGGAGCTGAACAGGATGGATACATTGAACATATTACTTGGTATCAATTTGACTATGATGGAAATGATTGCGATTACCCAGATTCATGTGAAACCCAGGTGGAAGTTACTCCTTACGCCACCTATAATTGGCTGCTTTGATCCAGTTGGTCCTGTTAATGAAGAATCGTAGATGTTATTCCCTTAAGGGAATAACCATCTGTGTTGATGACTACCTCATAGGTAGTTTCTTGATAACCCAAGCGCCAATGCAGATAACTTGAACGATATGTCTAACAGCACTATCAAGCATCAAATCGCCAGCATCGCATTGATTGGATTATTCATCGCCTCAGCAGCGATGATCGGTTCAGTTGGTGCCAGAGAATCATTCACAGTTATCTTCAGTCCGGAAGATGTGAACTCAGAAACGAACGCAACCTATGGAGTCACTCCTGCGACATCCACCACTAAGGAGGTGAAGATCAATATCACGGATAGAGTTGTGATGGCAGGTGCCATCATGAACATCCTTGTTGGTTTGGGTGTAGTCACTGTCTCCAGCAAGGACCCAAAGATTGCCAGAGAATTCGTCAAGTGGTATCCAATGCTTGTTGCTGGTATCGCAATCATGGCTGCTGGTGATACAATCACTTCAGTCTTTGACGGTACTTGGGATTGGAACGCTAACAGCGATTTCAATAATGCTGAAGCACTCTTCGTCACATCCTCCGCAGTTGCAGCAGGAGCTTCCCTTGCTGGTGTCAAGAAGAGCCTCTGATTGAGGTGATTTCTTGGCTCAAAAGAAGAAGAATCGTGACGATGGTTTCGCAATTGGACTACTCATTGCTTTCCTCCTGATGGCTGGATTCGGAGCAGGGGCAACTCTCTCCGACCAGTCCTCTGGTGATTCAGATGGCGGGGATATGCCGCAGGTCACAACCTGCAATGATGGAATCGACAATGACAACGATGGATTGACCGATTCACAAGACCCAGAGTGTGATCCAATGAGTCCTGAATTTGACGAAAATGAGAATGGAAACGTAGGTTGAGGGGTGGTGGTTTTGTGTCAAACAACAAGCCTGATGGGGCTGCATATGGTTCAATTGGGTTGAGTGTAGCAGCCATTGTTCTGGTAACCACTCTCATGCCTATCATCATGGGTGGATCAGTCGCTCTTGCAATCGCATTTGGTGAGGAAGTCGCTGGTAAGCAATCACCTGAAGATGATAACGGATACCAATGGTTGGAGGCTGGTGATTGTACCAGATTGGGTTCTGTGATGAACACACCTTCTACATGGCAATCCAAGAACTGGACAACCGTTGGAACGCCACTGACAGAAACGATGACTCACAACTGTTGGACATCAACAAATGATGCAGTTTATACATTGAGAATCCCAGATCAATTGGTCAATCAATCTGAATCGATAAGTCGGTTCGAATTCACCTTAGTCTCTACAGGCTACTGCAACAGTTGTCACCAGAATTGGAATATCAAATACAATCTGACGGTCAATGGGACAGAGATTTTCACTGGTGAAGAAGTCAATAACAGGATGTATGAAATCGTTAATGGAAATGACCACTGGTTGATTACATTCAATCACAGGCTCAATGGTATCGAACACCTTAGATTACGAAGTGAGGTTGGTAACTGTGATCCATTCTGTGATGTCCGAGTCAATCTCTTCAATATCACCGAAGGTGAAGTGCCAGGCTATGATTATGCGAATGAACCAATCAACAGTGGGAAACTGAAGATTGAGACTTTCACCACTGATGCTGCAACTGAAGGATTGATCATGACGGTCAGTCCATATTTGCTGACATTTCTCTCTCTGCTAATCGCTCTCGGTTCAACTCGCTATTGGGACCCGTTGAAGAGGTGGTTCGAGTGATACTCACATACGTCACCATCTATCTTCTCACAGGCGCAGTAAGCCTACTCGGACTGACCTTACTATCTCAATTCAAAATGGCAAACAACCTCTGGTTCAGGGTCATTTCAGGAGGAACATTTGGAGGATTCAGTTCTTGGTATCTCCAAGGTTGGACTCCAAGCCTATCCTACCTTGAGGCTTGCATTAATGGAGAACTTGGGTTAGGTGGATATGCATTCTTACTCTCAATCAACATCCTATCAGGTGTATGGATTTGGAACTTGATGACAACAAAGAGAACATTGGTGGTCTGAAATGAAGCTCGATGAGATGACTAAGAATGAAGATGGGTTCTTCTTTTGGGTTCAAATTGGGATTGCGGTAGGTGTCATCATCCTCTGTTGGGGAGCAGTGTACTATCTCAATGAAGCAGGTTTCTGGGGCAACCTAGGAACATCGATTGTAAATTTCACCGACATGTTAGTTGATGGTGAGGATCTAGGCGATTGGCTAGCTGGAATCATCATTGGAGTCCTTTCTGGACTATTCAATTGGGGTAAGGACCTCGGCTACAGTATTTTTTCATCATCATGAAGTGAACTTGGGTGGTTATATGGAATTCAAACAGCGAAAGCAAATCACAGTCTTAGCACTGGTAGTTCTGGCATTATCCGCAATCACCACCCTAAGCGGAGCAAGTGCTGCCAGTGCTTCGACACCAGATGATTGTCTAGTGTATGCATATGTCGAGGATGGATACGCTCACTATTCATTGGTGATGCACAACTCTACTTTGGTTGGAACTGACCTGGTAGTAAGAGCAACTCCCTCTTGTGGTGTAATTGAGGTGGTGGTCAATAATCGACCAAGAATTGGAGGTGAAGTTTGGATTGAACTCTCAATCCCACTCGAAACAAACACCATTGAATTGAATGGTGAAGGTTGGAATCAAACGTTCTCCAACTTGACGATATATCCTGCAGGGGACTTCACGGCTGGTGTTGAACAATATCGCATACCAGACCCAATAACTCTGAGTCTCAGTGACCTAGAGGAGTCGAATTTCTGGTTAGTGATTCGCTCCTCAATTCTGCTTTGGTTCATCACCACAGTTCTGTTCTGGAAGGTCTTGAATTTCATTGCCGATCGTTTCCATTGCGAGGAGGTGGTAGCATAGGCAAGGTGGGTCGGACTTGGGCAGACTTAGTTCACAACGCTATGTATCCAGTAGCATTCATTGCAATTGTTATCCTAATTCTCTGGATGGATGCATTTACATGGATCGCTGAAATTCCAGTTTGGATTCTAGGCTCTGTTGGCTCCTCGATTCTATTCATTCCATTCTTGTGGAATCGAGCCAAGGATGATGCAAGATTGGTTGTGGCAGTTCATGGAGGAGGCAAACTCACCGAATACAGAGTTGGAAAGCGATACCGATGGGATATCGAAGGAGAACCACTCATCTTCACCAGCAAATCTGGGACTCAACGATTGATTGTATCCGACTTTGACCCCTTCACTGGAAAGGCTGTTGGGACACAATTAGCAGGTCTAACCCAATTCGACCAAGCCATCAATTTGACAACCTTCGACAAACTATCGAAGGAATTCTCAACTCACTTGAGATCTGAAAGAATCACAAAGGAATCAATTGGAATTGAGGTAGAAAAGCAAGTTAGTTCATTATCCGAGAGATGGTTGAACATTCTGTATGGCTCCTTACAACCGACAGAGATTGAAGATGCATTGAACCTTCAGAGTAATGTCGATGAAATGCTGAATCAAGATGGAGAGTTTGAGGTGGTGGTTGAATGAATTGGAACCCTGCGAAGAAAGCCCAAATGCTCCTCTTGGAACCCAATGTTGAATGCTATGAACAGAAGGCACTGGGAACTGGTATAATCCCGATTGCGGGTTCAGCGAGGGCAGGTAAATCCACGTTGATGTTAGCATTAGTAGAATGGGCTGTAAAACACACACAGAGGTCATTCTACTTCGTTGGAGTGCCAGATGCTTACATCGAAGCTCTCCCTGACCATATTCGTTCTAAATCAAGTAACCCTACTATGAATGAATTGACAACTCTCCGAGACGGTATTGTCATCCTCGATGACACAGCCGTAAGCATGAGTAGCAGAGATTCAGCAACGACCCAAAGCAGGATGATCAACAGGATCGCTGGAGTGATTTCACACCTGGGTTTGACATTGATTCTCACCACTCAGAGTATGGCTGGAATTGATCTTAGTTTGCTTCGATATACTGAGATGGCACCTTTGGTCAAGAGAGTGGACAAGATGGCGCTGAGGGTTGAAAGAAGCGAATGGACTGAGGAAATCAAGGATGCTCAGGATGAACTTCATAGATTCAACTATGATCGAAGCCTGTATTGGTCTGTAGCAGATGAACAATTGTGCAAGCATCCATTCTCTGAGTGGATGGCTTCTGATGTACTCAGCAGACCATTCCGATACCTTAGCCAATCAGAATTGGATTCACAGTTGTTCGGTGAAAATAAGACAAAACAAGCCCGAAAGAAGGTGAGTAGCGGTGAGTAGAAGTCGTGAATGGAGGAAGTTGGACAACTTGGCTGCAAGCCGTATGTTCCTTGAGAAGCATGAGGCATTGTCTGCTTCACCTGAGTCAATTACACTGCGCTTCAAACTCAAACGATTAGGTGTGAATCTCAATTCACCTGCTGCACAAGAACTTCTTGCATTGGTAGACTCTCTTGGCTACCAAAAGATGCTTCGTCATCAACCAATAGCCACCCGATTTAGTGCGGTAAAACGCAATACTGCGAGCAAAAATGTATGGGGATAATCACTCCGCCCACGCTAATGTTACATAGCGCACAGTTTAGAATTGCTCTACGGGATTTGCTGGAGGAGTTCGGCTACCCTCCTGAAGAATGTGAAAGGGCGGTCCGCACAGTATTGGAACAAGCTAAGTTGAATGCCAAAAATATCGATTGATTGTATTCAGTAAAGCCTTTTTCCACTAGGGGGTAGTTAACTACCTGCGTTAACCACCTCCGAACATTTGATAAGGAGTACCGTTATCCGCTAATTATGACAGGCAGAAGAGCGCCACGTATCAGTCCGTGTTGTTTCCGCCCAATGACTCGCCTTTATGCTAAGGTGAAGCCAATTGGCGGAGGTAATGCTACAATGAAAGCGACAGGTTGGATGTGTCCAGAACACCGCCACCTCGAATTAGATGAAGAGACTCCCTTTGAGAAGGCATGGAAAATCATGCAAGCAAATCAGGAGCCAGAACCAGCAAAGTGGGTTGGCGTGTTAAAGCGAGGTGATGAGTAATGTCTCTGGCAACAAAAACTCTGAATGAACTTCTTGATGAGAACCTAGAGGTGATCAAACTCACTCGCAACCCTAGTACCTTCAGAGGCAGAAGAGTTGTAATCAACAGTTTCAAGGCTGCATTTACTGCTCTTGGGTTCAACAGTCTGGATGACATCAACGATATCCTCAACATGGCACATTTCACCAAGGAACTTGGTGACCAAATCGCCAATAATCAATGGGGTTCAAAGTACTCTACTAACTCTCAACGCTATCACACAGGAAAGGCGATTCTATCTGAAATTGGAGTTGAAGCTCCATCGGTGGCGGTCTACATCAATGCTAAGCAAAATGTTCTGTCCAACGGCTCAACCGAAAAATCGATTCAAGAAACAATCACTGCGGGTCAAATTGAACGATTGATGGCAATTCTTGATGAAATCATGGCAGGGAGACCAATCAAGGTCAAGGGTTCTTATGTTACACCACGCAAAGTAGCAATGGGTAATCTCTATCTCAAGATTGCAGCTCCATATGCGCTTCGTCAAGGTTCAATCATGGATTTGAGACCTAGTGATTTCAGTTATGAGAATCTCACTTATCGTATTCAGAAGGGTGAGAACAAGGGTGTACCAGTTACTCGACCAATGAATAACATGACTTGGGATGCCTACGAGCAATATCTAGCCATTCTCGGTCATCGACCAGAGAAGTTGTTCAATGATGCTTCTTGGCTCTCTGCATTTGTCAAGGTTGTGATGTCTGAGGCGGGTGTTGAGGCTCATCACGGCAGACACGGAATTCACCGTTTCAGAAGATCATTGGTTACTTGGGCATACAACAACAACAAGATGGTTGAGCACTTCTCTCCAGCACTGGATCACAAGAATACCGAAGTCACTGAGAATGTCTACATTGACCTCACTCGCAAGCAGCAGAAGGCTAACCAAATTGTCCTTGAGTATCAAGGCGACCACTTGGGCTTAGACGACCGCCTTACTCAAGTTGAGCAAGACATGGCTGCCCTCACCAAGATGATGAGATTGAATGTAATTCAGAAGCGTGTTACTGCAGATGAGTTTGAGGCATACGATGAATCACACAAGTCTTGGCTTGAGTCCATTGGGATTGACCAGAATGCAGCCCTATTCCGTGTCTCTCATGACTATGAAAAGATCAACGAGGAATATCAGCAACGCAAGGAACTTCTTGGTAGAGATACAACCAGTAAGAAGGGAGATGATGATGACCATGAAAGTGGTACTGCTAACTATTCCTCTGGGTCAGGCGACCCTCCCCCACACTCCAGTTCAAGTCTGGGAGCGGGGACTCTAATTCTAGCCGTTTGGATAGTCCACGCTTGCGCGAAAGGTTGAGCGTTTCCATTGTTTTCTAAACATGTTTCAAATTGAATTAGACACCGGCTAAAGAAAATAAATCCAATGTGAAAAGATTATTTCATTGTACGAATTCAGGATAGCATGGACAATTCAAATTGGGGTGCATATTCAGTAGATGACAGCTCTTTTGACCCCTCCACCGAAGATCATAACGTTCTCTCAGCCTATCGTGAGGTGGAATTCGGAACAAGAGCCACTTTTGGATTATCCTTCATCATTTCAGGTTTTCTCATCAATTTCGCCATGCTGTTGTCACCCCCCACTCCTACGAATGATTTGGATTGGTATAATGAATATCTTATTTTCACAAGGAACCTTACATTATTCGTCACGTTTCTACAATTAATCGGGCTGTTCCTTATTCTTGCAGACGTAAAGAAACTCGTTTTTGAACTCAATTCTACACGAGAGCAGCAAAACAAAAACCTGAATGTTTTGGCTTCAAAAATCAACAAACGATGAAATCGGTTCAAGTCTGGGAGCGGGGACTCTAATTCTAGCCGTTTGGATAGTCCACGCTTGCGCGAAAGGTTGAGCGTTTCTATTCTCTCTTGTTCAAGAAGTCGATTCACTATTTTCGGCCGTATCATTTGATGCGTATTGCCGTTTCATCTTCCACCAAAATTCAGCGATAAATTCAACCACATATTCAGCAGTACAGAGGACCAATGTGATATTCAACCGAAGCCACAACACTCCCAATGGAATTAGCAGTGCATAGGTAAGTAATTCACTCCCCATCATGAGCCTTTGTATCTGGTCGAGCATTGTATCTCTGTTCGTGAAAGAATCAATGTGAAGATTCAAACTACTAATCTGAACATTCTAATCGGCAATCGAAGGTTTTCATCACTTTATATGAAGAAAAAACCCACGTGGGAGATTGCGTATTCATACTCTCTTGACCGGACCGTGACGATTGATCAAGTGTTGAATATGCGAAAGGGGAATGATCCTCGAGCTGGTGACCTTTGGTGTCACAAAGAATGTTATCCGAATACCGGTGAGCGTTTGCTTTCACGGAGGTGTACCGACCGGGAGAGCTATTTTGCTTCATGGCCCAGCGAACATCTGCATCAATCGGCATGTTCCTACTTTTCTGTTGCTAAGACCAAGAGGGAGACATTGAATTATGCGCAATTTTATCACGATATGCGCTTGTATTTCTCTCAAATGAATCTGAATGAGGAACCTTTCTTCATCAAGGAAATTGAATTTCCAACCGCCCTTTATGCCCCAGATATCACCATCACTCATAGTGAAGACAGCGGCCTTCGTTGGTCAAAAACACATATTGTAATCGTCGATTCAAACAAAAAACGGGAAAAGAAATTCACTCATAACGGACATTTTATGCTTGATGATGAGTACTACCTGGTCATTAAAATTTCAGAATTCACTCGTGATCAACTCGCAAATTTCCAGAGAACTGGGATCGAGCGAATTGAATTGTCTTGGAGCAAATTGAAGGATGCTGAGGATGAATATCATTCCCCAGAAGCCACAAGGAAAAGAGAAATTGAAAAAGCTCAGCATTTAATGGAGATTCGCTATTTACAAACTATCAAGAAAACTCCACAGCAACGTCAAGAAGAACGAGATCGAGAGCGTCAAAAAGAATTGAAAAGGCAGCGCACGGTTCTTGAACATCCCGAGACTCAACGGTTCATTGAGGTGGTGAAGGAGAATATTCGTGTTCTCGAGAAGAAACAACGTCCTCTTTTGGCCGAAGTTCAAGCGATTGAACAATGTGAGAGTTACCATAATGGCGTTCTTTGTGAACACCTTGCTGGTGTGCCTTTTGAGAAACGTCGCATCACTGATTATGGCTTTTTGCACCACGAGATTCTTGACCGTGCTCAAACAAAGCTAGCGCAATCATATCCTGCCCGGAGAATCCAGGAAATCAAATTCAATCTTTACGGAGAAGTGAAGGCTGTAGCAGAAGAACAAGGTATCAATATCGATGATTTTCATCCAAACTTTGAGTCCGGTGATCAACAATGAGTCAGGGCCTGTTGACGCTATCATCGACCTGAAGATTCAAATCTCACTTGTTAAGATTCAATTCTTTATTTCATGAAATGAATCAATTTGAATGGAAAATAATCAAAATCTTAGAACTCATATTCGGCACCAACTTCTGTCGCTTAATGAGTTTCAAAGATTTTCCAAGAAGTCTCAACTCAAGCGTGTAAAGCGACGAAGCAGTAGTATCCAACAAAGGGTGAGGAAGACAGGAGTGGATAGGGTATGCCCTACCTGTTCTAAGAATATGGTCTACAAGACCATCCATGCCCCAAGCTGTGAGCATATTAGACCACTACGGCACGGAGGGACGAATTCCTCAGAAGGACGATATCCAAATGTGATTCCAATGTGCGGAATGTGTAATGACGCTCGTAATCAGGTAGTTCTTGAATTTGGGATGAATCGACGTGTATTACAATTTCTGATTGAAGATGTATACCTCGACAGTGGTTCAAATGATCGTGAACTTTCAAAGTTTTTCAAGCAGGCTTGGGCTAAGTCCATTGCTCAAAGGATGACAAAAGGCCGCGGGAAAGGCGGAGCCTCAAAGCGACGAAAGACAGCACAAATGAATGAAAAGACTCATTCCAAGTCCCAAACCCTCATCATTCCAGGACCTTCTCCTTCGAAGATTGAACTTCCAAGGTCTCTCTATGGAGCCATCGAGAAATGTTCATCCCGCCCCTATATCTCTCCAGATACCCTACGTTCGGACCTCATCAAATTCTCTGGAATTCAGCGCGATATTGATGCTGAATCCATGCAAAACCTCACCATCTGGAAACAGAAAAAAGCCTATGTCGATTCTCTGGTAAAATCTGTTTGGAACACGATTCATGGAAATATGAAGGTCATCCAAATTGGGCAAATTGAAGCGATCATTCAACGGACAAAAATCATTCACTACAAACGGTTCAATAGCCCAAGAAAAGCAGATGCCATCATGGCGGCTTAGAACCATTGTTCATGTAGATTGACCTTGTCGTCGTTGCGTTGGTCACCATGAATTTCAAGGACGGGCTGTTGCTTTTCTTGACCGTCGTTTTCGGAATAATGTACGTCAATGTTGGTATTCAACATTTCACTGATACATCTTGGTTTGAGCCCATCGTACCCTCCATCCTTGGTAATCCATCCTTCTGGGTTTACCTCACTGGCGTCATCGAAATTGGTATCGGTGTTGGCCTCATTGTGCCTGCTTGGCGTCGCTACGCCGGCATTGGGAGTGCGGGTTTTCTTGTCATCGTGTATTGGGCGAATCTCAATATGTGGGTCAACGACATTGCAATTGGAGGTAAGACCTACGCCGATGTTTGGCACGTTCTCCGACTTCTTGCACAGACGGGTATGATTGCGCTCTCTCTGCTCATTTCACGGCAAACAATACCTGTTGATTTGAAAGAGCCCTGAAGGCAACAGACTGCAACACTTCAACGAGCCAGCCGTTCGTGTGAGTTTGAGTTTCACAATTTGGCGTCAAAGTTGTAAACAGACATGCCCATGCCACGGTACAAACTTGGCATTTTCCCATCTTTGGCATATCGATAAAGTGCGGTTACCGCCACTTGTTCGGCCGCATTTGCCCATGCGAGTAATAAGGCCATGAGCAGAATGCCGACCACTAGGCCAATGGGGCCAAGTGCAATGATGAGAACTGCCGTGATTCCGATGACGGGGATGGCAAGCAAAAAAGCAATCAACCCAATGCCCAAACCAGAAGCGATGTTTTCACCCCAGGTCTTCTTGAAAATTTCCTTACTCATGTTCAAACTTTCACCGATACCTTTGTCTTCAAGAATTAATACTGGCAAGATGAAGAAGGTCATGAACCACCAGACCAAGGATCCGATCAAATGTACAATGAACCCAAGGATTTGCATCGAGGGGTGGTCTGATGTACGTGTCAACCCTTCAAGCATCTTCAACAGAAGACCAATGGTTCCAGCAATGATTCCCCAAAGGAAAATTTTGGGAAGATGTGAAGCTGCAATTTTGACGCCATCAATGAATTTAGGGTCTCCACCTTGGAGGCGGATGTTGGAGTTGGCAACGATGGCGCAATTCCAGAATGTGACAAAAATACTGAGCAGCATATAGCCCAAAAATGTCCAGGCGTAATATTCTCCAGTAAATTGGCCGTTTGCATCAACGGCCCAAGACATCGCTAAGAGTTGAGGTGCAACCATGGCCCCGAGCACTCCCAGACTCATCACGCCGCATAGGACCATGTAAACCATCAATTCAGGGTCTTTCATGACTACACGCATGCTCAATTTGCTTAATTTCCAGCCGCGGCTGATGGTGTTGAGGAATCCCATAAGGTGACTGGATACGGCATTACTTATTTCCGTTCTGCTTATTCCCACGTTGCCGAAGTGCCTCTACTGCGAGAACGCTCACGGCAACTTGAAGGTTGTAGGAAGGGACAAACCCGTCCATGGGTAACTTCACTACAGCGTCGCTTGCATCGAGTACATCTTGACTCACACCGTTGCGTTCAGCACCAACAACCAACAATACATCACCGGTCATGTCCTCGTCCCAGGGCCCTTGGTGACCGACGTCTTCAGCAACAACGATGCGAACATTGTGCCGTCTTGCACAATCAATGATCTCTTGAGTGGTTGAATAAATGACGGGGATGAATCGATCAGCGCGCATGCTCGCCCTTCGAATTGTTCGCCGTTCTTCGTGGGTCTTACTGACATTCAAGATTACGCCATTCGCTCCTGAGACTTCAGCTGTTCGAATCGCAAAGCCAAGGTTGGTGGAATATTCAACGCCATCGAAAAGCCAGAGGCATCCCCCGTGGGCCATCACTTCTTCGAGATGTTCGTATTGCTTTCTTCCAGTGAGTGCTAAAGCAATCTGCGAGCCATTCGCTGACATCCTCCACAAATCATTTGTTGAACCTTCTTCGAGAGGGACTGCGAGGCGCAGACATAGGTCTCGAAGTGCCGAAGTATCGTGGTCGCGGTCAACCAGCACGCGGTCAACCTCGACGCCTTTTTCCAGCGCCTTCATGACAGCTTCCAAGCCCGTGATTTGACCAGCCATGGTCTCGGGTGGGGAGGGATGCTTCAAGAGCCTAACCCCCTTCGAAACATTATGGCGAAACAACACAGTCCCCGCTTCATCGCGGCCGTTGAACTTGCTCGTTCAGCCGTCAATGAATGCACTGCTGCTGATTTGAAGGTGATGATGGATGATGGACTACCCTTCACCGTCCTCGACGTTCGTGAGCAGCATGAATTCGAAGCAGGCCACCTCGAAGGTGCTCTCCATCTTGGTAAAGGTGTGATGGAACGCGATATTGAGAAATTCAACCTCGAGGATGACCATTGCATTGTTCTCTATTGTGGCGGTGGGTATCGAAGCGCTTTGGCTGCCTCATCGCTGCAAGATATGGGTTGGACCAATGTCATCTCACTTTGGGGCGGTTGGCGGGGCATTCAATCCGAAGGCCTTCCATTGACGCTACCCTAAGGCGTCATCCCCTCAAGAACCGCGTGGGCAGGCTCATAAAGGGGAGATTTGTCGGCATGACGCTGAGAAGCATAGGTGATGATGATGGCTCAAGGTTTGTACCAACACGTTCGCGCAACTTGGAAACGTCCAAACGACGCACTGCCCCACATGTTCCGACAGGCTCGCATGGCCCAATGGCGCCGCGAACCCGTCAACTGTCGCATCGAGCGGCCAACACGTTTGGACGCCGCCCGCCGCATGGGCTACAAAGCCAAGCAAGGCGTGGTTCTCATCCGAACTCGTGTTCGCCGTGGTGGACTTCGCAAGGGTAAAATTCACATGAAGCGCAAGCCTTCCAAGGCCGGTATCTCCAAGATCACCATGGCCAAGAACACTCAACGAATCGCTGAAGAGCGCGTTGGACGTCACTTCCCGAACCTTGAGGTTCTCAACTCTTACTGGGTTGGCCAAGATGGTAAGCACAAGTATTTCGAAGTCATCATGATCGACACTCACCACCCTGCTATCATCAACGACAAGCAGTTGGGTGTCTTCTCTCGTGCAAACGGAAAAACCTCTCACCGTGGACGTGCTCACCGAGGCAAGACCTCCGCTGGAAAGCGAGGGCGTGGTCTTCACAAGAAGGGCAAGGGCGCAGAAAAGTTGCGACCTTCACTTCGTGCCAACCTTAACCGTGGCAAGTGATGAACCCATCCCTCCATTGAGACCTGCTTTTTTTCGATGGCTTTGCCCGTTGATTTATTGAGCAGTTCCTTCCGTGGTGGTATCATGGTCGGAGGCGTTGAGTCCATGTCGGGTTGGCCCGGTCTGGAAGTTTACCTCCCTGATGGAAGAAAACTCGGCCAAGTTTACGATGCTGTGATTGACACGGCAACGCTTCACTGCACCCACCTTTTCGTTCGTGATACTCCAGAATCTTTGGTGGAAGGCGGTTTGCACGTTGCCGTGCCTTGGCGCTGGATTCGCGCGGTTGACGATGTCGTCTTGCTTCGATGGTTCCCCCCCACTCCAATACCCATACATTCCTGAGGTGATTAAGTGGGGTTCGATGTTCACGTGCTTGGTACGGCTTCGGCTCGCCCGACCTCTCGCAGGGCCGTGAGTGGTAACCTCGTCAAATGCCGTGATGGAGTGGTGGTCATCGATGCTGGTGAAGGATTCCAATCGAGGTATATGGCTCAGCGTCGCCATCTCAAAGAATTTGAAAAAGGAACGACGGTGAAGACCAATCACGTCTCCGTCCTCGCCTTCACACACGGTCATCTCGACCATACATGGGGTGCTCTTCCATGGATGCAAACGATGGGATTGGACCATCGTCAAACCCCTTTACTTGTCCTTGGACCTACCTCTTCAAACGTGATGGACGCCTTGCTGAAAAAGCAATCAATTCCAACAGAAACACCTCCCGCAGATTTGGCCCGACAATGGCAAGCCTGGCATCGATTAGGTGCGTCGGGTGAAGGCCTCTCCTATCCCATTCGTTGGGTGCTGGGTGATGTTTCGCAAGGCCGCTGGGCAGAGATGGACCCACAAACTGGACATTTGACCCTCCTCGAAGGTATGCCTCAACCAGAAGGTTGGAAATCATGCAGCCTTCAGGCACTTGACACTCAACATTCTGTTCCTTCGTGTGCTTGGGAAGTGAAACAATCTGGCCTAACGGGTACGTTCAATCGACTCAGGGCTGCAGAATTACGTTTGAACAAGGAAGAACAACGAGAATTGGCCACGGGCAATGACATCGTTCACAATGGCCAAACCTTGTCAGCCAACAGCTTTCGAAGTGAGGCAGGTCTTGCACTAAGAGTTGTTCTTTCGGGCGATACTGCGGAAGGGTGGGCTTCTTCCATTGAACCAGGGGCCAACCTGTTGATTCACGAAGCAACCTTCCTCAACGAGCAGCAAGACAAAGCCAATGAGCACCTTCATTCCACGGCTGCAGGGGCTGTGCGTACCGCTCAGCAAATGAAAGCCTCCCACCTCGCCATCACACATTTTAGTAGCCGCCTCAAGAGCCATGAAGCCTCGCTTTCTGAGGCCAACGACACGGGGGCGCTTCCCATCGCTGCCGTGAGTGATGGTGACCGATTCCTGGTCAATGACGACGGCACAGTGCATCATTTAGTGAAGCATGATAGCGGTTGGACATCAAGGAACATGGAACCCAATCGTTGAAGTGGTGCAGAGCCATCCTTCCTTTCATGCGCTCGCCCTTCTTGGCCCTGCTCTTGCTTCTTGTTGCAGCGAGCCCTCTTGCGGCCTCAGCGACTGAGGGAAGAGATGCTCCTTCATGTGTGGGGCAAAACATTGCATCGTTGGCTCCAACCATCGACATCGACCCTGGCGTCTGTGTCAAAATTGATTTGGG
>Ga0209425_10003805_pt1 | contig 15747 bp, 14 predicted proteins | sample COG_05_FD_184749 | JGI IMG/M metagenome (GOLD analysis project Ga0209425, IMG submission 184749) | Pelagic Microbial community sample from North Sea - COGITO 998_met_05 (SPAdes) (version 2) | ecosystem: Environmental > Aquatic > Marine > Neritic zone/Coastal water | place: Helgoland, sampling...
AGGTAATATCCTACACCTGATGCCCCCAAAATGAAGGTGAGCGAGCCCCACAGGCGAATGCGTCCATAATCGAGACCATGACGCTTGGCGCCGAGCATGGTCAGACTTTCGCTTAGCGGCATGATCGGGCCCATCACCCCGATTAAACATGCCTGCAAAATCAATATGGCTGCAAAGCTATCGACGATGGCGAACGGCATGAAAAAGATGAACGACAGCGTAGAAAGTATAGCCATCAAGCGTTTGCGCTCGCCGGTGCGATCTGCGAAGCGCGCGCTGAGCGGGCCCACGAAGGCACGAATAAGGCTGCCGGCAGCGATCACAAGGCCGATCTGGGGTGGTGTCAGGCCTTTGGCTTCAAGCCAAACGGGCCAGAACGGCATCATAATGCCGACGACCAGAAACATCCCGCCATACAATAGTGAGAGCTGAAAAGCCGCGTTCATGAGTAAATTGATTTTGCAAATTCGCCAAGCTCACCCAGGCTTTTGATCGCCCGAGATCCGTACCACGATGTCATCTCTCCATCGATCAGATATGCCTTCGCGGCGTGGTCTGGAAATTCACGTCGAAAATCATCGATATGAGTCTGCGTAAATGTATAGGGTTCTGAGGAAAACAGGACGAGGTCGATCCTGCATAAACCTGCATCATTAAGCATAATTTCCGGATACCTCGCTGCATCACCGCTAAGCGATGAGTTTGCACCCGGAGTGGCGGCATGCCAATTTATTAATGATAACATATTCCCGATATACGTGTTTTTTGTGATTGCCATCCATGGTTCGTTCCAGATTAAATATAGAATGTTCTTAGGCTCGCTTAAGTTCAAAATCTGTAAACGCGCTTTCGCGATTTCAAATTGCTGAACCAGATTATTCGCCACGTCAGATGCGCCAAAGATACCCCCGATCAACTGATAAAGGTCGATATTGTCATCAGGGACCATCGGATGTGTAACGACAACCTCAATACCCGCATCACGAAATGTATCCGCCATATCGCGGGGGTTCTCGTCGATATTTACGAGCACATGGGTTGGCTTTAAAGTAAGCACGCGCTCCATATTCACTTTCTTAGTGCCACCAACAGAGGGGATCGCATTAATCTGATCTTTGGGATGGGTACAGAAATGGGTGCGCCCAACGAGTTGATCTCGCAACCCTAAGTCAAAGAGGAGTTCAGTTAGGCTTGGAACAAGGGAGATAATACGCGCGTTGGTAGTAGGTACGTGTGAGGTGCCAAGGTAGTCTTTAAAAGACCCAACCATATTTACTTACGCAATACCGTCTAGCGTTTCCTGTGCAGACATCCATTCCGCTTCGGTCGTCGTGAGCGCTTCTTTGACGTTCGCGTGCTTGAGCTGCAAATCCATCAACTTGCTGGTCGAGCCATTATAGACGTTTGGATCTGCAAGCTGGGCTTCGATCGACGTTTTCTCTTCGGTCAGCTTGGCCATGTGGGTCTCGGCCTTCTTGATAGATTTTCTGAGGTCAGCCGAAGCCTGGCGTTGGGCTGCGCGTTCTTTCCGTGCTTGTTTACGGTTGTCGCGACTATGCCCGCCATCCGTTGTAGTCTTTTCAGCACTGCGTTTCGCACGCCTGGTCGCTTGAAGCTCTGCGCTGTATTCATTCAGCGTACCATCGTAAGGCTCGCATTTGCCATCTGCGACAAGCCATAAACTGTCCGCCACCAACTCGATCAAGTGCGCATCGTGACTAACGAGAATAACAGCCCCCTCAAACGCGTTAAGCGCTTGAACCAGGGCTTCTCGGGCATCTACGTCCAAGTGGTTGGTGGGTTCGTCGAGCAGCAGAATGTTCGGTTTGCCACAACTCATCAACGAGAACAGCAAGCGGGCCTTTTCACCACCCGATAGTTTTGCAACCTGTGTATCGGCTTTGTCAGACGAGAATCCAAATCGACCTAAATGGCCACGGACCTGGCTTTCTTTTTTATCACCAAGAGCGCGCATCACATGGTGATATGGTGTTTCATCCATGTTGAGTTCGTCAGTTTGATGCTGTGCAAAATACCCAACTTCGATTTTTGAAGCTTTTACAATCTGGCCGACTTCGGGCTCAAGACGGTCACAGAGCATCTTGATCAAGGTCGACTTACCGTTACCGTTGGCACCAATCAGTGCAATGCGGTCTTCAGGATCAATACGTAAATCAAGCTTGCTCAGGATCGGCTTGCCGGGCTCGTAGCCCACATTCACATCTTGAATGGAGATCAAAGGAGGGGCCAATTCCATCGCGCTTGGGAACGAGAACTGAATGGATTTATCTTCCATCGCAGCCGCAATAGGTTCCATCTTTTCCAGCAATTTAATCCGGCTTTGCGCTTGTTTGGCTTTGCTTGCCTTGGCGCGAAAGCGGTCGACGAAGCTTTGAATATGTGCGCGCGCGGCTTCTTGTTTCTCTTGCTGTTTGGCTTCGTGCATCATGCGTTCACGGCGCGTGCGCTCAAAGCGGTCATAGTTGCCGATATAGCGGGTCAGCGCCAGTTCAGCCAAATGGACAATGCCACCGACAACTTCGTTCAAGAACCGGCGATCGTGCGAGATCACAAGCAGCGTACCGTTCCAGTTTTGTAAATATTGTTCAAGCCAAAGTGCGGCTTCGAGGTCCAGGTGGTTCGTTGGTTCGTCCAATAGCAAGAAATCAGGACGGGCAAACAACACGGCTGCCAAGGCGACACGCATGCGCCAACCACCAGAGAAATCTGAACATGGTCGTTGTTGTGTTGCTTCGTCAAAGCCGAGGCCCGCCAGAATTCGAGCCGCGCGTGCAGGTGCCCGTTCAGCATCAATATCGACCAGCCGCATATGGATTTCGGAAATACGTGCAGGATCAGTTGAGGTCTCAACTTCGGTCAACAATGACGCGCGTTCCGTGTCCGCTGCCAGCACCGTATCAATAAGGCTGCCCTGGCCCGCAGGCGCTTCCTGCGCTACTTCACCAAGCCGAACACCCTTTTGCAGGTGGATTGAACCACCGTCAATTTGGACGTCGCCAAAGATAAGTCGGAACAAGGTCGTCTTGCCGGTACCGTTACGTCCAACAAGACCCAATTTCTGCCCAGCCTCAACGTTGAGAGACGCATCTTCCAATAATGTTCGGCCCGCAATGCGGTATGTGATATTTTGAATGACTAACATGGGCCGGGTCTTAGCATGCAAATCAGCGCATCGAAAGGGGGTATACACTCACCTTTACCGAACCTTTCCTTTTTAGATGGGGAGAGGGATTGAATTGTACCTTGATGCGAGTGTCTGCCCTTGATCTGATTTTGTATTTGTTTGAATTGGCGAAGAACTATTCTGACTATAGTTTCGTAAAGGATATGTAGATTTCTGAATGACGGGTTAGGCGATATGTTTAAGAAAATTGGCATAACAGTGGCGTTTTGTATTTTTGTTGTCGGATGCAGCAGCCTTAAGTTTGCATATGGATTTATGGAAACTTTGGTAGGCGACTGGGTGGAAAACTATCTGGATATCGGTGAAAACGATGTCATGGCGCTCGAAGATGAAATCAGTGCATTGGTCACGTGGCATCGAAATGAGATGTTGCCGGAGTGCGCAGTATTTTTAGAAAATCAGGCGCTGTTGGCGGAAACTTCAGGCTGGACTCGAGCTCAAGTCAATGAGGTGGTCATGATGTTCCGTACGATGATTAAGGACACAAGTCATGGGGCAGCACCATTTATAGCGCGTGTATTGGTTAATCACATATCCACGTCCAAAGTGAATTACATGGAAGCGGCGATGAACAAGGTGATATCTGAACGCAGAGAGCAATATGACGCGCCTTTGGCGGATCAAATTGATGCTGCTGTTGATAAATCTGTAGCAAACTTTGAACGTTTCTTCGGCACATTAACGGAAGAACAAATTGCGATTGTCCGTAAACATAAAACCGAGACATACGACCCAACGGGTGGTTGGCTTGATTGGCGGATTAAACGTCAACAGGATTTATTGCGGTTCCTTAGGACAGAACCTTCGGTCTCTGATATTGAGGACTACGTTAAAGTCGCATTGACCACGCCTGAAAAAATTGTTGGTGAAGCTTACCGTGAACGGGCGGATCGATGGTGGGCTGGGCAGGCTGAACTGATTTACGATCTAGTGGATAAATTTGATCTAGAACAGCGCCAAACAACTGCAGAAAACTTGCGCGGATATGCTGTAGATATGGTTGAATTGGCGGACGCCTCCTGATGTTTTTTCCTGCTTAGCATCTTTTTGTATTTAGATAGTTGTGCTCACCCCCTCACCTAACCTCTCCCCCTTAGAAAGGGGGGGGGATTAAATTGTACCTTGCTGAGAGAGACTAGGTGAGCGGCGTTAATTCTGTAAAGGTCGCCAATTTCGTATTTGGGATTTTCCCTGGGCGAGGGCATTTGCATCAAGCGTATTGGCGATACGGGCTTTTTCACGGATCAGGTCGGCGCGAGTCGCTGCGGGCCATGATCGTTCTGCCAATCAAATCCATTGATAGGCGGCAATCGCATCGGTCTGAATGCCTTGGCTCTTAATAAAGTACATCGCGGCCAGTCGGCGTTGTGCCGGCGCATAGCCGTTGTTGGCTGAAAGCTGTAAAATCGCAAAGCCACTTTGGCGACTGGTAATATCCCCATCTAACAATAAACGCGCCAGATCAAACCGTGCCGGTGCATGACCTTTGCTGGCGGCTTCCGATAACCAGTGCTTGGCGGTTTCGATATCACGCGGTACGGCGATGCCTTCTTGATAAAGCTGCCCAAGTTCGTGCTCGGCGGGGGCAAAACCTTCATCTGCCGAAATACGTAACCATTTAAGCGCTTTCGGATAGTCGCGGCGGACTCCATCACCTAATCGATAAATCCGGCCCAGTGCATAAGCGGCTTCTGAAGAACCATTGCTCGATACATTCCGGTATAAGGCAAAGGCCTGTTCAATGTTTTGCGGAATCCCCAATCCAAGCTTATGCGCATTTGCCAATTTGAAGGCGGCGTCCGTATGTCCATGGTCGACGGCGCGCATAAACCAACCCGCCGACATGGAAAGGTTTCGCCCAACGCCATCGCCATTGAGATACAATTCGCCAAGCGCATATGCCGCCTCGGCATCGCCAGCACGTGCATCGGGTTCAAGTAACGGGACGGCTTTGCTAACATCTCCAGCCCGGTAAAGTGCCAAACCTTCTGAGAACATGCGCGGTAGGCCTACCCCAAATATAAGGCTGAGGGTTGGGAGCGCACAGAACGCCAGTATCAAAACACTCAGAACAGCTTGATGACGTCTTTTGGATGTGGCGGGTGTTTCGGATTTGAGCGTAGGTGTCGCCGCATATGTTTTGGCGACATCTCGGATAATCCGTTTTATGTCATCGGCACGGCTTGGCCATTGAAAGCCGACATCGACAGCAATGGCGATTTGCGGTGTGCCACCGAGAGCGCTGCGTAATTTTGCGGCGCGCCAGTTGATATCTTGTGGCTGTTTCAGTGGATAATCAGACGGTCATGGATATCACCAGTTTGGCCGCGACGTGTTTTGGCCTCAACCTTTCTGATCTCAGCCTATTTCAAGGTGTCCTGAATCAAGGCGGGTAACGTAATGCCTTCGGGTGAAATCGTCATGAGGGCGGCAGGATGCAGCAACCGGTATGCAAAGAAAGTAAGGAGGGCCATGGCAGTGGTGCTGGATATGATCTAGATCGGCACACCTGTTTCGATAACAATGTCTTTTTGGAAAGCGATCAATGCAGCACACGGCAGCGCAAGCGCGACAATCGTTGCGGCATAAGACAATCGTCGTGGCCTGATCTCGGTCAGCGGCTTGTTGTTATGATCATGTTGCATGTTCCGTTTAGAGTAGCATTCATTTGTGATCGCCACAGGGAATGCACCTTTTCTCAAAAGGGCGAACGCGCGGCCTGAAAAAAGGTCTTATTTGCCAAGGGATTGTGAGCGCAACTCAACAAGCGCTAAACTATCTGTATTTTCAACATTAAGGGTATAAGCGCATATGATGATCCTCGTTGGTCAACTCGTTTCGCCATTTGTAAGACGTGTGGCCGCAACGATGAGCCATTATGGCTTGCCGTTTGATCGCCATGCCTTGTCCGTGTTCGATGACCGTGACGAAGTTGCACGCCTAAATCCACTCGCCAAAGTGCCTGCATTGATCATTGATGACGGGGAGGCCTTGGTCGAAAGTGCAGCCATCATTGATTACCTCGACCAACTTGCAGGGCCGGCAAAGTCCCTTACACCGGTGGATGGCGTGGCGCGCTGGAAAGTCTTGCGACATGCGGCGATTGCGATGGGCATATCAGAACGTGCTGTGCAGTTGCGGATAGAGATGTTCCACCGTCCCGAGTATCTTCAAAGCGCTGAATTCATTGATGGATACAAAACGTCTATACGCAATAGCCTCGACGTTCTTGAGCGCGACGCCGTCGGAATATGGATGTCCGCCAGTGGACCGACGCAGGCTGATTTCTCTGTGACGGCTGCGTTGACACATTTAACCAACAGAGTTGATGATTTTTCTGATCTGCAGGCGTGGCCAAAACTTAGTGCCATTCGAGAGCAGGGTGAGAATCTGGACGTATTTCGAAATAACCCATTCATCGAAGGTTGAGAAAGCGGTTTTCGTACCCGGTGTATAAAGTGTAACGTCCTGAGTATGTCAGAAGTTATTACCGATACAGAAACCCTCCGTGCCTTTTGTGCATCCCTGTCAGACGAGACTTATGTCACCGTTGATACAGAGTTTATACGCGAAAGTACGTTTTGGCCTGAGCTTTGCCTGATTCAAGTCGGCGGCACGGAAGATGCCAAAGCTGTTGATTCATTGGCGCCCGGTATCGATATGCAGCCGCTTTATGATCTCATGGCGGACACATCGATTTTAAAAGTCTTTCATGCAGCGCGTCAGGATCTGGAGATTTTCCTTCATCTTGCTGGCGAATTGCCTAGCCCGATATTTGATACTCAAGTGGCAGCGATGGTCTGTGGATTTGGTGATTCTGTCGGATATGAAAACCTGATCATGAAATTGACCGGGGCGACAATCGATAAGGGCTCACGTTTCACAGATTGGAAATTGCGTCCGCTCAGTGACAAGCAGATCAAATATGCGCTCGCCGATGTCACGCATTTGCGCCCAGCTTATGAGAGCCTTGCGGGCAAACTCGAATTATCGGGTCGCGCATCTTGGGTAACAGCCGAGATGGAAATTCTCGAGGACCCAAAAACGTATATCGTTGATCCTGATGAAGCTTATAAACGGATCAAAACGCGTGGTGCCAAGGGCAAGCAATTGTCTGTGCTTCGTGCGGTCGCTGGATGGCGTGAACATGAAGCCCAACGTCGTGATCTACCTCGTAATAGGGTTCTGCGCGACGAAGCACTTCTTGAAATCTCGCACCGTGCCCCGAAATCTGTCGATGAATTAGCAAAAACGCGTGGCCTTGGTCGACGTTTAGCCGAAGGGCAGTCGGGCGACTCGCTCCTAAAAGCGATACGCAAGGGTGCCGATGCTCCCAAGGCAGAATGGCCAAAGCCTGATCAGAAACCGGACCTTCCAGCTTGGACGGCTGCGGCGGCTGATCTTTTAAAAGTATTGCTTAAGATGAAGTGCGCCGAGACAGATGTTGCGACCAAGCTAGTGGCAAACGTCGCTGATATTGAATTGATCGCAGCATTTGGTGAGAAAGCCGGTGTGCCAGCGATTAAGGGATGGCGTCGCACTGTGTTTGGTGAAGATGCTTTGCGACTTCGCAATGGTGAAATCGGCTTGCAGCTCGCCGGTGACCGGGTTGCAATTGTCGAAAGTAAACCGCCAGAAGAAGCCACCGAGTAAACGTAAGGCGCGTATTCTAGGCAATCGTCGCCTTGGCTTTGAGGCTTTTACACATACCGCGAAAACGTCGATCCACAGTATCAGACTGAAATGCCTGGCTGTCGCCCGGTAAGTGCAGAATGATCTCATCACCTGACCGCTCAAGACTTGTCTGAGATAGCAACCCTGGCGCAGAGCCGGACAGGGTATGTGCGAGGCGAATGGCCCGGCCAATGCCGTCAACTTTGCTTAATTGTTCAGCTTCAAGCAGGCCGCGCACGTTCTTTACAACACGGGCACGTGGATCACCATTATAGCGGACGTAAACGGCCGCTGCGATAAACACGCGATCAGGATGCGATAGGCCTGCAAATGGGATGCGCAGGGTGCGATAGAAAGCATGCTCAGCACGATAGTCCGGATGCTCGCTCCACCCGATATCCGATAATAAGCACGCAGCCATAACCCGGCGTGTGTCTTCAGGGGGGGCATCCGGGAAAAGCGGCATAATCCAATTGGCAACTTCCTGACCTTTAAGTGAGAAACGCCCCGTACGATCTGCGAGTGTTTTGGCACCCTCAATCAACGGATCACGGCCACGCATGGCATCTGGAAGGTGCTTTTGCATCTGTCCTTCGCGCATGCCAAACCCTGAAAAAACGATATTTTCTGGGCGTATTGTATTGATGAGGTGTCTCAAAAGCTCCGTTGCGAAAGGCACGCTTTTAATGCGTGTTGGTGACAGCGAAGACGTTTTTTTCAAACTGACGGGGCTTTGCTTGCTCAGGATGGTTGCGATATCAAGAGCGTTGTCACTGCGGATGGTAAAATTATCGACAACATGAAGCGGGTATTTCGTCTGCTTGATAAAGACCCGGGCAATGGCGCGCATCACACCACCGGTGAGATATAGGTTTTTACCCTGGCCTTGCTCTAACCAATCGATTTTCGACAAATATTTATCAATAATCTTGCCCGCTTTATTTGTGTCGTCTTCGGCCATTTCACGTAAGCGTAAATGACCGAGCGGTGTCGTGCCGAATTTTATGCGTTTACCGTCCTCGAGTTGGACAAGGTCAAGCGAGCCACCACCCAGGTCACACAGAACACCACTCGCATCCGGTACGCCTGAGACCAGGCCCAATGCGGATAGGCCTGCTTCTTCTGAGCCGCTTAGAACAGAGATATCAATATTGAATTCAGCCTTCACGCGGGCCACGAAATCGGCGCCGTTATTGGCATCACGCACAGCTGCGGTTGCGACCAGATCAAGGGATTCGACACCCATGGCATCTGCGAGGCGCACAAAGCGGCGCAGGCTGTTCATTGCTTTCTTAACGCCCTTTGGAGACAGGCAGCCACTTTCAGCCAAGCCTTCGACGAGACGGCAATCCGCTTTTTCGTTAAACATCGGGACCGGCATGCGGTCAGGGACGTCATACACGACAAGCCGGACCGTATTCGAGCCGATGTCGACAATACCAATACGCCCACTGACGGCCAGGAGGTCCGGGCTAAGGCGCGTTACATTATCAATCAAAATATCGTCCTATAGATAATCGATACCTTTAGTCAGCACGATTTCTATCGCGTGTATCGCTGGGGTCAATACTTTCGTCACCCAATTTGAGTGCTGAGCCTCGACCCGACAGGCTTGGATTGGTCATGAAATACTTCTGTGCGGAAAGATCGTCTTTATCTTCAACGCGTTGGAAATCCCCATCCGGGCGCATAGACCAGCTTTGCGCCTGATCCCTAAAGTTGGCGATCATGATTTCTTCGATAATTTGTTTATGAACGGTGGGGTTTTCAATCGGCACCAACGTCTCTACCCGGCGGTTCAGGTTCCTAGGCATCATATCCGCAGAGCCTATAAAGACCTTAGCTACGGGGGATGGGAGTTTTTGCCCATACGCGAAGATATAGATACGGGAATGCTCAAGGAAGCGGCCAACGATACTTTTAACGCGGATATTCTCACTCATCCCTGGCACACCTGGGCGAAGACAACAAATGCCACGAATAACTAGATCGACCGGCACACCCGCATTGGACGCTTCATAGAGCTTTTCAATGATTTCAGGATCGACCAGCGAATTCATCTTCATCCAGATGCCAGATGGCTTCCCGGCTTGTGCATTTTCGATTTCAATATCGGTCAGCTCATCCAGCTTTTCCCGCATTGTCAGGGGCGAAAAGAAAAGTTTTTCCATTTCCCCAGGCTTTGCATATCCGGTCATGTAATTCAAAAGCCCTGCTGCATCCCGGCAAAGTGCTGGGTCACATGTAAAGAATGACAGGTCGGTATAAACCTTGGCTGTGATCGGGTGATAGTTGCCGGTACCAAAGTGCACATAAGATTTCAGCGTTTGTCCTTCGCGGCGCACGATCAAGTTCACCTTGGCGTGGATTTTCTTGTCGACAAACCCATAGACGACCTGCGCACCCGCACGTTCCAGATCACGCGCCCAGCGGATATTCGCTTCTTCGTCAAAGCGTGCTTTAAGCTCAACCATCGCCGTTACAGATTTCCCGGCTTCAGCCGCCTCAATCAATGCAGCGATAATCGGGGAGTCGTTTGATGTTCGGTAAAGCGTTTGCTTGATGGCCACGACATCCGGATCGCGGGCGGCCTGGCGGACGAACTGAACAACCACGTCAAAGCTTTCGTAAGGGTGATGAACAACGATGTCTTTCTTAGAGATCGCAGCAAAAACATCACCGCCGAAATCTCGGATACGTTCAGGAAAACGTGCATTGAACGGCGTGAACAAAAGGTCCGGACGCTCGCTCAAGATGAGTTGTTTTGTGTCAGCCAACCCCAACGGGCCTTCCATCGGCATCGCGACACCGGCTTCGGCACCCATCTCGCCAATGATCAAATTCTGTAATTGCTCAGGCATGTCGGCGTTGAAGGTCAGGCGGATCACAGACCCCCGACGGCGGCGCTTTAATGCGCTTTCAAAGGTTCGGACGAGGTCCTCGGCTTCTTCATCGATTTCCATTTCACTGTCACGGATGACACGAAAGGCACCGTTTTCGATAAGCTCAAAATCTGGAAAAAATTTATTGATGAACAAGAGCACCCAGTCTTCGAGGGCTAAAAACCGAACCGCTGGACCGGGCAAGCGGACATACCGTTCAAGCTGCGATGGGATCGGGAGAAGGGCGCGCAACGGCTCGTCTTCTTCTTCATTCTCAAGTAAGACGACGAGTGAAAAACCAAAATTTGGAATGAACGGAAAAGGATGTGCCGGGTCAACAGCCAGTGGTGTGAGAACTGGGAACACGGTTTCCATGAACTGTTGTTCAAGCCAGACCATATCTTCTTCTGAGACATCACGCCGGTTCATCACTTCAATGCCGTTCTCACCGAGCTGTTTTCGCAAAATACCCCAAACCGCGTGCTGCTCATGCATGAGTTTTTGAGCGTGTTTTTGAATGGCTTCAATTTGTTGTGCTGGTGACAGTCCGTCATCGCTGGCTTGCGTGATACCTGCACGAATTTGTCCTTTGATACCCGCAACGCGTACCATAAAGAACTCGTCGAGGTTTGCCGCTGAGATCGATAGAAAACGCAGTCGTTCTAATAGCGGATGCGCTTCGTTCTCAGCTTCTTCAATGACACGGGCATTAAAGGCCAGCCAAGACAGCTCCCGGTTCAAAAAACGAACGCCGTCACCAGCGATTGCAGGGACGTCGCTTGAGGACGTTGCAATAGACGTGGTTTCTTCTTTTAGAGGCGCTGTTTCGTCCATGGACTAAGCTTTCATCGTCAACAGGTAAAATTAGGTTGCCGCATGATACCAGCTCAAAGCGCCATGTGTCACTTCGCCCAATTGTGATTGTTTTTTGACGGATGATGAGCGGAGTTATGACGACTTCAGCAAGAACTCAATGTTCCCCGAAAATTGATCAACCGGTTTGAACGGCAAGGTCTTCCATGGCTATCATCCCCAGATGGGAGTTGCCGACCTTGTTGAGTGCCGGTGACCACACGGCAATTGATGCAATGCCTGGAGCGATGGCAAGAATACCACCACCGACAACACTTTTCCCGGGCAAACCGACGTGGAATGCAAAGTCGCCAGAGCCATCGTAATGACCACACGTCAACATCAACGAGTTTATCCGCCGCGCTCGTCCACTAGAAATCAGGGCATGGCCGTCTACTCCCTTACGGCCACCAAAAGCAAAGATGCGCCCCGCTTGTGCCAGCTGGCGACAGGACATGGCAATTGCACATTGGTGAAAATACAGCGCTAAAGTCTTTTCGGGGGCGTGATCTATATTATGCGAGGCCTTGATAAAATTCGCTAATGCAGCGTTGTGAAATCCAGTTTGTTGTTCTGACTTTGCGACTGCAGGGTCGACGAATATATTGTCGTCATCCGCGGCGTTACGCATAAAATTCAAAACTTCATCAACCGCTTCGACGTGATCGCGCGCGGCTAAAATAACATCAGAGATGACAATCGCACCAGAATTGATCAGCGGATTACGCGGAATGCCATGGTCGGCTTATAGCTGTACAATTGAATTGAATGGATCACCGGACGGGTTCCCGGCCAACCCGTTTCCATACATCTGCACCGCGCCGTGTCAGGGCAAGACTTAGGGCAAATAACTTGGAAACACTTTGAATTGAAAACGATGTATCAGCATCGCCAGCAGAGAGGGTCTGGCCGTCTGCCAAGGCAACGGAGATACCAAATTGATTAGGGTCGATTTTTGCGAGCTCGGGGATGTAATCCACAACCCGGCCTCGCTTTTTCTCGCGAGACATCCGCTCGGTAATAGATATCAGGAGTGGTCCTAGATCATCCATATCCTAGACCTGATCCCAAATGTAACGAAGACATATCGAATAACGCGTTAGCCAAGGCAACCTGCGGTGCATCATGCCTCTCCCTTAAACGTTGTGAATGGAATAATCCTAGAGAGGGTTTGGAGACGTCGCAACGTCCACCGTGTGAACGCTGGTCTGTATCTGTTATAAGAGCTATGATAAATCTCTTGTAGACATGCATGCTGATACTTGATTATCTGCTGATGAAAAGAATATTAGCACGTTTCACCAAATCATTGATTCGCCAATGCCTTGCGGCAATGTTGATTTTCGTCGGCATGTCGTACGCACAATCTGCATCTGCAAATATTACTGTGGCTGAATATATGACGTTGCGTGCCGAAGCCAAGACGGGGGACAAGGGGGCGGATGCGCGGTGGCGCTATTACATTATTGGTTTGATGGATGGCATAAAGGCATTGCAAGCCCCCGTAGCTTCGGCGGGTGTGCAGTTACATTTTGATATGCCGAATACGCTGCCAATATCGCTTAAGTTTTTAGACGCATTTATTCAGGAAACGATTGGGCGATTAAGTGCCAAGGGCATATTGACCAAACGTATTGGTCAGCCCATGGCACTTTTGATCGCGTTGGAACTTAAAACGGCTTTTCCATGCCCCGAGTGATTAGAGGGTGCCCGGGAATGCGCCGCCGTCGATCAGAAGGTTCTGACCTGTAATAAAGCCCGCTTGTGCTGAGCAGATGTAAGCACAGTACTCACCGAATTCACCAGCTTGACCAAATCGGCCCGCAGGATTTCCTTCAGCCCGTTGCTTCGCCATTTCATCAAATGAAATACCTTGCTTATCAGCATGAATTTTAAGGTTTGTTGTCAGGCGGTCGGTGTAAAATGGTCCAGGTAAAAGACCATTGATTGTGACGTTGTTACGGACAGTTTTTCTGGCAATGCCAGCAACAAAACCCGTCAAGCCAGCACGTGCACCGTTCGATAGACCAAGGATATCAATCGGCGCTTTAACGGCACTGGATGTGATATTGACGATACGGCCAAATTTACGTTCCATCATCCCGTCGACAGTTGCTTTGATCAAAAAGATCGGGGTGAGCATGTTTGCATCAACAGCTTTGATCCAATCGTCACGTTCCCAGTCACGAAAATCACCAGGAGGCGGACCACCTGCATTGTTGATAAGTATGTCAGGATTCGGGCATGCGGCCAAAACTGCTTCTTGGCCCTCGGTTGTTGTGATATCGCAGGCGATGGCCTGAACACTGCCGCCACCGAGTGCGCGAATTTCTTCAGCTGTGGCATTCAATATTTCTTCGGTACGTGCGCAAATGGTGACGTCCACACCTTCACGGGCAAGGGATGTTGCACAGGCTTTGCCGAGACCTTTCGACGCCGCACAAACAATTGCTTTTTTACCGCTAATTCCTAAATCCATCTCGTCCTCCAAAAGTAAAATTTATTGATGCCAATTTATGGTTATGTATCCCGCGGTCAAGTGGGCGATTGTATCTCAACGTTCTAGAATGTCGCGAACAAGCGGCACTGTGATGCGTCGTTTTTTCTCAAGTGCTTTTCGGTCTGCATCAGCAACAAACCGTCGCGCCGCATCGAAAGTGCGTTCCATTCTGGCGATGGCGTAATCGAGAACACTGCCCTCGATAGTGAGTTGGCGATCTGCGAACAGTTTTACAATGACTGCGCTTAACAATGCGTCGTCCGGCGCGCCGATTGTGGCCGAGGATATGGTGCGCAGTCGTGATGATAAATCAGCAAGCTTGATCGGCCAGCGTGCAGGTGGCTTTGCAGCCGTAAGAAGCATCGACGTTTCCGCTTCGCGCGCTTGATTATATAAATGGAACAAAGCTTCTTCGGCGGTATCGTCAGAAGCAAGTTGATCAGCATTTTCGATAACGATGGCGTCCGCATCGGGCAGGACAGGGACGGCATTATTGCGCAATGTCGATGCTGATATATCGACAGCTTTGGTCTTGGCCATAAACACGCGGGTGAGGTGGGTTTTTCCTGATCCGGGCTCTCCAGACACGACCAATGCTTTTGTTGGCCAATCAGGAAATCGATCGATCCATGCGACGGCATCGCTATTGCACGGCGCCACAAGGAAGTCGTCTTCTCCGAGTGCGGGCCTGTATTCAAGATCGAAGGCGAGCTGACTTCCGCTCACGAACCCTCCGCTTTGTCATGTTTAGGGCGGGGGCTTTCACCGTGATATAGTCCACTGTCCAGATATTGATCCAGGCCAAATCTGACGAGAACGCCAACGATTGCCGCGACTGGCAATGCAATAAGAACACCCGTAAGGCCAAACAATGCACCACCGGCAAGCATTGCAAAGATGATCCAGATCGGCGAAAGCCCAACACGGCCGCCGACCAATCTTGGTGTTAGAATATAACTTTCAAGGGTTTGGCCGACGATGAAAACGCCAGCGACCATAAGAATGGATACCCAGTCTTGATGGAATTGTGCGATCGCTAATGCGACGCCGATGATCAAGCTGACGGCCGCACCAATATATGGAATGACGGCCAAGGCACCGGCACCAATGCCAATCAACAACCCAGCATTCATTCCAACAAAAGTTAAGCCAACGGCATAAAATACAGCAAGGGCCAGGCAGACACAGGCTTGCCCGCGTACAAATCCAGCGAGCGTAAGGTTGATGGTTCTGACTTGCTCGCGGATTGTCTCGGCTTGATCGCGAGGCAACCAACTATCAACCTTGGCAACGATTTCATCCCAATCGCGCAACAGATAAAACGCAACCAAAGGCGTGATCAGAATCAAAGATAATAAATTTAGGAACGCGAGGCCGCCGCTCCATATCTTTGCGATAAATCCTGAGAACCATTTAAATAATGTCCCGGCATAATTTCCAGCAGCTTCTTTGAGACCGTCCATTGTCTCGGCGGTGAAATCTGCACGCATCTGCTCAAGGATCGGCCCTACGAAATCTTTGATCCGGTCAATCAGTACGGGGATCAGTTGTATAGCGCCGACGATTTGCTTTTGCAGCATTGGGAACAGCAGAACGGTGATGCCAATCAATGCCACAAAGAAACCTAACAAGAT
>Ga0209425_10003809_pt1 | contig 15734 bp, 11 predicted proteins | sample COG_05_FD_184749 | JGI IMG/M metagenome (GOLD analysis project Ga0209425, IMG submission 184749) | Pelagic Microbial community sample from North Sea - COGITO 998_met_05 (SPAdes) (version 2) | ecosystem: Environmental > Aquatic > Marine > Neritic zone/Coastal water | place: Helgoland, sampling...
AAAACAGCAATTAGACTATCAAAAAATTTATTTGAACTTTAATAGTAGTTCAGCAAATAAGATTAAAAGAATTGAACGGCAAACTAATCACGATGTAAAAGCAATAGAGTACTATATTAGAGGTAAAACGGATATAAAAATCCACCCTTGGGTTCATTTTGCGCTCACATCTGAAGATGTGAATAACCTTTCTTATTCTTTGATGTGGAAAGATGGGCTAAACAAAATATACATACCGCAACTTAGTAAATTACTTAAAGAGTTAAAATTATTATCGAAAAAATATAGTAATTCAGCTATGCTTTCGATGACACATGGTCAATCTGCAACCCCAACTACTTTTGGTAAAGAGATTAATGTGTTTATAAAAAGAATCGAAAGACAACTAAGCTCTATTAGAAAGCATAAATTTTTAGGTAAATTTGGTGGTGCAACTGGTACATGGTCTACGCATGTTGTCTCATACCCCAAAGTAAATTGGTTGATGTTTGCAAAAAACTTTATCAAGTCATTAGAACTCGAACCTAATTTAGTAACAACGCAAATTGAGCCACATGATTCAATAATAGAAAGTTATCATCAAATCATCCGTATTAACTCTATCCTTATTGATCTTAGTAGAGATTTCTGGTACTATATATCTCGTGGAATTATAGGTCAGAAAAAAATAAAAAATGAAGTGGGTTCATCTGCAATGCCTCATAAAATTAACCCAATTCAATTTGAAAATGCTGAAGGAAATTTAGGAATTTCAAATGCACTTTTAAATCACCTTGCAAATAAACTTCCTATTTCAAGAATGCAAAGAGACCTTAGCGATTCTACTGTATTGCGAAATCAGGGTGTTGCAATGGGTCATTCACTATTAGCAATCAAAAATATTTCTAAAGGGTTAAAAAGAATAAATATCAACAATACTCAGATGAAAATTGAACTAGATAATCATTGGGAGGTCATTGCTGAGGCTATTCAAACTGTGTTAAGGAAAAATGGTGAAGAAGATGCGTATGAAAAACTCAAGGAGTTAACCAGAGGCCACAATATTAACAAAAAGACCTTACATATATTTATTGAAGGTCTTGATATACCTGAACCGGAAAAACAAAATCTTCTATCCTTAACTCCGCATAACTATCTTGGATTGGCTTCAAAAGTATCGAGATTAAAATAAATGTGTGGAATCATTGGTATTTATAAGTCAAATGGGAAAGATGTATCTGCTGATATATATGATGGATTAATTCAGGTCCAACACCGAGGACAAGATGCATCTGGTATCACAACTTGGAATAGATCTAAAATGTTTATGCATAAAGATTTAGGATTAGTTAGCGAAGTCTTCAAAAAAGATAATCTTATTAAGCTAAATGGGAATATTGGTATTGGACACGTGCGATACCCAACTGCGGGCTGTGATGATGTCATTGAGTCTCAACCATTTTATACAGCTAATCCAATAAGTATAACGCTTGCCCATAATGGTACTCTAATAAATAGTGCCAAGATTAAATCAAAACTTCTCAAAACACACTTTTGCCAATTTAATACGGATTCAGATTCAGAGGTATTATTGAATCTTGTTGCCTATGAGCTATCTAAAATAAAATTTAGAAAGCTTAGCAAAACTCATGTCTTCAAAGCGCTGGAAAATGTTTACACATCTATTTCTGGTGGATTTTCCGTAGTTATGATAATAGCTGGAATTGGTATTGTAGCATTTCGTGATAAGCATGGAATACGTCCAATTGTTCTTGGTAAAAACAACAAAGACTATATGTTTGCTTCTGAAAGTAGCGCGCTAACAGCTCTTGGATATAAATACTTACAAGATGTTAATCCTGGTCAGGCAATAATAGTTGACGAAAATGGTGAGCTATCAAAAAAACAAATCGTTAAAAACATAGACCACTCACCTTGTTTATTCGAGTACGTTTATTTTTCTAGACCTGATTCAACTATTGATTCAATTTCTGTACATAAATCTAGGCTTAGAATGGGAGATTATTTGGGAGAAAAAATTCTCAATGAATATAAATCTTTAAAAATTGATGTTGTGATTCCTATTCCTGACACAAGCAGAACTTCTGCTATGCAAGTTGCCCATAAAGTTGGTGCAAAATACCGCGAAGGTTTTATGAAGAACAGGTATATCGGGAGAACCTTTATTATGCCAGGTCAAACAGCAAGAAAAAAGTCTGTCGCACAAAAGCTTAATCCAATTGAAATTGAATTTAAAGGTAAAAATGTTTTATTAGTTGATGACTCTATTGTCCGAGGCCATACCTCAAAAAAAATTATTCAAATGGTAAGAAAATGTGGGGCAAAAAAGGTATTCTTTGCTTCTGCTTCACCGCCGGTAAGATTCCAAAATGTTTATGGTATAGATATGCCTGCCACCAAAGAACTTGTAGCTCATGATAAATCTATAAAAGAAATTCAAAAATATATTGGTGCAGATGAACTTATTTATCAGAGCTTAAAAGATTTGAAGCGATCTGCTCATGCAGGAAATCCAGAAATTGATAAATTTGAAGATTCAGTATTCTCGGGTAATTATTGTACTGGAGATATTTCGCAAAAATATCTAGAGTCATTAGAAAATAGCCGAGATGACTCCAAAAGAATTGGGTAGTCTACTTTTTAATGATGTATAAGATTATGCTTTTGGGTTCGGGTGCAAGAGAGCATGCAATTTGTAAATCTCTTTTTCAATCCAATTATAATAAAAAACTCTTTTGTATCGGCAGCAGCCTTAATCCAGGTATCGTTAAGTTGTGTGAAAATTATACTGTAGGTGATTATAATGATGCAAGTTTTGTTGTTAGTTATGCTAAAAAAAATAAAATACAATTTGTCATAGTAGGTCCAGAAAATCCACTTGAAGCTGGTATTGCTGATGCATTGTTGGATTCAAATATTAATGTAATAGGACCTAGAAAAGAACTAGCTATGATTGAATCCTCAAAGACTTTTACTAGAAACCTTCAAAAAGAATTCAATATACCGGGAGCACCTAAATATCGTTCTTTTTCAACTATATCAGGAGTAAAAGACTACTTTATTGAGCTTGAAAACAATTTCGTAATTAAGTATGATGGACTTGCAGGCGGCAAAGGTGTTAAGATATTTGGAGAACAGATAAACACTATAGCAGATGGATTATCCTTTTGTGAAAGCATAATTAACAAAGGGGGTAGTTTTTTAATTGAAGAAAAATTTATTGGGGAAGAATTTTCTTTGATGAGTTTCTGCGATGGATCAAATATAAAGCATATGCCAGTTGTTCAAGATCATAAACGAGCTTTTGATGGTGACGTAGGCCCTAATACGGGTGGGATGGGAACATACTCCGACTCAAATCACTCTTTACCGTTTTTAAAAAATTCTGATATAGAAAATGCAAAAAAAATTAATGCACTAACGCTAAAAGCGCTTAAAACAAAAACGGGTTTAGATTACAAGGGAATATTGTATGGTGGGTTTATGGCGGTTAATGATGGTGTTAAATTGATTGAGTATAATGCACGGTTTGGTGATCCTGAAGCTATAAATGTTCTCTCAATACTAAAAACTGACCTTATAGATATATGTGAAAGCATAATACTTGGTAAGCTTGATAGTTGTAAAGTAGAGTTTTATAATAAGGCAACGGTGTGTAAATATGCTGTTCCTAATGGATACCCCGATAACCCTATTAAAAATGAGCCAATAAATATAGACGCTGTTCTAAATATGGGTAATATTTATTTTGCATCTGTCGATTTACTAAACGATACACTAATAGAGACTGGTAGTCGTACTCTCGCATCGATATCAATTGAAGATTCAATCTTTGATGCGGAAAAAAAAGCGGAAAAAAATATATCAAGTGTAGAAGGTCCTCTCTTCCACAGATCAGATATTGGAACAGAAAAAACTATAAATAAAAAAATTGCTCACATGAAAGATTTGCGATGTTAAGATTAGGAATTCTTGGCTCTACTAAAGGTACTGATTTAGAAGCAATTATTACCGCCATTCAAAAAGGAACACTTAAAGCTAAGATTAATTTGGTGGTATCCAATAAAGAAAATGCCTTACTATTGAAACGAGCTGAAAATAACAATATTAAAAAAGAATTTATATCTGATAATTCTATCAGTAGAGAAAAGTACGGAAACCTTCTTACACAAAGATTTAAAAATAATGATGTTGATGTCATTTTACTAATAGGGTTCATGAGAATTCTTTCTAAATCTTTTTGCGATGATTGGAACAATAAAATATTAAACGTACATCCATCATTATTACCTAAGTATGCAGGTGGTATAAATAATAATGTACACAAAGAAGTTCTAAAAAATAATGATAACGAAACTGGCTGTACAATTCACTATGTAACAGCTGACGTCGATTCCGGACCAGTATTAGTTCAAAAAAAATGCAAAGTTCAGCCTAATGATACTGTTGAATCGTTAAAACATAGAGTACAACTACTTGAAGGTCAAGCCTTCATAGAGGCCCTTCATCTTATTGATAAAAAAAACTATGCTTAACAATATAAAAATTAATAACAATCCAATAAAAATTAAGAGAGCTCTAATTTCAGTTTATGATAAAACAAACATTGAAAAGCTGGCTAATTGTTTGATTGAAAACGAATGTGAAATAATCTCAACCGGTGGTACTTCAGAATTCTTAAAAAAATATAATGTTCCAGTTACAGATCTTGATGAATTTACTGGTTTTCCAGAAATCATGGATGGTAGAGTAAAAACACTTAATCCAAAAATTGCTGGGGGCATACTAGGTTTACGCGATATTCATAATTCTGAAATCAAAAATAATAGTATTAAGATGATTGACCTTGTGGTTTGCAATTTGTATCCATTTGCAGAAACTATTTTACAAAAAAACTGTACACTAGAAACTGCATTAGAAAATATTGATATAGGTGGTCCTACAATGATTAGATCTTCTGCAAAAAATGTAGGATGGACCTGTGTAGTTGTTGATCCAAGTGATTACTCCATATTATCTGATCAAATAAATAACGATGGTAGTTTATCGTACGAATTTAGAACTAAGATGTCCAAAAAGGCATTTTCACTAACAGCCCAATATGAATCTACTATTGATAAATACCTTTCTGAAGATATCTTGCCGAATAAACTCAATTTATCCTACACAAAGTATCAAGACTTGCGTTATGGTGAAAATCCACAACAAAAATCATCAGTTTACATTGATAACTCATCAACACTTGGAATATTAAATTCTCATATTCACCAAGGAAAAGAGTTATCATATAACAATATTATGGATGCAGATGCTGCGGTGTCTTGTATTACAGAATTTAATGATCCAGCATGTGTTGTAATTAAGCATGCTAATCCTTGTGGTGCTGCAATTAGTAATAATATAGAAAGTGCTTTTAAAATGGCTATTGAGGCTGATAAGCTTTCTGCATTTGGTGGTATCGTAGCACTAAATAGAGAGTGCTCTAAAAGCGTTGCAAATTATTTAAAAGATTTTTTTATTGAAATAATAATTGCTCCATCTTTCGATGAAGACTCTCTTAATATTTTAAGCTCTAAAAAAAATCTTAGAGTTATTCAACTCAATGATATTAATAATTTTAAATCCTCAATTTCACTTAGAAATATTCATGGTGGTTTATTGGTTCAGCAAGAGGATAATATTGTTATAAACCCTAATCTATTGCGATGCGTTACAACAAAAACTGTTAATGATAGTTTATACAAAACTATATCATTTGGATGGTCTGTATTGAAATATGTTAAATCTAATGCAATTTTAGTAGCTAAAGATTGTTCTACTCTTGCTATTGGAGCTGGTCAGGTTAGCCGAGTTGATTCTGTTGATATTGCAATAAATAAATTAAAGGGTAATGTTGAAAACGCGGTATTATTTTCTGATGCATTTTTCCCCTTTAGGGATAGTCTTGATAAACTAGCAGAAACTAGTATTAAAACTGTAGTACAACCAGGTGGTTCTCTAAGAGACAATGAAGTAATTGACGCGTGCAATGAGCATGGTATATCGATGCTATTTACAGATGTTCGTTGTTTTAAACACTAGTACTGTGGAACTGTTGGGTCAATATCTATAGACCACGAGTTAATCCCTCCCATTAAGTTTTTAACATTATATCCATGATCTGTTAAATAGTTACATACTCTTGCAGATCTTACTCCACTGTGGCACATAACTACAATTGGCATATCCTTATTTAATTCACTTAATCTTTCTGTAATTTCACCCATCGGTATATGTGTATGAGGATTAATCTTAGCCATATCCAATTCTTCCTTTTCCCTAACATCTAGTAGAGTAAAATTTATTTTATCTTCAAATAATTCTTTTAATTCTTGTGCATTTATTGATTTCATAATTCCTCTAATCTATATCTTCGTTATTATTTGATATAATATTAAATTTACTAATTCTAAGTGGAGTTTTATAAATGGTTTTAATTATATCTATGATCGCTTTTTTTGTTGTTACATTTTTGTTTGTTTTAGATACAGCCAAAGATCAATCAACTACCAGTGAGGTTTCAACGTACCTTTCGCCGTTTGAATCTGAAACTTTTGTTCGTCATAATTACTCAGCATCTATTGATACTGTCTGGCAAGCTGTCTCAAATCTTTCAAGATACAATTACTGGTTTCCTGGCATTTTACGAATTCTTCCTATTGTAAATACAGATAGGTATGTCCATAAATATTCTTTTGACCAGTATAATTTTGCACCAGGTTCATTGCTCAGCATTAAAAATAAAGGATTGTTTCCGCCCGGAAAAGGCATGATCGCTTCTGCTGTGCCAAATAAAAAGCTTGAAATGGTACTGCAATTCAATCCACTACATAAGGAGTTTGTAACATTTGATTTGGAGTCACATTCAGAAGGAACTACCTTATCTCTTACTAGAAAAAGCTACGGACCTTTTTCATTTTTAAGTGTTTGGGGTTTTGATTCAAAAAAATCTAAAACGCTTGATAATCTAGGTTATCACATACCTGAAGCTGATTTATCTACAAGTAAAGAGGATGACAAAGCCACTGTTTCTGTAGATAGTTCTAGCAATCTATTTGAAGACAGAAATTTAATGGCTGCATATCTTGTTAATAAAACTCTTGATGGAGATTCCGATATTATTAAGTCAACATCCGACGTTTACTCTAGGGGTAAAGCAAAAGCCTTAATTATGAAAATTAATAAAGGGACTGCGGAAAGACCGCCAATGCCTGAACAAGGATCTGCCCCTCAGGGTGATAGTTCCACTTCTACCAACACACAAAGTGTACCACCATTATCCAAGGACGATATAATAGCATCTGTAGTTAATAAAGCACTAGATGGAGACGATGGACCATTAAACGAATTAACAGATAAGGTATTAAGAGCTAAATCAAAATCTTTAATTATGAAAATTAATAAAGGGACTGCGGAAAGACCGCCAATGCCTGAACAAGGATCTGCCCCACAGGGTGATGATGCAAAAAAATCTAAAGCAAAACTTCCAATAGATAAAGAATCCATTGAAAAAAGTGAAACAGAAGATGATTTAATTAATAGACTTGTTGCAGATGGTGCAGATGGGAAGATGGATGAAATTAATAACTTAGAAAATAAAGTAATTAGAGGAAAAATTAAAGCAGCAATAGTGAAAGCAAAGCGCTCTAAGTAAATTTCGTATTATTAAACAATCCTATAGATATTAATTATACATAATATTACTAATTCTAGTTTTTTGTATAGTAAAATCTTAAAATTCGTATCAATAATAGCTTTTTTACTCATTTCATTAATTCCTCCCAATAATTTTAAATATTTGAACTAAACATATATAAAAAATATACTTTTGGTATTAATGTTTGTTAGAAGGTTTTCTTTCAAACGAAAGTTAATAATTAACATACTAAATAGGTCTATCAACAATTTTAATGTGGGAAATAACAATGATCTTTTAGTTCAAAAGAATAATTATTAATACTATTAATTTATGTATAGCAATATTTAACAGGGGAAAACCACAAAATATTATACGATATAAAATTAATATATGAATTAAATGCTAATTATTAGCTGAAGATGCGTAGTTAAATATAAAATCAAATATATTTTACAATATCTATAATTTGTTTTCTAGGCATGAAAATTAGAGTATAAGTTGAAATTGAAAAAAAATATTATGTCAACGTTTGATACGTTTCAAGTCCATATTACAACCTGTTCAATAACTATTTTTACTAAATATTTATTTATAAAATGATTTTATTTTATTTTATTTAAACTAATTATGGAATTCATTATTCTGATAAATAAATTATTAAATACGATATTCCAAAATATTACAGTCTATAATGCAATTTATTCCGAATTCCGAATTATTTAATTTTAAATTGATATTGAAATAAATCTGTACAATTTGGTATTGGTATTGTTTTTACAAGCATAGTTTCTGATTCAACTGTTTCCTTAAAAAATAAGCGAATCCCTTTTCCAAGTACTATTGGATGTGGTGTTAAATATAGGTCTGTTATATATTTAGCAAAACGTGAGTTCGTTCTTCCACCCCCTGCGATAAAACATTCTTTTTCTTTTTTAGCTAATTTATTGATTATTTTTTCTGGTGAATCTGTTCTAGTTAAAACTATAACATTTCTTCCTTTCAATTCGCCTTCAAGAGAATTGAAAGTATTTGAACCCATAATTACCACTTTATTCATTGTTTGCTGTTTAAATAGAGCTAAATCTTTTGTCCAAGTTATTTTATCTCTTGAATGTTTTGCTATATAACCATCAATTGATGTTGCACATATAAGCTTTACTCTCAAACTTTACTTCCAGCTATTGAAGTGGTAAATTTTTTAGGATTTATATATTTGTGTATTATCTTGTTGATTTTTTTATAGTCTAGACTGTTTATTTTATTTGTAAAATTATCTAGATAGGATATTTCTCGATCCTTTTCAACATTGGTAAGTATTTTATCGATTAATCCACCTGTTGTATCTAAAGACACCTGAAAAGAGCCATTGATTGTCGTTTTTTTTGATATCAGTTCTTTTTCAGTTATTCCACTGTTGTACCAGTTGTTTATTTCTTTAATAGTCGCGTTAATTCCTTTTTCAATTAGATTAGGCGCAAAAGTTCCCCAGGTGTACCAATGTCCGGATGTACCGTATCCACATCCTGCTAATGTAGATCCAATACCGTATGTTAAACCTTGTTCATCTCTAACGGTTTGCATTAGCCTAGCTGAAAAATTTCCTCCTAAAATGTAAATACCCATCATTAAGCCTAGATAATCTTCACTGTCTTCACTTACGTCTATTGATTGCCCTATATATATATCAGAACTAGTTTTGTCTTTTATATTTTTAATTTTAATGGATTCATTTCTTTTATTAGCAGACATACTTTTTGAAAGCTTTTTAATATTTTGTGATTTCCAATCTGTAAAGTATTTTTGAATTTTATTGATAAAAAAATCATTATTTATATCACCAGCAACTGCAATGTTTAATGATCCGAGCCCATAAACCGTATTGTGAAATTTCTTTAAGTCGTCTGATGATATCGTTTTAATATCCTTTATTGATTCTTCAATCGTACTTCTATAATTATAGTGCTTTTCAGGATAGACTTCTCTTAAAAAACCTATCAGAGCTTGTTTTTTAGTATCATCTTTTGATATTTCTAAATTACCGATCATTCTCTTTTTTAATAAATTCAACTCTTCATCTGGGAACACAGGGTTTTTGATCTGTTCAGCAATAAGAGAAATGACTAATTCAAGATCAGATTTCAAACAATGAGCTGTAAAATTTATATGTCTACTTGATGAAATAAAGCTTATCTCTGCACCTAAAGACTCAAGCTTATCGCTTATTTCATGCTTAGTTTTATTTTGAGTACCTTTGTCAAGCATTGATGAGGTAAGAGACGAAATTTTATTATTTTCAGGGTTTGAAAAGAGTGTTCCGCCTAACATACTACCTGAAATAGTTACAACATCACGCACTTTAGTTGGAATAATAAAAGTAGTTAAACCCTTAATGGGTTCATTCGTAATCACAGATTCTTTAAATTTCATTTGTCGATGATTTTCGGAATAAACCACCCGACAGTGCTTTGATCTTCAACCAGATATTTTTCTGCAACTCTCGTAATGTCATTAATAGTAACAAGTTTAATCTTTTCAAGAAATGTAGTATAAAACTGCCAATCTCCGATTGCTATAGCCTCGTTTAATGCGCTTGCAACTGCGTATGAACCATCCCTACTAAATGCAACTGTAGCTCTTATTTGTGCAACTGCACGCATAATTTCACTTTCATCAACACCATTTTTAATTATATCACTGTATTCTTTCAAAATAATATCTTCAACTTTTTGATTATCAGTTCCTGGTGTTAAAAATGCGTAAGTGATAAACAGTCCATTGTCTTTAAAGGGAAAATCATACATGAATAAAGATGTGGCTAGTCCTTTATCAACAATTTTTTTATAAAGTCTACTAGATTTTCCATCACATAGTATTTTTCCCAAAACTTGAATTGCGTACATATCATTATCCAAACCAGGTGGAGTTTTGTGTGCTATGGCAGTTATCCCGGATTGACCAGATCGCTTTACAACCACCCTTCTAGTACCTTCCTGTTTAGGTTCTTCAGTATAAACTTCTGGTATTTCATGGCTACTTTTTTTGTGCTCACCGAAGTACTTATCGATCAAGGACAATGTGTTGTCTTTTTCAAAATCACCAATAATAGTTACAGTAGCATTATTTGGCCAATAGTAAACATCATAAAACTCTTTTAACCTTTCTGTGGAAACATTTTCAATATCAGATTTCCAGCCGATAGTAGAATGATGGTAGGGGTGTGCTTGATAAGCTGTTGCCCAAATGTTTTTATCTAAAACGTCGAAGGGGCTATTCTCACCTCTTTCATACTCATTACGCACAACTGTCATTTCAGGCTGCCTATCTTCATCGCGCAAAAAAGAGAACCTCATTCGATCGGCCTCAATTGAAATAGCTTTTTCAATATGTTCACTAGGAACTACTTCAAAATAATTGGTACGATCGTTCCAAGTTGTCGCATTTATTTGAGCGCCAATACTTTGCAATTCATCCCATATAGCTGTCCCTTTTTCTTTATTAAAATTTCGGGAACCTTTAAACATAAGATGTTCGAGTAGGTGAGTAGATCCAGTATATCCAATAGCCTCATTTCGCGAACCAACATGATAGGTAACCATAAAAGTTGCTACCGGAGTAGATGTGTCTTGTAACATTAAAACTCTTAAATCATTCGATTTTAGACGGTATTCATCAATATCCCCTGAGGATTTTATCTGTTCAAATTGATTGTTCACAGTCTATTTCTTAGGTATATATAAATCAGTTATAGTGCCATCAAATACTTCTGCAGCTAACGCAAAAGTTTCACCTAAAGTTGGGTGGGGGTGGACAGTTAGGGATATATCTTCTACATCTGAACCCATCTCAATAGCAAGCATACCTTCTGATATAATATCTCCAGCAGACGGTCCTACTATTCCTACCCCTAAAACAGTTTTAGATTCATCATCAAATAAAATTTTTGTTTTCCCCTGATTAGCTCCAACAGCTATTGCACGACCGCTTGCAGCCCAGGGAAATTCAGCTTTGGCGTAAGAAATATTATCTTCTTTTGCTTGTAATTCTGTTAACCCACACCACGCAACTTCTGGGTCAGTATAAACAACGCTAGGTATTGCTTTAGGGTCAAATATTGATGGCTCACCACATACCACTTCTGCTGCTACTTTTCCCTGGTGGGTTGCTTTATGGGCTAGCATAGGATTATCTGAAATGTCTCCGATAGCAAATATTGTTGGCACACTGGTTCGTTGATAGTTGTCAACATCAATAAAGCCTTTTTCATTTACAACGACGTTGGCTGCCTCTAAATTTAAATGTTCAGTGTTTGGTTTTCTACCCACAGCCACAAGTATTTTCTCATAGTCTAATGTATGTGTCTTTGAGCTGTTCTCTATCTTAACACTTAATAAGCCACTTTTCTTTTCTTTGATTTCAACAACTTTTGAACCTAGCATTATTGAATCAAACTGTTTCTTTAATTTTCTTTCTAAAGGTTTTACAATGTCTTGATCAGCACCTGGGATTATATTAGGTAGAAATTCAACCAGCGAAACTTTTGAACCTAGAGTAGCATATACTTGACCTAATTCAACACCTATTACACCGCCACCAATTATAAGTAAGCTCTTAGGTATATTTTCTAAATCAAGTGCGGTTTTAGAAGTTAAAATATTTTTATTATTCTTCGGAACTCCGGGTAGCATTGATGAAGATGATCCTGCAGCTACAATACAATGATCAAACGATATCGATTGATCACCATTCTCAGATTTGACTTTAACAGATGAATCTGACTCAAAAACTGCACTACCTTGAACAAATTCAACCTTTCTTGCTTTTGCCATAGAAGCGATACCATTATTTAGTTGAGAAACGATTTTATCTTTATGGCTTCTAATGGCATCAATATTAATTTTTGGCTTTCCATAAGTCACACCCATTTTAGAAAGTGAATCTGCCTCGTCCATAACTTTGGTTATATGTAACAGCGCTTTTGATGGAATACATCCTCTGTTTAGACATACACCACCCATCACTTTATCTCGATCTATAAGTGTTACTTTTTTGCCAAGATCAGCAGCTCTAAATGCGGCGGCGTATCCTCCAGGGCCTGCTCCAATAACTAATAGTTCTGTGTGTTTATTTTTACTCATTTATTTTTCTCTAAAAATGATAAATTTTCAATAGCATTTGCAAAACTACCTGTAAACTTAGCTGCTGCTGCCCCATCAATTATACGGTGGTCGTATGATAAAGAAAAAGGCATAAGGTATTTAACTAATGAGGCTTGTTTTTTGTGATTGTATATTTTTTCCCATCTACTTTTAGATATTCCTAGAATGGCAACTTCCGGTGGATTAATTATTGGAGTGAAATATGTACCTCCAATACCTCCTAAGCTTGAAATGGTAAATGTTCCTCCAGCCATATCTTCTGGTTTCAATTTTTTAGATCTTGCCTTTTTACTTAACTCTGATAATTCTAATGAAAGATCATCGATGCTTTTTTTGTCAACATTACGTATTACTGGGACCAATAAACCTGTGGGAGTATCAACAGCTATTCCAATATTAAAATATTTTTTTACGATTAAGGTTTCAGCCGAATGATTTAATGAACTATTAAAGTCTGTCATTGTATTTAATATTTGAACGGCTGCTTTCATTAAAAATGGTAAAAATGTCACTTTTGTTTTATTGCCAGATAAATCTTTATTCATCACTTTTCTGGTTTGATCAAGTTTTGTTATATCTGCTCGTTCAAACTGGGTAACATGGGGTATGCTTTGCCAGGCTTGCTGTAAACGTTGTCCTGTTATTTTTTTTATTTTACTTAATTTAATTTCTTCTACTTCACCCCATTTAGAAAAATCAGTTTCTTTATTTATTGATATTGCAGTTCCGCGCTGATTGGCTATTCGAGATTTAATATGATTGTTTAAATCGTCTTTTGTAATCCGACCCTTATCCCCAGTTCCTGATATATGTAAAAGGTTTATCTCAAGTTCGCGCGCTAACCTTCGCACACCTGGTGATGCAAATATCTTATCATTAGAAATCTGTTGCGATAGTGTGGGAGGTGTTGCCATTTTTTTAGTTGACTGAGCAGGTTTTTCAACTTCGTCTTCTACGTTTTCTTTAGAAACAATATCGGTTTTGGATTCTTTCTTAACAGAATCCTCGCTTTCAATTTTAAAAAGTACTTGACCAATATGTACTTCATCACCTGATGCAATTAATACTTCTTTAATCTGTCCACCATAGTCTGAAGGTATTTCCATTGATGCTTTATCAGATTCAAGAACAACTATAGTGTCACCTTCTTTTACAGTGTCACCAATAGATATAGATATTTCGCTTACCTCAGCTCCATCAATACCTTCACCTAAATCTGGTAGAATGATATCTTTTAATGTTTTTAACATTTAAACATTCAATGGGTTGGGTTTATTAACATCAATATTATATTTTTTAATAGCTTTTTCTGCAAAAGAATCGTCTAATTTTTTATCTACAACCAATGATTGAATTGCACATAAGGTAATAAAATATCTATCTACTTCAAAGAAGTGGCGCAAATTTTCTCTTGTATCACTTCGGCCGAAACCATCAGTACCAAGTGCATAGTATTTTCCAGGAACATAAGGACCTATTTGCTCTGTAACCAACTTAACATAATCGGATACTGCTACTGTTGGAATTTTGTCGTTGATTATACATTTTTCTAAATATGATTCTTTATGATCACTTTTTTCATGCATCATATTCCATCGCTTTACATTTTCAGCATCTTTTCTTAATTCACTAAAACTTGTGACATTCCATATTTCAGAATCAATTGCCCAATCTTCTTTTAACATTTTAGCAGCTTTTAAAGTTTCGCCTAAAAGTGGTCCACTTCCAAACAAGCGCACACTTGGTTTTTTATGATCTTGTATTTTATACAAACCTTTGAGAATTCCTTCTGATGCGCCCTTAGGAATTGAAGGGTGGGTGTAATTTTCATTTTCTAGAGTTAAATAATAAACCACATCTACATCTTCTTCACACATTTCTTTTAAACCTTTATGTATGATTGTTGCGATTTCGTAACCGTAAGCAACATCGTAAGCTTTAATGTTTGGGGTCGCGGCTGCAGCAAGGTGACTATGTCCATCTTGATGCTGTAATCCTTCTCCATTTAAGGTGGTTCTTCCAGCAGTACCACCTAAAAGAAATCCCCGTGATCTCATATCTCCAGATGCCCAAATAAGATCCCAGACTCGCTGAAATCCAAACATTGAATAATAGATATAAAAAGGAATCATTTTAACGCCATGATTACTATAGCTAGTAGCAGCAGCACAAAAAGATGACATTGCTCCAGCTTCATTTATTCCCTCCTCGAGGATCTGACCGTTTTTAGCCTCTTTATAATAAAGAAACTGATCCGAATCGACTGGTTCGTATAGCTGTCCTTTGTGGGCATAGATACCAAGCTGTCTAAATAATGGGTCCATTCCAAATGTTCTAGCTTCATCAGGTATGATAGGAACAATATGTTTTCCGATAGACTTGTCTTTAGTAAGTAGAGTGAGAAGTCTTACATAAGCCATTGTTGTTGAAACTTCTCGATCACCGGTGCCTTTAAGAAGTTCATCAAAAATTTTAATATTCGGTATGTGTAATTTTTTAGATTTATCTGCTCTAATGGGAACAGAACCACCGAGCACATCTCTTTGGTTTTTGATATAATTATGCTCTTTTGAGTTTTTAGAAAACTCATAAAACGAAGCTTTGGCAGCATCACTATCACTTAAAGGTATTTCAAACCTATCACGGAAATATAACAACTGGTCTTTATTAAGTTTTTTTTGATTGTGTGTTATATTTCTTCCTTCTCCAGCATCACCCAAACCGTAACCTTTAATTGTGCGAGCTAGTATAGCAGTTGGTTTTCCTTTACAATTCACTGCTTCATTGTATGCGGAATACATCTTTTTAGGATCATGTCCTCCTGCAAGCATGTTCTCTAAGTCTTCATCGGAGAAATTTTTCACCATCTCAACTAACTCTGGGTCTCTTCCAAAAAACTC
>Ga0209425_10003812_pt1 | contig 15731 bp, 14 predicted proteins | sample COG_05_FD_184749 | JGI IMG/M metagenome (GOLD analysis project Ga0209425, IMG submission 184749) | Pelagic Microbial community sample from North Sea - COGITO 998_met_05 (SPAdes) (version 2) | ecosystem: Environmental > Aquatic > Marine > Neritic zone/Coastal water | place: Helgoland, sampling...
CTCTAGGACTTCCCGGTACAAGTGGTTTTATTGGAGAATTCTTGATTTTGATGGCGGCTTTTAAAGATAATTTTTTAGTAGCTGTTATTGCAAGTATAGGTGTGATTTTAGGGGCTGCTTATATGCTCTGGTTATATAAAAGAGTTATTTTCGGAAAATTAGTAAATAAAGAACTAGAAAAAATGATTGATTTAGATAAGTCGGAATATTTTATTTTAATAACCTTAGCAATACCAACACTATTTTTTGGATTTTATCCAGATCCGCTTATAAATACAATTGAAGTGTCAGTAAAAGACTTAATTGGAACATATAATTTAAACCTACTTTATAAACCATAATGGAAAATTTACATCTTGTATTACCAGAGATATTCATCTCGTTATCAATAATGCTTTTATTAATATTGGGAGTGTTTAAAAAGGATAGTTCAACTTTAATACTTAATTTTTCTCTAATAATTTTACTCATAACAGCTGTTATTACTTTTAATGAAACAATAGATATTGAAAAAACATTTTTATTCAAAAAAAGTGTTGTAATTGATTATTTATCATCTTTAATGAAAATAATTACATTGCTAGCAGCGTTTATTGTTTTGACCATATCTACAAATTACTTAAAAGTTTTTAATCTTCTAAAAATTGAATATCCAATTTTAATTTTAAGTTCAGTGCTTGGAATGATGGTAATGATAAGCTCAAATGATTTAATAGTTTTTTATATGGGCCTTGAATTACAATCTTTAGCTTTATATGTTTTGGCAACATTTAATAGAGATAACCTTAAATCATCGGAAGCTGGTTTAAAATATTTTGTTTTAAGTGCATTATCCTCAGGATTACTACTATACGGTTGTTCTTTAATATATGGATTTGCTGGCTCAACAAATTTTAACACAATAGCCTCTCAACTAAATTCAAACGAATATGCTTTAACATTTGGTATAGTTTTTATATTAGTTGGTTTAGCCTTTAAGATTTCTGCTGTACCTTTTCATATGTGGGCACCAGATGTATACGAAGGTTCACCAACTACTGTAACTTTATTTTTTACAATGGTTCCAAAAATTGCTGCACTAACAGTCTTTATTAGATTTTTATATGTTCCATTTATTAACTTAATTGATCAGTGGCAAATGATTATAATTTTTTTATCAATAGCCTCAATGTTATTTGGTGCAATCGCAGCTATCGGTCAAACTAATTTAAAAAGACTAATTGCCTATAGCTCAATTGGACACATAGGATATGCGTTAGCTGGTATAGCCTCTGTTTCAAATGAAGGAATACAAAGCTCAATTGTTTATATAATTATTTATATAGTAATGAATTTAGGTCTATTTTCTTGCCTACTAATGCTTAAAAGAAACAATAATTATTACGAGGATATAAGTGATTTATCAGGTTTAGCAAAACATCATCCATTATTATCTTTATCATTATTGATAATTTTGTTTTCATTGGCAGGCATCCCACCATTGGCTGGTTTCTTTGCTAAGTTTTACATCTTTAAATCTGTAATAGAACAATCGATGTATTTCTTAGCAATAGTAGGGTTGTTATCAGCTGTTATAGCTGCTTTCTACTATCTAAGAATTATTAAGATAATATATTTTGACCCTGAAAAAGATAAATTTGATGAGGATCAAAGTCCTTGGCTAAAATTTTCTCTAACACTGTCAACAATATTGATTCTTCTTTACTTCATTTTTCCAAGTCAACTTGTCGAAATGGTATCAAGAATTAATATTATTTAATGAAAATTCATAAATTTAATTTCAAAAAAGTTAACAGCACTAACAAAACAGCTATAAAGATTTTAAAAAATTCGAATTTAGACTATGGAATGATTATTTCAGAAACCCAAAAAAATGGAAAAGGTCAGTATGGAAGAAAATGGATATCTTACAAAGGGAATTTATTTGTAAGTTTTTTTTATAATTTAGATAGAATTAATTTAACAATAAAACAATTAACAAAAATAAATTGTCTATTAGTTAAAAAATTAATATCAAATTTTTATAAAAAAAAGATTGTTTTCAAAGCACCTAATGATTTGTTGATTGGCAATAAAAAAATAAGTGGAATACTCCAAGAAATTATATCAAAAAAGGATAATAAATATTTAATTGTAGGAATTGGAATAAATATCATTAAAAGTCCTAATATTAAGAATTATCCTACGACTAGTCTTTTTGAGTTAATTGGTAGAAAAATTGATTATAAATTTGTAGCAAATTTGTTAGAATCTATTTTCGAAAAAAATATTTTAAAATATTATAAACAGAAAATTTAAAAAAATGTATTTAATTGGAGATATTGGAAATAGTGAAATTAAAGTTTGTTTACTAAATAAAAAAGATAAAATTATTGTAAGAATTAATTTTTCAACTGACAATATTTCATCAAAAAATTTGCAGAAAAGATTTGAAAAAATTAAGAATTATTTACCTAAAATTCAAAAAATATTATTTTGCAGTGTTGTTCCAAAATATTTTAAATTAATAAAAAAATTTTTAAAATCAAAGACTGATGTTAAATGTTTTGAAATAAAACAATTGAATTTATCATCAATCATTAAAATTAAAGTAAATTATCGTCAAGTAGGGTCAGATAGAATTACCAATGCTATCAGTTTAGCTGATAATAAAATAAACTTTATTATAATAGACTTAGGTACAGCAACAACTTTTGATGTTTTAACTAAAAATGTTTATAGAGGAGGTATAATTGCACCTGGTGTAAAGATATCTTTAAGCACGCTATCAGATAAAGCAACAATGATACCCGATATCAATTTAAAAAAGATTAATAGAGTAATTGGTAAAGATACAATTACCGCTGTTAGATCAGGTTTTTTTTGGGGTTATGCGGGATTAATTGACAATATCATTTATTTAATTAAAAAAGAAACTAGAAAATCTTTTAAAGTCATTATTACAGGAGGATTTTCAAGTTTATTCAAAAACCCAATTAAAACGAAAGTACATGAAGACAAAGACATAACTATTAAGGGTCTTATAAAGATATTACAGTTGATTAAATGAAAGATGAATTACTTTTTTGTCCACTAGGTGGATCTGGTGAGATCGGTATGAACATGAATTTGTTTGCTTACGGTAAGCCCGGTGAACATAAATGGATTATGGTGGATATAGGCGTGACTTTTGCAGACGACACTCTTCCTGGAATTGATTTGATTTATCCTGATCCTGGTTTCATTGTAGATAAAAAAGAGGATCTTTTAGGTATTGTTTTGACCCATGCTCATGAAGATCATATTGGAGCAATAGCACATTTGTGGCCTCAGCTAGAATGTAAAATATTTGCAACACCATTTACAGCCGTCTTAATTAAAGAAAAGTTTAAAGAGAAGCATATAGATATTACAAAATTTCTTAAAATAGTTCAACTTAATGGAACTGTAAATTTAGATCCATTCAAAATAGAATATATTACATTAACTCATTCAATTCTTGAACCTAATGGTCTCAGAATTGAAACGCCAGCAGGTGTAATTCTGCATACAGGTGATTGGAAAATAGATCCGGAACCTTTAATTGGAGGTAAAATTAATTCTAATCGTCTTAAAGAAATTGGCAATGAAGGTGTCCTAGCAATGATATGCGACTCTACAAATGTATTTAGTATGGGTAAAGCTGGATCAGAATTAGATGTTAGAAAAAATATGCTAAATATTATGAGTAGTTTAAAAAAAAGAATTGTAATTGCATCTTTTGCATCAAATGTAGCAAGACTAGAGACAGCTTTTTATTGTGCAGAAAAAACTGGAAGGCAAATATCTTTAGTTGGAAGATCAATGCACAGAATATTTAAAGCAGCAAGACAATGCGGATATTTAAAAGATGTAATTGAACCAATTGATGCTCGAGAAGCAAAAAATATTTCTAGAGAAAAAATTGTTTATCTTTGTACAGGAAGCCAGGGAGAACCAATGGCTGCATTAATGAGGATTGCAAAATACATACATCCAGATGTTTTTATTGAAAGAGATGATACTGTAATTTTTTCATCAAAAATTATTCCAGGTAACGAAAAAAAATTATATAATTTACAAAATCAGCTAGTTAAAGATGGTATAGAAGTTATATCTGAAGAAAATGAATTTGTTCATGTTTCAGGGCATCCTAACAGAGAAGACCTTAGAGAGATGTATGAGTGGGTTAAACCTCAGTGTGCTATTCCTGTTCATGGAGAACATAGACATATGATTGAACACATAAAGTTTGCAAATGAGATGAAAGTTCCTAATCCAGTTCAAGTTGAAAATGGTGACATTGTAAAACTGTATCCTGGTAAACCCCATGTTTTTGACAAAGCACCTAGTGGTAGACTTTATCTAGATGGAAATATTAGTGTCGTAGAAGAAGCTCAATCTATTAAAGATAGAAAAAACTTAAGTGCCAATGGATATATAGAGGCTACCATTTTAATTACACCAAAAGGAAATATTCATAAAACACCTTTATTAACTTTTAGAGGTATTCCCATGGATGATACTGATGAGTTTGTTTATGGATTAGAGGATGTGATTGAAGAAACTACAAGATCTTTTAAGTTAGGAAGTAAAAAACAAGAGCACAACTTGATTGATGCTTTAAAAATAGCTTGTAGAAAATTTTCAAAAGAAAAAACAGGAAAGAAACCTTTTACAAACATTAATTTAGTCAAAATTTGATATGAGCCTCACTGGTTTGGCAATTATATACATTATTATATGGTGGGTTGTTTTTTTTGCAATCTTACCCATTGATGTAAATAGGCAAAAAACTACTGAAATTGAAGGAGAAGATCCAGGATCTCCTGAAAATCCAAAAATGTTTAAAAAATTTATGTATTGTAGTGGAATAACCACTATTATTTTTATTATAATTTATTTATTAATGAAATTTGAATACCTAAATTTAAGAAGTATAATTACATAATATGTATTTAACTCAATCTTTTATTCCAATCTTAAAAAATAATCCTTCAGAGGCAAAAATTAAATCTCATCAACTTATGCTAAGAGCAGGTATGATTAAGCAAGCATCAGCTGGTATTTATTCGTGGTTACCTCTTGGATTTAAAGTCATGAAGAAAATTGAATATATAGTTCGTCAAGAACAAAATAAAATTGGTGCACAAGAAATTTTGATGCCTACAATTCAATCAAGCGAAATTTGGAAAGAGAGTGGCAGATATGATGATTATGGTGAAGAAATGCTTAGAATTAAAGATCGTCAAAATAGAGAATTGCTCTACGGCCCTACCAACGAAGAACAAGTAACTGAAATTTTTAGATCATCATTTAAATCTTACAAATCATTACCACAACTTTTATACCATATACAATGGAAGTTTAGAGATGAAATAAGACCCAGATTTGGAATTATGAGGGGCAGAGAATTTTATATGAAAGATGCTTATTCTTTTGATGTTACAGACGAAGATGCTTTTTATTCTTATAATAAATTCTATTTATCTTATTTAAGAACATTCAAAAGATTATCATTAACTGCAATACCAATGGCAGCAGATACTGGTCCAATAGGTGGGAATCTTTCTCATGAATTCATAATTTTAGCTGATACAGGTGAGAGTAAAATTTATACGGATAAAAGAATATTTGACTTAACGAGTGATGGCACAGAATTAGAAAAAAAATCTTTAGAAAACTTAAGAAAAAAATATGAACAGTATTATTCAGTAACAGATGAGAAGTTTAATAAAATAGAATTTGAAAAAAAAGTAACTGAAGAAAACAGATTAATTACTAAAGGAATTGAAGTTGGACATATATTCTATTTTGGTGACAAATATTCTAAAGCAATGGATGCAGCCGTTGATTTGCCAGGTGGAAAAAAAGATTTTGTTAAAATGGGTTCATATGGGATAGGTGTTTCTAGGTTGGTGGGAGCAATAATAGAAGCTAAATATGATGAAAAAAATGAAATAATGAAATGGCCATTATCTGTTGCACCATATGAAGTAGCTCTTATTCCAATAATTAATAAAAATGATAAGACGCCACTAGATAAAGCAAAAAATATTTTTACAGAATTAATAAAGAATAATATTGATACAATAATTGATGATACAGACGAAAATTATTCATCCAAAATAAAAAAAATGAATTTAATAGGCATACCATTTCAAATTATTATGGGAAAAAAAACTGAAAGTGGCCTTTTAGAATTTAAGGAAATAGATGGTGAAACTAGAAATTTACCTCTAGACCAAATTATAAAAATAATAAATAAACAAAAAGCATACAATTGATTTCTCCACTAGAAAAAGAAATTACTTTTAGATTTTTAAAAGCTAGAAAAAAAGATGGTTTTTTAAATATTATTTCAATATTCTCTTTTATAGGGATTAGCCTTGGTGTAGCGGTTTTAATAATAGTTATGTCAGTTATGAATGGTTTTAGAACAGAATTAATTAATAAAATTGTAGGTTTTAACTCACATATTACAGTTAAACCTTACGATACATCTGTAAATGTAGATAATTTAAATAAGTCAAAGCTAAAATTAATTTCAAAAAACTTAATACTAAGCAACTCTGGCGAAGGTATTATCATCAATAAAGAAAATTCAAAAGGCATATTGCTAAGAGGATATCTTAAAGAAGATTTTTCTAAGTTAGATTTAATTAATAAAAAAAATTTTATTGGAAATAAAGATAATTTAGAAAAAAATAATATTTCAATAGGTAAAGAGTTAAGTTTTAATTTGGGTTTGGAAATCGGTGACAGTATTACAATCATGTCTTCTTCTAGTGTTGAGACGATTATAGGAAGTCTTCCTAAGCAAAAAAATTATACAATTTCATCAATATTTGGAAGTGATCTAGCTGATTTTGATAACAATGTAATATTCACAAATTTGAGAACTTTAGAGGAATTTTCTAACATTTCACCTAAAGACAGGAACTTGGAAATTTATTTACATAATCCTCAAAAAATTGAAAATCAAAAAGAAATAATTCAAAATATTTTTCCAAATGATTTAGTTATTTCATGGTCAGATATGAATAGTTCATTATTTTCAGCCCTTAAAGTAGAAAGGAATGTAATGTTTATAATTTTATCTTTGATTATAATTGTTGCTGCCTTTAATATTATATCTGGATTAACAATTTTAGTTAAAAACAAAACTAAAGACATAGCAATACTTAAATCGATAGGTGTACTAAATAATTCTATTATAAAAATTTTTTTTTTAATAGGAATCATAATAGGCACCTCTGCTACACTTTTTGGAGTTTTTCTTGGTATTACTTTCTCAATTTATGTTGAGAATATAAGAATATTCATTAGTTCAACTTTTGACCTATCGTTATTCCCAGAAGAAATTTATTTTCTTAGCACAATGCCCTCAGAAATTAATATAGGATCTATATTTTTGATTTCAGTTTGTTCAATTTTCATTACAATAATAGTTTCAATTTTTCCTGCAATGAACGCAGCTAAATTAGATCCAATTAAATCACTTAAATATGAATAGTTTTATAGAATTATCTAACTTATCAAGAACTTTTACCGACAAGAAAGATGTAAAAGTTTTAAAAAAAATAAATCTCAAATTTAAACTAGGAAAAATTTATTCTTTAATGGGGCCATCTGGTTCTGGAAAATCAACTTTATTGAATTTAATTTCATTAATAGATAGACCAACTTCTGGATTAATAAAATTTGAAAATAAACAGATTAATTTTAATGAAATTAAAAAAAAAGATTTATTTAGAGCAAATAAAATAGGCATCATTTATCAACAAGATAACCTCTTGTCTGACTTTACCGCATTAGAAAATGTTTATTTTGCAAGTTTATCTGCTGGTAATTCAAAAGATTATGCTGTTAAAAAAGCAAAAAATTTATTAAAGAATGTTGGTCTTTTAAAAAGGCTTGAACATTATCCAAGTGAACTTTCTGGGGGTGAAAAACAAAGAGTTTCTATCGCTAGAGCATTGATTAATGAACCTCAAATAATACTTGCTGACGAGCCAACAGGTAGTCTTGATCAGAAAACATCTGAACAAATATTTAATTTATTAAAAAAACAAATTAACCCTAAAAGATTAATAATATTTGCAACTCACAATAGATTTTTTGCTAAAAAGTCAGATTGCTTGTTGGAAATAGTAGATGGTAATATAAAATCGACTAATGCCCGAGTCTAATCTTGAAAGTTTTAATCATCTAAAAATTCATTCCCAATACTCTATATGTGAAGGGGCAATAAAAATTGACAATTTAAAAGAAAATGCAAAAGAATTTAAGATAAAATCACTTGGTTTATGTGACACCTCAAATTTATGTGGTGCAATAGAATTTTCTGACAAAATATCAAAAGTTGGAACGCAGCCTATCATTGGAACACAGATCAATTTCAAATTTGAGGATACTACTGGATTATTACCCATGTTTGCAATGGATGAAACTGGATACAAAAAAATTATTGAATTATCTTCTAGATCCTATTTAGATAACAATGAAACTTCAGATCCTCATTTAAATATTAGTGATTTGTTAGAGTTAGATAATAATGGTATTTCAATTTTTTCAGGAACTGTATTTGGTTTTTTTGGAAAGTTATTTGATAAAGGAAAATTTTCAGAAATAACTAATCTTTATAAATTACTTAGTAAAAATTTTGGTGATAGATTTTACTTAGAAATACAAAGACATAACGATCAAAATGAATCAAGTTTTGAGATTTTTAATCTCACTCAATCAAAAAAACTAGAAATCTCAATTATTGCAACTAATGAAGTTTTTTATTTAACAAAAGATATGCATGAGGCCCACGACGCTCTTATCTGCATTGGCAATAAAACATATGTTAATGAAAAAAATAGAGTTAAATATACTTCCGAACATTATCTCAAAAGTAACACAGAAATGTCTCAATTGTTTTCAGACATTCCAGAGGCTCTTAAAAACAATTATAATTTTCCCTTTAGATGTAATTTCAGACCATTATTTTCAAAACCAATTTTACCAAATATAAGTTCAACAAAAGATGGGGATGCTAGTGTAATCATTAAAAAAGATTCTTTAGATGGTTTAAAAGATAAATTTATAAGATTTTTTAATTTAAAAGATAATGAAATAAAAAATAATGAAAAATATCTATTATATAAAGAGCGATTAGATCACGAATTAGAAATCATTATAAAGATGGAATATGCAAGTTATTTTTTAATTGTTTCAGATTATATTAAGTGGGCAAAAAATAACGACATACCAGTTGGACCTGGCAGAGGTTCTGGTGCAGGTTCATTAGTAGCTTGGTGTCTTTCAATTACTGATGTTGACCCTATTAAATATAATTTAATTTTTGAACGTTTTTTAAATCCAGATAGAATCTCAATGCCAGATTTTGATATTGATTTTTGTGAGGATAAAAGAGACCTAGTTTTAGAATATCTAACAAAGAAATATAAAGATAGTGTTGCTCACATAATTACATTTGGAAAATTAAAGGCAAGGATGGTAATTAGAGATGTCGGAAGAGTTCTTGGCCTTGCTTATGGTTTTGTTGATAGTATATCAAAAATGATACCATTTGATCCATCAAGGCCTCAAAGTTTATCAGAATGTATTGCATCAGAACCTAGACTTCAAAAAATGATTAATGATGATGGAAGAGTTAAAAAATTAATTGAACTATCATTAAAATTAGAGGGTCTAAATAGAAATGTAGCAACACACGCTGCTGGGGTTGTAATTGCAGATAAAAAGTTAACTGAAGTTGTTCCTCTATACAAAGATGTATCTGCCAACTTATTATTACCCTCCACACAGTTTGATATGTATTCTGCAGAAAATGCAGGATTAGTTAAATTCGATTTTTTAGGATTAAAAACACTAACAGTAATCAATAACACTCAAAAACTAATTAGAAAAAATAATAATGATTTTGATATTCAAAACATAAATTTTGAGGATCAAAAAGTTTTTGAGCTAATGTCTTCTGGAAAAACTGTAGGCCTATTTCAAATTGAAAGTGCTGGTATGAGAGATGCACTAATTCATATGAGGCCAAATCATATTGAAGATATTATTGCTTTAGTTGCACTATATCGACCTGGTCCCATGAGCAACATACCAATTTATAATGATTGTAAAAATGGAAGAAAAACTCCAGACTATTTACACCCACTTCTAGAAGATATTTTAAAACCAACTTATGGAGTAATTATTTATCAAGAGCAAGTAATGCAAATTGCTCAAAAGTTGTCTGGTTTTACTGCAGGACAAGCTGATTTATTAAGAAGAGCTATGGGTAAAAAAAAAAGAGCTGAATTGGAAAAACAAAAACTAAATTTTATTGCAGGTGCAGTTAACAATGGAATTAGCAAAGATGTTGCAGCAGGGATTTTTTTAAAGATAGAACCATTTGCAGAATATGGTTTCAACAAGAGCCATGCAGCAGCCTATGCAATAATATCCTACCAAACTGCTCTTTTAAAAACTTATTATCCTAAAGAGTTTATTGCAGCTTCTATGACAATGGATATTTCTAACCAAAACAAATTAAGTGAATTTTATGAAGAACTAAAAAGATTAAATGTTGAAATCGTAAGACCTGATATAAATGAATGTTACGCAGATTTTAAAACAGAAAATGATAAATTCTATTATGCTCTAGGAGGTGTAAAAGCCGTTGGATCTGAAGCTATTTCTAATATTGTTAAAGAAAGAATAAATAATGGAAAATTTTTATCAATAAATGATTTTATTAAAAGAGTTAACCCAAAAGATATTAATAAGTTACAATTAGAAGGTTTGGTTAAAGCTGGAGCTTTTGATAAAGTTAATAATAATCGACAATCAATATTTAGTTCTATTCCAAATATAATTTCTAAATCAAAAAATAATTTTGAAAATAAGGCTGCAAATCAAATTGATTTGTTTGGTGATAGTATTGATAATGAAGCTGATGTAATTGAAAATATTAATGATTGGGAATTTGAAGAAAGACTATCCAAGGAATTTGAAGCTATTGGGTTTTTTATATCAGACCATCCGTTAAATCAATTTAAAGAAATTTTCAATGATTATAAGATTAAGGAATATCAGAATTTTTATTCTGATGATGAAGTTAAAGAAATCAATATAGCAGCAACTCTACTAAAATTACAAGAAAGAAAAACTGCAAAAGGAAATTCATACGCTGTTTTAAAGTTGACTGATTTGAGTAGTGTTTTTGAATTATTCATATTTTCTGATGTTTTAGAAACTAATAGAGAAAATTTAAAAGAAGGTAGTTCTTTAATATTAACCTTAACAAAAACAATTTCATCAGATGAAGATAGAACAAAAAGAATTAATGTTCGCAAAATTGCATCATTAAAAGATCTATTTAATGGCTCCATTAAAGAAATTACTTTAAATATCAAATCCAAAGAACAGCTAGATGAAATACAAAAATTTCTTGATGAAAAAGGCGAAACTATTGTCCACATTAACTACTCAAGTAAAACAGAAGTACAAAATTTTCAGCTTAAAACCCCAAGAAATATCGATAGAAAATCAATAAATATTTTAAGAAATAAAGAAATTAGCCTAAATATTCATTAATTAAGTCTTGTTATATTTGAAAAAAGTTAGTACATACCACCTAAATTAATTAACACGCACACAGTTTTTGGTTTTATACCTCCTGTCCTTTAATGGTAACTACTGTGGTGGCTTAACAGGGAATAAATATGAAAATACCAGATATTACAATTCAACAATTATTAGAAGCAGGTGTTCATTTAGGACACAAAACCTTGAGATGGAATCCAAAAATGAAGAAATATATTTTTGGAAAAAGAGATTCAATACACATTATAGATTTAACACAAACGTTGGAATTAACCAAAGTCGCACTTCAAAAAATATATGAAACTGTATCAAACAATGGAAAGATACTTTTTGTTTCGACAAAAAAACAAGCCTCAGAAGCAATAGCTGAGGTAGCTAAAGAAACAGATCAATATTTTGTTAATTATAGGTGGTTAGGTGGAATGCTAACTAATTGGGGAACAATCTCGGGATCTATAAAAAAAATGAAAAAATATGAATCTGATCTTGTTTCAGAAAATAGAGGTTTTACTAAAAAAGAACTTTTAAAAATGAGTGTAAAAAAAGATAAGTTACAAAGGTCTCTAGGTGGCATTGCTGATATGAAAAAAACACCTGACCTAGTTTTTATTATCGATACTAATTATGAGTCACTAGCAATTCAAGAGTCAGTTAAGTTAGGTATTCCTATTATTGCAATTTTAGATAGTAACTCAAATCCAGATGGAATTGACTTTCCAATTCCAGGTAATGATGATGCGCGAAGAGCTATTGATCTTTATTGTAATTTAATTAGAGAAACCATTAATGCTGCTAAAAAATCTTCACCAATTAAAGACAAAAGTGTAGAAATACAAGATGACAACAAATCTTCAAAAACTATTCAAGAATTAGATAGAGAAAAACTCGATAGTAAATTTTCCAAAGATAAAAAGGAGACTTTAAATTAATGAGTGATATTGAAAAAGTAAAAAAACTTCGTGAGGCAACTGGAGCTGGTTTTAAAGATTGTAACTTAGCTATAAAAGAATCAGATGGAGATTTAGATAAAGCAATTGAAATTCTTAGGATTAAAGGTATTTCAAAAGCTTCTAAAAAAATGTCTAGAGATGCCAAAGAAGGTGTTATTGCTGTAAGTGGTGATAATAAAAAAACCTCTTTAATTGAAGTTAATTGTGAAACTGACTTTGTTGCTAAAAATGATGATTTTGTAAATTTTGTTAAAGAATTAAGTGAGCTAAACAATAATGTTAACTCTATTGTTGAAGATTTAAACAATTCTAAAATGGCTAATGGTAAGACAGTTAATGATAACCTAGTATCTTTAATAGCCAAGATGGGTGAAAAAATTACCATAGGTAAAACAAAAACAATCGAAAATCCAGGAACAGTCAATTCTCAGTATTTACATACAGTGGTTAAAGATAATTTAGCTAAATTAGCTGTTGCAGTTTCTTTAGAAACCAAGGATAGCTCAGATGATGTTAAGAATTTTGGTAAACAATTGTCAATGCATATTGCTGCATCTAACCCCATAGCCTTAGATCAAGGTTCAATTGATCAGTCTATAATTGATAAAGAGCTTGAACTTGTAACCGAAGAATTAAAAAATTCAGGTAAACCGGAAGAAATTGCAAAAAAAATAAGTCAAGGTAAAATGAATAAGTTTAAAGAAGAAAATGCACTTTTAACACAAGCTTGGGTTATGGAGCCAAAGAAAAAAGTTCAAGATATTTTAAAAGAACTCTCTATATCTAATTTAAAGATTAAAGAATTTGTTAGATTTAAGATAGGTGAATAAATGTTTGATGACAAATCATATAGTCTCAAAATGGATAAAACCATTGAGGTTTTTACAAAAGAATTATCTTCATTAAGAACGGGTAGAGCTAATGCAGCCATGTTGGATTTAGTTAAAGTTGATGTTTATGGTCAACAAATGCCAATTAATCAAGTCGGGAGCATCACTACACCAGAGCCTAGAATGATCAACATACAAATTTGGGATCAAAACAATGTACCCTTGGTTGATTCTGCAATTAAGAAATCAGAACTTGGCTTGAATCCACAAATTGATGGTTCATTGATAAGACTTCCTATACCAGAACTAAATGAAGAGAGAAGAACAGAGCTAAAAAAAATGATTAAATCAATGGGTGAAAAATGTAAAGTTTCTATAAGAAACATTAGAAGAGAGGCAAACGAAGAATTAAAAAATCTTCTCAAATCAAAAGTTATCGGTGAAGATGAAGAAAAATCATCTGAAAAAAATGTTCAGAATATAACTGACAATCATATTTCAGCAGTAGATGAAAAAGTTTTATCTAAAGAAAAAGAAATAATGACTATATGAATCCACTCAATCATGTGGCCATTATTATGGACGGTAATGGTAGGTGGGGAATTAAAAACAAAAATTCGAGAAACGCTGGACATAAAGCAGGATTAAACACAGTTGAAAAAATAATTAAAGAAACAATCAAAAATAATATAAAATTTTTGACATTATATGCATTTTCAACTGAAAATTGGAAAAGACCTAAAAAAGAAATTAATTATTTATTTAATTTACTAGAAACTTTTTTAATTAACAGAATTGAAGAACTCCATAAACAAAATATTAAACTAAAAATTATTGGTGTAAAAAATTTTACAAAAAAATTAAATAATATTTTAAATCAATCAGAAAAAAAAACTTCAAAAAACAAAAAACTTCAAATCAATCTTGCTTTAAATTACGGGTCAAAATTTGAATTAATGAACGCAATTAAAAACTTGATGAAAAATAAAGAAAAAATAACTGAGAAAAATTTAACAAAATATTTACAGACAAAAAATATACCTGATCCAGATCTACTAATTAGAACGGGTAATACAAAAAGATTAAGTAATTTTCTATTATGGCAACTAGCTTATTCAGAGATTTTTTTTGAAAAGAAACTTTGGCCAGATTTTACAGAAAAAGATTACAATAAAGTTATTAAAGATTTTAAAAGAATTAAAAGAAATTTTGGTAACATATAATGACAAAAGAACTTACTAAAAGAATACTAAGCTCAATAGTACTAATTCCTATTGCTCTTTTTTTTATAATAAAAGGCTCTTTTTTATTTAACTTTTTTATTTTTATTTGTTTTTTAATTACATCTTATGAGTGGCACATGATGACAAAAAAAAAGAAATACAATATTTTTGGTTTTTTATTTTTGGTAATTTCATTTTATTCTATTTATAAACTTAGAAATGATTTGTCAGGTGAATATGCATGGTTACTAGGCATTACAATTGTGTGTGTAGCTACTGATATTGGTGGTTATCTGTTTGGAAAAATTTTCAAAGGTCCAAAATTAACTAAATTTAGTCCAAACAAAACTTATGCAGGAATGATAGGTGGTTATTTTTTATCTATCATAAGTATTAATATCTTTTTACAAAATCCTTACTTTGTTGGTGATGTTGAGTTAACAAGACAAATATTTATTTTTGTTTTGTTAATTTCTACAGTTAGTCAAATAGGAGATATTATTATCTCCTATTTTAAGAGAGTCTCAAAAATTAAAGATACAGGAAAAATCATTCCTGGTCATGGTGGACTTTTAGATAGAGTTGATGGAATGATTTTTGCATTCCCTTTTGCATACTTTACTTTATTATTAAATATTCATCATCTTTTTTAAATGAAAAAAAAAATTGTTATACTTGGTTCAACAGGCTCTATAGGAAAAAATACCATCCAGATAATTAGAAAAGATAAAAAGAATTTTGATATTAAATTATTATCAACAAACGAGAATATTATTGAGGTAATTAAACAAGCAAAAGAGTTTAAAGTGAAAAATGTTATTATTAATGATTATAAAAAGTTTATATATGCAAAAAATAAATATAGAAAATTAAAAATAAATTTTCACAATTCATTTTTGATAATAGACAAATTATTTAAAAATAAATCAATTTTTTATAGTATGGTTTCAATCGTTGGTATTGATGGTTTAAACCCTTCATTACAATTAATTAAATATTCAAATAACATAGGTATTGTAAATAAAGAATCAATAATTTGTGGGTGGAGTTTAATCAAAAAAAAATTAGCAAGGTATAAAACTAAGTTTTTTCCAATTGACTCAGAGCATTTTTCTATTTTTTTA
>Ga0209425_10003820_pt1 | contig 15721 bp, 13 predicted proteins | sample COG_05_FD_184749 | JGI IMG/M metagenome (GOLD analysis project Ga0209425, IMG submission 184749) | Pelagic Microbial community sample from North Sea - COGITO 998_met_05 (SPAdes) (version 2) | ecosystem: Environmental > Aquatic > Marine > Neritic zone/Coastal water | place: Helgoland, sampling...
TGTTGAAAATATATCTAATGTGTCATCAAAAAAAACAAGATTATACATAAAAAAAACTACTCAAGCTAAATACTTGTTATGATTATACCAACAAGAAATTAGGTAAATACGAGAAATATATTGGCAAGAAGCTATCGCACCCCAGTCTTTACCATTTATTCGATTTTGCATTCTATTTAATATTTTTAGAAGATCTACTTGGTGCCATAGTTTACAGGCTTGAGTTTCAATCATAATCTCATTCCAATTTTGTAAAATAACACTTCGTCTAGAATAAACCCATCCCATCTTTCCAAGTTTGTCAGAGTCTAATCCTATTCGATTTTTGAGAATTTCTCTTAAAATGATTTTATTTTTAAGTTGTTTGCGATTAAAAAGATAAGTTTCAGATAATTTATTAAAATATTCAGCAAGTTTTTGGTTTGCAAAAGGTAATATTAAATTTGAACCTATTGAGTCCGCAAAGTTTCTTGCTTTTCGTATATGAACTTCTGCAATCGTGATTGAAGAATAAATATCTGTTTTAGAATAAAAAATATCCAACTTATTTCGTAAATTGCTCTCTCTAGACCAGTGTGGATAAACTGATTGATTATTAGGAAAAATTTTATTTGCATCTTTTAAACTTAATCCAGCCATTGCATACCATTCTGAAGGCGTTCTTAACAAGGGATTAAATATGCTTTCAGAGTTGATAAATTTGCGCATAAATGAAAGTTGAGAAATTAATCTAGATAAAGATATAGTTCTTAATTCTCTTTTAGTTGGTGGTGTTATCATGTAGCTGTCGTTACCACCACCATCAATAATATTAGATTGTTTTAATTCTGGTAATTGCTCTAAATAAAGTGGATATAAAGCCGAGACATTATCCATGCAAGGAAATGGTGCTTTAATAAAATATTCCTTAATTGCAAGTTTATGAGAAGCTTGAAGATGATCAACTTCATACAGTATTTGATGTTTAAAACCAAGTTGTTTAGCAATTTTTTTACTTATTTCACTTTCATCAGCCGAACCTTTTGATTTATGAGTTATGAGTGTTACTCTATCTTGCCACCCTGCTTCAGCGAGAGCTAAAGCAATAGTATTGCTATCCTTGCCCATGCTTTGAAATAAAAAACTTGGTTTAGATTTATCTATACGATTAATGGTTGCTTCCGCTAACATTTGTAGAATTAGATCTGCATTAGGTTTGATTTCGTCCGCTTGTAATCGGTTGGTATTCATAAATGGAAATTTATGCTCAAAAATGACTTCTATTTTACCATTTACAGTCGCAACTTTTGCTGTATCACCGATACCTAAAATATAAATATTTTGATATCCTGTATTGGGTGGTGGCACGACACCACTCTGTAACAAAAAAGATATACCTTCATCTGAAACTTTTAATGGTTTGGGAATTCGTTCATCATCAAACAATTCAGTGACCGAGGTTGAATAAAGCAAAACCTGTTTATCTGCAGACCAATAAATGTAAACTGGAAATTCGCTAGCTAGATCACTAAAAATATTAATAGGTAATTCGTTGCACTTAAATTCAAAAATCATTTTTTAATTATAATTTCCTTATATTTTGTTTTACATTTTTTTAAATTGTTCATTTTTTTTTAAAAGTTCTTGATAAGTGCCACTATCAATAATAGATCCTTTATCTATTATAAATATCTGATCACACTTTTGTACGGTGGTAAGTCTATGAGAAATCATAATTAATGTTTTTTTACCTGAAAAATCATCAATTGAATTCATTATAGTTTTTTCGGTAATTCTGTCTAGTGCACTAGTAGCTTCATCAAATATCAAAACATCTGGCTCATAGTATAGCGAACGAGCTATAGCTATACGCTGTCTTTGTCCGCCCGAAAGTTGTATTCCACGCTCACCTACCTTAGTGTGAATTCCATTCTCTAACCCAGATAACCACTCTTCCAAATAAGCTAATTTTAATGCTTTTTTAACTTGTTGATGATCAATTAAATCATGCGAAATTCCAAAAGCAACATTTTCAGCAATACTTCCTTCTAAAAGAAATATTGCCTGAGGAACAATACCAATTTTATTTTGCCATGTTCTTAAATTTTTTTTATTAAGAGGTATTCCGTCAATTGTAATTTCTCCCTGCTGAGGTTCAATTAGACCAGTAATAATATCAATTATTGTTGATTTACCTGAGCCTGATTTTCCTACAAATCCTACTGAAGTATTTGGCTTTATTGTTAGCGACACATTATTAATAGTAAAAAATTTTTTTTCGGTGAAATTAAATGTTATATTTTTTAAACAAATTTCATTATGTTTAGACCATACCTGTTTGTTAGCCTCGATTTTTTTTTTAACTTGAGTATTAATATTTTTTAAATCTTCTTCTATAGACTTATAAGCTGATAGATTGCCTTTTATTGTTGTAATAGCTCCAAAAATTTGTTGAAGAGCTGGAAGTAATTTTATGCCTGCAATAGCATATATTGATAAAATAGGAAGTATTGATGCTAAAAAAAGAACCCCTTGAGATTTTGATATTAAATATAAAACTAAGCTAATCATAAAAGTAAAACCCATTAACTCCATAAAATATCTAGGTACTAGCGCTATAGCTTTATTAACACCTTGACTGTATGCAAGTTTATTTCCTGCTGTAGTAAAGAGTTTTATAAAGTTACTACTTTTACCCATTAGCAAAACTTCTTTAATACCACCAAAACCTGAATTCATTAACTTGTATCGTTCAAGAAACATATTAGAAATATTCTTATTATTTATTTCAAGCTTCGTTTGAGCAATTTTGAATATAAAAAAATAACCTCCAGAAAAAATTACTAAACATATAGTCAAGACTAATGGGTCGTATATTAGTAGTATAAGCACAACAATTAAAGTTAAACACAGACGAGAATTCAAGTACATTAAAGGAAGTATAAATTCAGTTGTTAATCTTGCTGTATCTGTAGAAATTTTTTTAGTTAAGTTAGAGCTACTTCCCCTAGTATGAAAGAGCCAATCTTGATTTAGGTAATATGAGTAAAGACTATCACCTATCTCTACACCAATTTTAGTTGAAAATATTGCTAATCGCCAGGTGATAAATATCGAAATAAATGCGGATATCATTAAAATAGCTAAAACAATAAAACCTAAATAAAAAATAAATTCATACGGACTAGTTAAGTTAGATTTTATATATAGCGTCCCTAACAAATTTTCTTTTTGAAGGAGAGATGGATCTCCAACTATTGCCATAAATGGTGTTATAGAGAAAATGCTCGCAACTTCTGCAAAAGTCATAATAATAACCAATATTTGTAGCGTATAAAAACGTCTACGTTGGCTAGATGTCAGTAATGAGAAAAATTCTATTATAGTTTTAATCATAATTTATTAGCTTATAAAGATTTTTATCATTGGTTTTAAACTTTCAATTCATAATCCTTAAAATTTACCAAATGAATTAATGCTTACAACCTTCCATCTGATTGATTAGCTTGAAGTAAATATTTGATATCATACAATACATGGTTGTCTTTACCATAAGTCCTAATTTGACTTTCAGTTAATGATTTAAATTCATTGTGTGCAACAGCTAATACAATTGCATCATATTTACCTTTTATTGGCTCATCAATAGGTTCAATTTTATATTCTTCAGTAACCTGATTTTTATTAACCCATGGATCACAGACATCTACATTGCAACTAAAGCTTTTAAATTCTTTTATTATATCAATAACTCTAGTATTACGGTGATCAGGACAATTTTCCTTAAAAGTTAAACCCATAATCAAAATATTAGCTTCTGCAATTTTAATTTTCTTTTTTATCATTAGTTTTGTCACTTGATTAGCAATATATGATCCCATGTTATCATTTAATCTTCGACCAGCGAGGATGACCTCAGGATAATATCCAATTTCATTTGCTTTATAAGTTAAGTAATATGGATCTACTCCAATACAATGACCTCCCACTAATCCTGGTCGAAAAGGTAAAAAGTTCCACTTAGTGCCAGCTGCTTTTAAAACGGCTTCAGAGTCAATATTCATTTTATTAAAAATAAAAGCAAGCTCATTAACTAGTGCTATATTTAGATCTCTTTGTGTATTTTCAATTACTTTAGCAGCTTCTGCAATTTTTATACTTTCAGTCATATGGGTGCCTGCAACAATTATTTCTTTATATAATTTATCAACTTCTAAGGCAATTTCTGGTGTTGATCCTGCTGTTACTTTTTTAATATCTATCAACCTATGTTTTTTATCTCCCGGATTAATACGTTCAGGCGAGTAACCACAATAAAAATCTGAATTAAATTTTAATCCTGATTGTTTTTCAAGAATTGGTACACAAAACTCTTCTGTAGCACCAGGAAATACAGTTGATTCATAAATTACAATATCATCTTTTTTTAGGACAGAGCCTATTGTTTCACTAGATTTTTTTAATGCAGTCAAATCTGGTCTTTTATGATTATCAATTGGAGTTGGAACTGTAACAATAAAAATATTACAATCTTTAATATCATCGATGATACTCGAGAAACTTAGATGAGAGGATTCAGAAAATTCTTTTTTATTTATTTCTAAATTTGGATCATCAAATTTCTTAAGTAGATTAATTCGATCTTCACTGATATCATAACCTACCACTTTGAATTTTTTGCCAAATTCGATTGCGAGTGGAAGCCCTACATATCCTAGTCCTATCAAAGCTATCTTTTTAATTTTCATTTAAGTTTATATTATTGAAAATACGTTCATAAAAGATTTCAACCTTAAGTTTTATTGTTTAAATGTCAATATTATTTAAATATTCTAATAATAATTAAGACAATATAAAAAACTTTTTCTGAATAAGATGAAGAATTTTATTTCTTTGGTTTTTCAAGGAATGCAAAAAAAGTTTTATAAATTATATAAAGATCTAACCAAATACTCCAATTATTCATATACCAAATATCATGCTCCATTTTCTTTTTTATATTTTCACTAGTTACATCTTTTCCTCTAAAACCCTTTACTTGTGCCCATCCAGTCAACCCAGGAGCTGCCTTGTTTCTTTTTAAAAACATTTTAAATACTTTTGCATAAATTAAATCGTCTTTAAGAATGTGTGGTCTGGGCCCAACTATAGACATGTCACCTTTTAATATATTTAAAAATTGAGGAAATTCATCAATACGATATTTATTGATTATTTTTCCAATTTTTAAATATTCTTTTTTATCAATTTTAGTCTTTTTATTTTGTTGATTCTTTTTAAAGATTCTCATTTTATAAACATTAAATCTTCTACCATCCCATCCTGCACTTTCTTCTGAAAAAAATATCGGGAGTCCATCTTCTATATAAACAAAAAATATAATAATGATAAGTAAAGGAGATACTAGTAAGAGAAATAAAATACTAAATACTTTATCAATCAATAATTTAATAAGTAAACTTAAACCATAAAATCTTGATGTTTGATAGTTACTATAAGTATACTTATTGTTTATTAAATTATCAGAAATTAATTTAAAATTATTATTTAAATTATTTTTTAAATAATTTTTTACATCTACTATTATTATATCAACTGAAAATTTAACTACAGTATCTAGAAAGTAGTTAACAAGACTTCTGTTATCATCATCTAATATCCAAATTTGTCCAAGTTCATGATATTCTAAAATCATTCTTATCTCTGACTCATTTGTAAAAACTGGAATTTTAAGAATAAATCTTGCTTCTTTTAAATTTCCTTTGAAGTTATCTTTTATAAAGCAGCATTTATATATATTTATTTTATCTTTTTTTTCATTTAAAATTTTTAAAATTGCATCTATAGACCCAACTAACATAATATTTCTTTGGATATTATTATTATCTAATAAGTTATTATAAAATTTATCTAAAATTTTTCTTAATAAAAATAAATTAAAAATAAGAAAAAACAGTAGATACAAAATATTAACATTAATATTAAAATTCATTTTAAAAATGAATAATAAATATAAAGTAAATGGAATTGAAATAAGCAAAGGGACAATGTCGTTCATTAAAAAACTTAAGTAATGAACAACATATCTTTTTTTTGTTACTCTAAAAATAAATGAAAATATAAAGTAAAAAAATAAAAAAAAAAAAGAGAAATAGAAATAATTAGAGTTCGTATAAATACTATAATTCAATAAATCATAAATGGAAAAAAACTCTAATATTGAAAACACATATATAGTTGAAAAAACCAAAAAACTTCTTAAAGTGATTGAAATATCAATGAAAAGACTATCATCTTGTTGAAAAATTTTTTCCAGTCTTAGCATTAATTATGTTTTGTTATAATAGCTAGATGAATAATTGTAATTATAGTTATAATTATAATAACTATCTTTTGACGTATCTAAGTCATTTATAATAATACCATCAATTTTAGCTCCAACGTTTTGAATTTTTTTAATCGAAGACATGAAAGCTAATGTTTTAGATGAGTCTGATCTAATTATAAAAAGATTATAATCAGATGCTTGAGTTAAAATTAATGTATCAGATACTGGTTGAACTGGTGGTGAGTCAATAATCAAATAATCGTATTCTTGTTTCAGTACATCAAAAAACTTTTTAATTTGATCTCTGCTTACAATGTCAGACATATCAAATCTTTTAGCACCGGATGTTATGATTTCTAATTTAGTGCCCGGTACAGTGAAGATTGTTTCTTTTAAGGTTGAATTTGAAGAAATAATTTCACCTAAACCAAATATTTCTTTATCAAACTTATAAAAACTATTTAAAACTGAAGGTCTTCTAATATCAGCTTCAACAAATAAAACTTTATTATTTTTTTCTAGAGATAAAGCCAAATTAAAAGCATAGCTTGTTTTTCCTTCAGAAGGATTGCTAGATGTAACTAAATAACTCTTATTTTTTTTAAATTTTGCTTCAACTATAGCTCTTGAAGACCTAATAGCCTCAGAAAAATTAGACTCACCGTCTTCTAAAAAATTTTGTAAAATATGGTAGCCTTTCTTTATATCATGAACCTTTGGCAGTATTCCAATTTGTGGAATACTTAAATGATCAAGAGCTTCGGGCGTTTTTATCACTGTTGAATTCATTTCTCGATAAAATATCAATATATAAAACGCTACAAATGATGATAATAAAGCAATAATAAAATTTTGTCCTGGTTTTGGTGAAAATGGATTTTCTGGCAAGATAGGCTTTTCAATTATACTTAATTTAGAAATTTGTAAATTCTGTGCTTCATTTGTTTCCTTTTGACGTTGTAAAAAAGTTTCATATAATTTTCTACTACTTTCAACTTCTCTTGTAAAATTTAACATACCCGCTTCTTTTTCCTCAGTATCTCTTAATTCATTTTTTGCTTTTTCTAAATTTTTTTTTGAAGCTTCAATTGAACTTTTTATATTACTCAATTCAAAAGCTTTTCTCTCAATTATCTCTTCGACTAATTTTTTTAATTGACTTTTTAAGCTTTCTTGTAATTCATAAGCTTGTTTAACTTTTGGATGTTCATTTGTATATATTAACAGTAAAGATTGAATATTATTTTCATTTGAAGATAAATTATCGTTAATGTTAGAAATCTCTTTTCGTTCATTGAGATCTTTTATTGCTAAAAGAATATCCATATCTCCATTAGCATTTTTTGCAGCTGTTAAATCATTTTCATGTTTTTGTTTTTCTTGATTTGAAAGTAAAATATTATTTGAAATTGATTCTATTTCTTTAATTTTAAGTTCTTTTACGTTCCCAGTATCTACTAAATCTTGATCTTTTTTATATTGAGCCAAATTTTTGTCTGCAATAGCCATTTGGATTTTTAATTCTTTTAATCTCTCCTTTACTTTATTGTTTGCATAACTGGTTATTTCAATTTTACTATCAACTTCATACCGTTGATAAGAGCTAATAATATTGTTTAGTGCTAATTGAGATATTTTTGGATTATTAGAGACGAAAGATAATACCAGCACATCACTATTTCTAATATTTTTAACATTAAAGTTATTTGTAAGAATAAATTTTACATAATTCTTATCAATAATTATTTTTTTTTTAAATATTCTTGTTAATGCATTTGTATTTTGTTTTGAGTAAAGTGACTGAAATTCAAGCTGATTTTTTTTATCATTTGCAATATAATCAATTACCTCATCACTCTTTAATGTCGCAATTAAATTATTTATTCTGCTTGTGTTCTGAATTGTAGAGTAAGCTTCATTGATATTTACAATTTTGTTTTCATCAGGTGCTATAACAATAGTTGCTTCACTTAAATATTTCTTCTCGATATTTAATGAAATGAAGAAAACAATCATGGACACTAATAGTGAAGTTATTAATAAAAATTTAATATTTTTTTTAGCTATTAAATAAAAAAAACCTAAGTCAGCTATGTCAAATACGTCAAGTAGTTCGGATGTTTTTTGTTGCATATAGTCGTGGTTCTTAATTTTTTTAAGAAAGTATTAACAATTAATAGATATAAATTTATACTAATATGCTATAAGTATCAACGAATTCAATCAATAGGCGAAAAATTTGCATAATATAATTAAAATACTTTTTATATTAATATTTACATATAGCTGTACGAGCTTAACAGGGATAAATAAGGAACCAAAAAATCAAAGAGCTTCAAAATCTATAGGTAGTAATTATACCATAAACGATATTAATCTTGAAATAATTGACATCAATAAATTGAATAAAACTCAATTAAAAAAATATAACGACTCAAATATTAATGAAGTAAAATATTCAGTAAAACAATTTTCTAATATTTATAATTATAAATACGAATATGTATTGGGCCCTTCAGACGTAATATCAATTAATTTAACAGATACAGATGATTTAGATGGAGCTTATACAATCGACCCAAAGGGAAATATAGACTTACCATTTGTAGGAACTGTAAATATTTTAAATTTAACACTAGACAATTCAAAAGAAAAAATTGTTACTGTCTTAAAAAAATATTATAAAAATTATGATTTACAGATCACAATAGATGAATTTAATAGTAGTAAAGCATATGTACTAGGAGCTGTAAAAAACCAGATTACAATTGATCTAAATCAAAAACCAATAAAATTAATTGATGCAGCTATACAAGCAAATTATAGTCCAACTTCATCAGATAAAAATTTTGGAAACAAGGGATTATTAAGAAGAGATAACCAAGTATATAAAATAGATATAAACAGTATTTTTAAAAGTAAAAATTCTAAAGATAATTTTTACCTAAAAAAAGATGATGTATTATTTATTGATCAAAACTCTGACTCGATCCACATCTTTGGTGAAGTCTTAAAACCAGGTGTTTATTTTCCAAATTTAGATTATTCTTTAACAGAATTAATTTCCTCATCTGGATTAAACAATTTAACTGCTAATGCATCAAAAGTTTACGTAATTAGAGAAGATTATAATTCTTTTTTAAAAATTAATATTTTTAAAATAGATATTAATAATCCAATTAATTTAGTTTTAGGAAAAAAATTTATAGTAAAACCAAAAGATATAGTTTTTATCCCCCCAACCAAACTGGTAAAATGGAATAGAGTTATATCTCTACTTTTACCTCAAACAGATTTATTTAAATCATATAACCCAATTATAAATAATGGCTTAAGAACTTATAGAGAGCCTTAAGATAATTTGATCATTTTCAAATTAAAAGTTAAAAAAATTACAACATAGACTTAAATAAAATAATACTTAAATAGTTATTTAAATTTTTTAATTTTTTCAAAGTTAATACTAAATAATATCACAAATAATAATTGAACTATGGGTATGTGAAAAGAAAAATCAAAAATAAAAATAAAAATTAATAGATATAAAAGTATAAAATTTTTAAATAAAAAATTTTTTTTATTAGCGCAAAACGACTTGACACTTAATATAATTAAAGCAGAACCTATAAGACCTAATTCACCAATAAATTCAAATAAATCTGAGTGAGCATGTGATGCATATAATGATGAATATTTAGTTGTTGTATTCACAAAATTAATTTTAAATAAATTTTCAAAACCACCAAGACCATAACCAAAAAAAATAAACTTTTTAAATTCACTAAATGCAAATTTAGCCATAGTTCCTCTAGATGTATCAAATGTATTGGCCTCTGATAATGATAGAGTATAATTATTAATTTCACTCAGTAAAAAAGAATATCTTTGTATTAATTTATCAGATCCAAAGTAAAAACCCAATATAAGGATATCGAATATCACAATTAGTAATAATGTGATTAAAAAAAATCTATTTTTTTTATTCTTATTAAAAAATTCTTTTAAAATATATAGTGTTATCACAGAAATTAATAAAAAATTTCCTAATCTTGAAAATGATGTAATTATTCCAATTGTTATTAATAAAATAAAAATTCTAATATAGATTTTGTTAAAAAAATTATTCTTATTATTTTTTTCATAATGATCAATTTTTTTTAGATACTCCATACCGCTTAAAAAGCACAATACTAAAAAACAAGAATACACTGTTCTATTAACAAAAAAACCAGTTGCAGTAGTTTTGCTTGATTCATTTTTAATTATAAAAAAATCGGGATTACCCACTAAATAAAAGTATACGGCAATACTTGCCGCAAAAGCTCCAGTCAAAACTAAAAAAAATAACAATCTAATTTTATGTGTATTTGTGTAAAAAATCATTTTCAAAATAAAAACTATAACTAGTAGCGTTGTAAAATTTAGTATTTGAAAAAATGAATTGGAAAATGCTAAACTAATTGATTGATATGATGTATCTAAATTAAGTTTATTTATAATCTTGTATTTCTCTGGTGAAAAAAATTTAAGAAATTCAATGGGGAGTGGGATTATTTGAAATACTAAGTATAATAAGAATAATGTATAAAGTATAATTGATATTTGATTATTTTTGTAAAATTTTAAAAAATGTAAATTAAAGTTTTTATCTTTAAGGCAATACATAAAAAAAAAACCTATAAAAATAAAATTGATTTGAATTAGTAAATTTGAATTTCCTCCATTAAATATTGTATAAATAGATAATATAAAAAAAAATAAATACTGGTGATTTTTATTTTTTGATAATCGCATATTTAATTAGGTGTAACATCGCTATTAAAAACATCTTCAAAATCATCTGTTGATATAGCATCTCCATTTTCAATTTTTGTTTTAATCTCATTCAAGATATTATTGGTATCATCATTTTTCTCTATAATTTCAATTGCTTTTTCTGGATTTTTCTCAACAACATTTACTATTATTTCAGAAATTTTTTTTTTATTTGAGCTGTTCTTATTAGCACTATCAATAATTTTATCAGCAATAGTACCTTTAGTGTTTTCTATAATATCTGATACCAAACCCAAATCTTCTTCAGAGGAAGCGTTTTCTACAGCTTTTTCAACCAAGTTATTTATATTTTTCTCAACAATAGATGATGATGAAGATAATTCTTCCATCTTTTCTTCGTAATTTTCTTGTTTAGTTAAATTAGAAACAACACTTAATGATAATTTTGAATTACCTAAACTAGTAGAAACCTCATCTAATGACTCCAACATTTTTGCAGCTGTTGCTGTATTAGATTTCGTTACAATTTCTGCTATGGTATTAGTTAAATCTACATCGTCTGTTGAACTACCATCTGCTTGATTTTTAGCAGCTTCTACAGTTTGTGTAATCAAATTTACTTGATTTTCAGCACTTAAAGTCTCTATTTTACCTGGATTAGTTTCAACAATTGATTTCAAAACTTTAGCTGAAAGTGCTTGATTTTCTTCTGTCGAGTTTTTACTTACTTCCTCAACTACTTTATTTGCAAGTTCTTCACTGGCACTTGCAACAACTTTAGCAATTAAATTAGCATCTTCTTGCGAAGACTCAGCTTTTTCAATAGCTGAGATTGTTAATTTTTGAATTTGATCAGCATTATTTTGTGCTAATGTTTCTAATTTTTCAGGATTTTTTTCAGAAAAATCTGCCATTACTTTTAATGAAAGTTTAGAATCTACGTTAATATTTTTTTCTGTAATATTGTTAATAATTGAAGCAACTGTAGTTTCATCAGCTTTACCCATGACTTTACTTAAGATAGAAGCAGATTTATCAGTTTCTTTTGTAACAATTGTCTCAAATAATTTTTCTTTTATAAGGCCAGCCCCTTCTGATGTTGAGGTTGTTAAAAATTTGTTATCTTTGTCTGATAAATTTTCAACAACTCCTTCGACAAGACTATCATTATCTTCAATAATTTTTTCAATTACTTCACCAGTACTTTTTTCATCAGATTGATTAATTACATCTGATAAAAATTCTGTATTCTCATCTTTAGAATTTTCAACAATAAAATCTATTTTTTGTTTTTTTTCATCGGTAATTTGCTCCTTTAAAGACTCAATATCACTTTCATCAACAATACCATCGTTGTTAGCGTCCTGAAGATTTCCATCTTCTAATTTTTGTTGAAGTTGTTTAGTAATTTCTTCTTCGTCTATTTTTGAAGATTTAATTAATGTTTCACTAACAGTTTTTGCTTCTTCTTTTTCATCATCTGTTTTATCTCTTGATGTAGTTTCGTTATTTTCTGAAATTTCTAAAACTTGTTCCGTAGATGTAATATTTAAAGTTTGACCATCTGAATTTACTTCTATTGCTCCAACATTTCCGAAACTATCTGTCGCTAAAGAGATATTAGATTTACCATTTGGTTTTAAATCAACATCTATTCTAGTTCCTCTTAATCCAAGTGATGAAGTGGATACTTCAACAATCATTTCACCATTATCCTTTTTTGCAATAGATCCAGATTCAATTATTATTTTTCCTTTTAGTAATTCAGCTTTTAATTTTGGGTTTTTTTTTGAATTTTCAAACTCACTAACATTTATTGATGTTAGTTCTTTCATAATAATTGTTGTGCTGTCATTGAATTGAATAGTTGCCGAAGATCCTTCAGTTGCAAATATTTCTTCTTTTAGAAAAATTGTATCATGTATCAATAAATCCCTTTCTTCTAACTCATCGTTAATAGCAACAATAGTTCCATTTATCTCTGTAATTGAACCTATCTTATTTTCATTCGCAAATGAAATTGAGGTGATTGAAAAAAATAATATTATTTTGATTAATAAAATAAAATATTTTAATATGAATTTATCTTGACATTTTTTCATTACAAAAATTTATTAAAAAATTCACTTATAGTTCTAATTATATACAATTTGATTTCATTAACATTACTGTTTGCACCTATCAATTCTATAAAACTAAAATTGTGGAACTTAACTCCATATGATTACACTTATATTCTAGAATTTCCTAATAATTTTAATAAAAAATCATTACTTAGTGAAGTTAATAGAAATCAAATAAATTCATTTTTAGATAAAAATATCAAACGAAATTTACTTAATATTAATTTTTGGAATAGAAAATTGATAATTGAAAGTTATGATAAATATAAAAATAAGAATTTTGAAAAATCGTTTATAAATTTATATTTTTTAACAAAAAATAACAGAGAAAAAAGTTTGGATTTAAAAAAATATTTTATATTAAATTTTGATTTATTTTCTAAAAAAAATAAAAATATTATTATAAAAAATTATAATTAAAAATTATTTTTTTTATAAAAAATAATAATAATTATGGCTATAGTTACACCCACAATGTTTCCAAACATGTCAGCTAACTCAAAACCTCTGTAAGGTATTATGATGTGTGTTAACTCAAGAATTATAGATAAAAATATTAAATAAATACATAAGATAATTAATTGATTTTTTTTTTTGTAAGTTAATAAACCAACGATAGAAAAAATTAAAAATACATAAATATGATTAGCTGAAACTTGAAAAACAGGACTAATTTGAGAATAAAAATATAAATCATTATAAAAAAAAATACCTACAATAGTTGCTGGGGATAAATAAAAAGTAATTAAAATAAGATTAAGTAGATAAAAAAAAAATTTATATTGTGAAAAGAATTTAGTCATTGTTATTAAACAAAATTTATTTTTTAATTTTATAATAAAGTAAATACCACTCTAAAAATTTTTTTATTCCTATTTTATAATGTGTTTTTGGGTTGTACTTTGTAATTTTTTTAAGCAAAGAAGTATTTGATACCGTAATCTTAACATCGCCTTTTTGCATAGACATATAATTTCTTATAGCTTTTTTTCCAAGTTGTTTTTCAAGTTCATTAATAAAATCTAGAAGAAAAACCTTTTTTGTATTTCCAATATTTAATATTCTGAAAGGTGCAACTGGGGAAAGGCTATCATTTTTAATTTTTCCTAACTGATTTGAGTTAGGTGGTTTATTTATTAATGAAGTAATGCCATTAACAATATCATCAATATAAGTAAAGTCGCGATACATTTTACCTTTATTGTATATATCAATTTTTTTTTTATTTATTATTCCTTTGGTAAATTTAAATAATGCCATATCAGGTCTACCCCAAGGTCCATAAACAGTAAAAAATCTTAACATAGTAATTGGTATTTTCCATATATTTGAATACGAGTGAGCTATGCTTTCTGTTGATTTTTTTGTCGCTGCATAAAGACTTAATTGAGTTTCTGTTTTATCAATTTCTGTAAACGGTAATTTTTTATTTGCTCCATAGACTGATGAGCTAGAAGCAATTAGTAAATGTTTAATTTTAATTTTTTTACCGAGTTCAATAATATTGTAAGTTCCTATTATATTGGAGTCCATATAAGCCTTTGGATTTTCAATGCTATATCTAACTCCTGCTTGAGCTGCTAAATGTATTATAGTTGTTGGCTTAAATTTAGATATTGACTTACTTAAAGTTTTTTTGTTTTCAAGCTTATTTTTGGTAAAAGAAAATTTGTTATATTTTTTTAAAATTTTTAATCGAGCTTTTTTTATCTTAACATCATAATATTTATTCATAGAGTCAAATCCATGAACACTATGACCTTTTTCTAAAAGTTTTTTTGATAAATGAAATCCAATAAATCCAGATGACCCCGTTACAAATATTTTCATATATGATATGTATACCTTATAAAATAATTATAAATTACAATAAATACTTAATTTAAAGTTTAAACATTCATATAAAGATTAGATATTCTCTAAAAATTATAAATTATTAAAATTAACTTAATTAAATGTGATAAAGGTTCCAACTAAAATAACGCCCCAATAAGCTGCAAGGCTCATAAATATACCTGTTTTTATTAAAACAGCTTTTAGATCTTTAATTTTATTTATTATTTTTATGTTTGAAAGTTGCATTGTCTGCGTCATTACACCCAGATAAATATTTGTCAAACAATAATTTACAACTTAGATAATTTTTTTTTGCTTAATAGATTGTTGCCCCAAAGACTTTGACTACACCGTCCTCCTCACCTAAAACCAATCGACCAAGAAATTCTCCTGAAATTTCTTTGTTAGTCTGTTTGATTAAAACAGTGACATGAACCCCTCTTCTAAGGCAACCAAAAGGCTCAAAAGTTTCCTTTAAATTAGTAATTATCTTGTTATTAGCCCACTGTTTACCAAGCTCAACTTCATTGGCTCCAAATAACATTTGTGTTGAAAAATCTTTAGTGAAACCACCATAATCTTTAAGATTTGATGATCTAACCAAATTATCCCAAATAGGTTTAGCAATTGCATAAACCTCATCGTCTTTCATTGACAATATATCCATAAATATTTACTT
>Ga0209425_10003827_pt1 | contig 15706 bp, 15 predicted proteins | sample COG_05_FD_184749 | JGI IMG/M metagenome (GOLD analysis project Ga0209425, IMG submission 184749) | Pelagic Microbial community sample from North Sea - COGITO 998_met_05 (SPAdes) (version 2) | ecosystem: Environmental > Aquatic > Marine > Neritic zone/Coastal water | place: Helgoland, sampling...
GTTTCATTTCACCTATTCAAGGATTACAACGTTTACAAAGAATAATGGATGAATATGTGGGTGGAATTGCAACAAACTACATGACTAATGCTAACATGTTAAAGAGAGGTTTAGAGCTTTTAACTTGGTTAGAGGAAGATCTTGAAAAAGTAGGTGCAGAAGATTATCACCAACTTATGAGAGCTTGGGAGCTTAAACACAGAGCTATAACTTCTCAGTGTGTAACAGAACATACTATGTTTAGAGAAGAAACTAGATGGCCAGGATACTATTATAGAGGTGATCACATGAAATTAGACGATGATAATTGGCATTGTTTAACAGTTTCAAGAAGAGATCCTAAAACTGGTAAGTTTAGTATGGAGAAAGTTCCCGTTTACCATATTGTAGACGAGAACGAGAAGAAAAAAGCTTCTTAAACTCTTAAAATAATTAATAGTTATGGATATTTTGTCAAAAACTGACGAAGAGGTGTATGAATTAGCCAAACCTATTTGGGATAATTTGGTTAGGTCATCAAATCTCAAAGATTATGGTGGGTTTACTAAGGATTTTTCAACACAAATGTTGTTTGGAGCAAATGAAGTTGAGCTTGGTAAACAATGGGCAAATAACAAGATAATTACTAACCTTAAAGAAACTTTCGAACCATTTGGATGTCTTAGAAGGGGCATTCATATCACTGTTTTAATAAAACAGACCAACAAAGAAATTTCTGGAGAATTTTTAGGTAGACTTGTACTTGGTGTTGAAGATGATATTGTTAAAGTTTTTGGTGCAACTATTTACTAGTAAAAATTTTTTATTTTAAATTAAATAACTATTTGACAATTATTTAAACGGGTGTATTTCCGGTTGTAATGTTAATTTCCAACTTAAAAATAATCAATAAACTAACCGCTCTAAAAACAACCTTTATCAAAGCAGGTATAATGATGAGCCTTGCTACTTATTGGGGTGTGATTTTAGTTGGAACTTTTATTACATTTAGCTAAGTTATTTTAATAACTTTTTTAAGTTTTTATGGAAGTATTTTTACCAATAGCACAAGTTTTTATTAACCCAGTTGAAATTCTTTTATTAAGTGCTCTTGTTGGAGTTCTCTCAGGATTGTTTGGTGTAGGTGGAGGTTTTTTAATGACCCCATTTTTAATTTTTTTAGGCGTACCACCCGCTTATGCTGTTGCAAATGAAGCAAATAATATTTTAGCTACATCTGTTTCAGGATCTACAACCCATTATCTTAAAAATACTTTAGATTACAAAATGGGATTAATGATTGTTATAGGTGGAACGATTGGAACTACATTAGGTATTTATACATTTTCTTATTTTAAAGGAATTGGAAAAATTGATACCGTTATTTCATTAGCATACATGTATATCTTAGCAATCATTGGTACGTTAATGTTGGTAGAGAGTCTTGGCGAGATTGATAAATCGAAAAAAAATCTTTTAGTTAAGAAAAAATTACATGTTCACTACTGGATACATGGACTTCCATTTAGAATGAGATTTCCAAAATCAAAACTTTATGAAAGTATTTTTACACCAATCATCATAGGATTATTAGTCGGATTTATTGCAGCTATAATGGGTATTGGCGGTGCTTTTATTTTAGTCCCTGCAATGATTTATATAATTAAGATGCCAACTAAATTAGTCCCTGGAACTTCTTTATTCGTAACTATTTTTGTCAGTGTAATTGTTACCTTTCTTCATTCATTTAATTATGGGTCTATTGATTTAATGTTAGTTTTAATGTTGGTAGTAGGATCAATCATAGGTGTTCAAGTCGGACAAAAACTTGGTGAAAGAATTGATAGTTCTGGATTAAGAGCACTCCTAGCAGTTCTTTTATTAATAGTTGGTATTGCAATAGCATACGATACTTTTTTTGCAGAGGGTGTTGAGAAAGAAATAGTGCAAGTATCAAATACAGATTTAAATTTTTTCTCTGCATTTATTTTGGATTTTTCTAAAGACATGCCATTATTTTATGGACTATTTTCAATTATGTTTGCAGTTATTTTGGGTGTAGGTGCAGCATTAATTAGGAAATTTTTTTCTAACCTTAAGAAAAAATAATTTTTTAATAATATATTTATATTGGTGAATGACCAACACTCATTCCTCCACAAACATACAGACATTGCCCTGTAATAAAAGAAGATTTTTCTGAAATAAAAAAAGCTATAGAATGAGCAACTTCATCAGGTGTTCCAAATCTTTTCATTGGATTTTGATTTAAAAACTTATTTTTATAGGACTTACTTTGATTGTTATTTTTTTTTTGCAACTCAGTTAGAATAGGTCCAGGTGAAATTGCATTAACGGTTATATTAAATTTTGCTAACTCGAGAGCTAAAGTTCTGGTAATTCCGTATAACCCAGATTTGGCTGCAGAATAACTTGTTCTATTTTCTCTTCCTAAAGCAGCACGACTTGATACATTAATTATTCTACCTTCTTTATTTTTAATCATTTGATCAATAAAATTCTTTGACAAATGAACGGAAGCTCTTAAATTTAAATTAATTGACTTATCAAATGTTTTAAGGTCTAATGTTTGAAAAGATTGTCCAAATGAAGCTCCAGCATTATTAATAATGCCATAGATTTTTTTATTTTTTTTTTTTATTTCAGCACTTATATTATCTATATTATTTTCATCAGACAAATCACATTCATAAAATTTTCCAGGAAAATTTTTAATTTTATTTCTTGCTATACCAATTATATTATATTTTTTCGAGAGTATCTTTGAAGTTGAAAATCCAATACCTTTATTTGCACCTGTTATAATAACTGTTTTCATCAAGTAATAATTATAATATAATTTTTTTAATAATGATAACTTTTAATTAGAGAGGATAAAATGATAAATAAAATTAAATTATTTTTTGCAATCATAGCTCTGCCTTTTTTGTTTTCATTCAATGCTAATGCTTTTCCAGATAAAGGTGTAACATTGATTGTTGCTTATGGAGCAGGGGGTGGAACAGATAGAACAGCTAGAATTTTAGCTAAAGATTTAGAAACTACAATTGGTCACCCAGTTACAGTAAAAAATGTTACTGGCGGTGGAGGATGGAATGGATGGGGCACTATCGCTGCATCTAAAACTGACGGTTACACAATCGGTTATATAAATGTACCAAATATGTTTAAAGGCTATTTGGATTCATCTATAGGAAGACCTGAAAATTTAGATTCATTTTCTTTACTAATGAACCATGTAACAGATTATTGTGTATGGGCAGTTAGAAAAGATAGTCCATACAACACTGTTAAGGATGTGATTGATGCTGCAAAAAAAGATCCAGGCTCAATTAGCATCACTGCTCATGGAAATGGTAATGATGATCATTTAGCTATCCTAAGAATGCAGGATTTGACAGGTACAGAGTTTAAAGTTGTAATGAATAAAAGTACCGCAGACTCCAAAACTCAAGTTTTGGGAGGATTTGTCGATGTACTTGGAGCTAACGTTAGTGAAGTAGCTGCACAAGTTAAGAGCGGTGAATTTAGACTTCTTGGCGTCATGTCTGATAAAGAAAATAAATTTTTACCTGGCGGTAAAACTTTTAAAGAACAAGGTTACGACCAAGTATGGGCAGTATCAAGGGGTATTGCTGCGCCCGCTGGTTTGTCAAAGAAAGTTGAGAAAGGTTTGCTTGCTGCACTAGAAAAAACTTTAAATTCTAATGCTCATGCTGATGCTTTGCAAAAATCTAGTTTAGCACCTGAAATTGTTAAAGGTTCTGAATATAAAAAACTTCTGCAAACCACAGAAAAAGACATCAAAAAACTAATGGGTTGGTAAAATTCAACCTATAAACCTAGCCTTATATATTAAGGCTAGGTTTTTTTATGAAAAGAGTTTATCTAAATATTTTTGTTGGACTATTGTTAGGCTTTATAAGTCTATCTTTATTGTATATTTCAAGTAATTTTCCTGGAACTTCTAAAAATTTTCCAATGACAATGTTGTTATTGATATTTTTATTATCATTATTCCAAATAATTATTTCAATTTATAGATTTAAAACAATAAAACAAAATAATTTTGAGATTAAAAAAATTTCTTTAATAATTTTTTGTCTTACTTTTGTTTCTATATATTTGATGCAATTTTTAAATTTTTTTGGATCATTTCTATTATTTTTTTTATCAGGAATATATTTTTATAGGATAAAAAATTTGAAATTTTATTTATTTGGGACATTAATATTATTTTTATCTATATATTTAGTTTTTGAATTTGGATTAAATGTTTCGTTAATAAATAGAGAATTTTTAGGATAAATAATGGAAAGTTTTGAAGTTCTTTCAAACTTATTTACTGTAGGTAATAGTTTTTCTATAATTTTTGGGGTAGTTATTGGCTTAATAATAGGGATGTTGCCAGGTCTAACTGCAAATCTTGGTGTTGCATTATTGCTTCCAGTCACATATGGGCTAGAACCAACCTCAGCACTATTGTTACTTGTAAGCGTATATACCTCTGCAATATACGGAGGTTCATTTCCAGCAATATTAATAAATGCACCAGGAACTTCAGCCTCAGCTGCAACTGCTTTGGACGGATATGTTTTAACTAAACAAGGTAAATTTAATACAGCAATAAGAGTCTCCACATTCGCTTCAGTTTTCGGAGGAATTGTAAGTGGTTTTGCACTGCTTTTTATAGCACCACCTTTATCAATGATTTCATTAAAGTTTGGACCAGCACAATATTTTATGTTAGCAATTTTTGGATTAACTATAATTGGAACTCTTTCTTCTGGAAATTTCATTAAAGGTTTAATTGCTGGAACTGTTGGTTTGTTTTTAAGTACAATTGGATCTGATTTAGACTCAGGATACCCTAGATTTACATTTGGTTTTAGTGCTCTTTTATCAGGTATTAATTTTGTTCCTGCTGTAATTGGTTTATTTTCGATGTCTCAAGCTTTAATATTATCTGAAGATCCACTTAAAACAATTCAATTAAATAAATATAAAACTGAAATGTGGAAATTTTTACCAAAATTTATTGAAGTTCAAAAAGTTTTTTTAAACTGTTGTGTATCATCTATAGTTGGTGTTCTCGTTGGCATATTGCCGGGTGCCGGTGGAGATATAGCATCTTGGGTTAGCTATAACGAAGCTAAAAGATTTAGTAAAAATAAAGTTGAATTTGGTCAAGGAAGCCTAAAAGGTATTGCTGCATCTGAATGCGCAAATAATGCTGTAACTGGATCGGCATTAATACCCTTGTTAACTTTAGGTATCCCAGGGAGTACAACGGCTGCTATTTTACTAGGTGCTTTATTAATTCATGGTTTACTGCCTGGTAGAGAGTTATTCACAACGTACGGGGATATCACTTATTCTGTAATTTGGGGTTTTATATTTGCAAATTTATTTATGGGAATGGTTGGGTTATTAATAGCAAGGTATTTTGGAAAAATTGCAAAAATACCCAATTATTTCTTGGCACCAGCAATAATAGTGCTTTCGGTCGTTGGCTCTTATGCAATTGGTAATAATATTCAAGATGTCTATACAATGGTTTTCTTTGGATTGATTGGTTATTTGATGAGAAAACTTAATTATCCACCAGCCCCACTTATATTAGGTTTAATATTAGGACCAATAGCTGAAACAGGATTTAGACAATCTCAAATCTTGGCAAAAGACAGTCTTATGGTTTATATCTTAAACAATAATATTTCTTTGGTTTTATTTGTTTTAACAATAGTTTCAATATTAAGTGCTATATATCTAGAGGTAACAAAAAAAACAAATTATGAAAAAGATATCTCTTAAAAAAAAACCAGTTTTATCTGTTAAAAGAAAATCTATTTATGTGTTCTATGGTTTTTTTGGAAGTGGCAAAAGCACATTAATAAAAAATCTTTTAGAAGATAAAGCTCTTCATGATACCGCTTTAATAATAAATGAACAGGGTGATAATGATTTTAACAATATAATTTTTGAAAAGAATAGAGATAAAATTTTTGATATAAACTCAGGATGTGTTTGTTGTGTAAAAAAATCTAAAATAGGACTCACATTTGAAAAAATAGCAAAAAAGAAAAACATTAAACGAGTGATTTTAGAAACTAGCGGTATCTCTTCACCTGAAATAGTTACTCAATTGTTAATAAATGATTATAGCATTATTAGTAATTTCGAATTAAAAAAAATAATTACAGTTTTAGATCCTATTAAAGCTATTGAAAATTTAAATAACTGGGAAGAAGCAGAGCAAGGAATATATCTAGCAAACGATCTAATTATTTCAAAAAAAGATCTAGTTACAAATGATGATTTAAATTTACTTAAAGATAAGCTTAAAGAAATTAATTTTGAAAAAAAAATATTTTATTCCAACACATATAAATCAAATGATTTATTGAGAGCAAGCACTATTGATAAATTTATTGTTGATAAAAAAAAAATAAACAAACATAAAAAAAATTTAATTTCACAAAAAATTAAAACCATAAATTTTGACTATAAGTTAGAATGCACCTATGAAGGTGTTGTAATGTGGATGGATTTAATATCTATTTTCAAAAGTGATAGAATTCTAAGAAGTAAATCCATTTTAAATATTAACGGTAAACCAGCAATATTAGAATCTGTCAGACAGGTCTTTCATCCAATTAGATATTTAAAAAAATGGCCTTATAAAAATAAACTTAACAAGTTGTTTTTTGTATGTCAAAAAGAAATAGATAAAAAAGAAATTATTAAAACACTTGATTGCCTAAATATTAGTGTCAAGAAAAATGAAAGTAAAAACAGTAAACTTATAAATCAAAAAGATTTCTCCAAGTTTAAAAGTTTATTTGTTAAGCAAAACTCTTATAGATAGTCTGGAATTTTCCAGTCCCCTGGTTTTACTGTTAATGGAGATTTGTTTTTACCCTCAGTACGATTGACCTCAATTTTACCTTCTTTTATCACCATTTGTATGTTTTCTTTTTTTTGTAAAATTTTTACATCTTCATCAGGGTTACCATTTACCATAACTAGGTCTGCAATTTTGCCTTCTTCTATGCTACCGACTAACTTGTCTAACTTTAGAGCTTTAGCAGCATTAATCGTTGTTGTTTGCAGGGCTTCAGAATTATCCATTCCTAAGTTTACATAAATTTCTAATTCATTTGCATTTGTGCCCATCTCTGGATCAAATCCTAGATCTGTGCCCATAGCAATATTAATACCTTTGTCTCTCATTCTTTGAAAAGTTTCAAAAGTGTAGGGTTGGATTTTTTTCATTTTTTTTAAGGTAAATTCGGGTGTTCCAATTTTTCTTCTTATATTTATAGCATGATCTGTTCTATGAGATAATGTAGGAGTCACGTATACTTGTGCATCAAGCATCATATTTAGCGCCTCGTCATCAGTAAAAACCATATGCTCTATGGTATCAGCTCCTGCTTTAATGGACATTTTTTGTGCATTTGGTGTGAAGCAATGAACAGCCGCGATTTTGTGAAAATTATGGGCTTCATTGACAATCGCATTAATTTCATCTTGTGTCATATTAATAATATCTGGTTCTTCCTTATCTGTTCCACCACCACCAGAAGCACAAGTTTTTACAACATCAACACCTATTCTTAAATTTTCTCTTGTTTGTTTTCTAAGTTCGTATGGGCCGTCAGCACACTGATCTTTTTGTCTAACAGCAGCTCTTGGCATGATCAAATCTAAATGAGAACCAGTAATATGTGACCACCCAGCTACCAACATTCTTGGTCCTGGAAAAAGTCCAAGGTCAATCGAATCTCTCACTGCACATATTTCAGCAGTTAATAGTCCTCTGGATGTAGCCAAGCCCAAATCTCTCAATGTTGTAAACCCCATATCAAAACACATTTGAGCATGAAACAATGAATACATTTGTTGCAGTTCTGGTCTTATTTCCCATTGAGCAACTCTAAAATTATGAAACGTCATACAGTTAAACATTGCGGTATGTAAATGACAATCAATCATTCCAGGTATAATAGTCTTACCTTTTGCATCAATTATTTTGTCATTTTGTGAAGTTTTTAAATTATCTTCATCTTCAATTTTATAAATAGTATTTTCTTTTATTAGAATTGCTTTTTTAAGTATAATTTTTTTATTAATTGAGTCAAAGATTCTACAATTTTTAATAACTAGCATAATAAATTATTTTATAATAAGTTGATTACTATTTATAATAAATTATGAAAAATTACAAAGAAATTAAAATTGCTAATACTTTAAATAGTCAAATAGTGTTACCCGTACACGAGTACATAGGATCGAATAAAGATTTAAAATTAGGTATAATTTGCACAGTACATGGTGATGAAACTTTTCCAGCTTTTTTTTTAAAAAATTTTTTTGAAGAATTAGAAAATTTAAAATTTGAGGGTAAGATAATTGCAACATCAGTAGCAAATTCTTTGGCAATGATGAGTTTTAATAGACAAACACCGGAGCAACATGGGAAAACAGATTTACATGAAGTTTTTCCAGGAAATTCAAAGGGCAATATTACTCAAAGAATGGCACATTGCATTAAAGAAAACATTATTGATAAAGTTGATGTATTAATAGATTACCATTGTGGAGGTTCGGGCGGAAGACTTCAAGATAGAGTTGATTTTAATTCAAATGCAGAAAATAAAATAAAATTAGGATCTTTAAACTTAGCAAAGGCTTTTGGCACATTTTTTATTCATGAAAATAATTTAAAAGGTACAGCTGTAAATTATGCAAACACACAAAATAAGATAGCATTTAATGCAGAGACAGGCGGTGTATATTTAAGCAAAGAAGATAGAGATTATTATTTAATAAACGCTTTAAAAGGCATTAAAAATATAATGAATGCAATAGGAATGCTTGAAGGTAAATTTGAAAGTAAAAAAGAACAGATAACTTTTGATACAAAAGCTAGGATAGAAGTTAATCCAAATCAATCTGGTTTTTTGGTTTCCAATTATGAGTCTCACAAAGATCTAGGAAAATTAATAAAAAAAGGAGATCAATTAGGTTACATTTTTGACATGTATTCACTTAATAAAATTGAGGATTTAACATCACCTGTTGATGGTTATCTTTTTTTCTCAAGATATTCAGGTGTTGTTGATGTTGGCACTAAAGCGTTTGCTATAGCGGACAGTAATCTTATAAAAAAACTTAAAGTTGATTAAAGCAATTAAGTCTGGAGATAATGACAATGTAGCAACATTGCTCTCTTCTGTAAAAAAAAATTGTGATATTGAAGTATTTAACAAAAATAAATTTATTGAAAAAATTAAGTCAAAGTCAGCAGTTCCGTTTGGACATAAAATAGCAATTACCGGTATTAAATCAGGATCAAAAATTCTTAAATATAACGAAAGTATAGGAACAGCTAAAAAAAAAATTTTAAAAGGATCATTGGTTCATATTAATGAAATTCAAAGCCAGTTTGATTTAAATAACAAAATAATCAAAAACAAAAATTACAAAATTAAAATTATAGATTTCAAAAAAAAAATAAGAAATATTTTAAAAATTTATATAAAAAATAAAGAAATATTGACAGTTCTAGAAAATTATTTTTTAGAAGCACAACTTAAAAATATAAAATCACATGGTATTAAAAGATTACCTTTAATAATAGAAAGAATTCAAAACAAAAGCATAAATATTAAACCCAAAATAAAAAAAAAATGGGAAGGGTCTAAATTAACTATAGATGCAGACAATACATTAGGACACTACGCAATGATACTTGCCATAAGTGAAATAAAAAAAAATATTAATAAAAAAAAAACTATCTCGTGTATAATTAAAAGATCTACACATTTTGGATATTCAGGATACTATTCATCAAAAATTGCTGATTTTGATTGTATATCTTTTGTAACCTCAAATGGCCCTTCATTAATGTCACCAATTGGATTTAAAGAACCAATTGTAAGTAATAGCCCTCTCTCTATATCTGCAAAAATTCAAGGTAATAAATTTTTTGAATTAGATTTAGCAACAAGTGTTTCTTCAAGAGCTAAAATAAACAATGACATAAAATCTTCAGGCATAATAAAAGAAAATTTATTAATTAATAATGCAGGCAATCCAACGAACGATATTAAGGAATTTGATGAAAGTTTTTTGATGCCCATGCAAAATTACAAAGGTTTTGCACTTGCTTTAGGTTTAGAAATTTTAACTGGTGTTTTATCAAATGGACCGATTTTAAATGAAGTTAAACATAAAGATAAGTCAAGCACAAATAAAGAGAATATCAGTCATTTTATTTTTGCAATTAAGGGCAATTATAAAAAAAAGATTAAATCTTTAATAAAGATCATTGAAAACTCTAAAACACAAAAAAAAATTAGAGCTCAATGGCCAGGTCAGAAAAGGTTTATGAGTTTAAAAAATAATTATAAAAATAATTTTTTTATAATTGATGAAGTTGAAAATGAGATTTTGAATAAATATTTATGATTGGGTACAAGAGATCAAACAAAACTGTAGGTATTAGAAATTATACTGTAATAATGTCAGCTGCAGACAATGTAAATCCATTAGCTAGGAAAATTTCTAAAAAGATAAAGCATTCAATTTATATCCCTGCATCTTATGGAAGAGGTCAACTTGGGCTTGATCATGAAAATTTTTTAAACTGTATGGCTGGACTTGCAGATAATCCAAATGTTTTTAAAACTATTTTGGTATCAATGGATGGTAATAGTGCAGACTGGATCATCCAAAAATCAAAACGAAAAAAAGATTTTTTTAAAATTACTTTTATGGAAAGTGAAGGATTAAAAGATTGCGTAAAAAAAGCTCTAAATTACGAAAAAAAAATTAGTAAAGAAATGAAAAAAATTAAACATGTTAATTTTAGTTATAAAAATTTAGTCATAGGTTTAGAGTGTGGTGGCTCAGATACAACATCAGGACTAATTGCAAACCCTTGCTTGGGTCTTTTTGTAGATGATTTGATAAAAAAAAAAGGTTCAGCTATTTTTTCTGAACCAGTTGAGTGTCTTGGTGGTGAAGAAAGTTTGTTAAAAAGAATTAAAAGGAAGAAACTTAAATTAAAACTTTTAAATACAATATATAAATATCAAAACATTGCCAAAGATAATAAAATTAATCTAACAGGTATTAATCCAACACCAGATAATATTAGAGGTGGTTTGAGCACTATTGAAGAAAAATCATTAGGTGCTATTTCGAAATCTGGTTCAAAAAATATTATCGATATAATCGAATTTGGAAAAAAAATTAAAAAAAATGGTTTAAATTTATTAGACGCACCAGCAGCGGCAGTAGAAAATTTAACTGCTTTGTCAGCTGCAGGATGTCAAATTATTTTGTTTACTACTGGAGGTGGAAATCCTGTCGGTAATCCAATCTCACCTACCATTAAAATTACAGCCAATAAAAAAACTTATAAAAGTTTTAAGGATTTAATTGATATTGATTTAAGTTTTTTAATTGACTCATTGGATTATAAAAATGGATCTTTAAAAATTGCAAAAAAAGTTTACTCAATTATAAATAATAAAAAAACATTATCTGAAAAAAATAAATATTTAGAGTCTAATATTAGTAGATTTGGTCCTTCTATATGAAATATAAAGTTTTAGTTTTAGGTAAAATTCATCAAGCTGGTTTAAATCTGTTTAAAAATCATGATCAATTTGAATTGATATTAGAGGAGGATAGGCCAAAAAATATTCTTGATTTAACTAGAGACGTGAATGCAATTATTGTTAGAATGACACCAATAAATGAAGAGCTTTTAAAAAATTCTAAAAATCTAAAAATAGTTTCAAGACACGGTGTTGGTTATAATACGGTTAATGTTCATGAATTATCATTAAGGAATATTTACCTTACAATCACGGAAGATGTTAACTCTACAGCTGTATCTGAACATGCATTTGCAATGATGATTGGTTTCTCAAAATTTTTAATTGGTCATGATAAATGCGTAAGAACTGAAAATTTTAAAATTAGAGATCAATATAATTCTTTTGAATTAAAAAATAAAAAAATATTAATTATTGGATATGGACGTATTGGTCGTAAATTTGCAAATTTATGTGAAAATTTTGGCATGAAGGTGTTAATAGCTGATAAATTTATTGATAAAAAATCTATAGATAAAAAATATAATTTTTCAAATAATTTTGAAAATTTTATTAATGATGCAGACTTTATTTCTCTACATAGTCCGCATGAACCTAATAAGCCTGCCATGTTTTCAAAACAGCAGTTTGCAAAAATGAGAAAGGATTCAGTTATAATTAATACTTCTAGAGGTGATTTAATTAATGAGCCAGATTTAGTTGAAGCTCTTAAAAATAAAACGATTGGTGGTGCTTGTTTGGATGTTTTTAATCCAGAGCCCCCAAGCGCCAAAAAAAATGAACTACTAAATCTTGATAATGTAATACTATCACCTCACTCAGCTGCATATACTAAAGAAGCAATAAAAAAAATGTCATTATCTTGCTGTCAGAATGTAATTGATTATTTTAATGGTAATATTAAAAAAGACTTAGTTGTTAATTTTAATAAAATAAAGATTATATGAAAAAATTGGTTATCCAAGGTTTAGGAAAATGGGGTGAAATTTTGGTAAGATCTTTGGCTAATAGTAAAATTGCAAAATTCACTGTTGCTGTTTCAAGAAATCCAAAAATGATTAATGCAATTTCAAAAAAGTACAAATTAAAACCTTATGCAAGCATGGAAGAGGCTGTAAAGAATGAAAAAATTGATGGTATAGTTTTATGCACACCCCATTCAGTTCATGCCAAACAAATAATAGATTATACAAGGTTTAAGAAACCAATTTTTGTTGAAAAACCCTTGGCTTTAAATACTAAAGATGCGATTAATTCTGTTAAAAAATGTAAAGAAAAAAAAATATTTTTAGCAGTTGGTCAAAATAGGAGATTTCTTTCTACATACAACTATTTAAAAAAAATAATTGATAAAAATCAACTTGGAAAGATTTTACATGTTGAAGCAAACTTCTCTGGACCAAGTGGTTTTAGGCACGCAAAAAGTGGTTGGAGATCAAACAGTAAAGAGAGCCCCGCAGGTGGAATGACGGGAAAAGGAATACATATGACAGATTTAATGATTAGCCTTTTAGGTCTAGTTAAAACTGTAAGTGCAAGAAGCAAAAGACAATTTTTAAAAAACAATATGGACGATACTACTGATGTAGCTCTAGAGTTTAAAAATGGCTCTACTGCTTATCTTAGTACACTTACTGCAACAGCTGATATTTGGAGATTTCAAGTATTTGGGACAAATGGCTGGGCCGAAATAAGAGATGAGCATAATTTAAAGATTAAAATGAACAATAAAAAAGAAATTATAATAAATACTCTAAAGGTGAATACTGAAAAAGCAGAATTAGAAGCTTTTATAAAATCCTTCAAAAAGAATAATTTTCCTGTCAAAAATCATGAAGCAATAGAAAATATAAGATTACTTGAAAACATAAATCTATCTATAAAAAAACAAAAGACTATTGTATTGAGATAAATGAAAAATTTATTTAAAGAAAATATTTGTAATAGTAAATTTCAATTAGGTTTGTGGTCAAGTTTATGTAGTGAGATTTCAGCTGATGTAATTGGTGGAGCTGGATTTGATTGGATTTTGTTAGATATGGAACACTCTGCAAATGATGTAAAATCTGTTTTGAGTCAAGCACAGGCTATTGAGTCAAGAGGAAATACTCAAGTGATAGTAAGACCAGCCTGGAATGATCCAGTTTTAATTAAACCTCTCTTAGATAATGGGTTTAATTCATTTATTATACCAATGGTAAACAATTTAGAAGAAGCCAAGAAAGCTGTTAGTGCATGTTTATATCCCCCTAAAGGAGTAAGAGGAGTTTCTTTTATCCATAGAGGAAATGAATACGGTAGAAATAAAGACTACTTAAAAGATATAGAAAAAAATATTTGTTTAATACCACAACTTGAAACACGTGAAGCTGTAAAAAATTGTTCTGAAATCTGCAGTGTAGAAGGTGTAAATGGAATATTTATTGGTCCGGCTGACTTGTCAGCTGATATGAATATTATGGGTGATTTTGACAATAAAGAATTATGGAAATTAATAGAACAAGCAGTTAAAATAGTAAAATCTCAAAATAAACCTGCAGGAATCTTGATTGGTAGAAATGATCTTGCTCAAAGATGTATAGATATGGGTTTTGATTTTGTGGGTTGTGGAACTGACTCAACACTGTTGGCCCGAGCATCAGATAGTTTAAAAAATCTTTTTAAAAAATAAGATTAAAATATCAAGTAAGCCACCACATTAATTGTAATAAGACTTACAAGACCAACAGTCGTCATTCCAATAAAACCAACAACAAAGGGTTTATAACCCATTGATTTTAAATCTTTAAGATTTGTTGATAAACCTATTGCAGCCATTGCCATTGTCAGAAATATCTTAGAGGATGATTTGATAGTTTGGACAGTTACACTCCACGTCTCATAATAGTTGTCTAAGAAAAATTGATCTCCTATGTTTCGAAAGATAATCATTCCAACAAAACCAAGTACAAAGTATGGAAAAATTGATAATATAGAATAATCCTTTTTAATTGCATTGTTACGATTATATAAAAATGCAAACAACGGTATCATTATAACTAAAAAAGTATTTCTGATTAATTTTGTAACTGTTGCAACGTTTAGTGTTTCTGGACTATTAAATTGCTGATCATAAATAAGTCCCGCAGCTGCTACTTGGGAGGTTTCATGAATAGATGTTCCCATAAACAAACCAGCGTATAATGGCTCTGCATCAAAATAAAAATTAGCAAAATATGGATATATGAACATTGATAAAATTCCAAATAATGTAATATTTGCGATTGCATAGGATACTTCATTTTTTTTTGCTCCAATTACAGGTGCTGTTGCCATAATAGCTGTAGTTCCACAAACCGTACTTCCAATCGATATTAGGTAAGCCATTCTTGTTGGAATTTTTAATTTTTTGATTAAAAGTTTAATTACAATTAAGACACTTACGATGCAGATAATAATCAGTGGAATTGCAATTGACCCAAATTCTAAAAATTCAAAAGGTTTTAATTGAATTCCAAGACAAATAATCCCAAATTTAAGGATATATGTTTGTGTAAAATTTAAACCTTTTACAAAACTATCTCGTATTTGAAATATGTTTCCAAAAACCATTCCAAGTAAAATAGCGATCATTGCAGTAGAAATTGGGCTTTTTTCATAACCCAAAAGTTCAATTCCAATAATGTTATTAAAACCTTGGGAAAGTGAATAGAGAACAAATGCTAAAACAATACCAGGTATTAATACCAGGTATTGTTTGTAATTCATTAAATCTTAAATTTGATTAAGCACTTCTGTAAAGTTTAGTCATCACAAACTCTTTATGACCTAAAGCTTCAGCACAAGTTAATCTTCCGTTTGCTACTCTTAAAGTAGTTTTTATTAATTCATCTCCTGCTTGAGATAAATTCATTTCTCTTGAAAGTATTTTTGATACATCACAATCAATATGTTCACCCATACCTTTAACAGTCAGTGGGTTTGCAGTTAGTTTTACAACTGGTTCAATTGGGTTGCCAACAATATTACCTTGGCCTGTTGGAAATAAATGAATATTGAAACCTGCTGCTGCTTGAAGTGTAACACACTCTGCT
>Ga0209425_10003829_pt1 | contig 15705 bp, 7 predicted proteins | sample COG_05_FD_184749 | JGI IMG/M metagenome (GOLD analysis project Ga0209425, IMG submission 184749) | Pelagic Microbial community sample from North Sea - COGITO 998_met_05 (SPAdes) (version 2) | ecosystem: Environmental > Aquatic > Marine > Neritic zone/Coastal water | place: Helgoland, sampling...
CCGACGGGACCGACGGAGCCCCGATGGACGACGCCGCGCCGCCCGCCGAGGTCATCGACGAGGACGCCGTCGGCGCGGTCAAGTCCAAGTTCATCTCGCTCAACGGTGAGCTCGATGTACCCATCGAGCCGCCGGTCGAGAAGGAGGGCGATGAGGGGCACGAGGGCGACGCGGGCACCTCGATGGCGCTGAGGCTCTGGGACGGGTTCGCGCCGTTCATCGCGGACAAACGCGAGCGATCCAGGCTCGGTAAGAGCGCCAGTAAACTGCTGACGGACGCCGGGATGGACCAGAAGACGTCCAGCCGGCTCACCGCGCTCGACTCAGCCGCGGGCGAAAGGGAGGCGAGGCGCGCGGTTCGCAGGGCGGAGGCGGCGGTTGCCGACGCGCCGCAGCCCGAGACGCCCCCGACGCTCGCGCCGGGTCTCCCAGCCGCGGCGGCCGCGCAGGCTGCCGCCACGCGGTCCATGCCGTGGCGTGTGCTCCGTGCGCATCAGCGCGCGGGGGTGGAATGGCTGTCGGCGAGGCACGTGGCGGGCGTTGGGTCCATCGTGTGTGACCGCGTGGGCGCGGGTAAGCGACTCACCGTGCTGTCGCACCTGATGCACTTGCGGGACAGCATGAACGTCAAGGGTTCGCACCTCCTGGTGTGTCAGCCCGAGGCGATCGCGGCTTGGACGGCTGATGTCAACAAGTGGTGCCCGCGGCTGCGCGCGGTGACGCTGACGTGCCCGGCGGACGAGAGGAACCCGGCCAAGGCGGCTATCCTTCGAGCGGGCGCCGATCTGATCATCGTGCCGGCGGACAAGCTCGTGGAGGCTGCGGCGGAGGCGAAGGCTGCCGAGGCGAAGGCTGCCGAGGTTAAGGCTGCCGAGGCGAAGGCTGCCGAGGAGCCCGTCAATACCGACGAGGCACAGGCGGCCGCGCAGGCGGCGGCGGAGGAGGAGGCTGCGGAGGCGGCCGCCGCCGCCGAGGCTGCGGAGGCGAGCTCGTCGAAGAAGAGCAAGAAGAAGAAGAAGAAAAAGTCCGGCGGCGGGAGCCACCAGCGGAAGCCCGAGGAGGACGGCGTCCTGCCCTCGTCCCTCTCCAAGCTGACGTTCCACACCATGATCGTCGATGCCGTGGGCGACGCCGCCGAGGCTGCGCTCCCGGTGCTCGCCAAATCTGACCCCCACGCGCGGGTCAAGTTTGGCCGCGCCGTCGTCGTCGCGAGGGACACCGTCAACACCCGCGGCGCCCCTCTTCGCGCGGCGCTCTCCATCCTCTTCCCCGACGTCTTCCACGCGATGGACGCGATCAATTCCAACGATGACGGCGACGGGGCCGAGTTCGTGGACGCCGAGGCGCTCGAGCAGGAGTGGAGCGGTATCGGGGGCGGTTTGAAGCGGATGACGACGCTGCGCCGCGTGGCTGACTTTGACGTGGACGGCGGCGGACAGCTTCGCGTGGATGAAACCTTGATCGTGGCCCGGCCCCAGTCATCGCTGTTCCAGGAGAGGTACGTCGAGATCCTCGGTCGTGCACTCCCGGGCGACGATGATACGAGCACCCTTCGCGAACTGAGGGCGTTGTGCGCGAGTGACCTGGAGGGGTCGGGCAAGCTCAGGACGCTGGACCTCCTGATCCCGCGGCTGCGGGTGGAGCGTCGCGCGGCGCTCGTGGTTTCGTCGTCCCCCGAGGCTCTCGACGCGGTGGCTGCCCTCCTGACGCAGCGCCGCATCACCCACTTCCGCCTCGACGGCCCGGACGTCGCCCTCGGCACGCGTCTCCACGCCGCGGCTCGGTTCCCCTGGAGCTTCAAAGCCGGCGGCGGCGTCAGGGTTCTCCTCTGCGCCGTCGCCGCCGCGCCCGATCTCACGAAGGAGGTCGTCGGCAAGGTCGACTCGCTCATCGCGCTCGACGTCGCGGACGAGGCTGGGATCGAGCGATGCGTGCACAGGCTCACGGGCGTGGGTGCGAGCGGTTCGAACGGCGCCGACGGATCGACCCTGGCCGAGTTGGCCGTCGTGAAGCTCGCGTGCGACGGCACCGGGGAGACCCGCGCGTTGACCTCCGTCGCCGACGCCAAGGACACGTTCGAGTCCACGCGCGCCAAGGCTTCGTCCGCGATCGATTCCGCGGACTGGGCCATCGCTCGCAGGGGCGCGTCGGGAACGAGGGTGGTGACCCTCAAGGAGGGCCTCCCCGTGCCCCTCGACGGGTTGTTCATCGCTCCCACAAACGGCTGGTTCGGTTCCGGGGAGGTGGACCCCGTGGAGGCTGAGAACGACCTGGAGGAGGACGAGCGCGCGTGGGCGGTGTCCACGGCGAGGTGCAAGTCCAGGGCACACGCCGCGTCCGCCGAGGCTGCACTCGCGGCGAAGGAGCACGACCTGACCAAGTACCAGTGGCACGAACGCCGGTGCCTCAACTGCAAAGGTGAGCCCGAGCGGTGCGTGCACATACCCCCCGCGTTTGTGGGCCCGGATGTCGCGGCTAAGCGGCTGGAGTGCCGGCTGTGCCCGAGGGTGACGTCCTTCGGGTGCGCGGCGCTGACGCAGACCCCGCGGGGTGGGTGGGTGTGCCCGCAGCACGTGTGCCACGGCTGCGGCGTCGTGGGCGCCGACCACCCCGCGAGGACGGATGGTAGCAAACGAGTCCCGCCTCCCGTCGCGGCTGTGCTGCTGCGGTGCGTGTCGTGCCCGAAGGCGTTCTGCGATCACTGCTCGGGCGGGGCGGAGTTCGAGGCGGTGGAGACGACGCCCGCGGGGGAGTGGGAGCGCAACAGCTTCTTCCTCCCGGCCAGGTCGTACGAGTACGTCAAGTGCCAGCTGTGCGCCACCAAGCCGCTGACCACGGCGTGAAATTGTGAACGAGAGACGACAATTGTCTATAGATGTATTATGCGCGGGTGGCCCAGCGGGGAGGCCAACCACGAAACGAAACGAAGCAGGCCCTTTATTAATTTTGAAACATGGTAAATGTCCATTAAACCATTATGATATCCCCCACGACACGATACGACCGTGAGAAAGCTTAAGCGCCGACGACCTCCTCCCTCTTCTCAACCTTCTCAATAAGATCCTTGGGCCTGTCAACCTTGGCACCGGCATCCTCGCCGGAGTAGTCGCCGTGCACCTCCATGAGCTTGGTCACGTCGAACTTGGGGCGCCTAAGAATCTTCACCTTGCGGATGTACACGTTCTGGAGAGGGTAGATGCCAGCGCACACCTTCTCGATCTCCTTGCCGATCACTTCCGGGATGAACTTGAGGACAGCCTCCTTGAGGTCGCAGGTGACGATCTCGCGGTTGATGATCTCGTTCATCTTCTTGCGAATCTGGCGGATCTGGCCGGACTGGGCGTAGCAAGTACGCTTGGTCTGGTCCATGCGGCGCTTGGTGAAACCGAGGCAGAACACGCGGAGGGTGAACTGGTCGGTGGTCTTCACGTCGACGAAGGTCTCGATGAGCGAGAACCACTTGCGCACGAGGGAGCGAAGCTTGTCGGTGGTGAAGTCCATACCGGCGAACTGGGTGAGCACGTTGGTGCCCTGGACGTCCTCGCACTTGAGGAGCATCTTGCGGAAGGCCTGGTCCTCGTCCTGTTTCGGTTTGGGGGAGAGGGGAAGGTTCGATCAGTCTCGCGCCGGGGGTGAAAAAAATGATTGCACAGGTTATTTGCCGTGGCCCAGTAGGGTTTGCTGCCGATGATTGGGATCCCGTCGCGGTTCGTACCTGGTTGAGGTCAGCGAGGGAGCACTCGAAGATGCGGCCCTTGAGACCATCGGAGGCAATCTGTGGAAGAGATGGAGGGGAACGCTCGGTCAGCGATCGATGTTCGCGCTCGGCGCCAGTCCCGTCGACGGCCGCCGTCGACGGCTAGCGGGAAAAACAGCAGCCGATGCCGCTGAAAAAGAAGAGAAACTCGGTCGCGGCGCGGCTCCGGTGAGGTGCACGACGGCGTCGAGTTCGCGCGAACTGCGCGGCAATCGATCCGTCGATGTACGTCAACACCGCGGCGACGCGTATCGAGCGCGTTCGGGGTTCGCGTAAGGCTGTCCAGCCACTCACCTTGGTACCCTGGGTGCGGGTCACAAGAGTCTTGCCAACCTGCTTGACGGTGAACATGGAAGGGGCCTTGACATCGTACCACTCCTTCTTGAGGAAAGGGTCGACGGCCTTCTTCTTGCCACCCTTCTTGCCCTTGGACATGCGCTTGTTCTTGCCGACCGCCATGGTGACGGAGGGTTGTCTCTCTGTCGCGACGCGTTAAAAGGGTGAGGCCGGGCGGAGGCCCGAGCTCTTACGGATTTATTTCTCCCTTCCTAGGGTTTTTTCGCTAAATCACGTATGGTTACCAGTCATTGGATCGACGAAATACAAACTTCAACGAGTATTCAATATTCGGCCGATTCAAATGGATAAATACACGAAAATGATAACTGTGGTTTAGGTAACGACAACATGGTGAGGAAAACGCGAAATGTGTCCATTTCGTTACAACCACATTCCCATACGACAAGGAGAGTTCCGGCGTGCGAAACTCGCCAGCGCCGATGCGCTGGCACTGGTCCTTTGACGAGGAGAAAACGATCGAAACGACGTTCGCTTTTCATCACTCCTCTCTCGCGCCGCGACAGAGCACCCACCTCACGTACACGATGACCGCCACTGCCAACGGGCACGCTGGCAAGCGCAAAGCGGACGACATCACCCTCGACGAGGTCGACGGCTTCAGCGCCGCCCAGCTTTTCGGCAAGGGTACGTGCGATGTTGTTAGCGACAAAAGTGCCTTGCTTGAACCGACGGCGCCGCGATTTCACCGTCGCCCGCCTCCCGCGACGGAGCCTGACGTCCCTCGATCGCCCCCTTACCCCACCCCGCAGGCGTGTGCTACACCTACGATGATGTCATCTTCCACCCCGGTCACATCGACTTCGGCGCGCCCGAGGTGAGTGCCCGAACGAGCCGCCCGACGAGCCCCGCCGCCCACGCGAGCCCGCCGCACTTTTTCAAACTCCTCGCGCCGAACGTCCCTTTCGTGCGCCCCGTGCCCGGCTGACCGCGAGCTCGTTCCCAAAACGCGCAGGTGGAGCTCACGACCAAGTTGACCCGCAACATCAGTATCCGCACCCCCATCGTCTCCTCTCCCATGGACACCGGTACGTCGCCCGAGCCCACCCATCGAGCATCGATCGTTTTTTTCTCGCCAAGCTGGCAGATCACATGGCAGATCGCGCCCCTCCCCTCCCCTAAGTCAGCGCTGACCTCGCCTCCCCGACCACCCACTTGTTACTCGACAGTCACCGAGTCCGATATGGCGATCGCCATGGCGTCCGTCGGCGGCGCCGGCTTCCTCCACTACAACATGACCCAGGAAGAGCAGGTGGCGCACCTCAAGGTGGTCAAGGCGCACAGGCTCGGATACGTCACCCGACCCGAGGTGCGCGGCCCGGACGCCACCCTCGCCGAGTGCGACGCCCTCGCCACCTCCCGCGGCTTCACGTCCGTCGTCGTCACCGACACCGGCATCGTCGGCGGCAAGCTCCTCGGCCTGGTCAGCTCCCGCGACGGAGACTTGGCCATGGACCGATCGACAAAGCTCAAGGACGTCATGACCAAAGCCGCCGACCTCGTCACGGGCAAGGCGTCGCAGGACATCGACACGCTCGAGGATATTCTCTTAAAGTCCAAGAAGGGTAAGCTCCCGGTGGTCAACGACAAGGGCGAGCTCGTGGGCCTGATGACCCGCGCGTCTGTCAAGTCGAAGAAGCTCCTCCCGCCCCCCGGAGCGCCCTCGCTCGACAAGAAGGGCCGCCTCCTCTGCGGCGCCGCGATCGGCACCCGCCCGGCGGACAAGGAGCGCGCCAAGGCTCTCGCCGCGGAGGGCATGGACATGGTCATCCTCGACTCCTCCCAGGGCGACTCCGTGTACCAGATTGAGATGATCAAGTGGCTCAAGACGAACGTCCCCGAGCTCGACGTCATCGGCGGTAACGTCGTGACCCAGCTCCAGGCGAAGAGGCTCCTCGAGGCTGGCGCCGACGCTCTCCGCGTCGGCATGGGTTCCGGCTCCATCTGTACCACGCAGGAGGTGTGCGCGGTGGGCCGCGGCCAGGCGACCGCCGTCTACAAGTGCTCCAACCTCGCGGCGCAGTTTGGCGTTCCCATCATCGCCGACGGCGGCATCCAAAACTCGGGCCACATCACCAAGGCGCTCACCCTCGGAGCGTCCGTCGCGATGTGCGGCTCCATGTTCGCGGGTACCACCGAGGCCCCTGGTGAGTACTTCTACGACAACGGCGTGCGCGTGAAGAAGTACCGCGGCATGGGTTCCCTCGACGCCATGGCGAAGGGCTCCGACACTCGCTACCTCAGCGAGAGCGGCCACCTCAAGGTGGCGCAGGGCGTGAGCGGCACCGTGAAGGACAAGGGACCGGTGATGAAGATGGTTCCTTACCTCACCCACGGCGTGAAGCAGGGCTTCCAGGACATGGGAGCCAAGTCCATGGAACACGCGACGGAGCTCAGGAACAACGGTTCTATGCGCATGGAGACACGCACCGGCGCCGCGCAGAAGGAGGGTGGCGTGCACGACATGCACTCCTACAAGAAGGTGGCCTGGTAAAAATCGAAGCGCTCGATGTACGCCGCGTGTATAAAGCATAAACACCATCTTACCCCGGTCGCCGCGACTGATAATATCAAAGCGAGTGACTGTTTATATTCGTTTAAATCTTCCCGCTCTTCGCCACCCGCGTCACGTACTGCATCACCGCCTCGTCCACCCAAGGTTTGTTGTAATGATCCGACCGCCTCTCCGCCAGCCTCCGTTTCCGACCGTCGTTCCTCACGATGGCGATGTCCCTCGCCTGCTGTGCCACCACCGTGTTGATGAAATCCACGGGCGAGTGGCTGAACCCCAGGAAGTAAGACCGCCGCCGCAGGTGCTTCTCAATCTTCTTGATCCCCGCCTGGATCTTCTCGTCCAACGACGCGATCTCCGCGTCGCGCCCGAGTGCCTCCACGAAGTGATGCGACTGTTTATCCCCGCCCGGCACGTCCACTAAGAGATCGTAACAGTCCGGGTGCGTCGGGTTCTTACGCCCCCGGGTCCTCACCACGTAGTCGAGTTCGATGGGCGGACTGGGGTCCAAACACCTCGAACACATGATCTCGCACAGGTCCACGAACTTGGCACTTTCCTTATCCCCGAACAACGACTTGAGCCTGTCGTCCAGGTCAACCTTCGTGGCGTCCTCCTTGTCCAGTAGGTCGTTCAGCCTGCAGTACTGCCAGAGCGCGGCGATGAGCCGAGGTCGGGTCTCGAGGTCCAGCCCCAGCAGCCGCGAGAGCTCGGGCTTGGGTTTGTACCTCTCCGGCGTGTGCTTGACCGCGATGAGGATCTTCGCCTTTCTATCCTTGTCCCCGAGTCGTTTCACCTCGAACCCGTCCACCGGCTTGGCATCCGCGGGCGCCTTGGCGGCGTCCCATCGGACGGCGGGCGGGTCCGTTTCGTCTCCCTCGGTCGTGATCGCGGCGCCCGGGAGCGCGGGGACCTTCTTGGGCGGCGCGGACGTCGGGTCCAGCCGGATCTCCACGTCGCGCACGAATTCCGAGAACTTGGGTTCGGTCTCCGGTTCGTAGTCCCCACCCGCGGCGCCGTCCGCGCACTCGTGCGGCGCCAGCACGCGCCCCTGCACGTGCAGCGTCCAGCTCGCATCTTCCCCCGGGCTGGCCTCCTTCCACGTGTTGTACACGTATATGCGCACGGTGCGAGGGTCACGCGGCGCCGCCTTCAGCGCCTCGTTCACCTCCGCCTTCTTCCTCGCCAGCGTCGCGTCCACCCTGCGCTCGAACTCCTGCAGCTGCGTGAACACGGCGCTCGCCGGGATCGATGTGACCGCCTTCTCCTGGAACAGCTTCTGCTGCTGCTCCTGGAAGTTGCGCCTGCCGCGGCCGCGACCGCGCCCGCGCCCGCGGCCGGCACTCGGAGCGACCTCCGCGAACTTGGTGCTCATCGTCGCGTCCTCGTGACGGTGGGCCCACGCGCTGCGGATCTCGCACTGATGAAGTTGATTGAACAAACCCTCGTTTCGTTTTCCAGTTTTCCTTCAAAGCCAAAACGGTTTTCTTCCACTTTCGGGTGCGGCGGCAGTAGGGCCCCGCTGGCGAGGTGGCGCAGCGACAAAGATGAATCGGACTATGGAGGGTTAGTACACCCCGAGGAGCTTAGATCCTTGCCGTTTTCTCCCGCACGACGACCCGGTCGCCGTCCGCGGTCGCGCATTCCCCGCGTCTTGCCCTAAATCGTTGGCACCGAGAATGAGAATGAGTTGACAGCCCGCTGACCTTCCCTTTCCCCGATCCCCATTCCTTGATCCCGCAGAGGGTGTGCCGGGCAGCGACATGCTCGAGATCATCGAGGAGTCCCTGCAGCACGGCAAGGCGACGTGCGTGGCGTTCAACCGCAGGGGCACCCTCCTCGCGGCGGGCACCAGCGGCGGCAGCATCGCGATCTTCGACTTTTGCACCAGGAGCGTCGCGCGGGAGCTGGTCCCCGAGGCTCTCGCGGACGAGGACGGCGACGACCAGGAGGTCCCCGCGGTGTTCTCCGTGGCGTGGTCATCCAACGGGCGGAAGATCCTGAGCACCGCCGCGGACGGAAGCGTCGTCGTCTGGGACGTCGCCGAGTCCGACATGTCCTTTCGAGCCGCCCTCGACTCGCAGCCGCACAGCGCGCAGTTCCGCCCACGCGACGAACACCTCGCGCTCGTGTGCCCCAGCGACGACGGGCCGATGACATTGGCGCTCGGCAGAGGCCGGAAACGGACGCCGCTGCCGCAGATGCCGGGGTTCTATGGGAGTTCCTACGGGGGCGAGAACCGGGCGTGCCGCGTCCCGTCTGGCGGATTGGACCCGGGCGCTTCCAGGATACCGGGGATCGCGACGTACTCCAAGAGCGGCCGGTACGTGTTCGTGGCCAACAATCGCGGTACGTTGACCGTGGTGGAGTGCGGCACGATGGACATCGTCCAGGCGTGCCGCATCCCGGGCGCGGAGGAGGGAGGCACGACCTACGTGAAGAAGCTGGAGTTGAGCCGCGACGGGAAGCGACTCCTGGCGGTGACCACCGCGAAGGAGATCGCCAGCTACGACGTCCGCGATGAGGTGCTGAACGTGAACGATACATCGACACAGGTGTTGACGACGTCGCCGTCGCTGCATAACCCCGTGAGCAGGTCGCAGTGGGCCGCCGCGTGTTTCAGCCACGACGGCGAGTACGTGGTGGCGGCGTCGGGCGGGTCCCCGCACGAGCTGCACATGTGGAGGAGACGCACCGGCGAGCTCGTCCGCATTCTACAGGGCGGGCCGGAGGCCAAGGGTATCGCGCAGCTCACGTCGCACCCGCACAGGTCCCTCGTCATCGCGGTGGGCGCCAACGGGCAGCTGTACGCGTGGGCTAAGAAGTACGCCGAGAACTGGTCCGCGTTTGACCCGACGTTCGTGGAGCTCGAGGAGAACATCAAGCTCACGGACAACGACGACGACGAGTTCGATTTGATCGCGAGGAACGCGGGTGATCCCACCGGGGTGATCGCTCGGGCGATCGAGGCACCGAACGCCGTGGCGCTGGACGCGGCCAAGGCGGCGGCGGAGAAGACGACGGCGGCGGAGAAGGAGGCGAAGATCCAGTCCGATTTCGACGACAGGAGCTACGCGTTCGAGCTGTGGGCCGGGGCGCGCGAGGGAAGCACGGTGCCCGAGAGGCCCACGTGGAGGGACCCGCCCGCGATGGAGGATTTCAAACGAAGAAGCGAGGGTTTCGACGCGTGGGCGAGGGAGAGGGAGGGAGTTTCACCGATTGAACCGCCCGCCAGGGACGCCGCGCTCACGTCCACATTAGACGAGCTCCTCGGCCCCGATCGAAGCGACGCGGCGGAGGATGCGGCGCAAAGGGCGCACGCCGCCTCCCTCGTGAGATCCGCCGCGATCAAAGCCGCGGAGGAGTCGCGGCGGGCGAGGGTGGAGGCGGCTAAGCTCGCCGCCGAGAAGGAAGCTGCCGAGATTCGCGCTGAGGTCATCGACGTGTCGGCGCCGTGCGATGGATACTACACCGACGAGGGCGAGGATTGCATGCACTACCTCCCTCTAGAGCAACTTGAGCCGCAGGAGGACGCTGTGAACGTGGTCCAGGTGAGGCTGGAGCGGTGGAAACGGAAGGAGATGAGGTTGACTGCGTCCGCGGAGAAGAGACCGAGGCTCGAAGGTGAACCAGACGGAGAGGACGATGTCACCGACGTGAAGGAGGACCTCGACGATGACGACGACGATGACGATGACGATGAAATGGACGAAGATGGCGACGAAGAGGGGAGGATCGTCGACCTCTTCGAGCTGGAGGGTGGCGCCTACGGTCCTGAAGAAGAAGAGGACGATGAGGTCGAGGATGACGATGACGACGAGGACGAGGATGAGGACGAGGAGGAGGACTCCGACGAGGACGACGATGACGAGGACGAGGAGGACGAGGGGGAAGACGAGGATGGGGAGGAGGAGGACGAGGAAGGGGAAGGGGATGCGGACATGGAGTCGTAGCCAAAATCAAATTGTTATCACAGCACAACGCGTCAACCGAAAGGTTGAAAAATCATCACTTGATCCGGTTCACAGCCATGTGAGCCAGCTCCTTGAGGCCCTTCCTGCACCGCAGCGCGTGCGGGCAGTCGATCGCCGGCAGCGCCTCCACCGCCTTCACCGCCAGCGCGCTGTGCTCCCTCGCCAGCGCCTTCGTCCGCTCGATCCCGTCGCTCCTCCGAACCAAGTCATTCGCGAGCTCCACGTCCCCGACGTGCTTGAACCGCCTCTCGATCAGCGCCGACAGCGACGGGTGCTCCTCCGCCGCGAACAGCACCGGCGCCGTCGCGATCCCCTCCTTCAAATCCCCCAACGTGGGCTTACCCAGCACGCTGCCGCTGCCCACAAAGTCCAGAACGTCGTCCTGGAACTGAAACGCCAGCCCGAGGTGCCGGCCGTAGTCGTACGCGTGGCTCGCCGTCTCCGTGTCGTGCCCGCCGAGGAGCACGATGGCCTTGGCGCTGTTGGCGATGAGGGACGCCGTCTTGAAGTACGTCTTCTGGAAGTAATGATCGAAAGACATGAGCCGCTCGGGCTTGGCGGTCATCTGCATCACCTCGCCGGTCACCAGGTGCTCCAGTACCTTCGACAGCAGCTCAATCACCTCCGTGTTGCGCAGCGACGCGAGCGTGACGGACGCGCGCGCGAGCAGGAAATCGCCCGCGAGGATCGCCAGCTTGTTCCCAACCTCCAAGTTCAGCGCCCTCAGGCCGCGGCGCGTCGCGGCGCTGTCCAGCACGTCGTCGTGCAGTAAGCTTGCGACGTGGATGAGCTCGGTGATCTCCGCCAGCCTCTGCTGCCTCCGCCTGGTGTCGTCGGGGACCTCGTGCGCGGGCGCGTGGTCGATGCTCACGCTCGCCGCCCTGGCGCGGCTGAGCGCGTCGGCGCCGCCTGACGATAGGTCGGTGAGCGCGGACGCCATGAGGAGCAGCACCGTGGGCCTCATGCGCTTTCCCTCCGCTCCAACCTTGAAGAAGTACTCCGCCGCGGTGGCCAGCGCGGGCACCTCGGAGGTGACCGCCTGCCTCATCCTCGCGCTGATGGCGCTGAGCTCATCGTTTACGATCGTGAACGGATTCACGGGCTCTGTCTCGTCGAAGCCGAGCGCGGCGGAGTGCGCGCGACGCGTCGACGTGGCGTCGAGATTGCTCCGCAACGCCTTTGCCCAGTCGGCGTCGCCCTCGTCCCTTCCTCTGTTGGAGGCGACCCATGACGACGCGCCCGTTTGGAACCCGTTGATAGCCCCGTTTGGGCGTTTGAACGATCCATCGGATGCGCCGACGGTGGACCAACGCCTCGCCGCGCGGCGGCAGGTGGCTCGAAGCAGCGCCGAACTCATCTCTCGCGACCCGATGGCTCGGAAACCCCACGAAAGACCGGAGAGACTCGGCGGCTCGGTGAAGACGCCTGGACCGCGCGGACGGCTCGTACCTGTTCGAACGCCCTTTGGAGATCACGGACGAACGATCGGGCCGGTCGTGTCGCGATTTGGGCGCCGAACGGTGTGCGATCTGGGCGCTAGGGCTACCCGAGTTACGCCAGAAATATCTCCGTTCCGGTCGAGACGGGACGATCAGAAAACGTTTGGCATCAAATGTGGCTATGAGTAAAACTACGCGGGTGAGCTACCTCTCGCACCGGCGCTGGACGAGCACGTACCCAATCTCCCCCGGTCGCAGCGATTCGGGCTGCATATAGATCCGTCCCATCGACCCGAGCGAACCCTCGAGGGATCCAACCCCGGTGTCTGTTTCGTCGACGTCCCTCGCGCGTAGGTCGACGTCGCGGATATCTCGCACCCGGAACCAGAGCGGACAGCCCGACAGGGACCCGTCGCCGCCCCCAGTCCAGCCCACGGGCACACGTGACGACACCGCGAGCACCTCGACGTGCGCCGGCATCGGATCGTCCAGTGGCGACCACTCGGCGCGCTCGCACGTCGAGGTGCTGCCGCCGTGTATGGACACGGCCACGGGCGGCCTCGCGTTCTCTGCGGCGAGCCTGCGAAGTTGGGAAGGGGCGCCCGATGCGACGCGAAACGAGAGCGTGCCGGGGTATTCGTCCGTCAACGCGTGTCGTGAGGCGCCGATCCCGTGTCCGTCGTCGTTGGACGCCTGGCGGTGGACGCCGAGTTGCGCGCCGCCGCCGAGGTGCGCCACGGACGTCGCCGCCGACCCGGGCGAGAACACGATACCGATCGAGTCAGCTTTAGTGTCGGACGCGAGGGATACAAACCCGCCTGAGGGAACCTGGTTGGCGGCGGTGGACCACCCTCGCGACGACGACCACGCGTGTGCGATCACACCGACGCCGTCGTCCACACGCAGGCCCCGCGCAGGTTGAGTGGACGGCGACACGCGCGCGACGATCTCGACGTCCTCGGGCGCGAGAGCCGTCCACTCAACCTCGAGCGGCCATGGACCGAGCACGCGTTCCCTCACCGTCAACGCGGCGGACGGCAGCGTTCGGTCCGCGACGGCGCCGAACCGCGCGATACACTCGGTGTACACGTCACCGGCGAAGCATCGCGGGGCGATCAAACCGTGGCCGACCAAGGTACGAAAGGACAGCGACGGCGCTCGCGACAGGGTGAGAAAAGCAACCGAGGCGGAGACAACCGCGGAAACAACCGCGCCCCCGATCGTTCCCTTCCCTTTATTCCGGACCGCGTTAGCGACGGCGACGACGCCGCCTATCCACGCCCCCGAGTGGTACCCGCCTCGGACGACCGCGGCGTGCGTAGCGTCCGATACCATCGCCGTCGAGTGCGTGACGAACACGAGTATCACTCCGACGGCGATTGGAGCCGCGAACCTTCGAGCCACCCGCTTGGACAACGGCTTGGACGCGGTGGAACGCTCGGCCAGGCTCACGTACCTGCCGTGCTTACGTACCGCCCTGGAGGCGAACATTGTGGACCACGGGGATCGCGCGCCTCCTCTCGGCCGAGCCTTCGACTTGAGCGGGGAGGAGGTTCCGTCCAGGAGGCCCCTCGGCCGCCTTCGAGCCGATTGTCCTCCCCGCCTCCGCCCCATCGCTCTCATCGTGACCCACGCGGCGATGGTCACGTTGACGAAGCACACCGCCGCGCCCAGTATGACCGGCACCACGTGCCACACGCCGGACCGGGAGACGTAAGGGCCGTCGCCGAACCGTTCATCCGCCGGCGACGTGATCGAGGCTATCGACATCTTGGCGCCGCCCAACGCCACGGCTCCGTCGCTCTCGAACGTCACCGGCGGGTCGCGGCGGGGTGTCTTCGCGGCACGGCGGTCGTCATCCGCGTGTTCAGCGCGGGCGACCGCCACGAGACGCACGAGGCCGAGCGGTGGAAGGTCGGTCAACGCCACGACAACATCCAGAAGACCTTCCTCGTCATCCCGCGACTTTTTCATCCCCGGCGCGAACGTAGTCCCGGGAGAAGTCCTTCGTTCCTGCGTCGGCACCCGTCTTCCGTCGCGAGCGTCCACCACGTCCACGCGCCGCCCCGTCAGTAGCCTAACCTCGGCGTACGGCAACATCCATCCCGTCGGGTTGTGAACCGCGACGCCGTCACCCGGCCGGATCAACCGTGCGGGCCCGTCGTCTTTCTCCCGAGCCACGTTCCCGCCGACCGAAGAAGAAGCGCACCCGAGCGCGATCACCGCGGCGTCGCCCGTCACGGAACGGGACATCGCCTCGCCTTTATCCGCCCAACGCATGAAGTCGTCAGACACTGGCGTTGTGCACGTGCCCGTGATGGCGTCGTGGTGTAACCCCAGGTACGCGGCCCGAGCCGCATCCGATATCTTCACGGCCGTTGCCTTTTTCGTCGCGACGTTCGCCAACGCCGCCAGCGACCCGGCGTCTAGCGCCGCCGTCGCCGACGCCATCACCCACCGCTTGAGCTCGCGTCTGTGGACGTACGAACCCACCCACGTGTTCTCACTGACTGGCCAGTTATCCGCGTACGGAAGAAACGAGCCTTGACGTTTAGGGAGCGTGTCCGCGTCTCCTCGGTCCGCCGCCGAGAGGGCGAAATACTCCGACGGCGTGGACCAGATGAACCTGAACGCGCTCTTCTTCAACCTCCGAGGCGAACCCGCGCGACGGCCTGTACCGCTCGGAACCATCGTACCTACCCCACCCACGCGTCCGAGGAGGTCCTCCCACGCACCGAACGTCGATCCCGCGTCTTGAAACCGGAAGTCGTCGCCGACTAACATCATGGAACGAACCGAGCCCCGCCTTAAACCCTCGAACGACGCCCTCGCCTCCGCCTCCAACACCGCGGACGCGTGTCCCCAGTCCACGACAGCATTGCCCTTAAAATCCAGCGCGGGTGGGACGTTGTAGTGTCGCCGCAGGAGGTGCGCGACGACCACCCGGCCGTCCTCACCGTACCCCCACCGAAACTCCCGCTCCCGCCGACGGACCATCTCGAGCCGCGTACCCCTCGGTACCCTGTTCACCACGACGTGCGTGTACCCGAGGTGCGCGAGTAACTCCGGGGTGTACGCGCCGTGTCCGAACGGGTCGATCTGCCACGCCACCGACGGCCGCCAGGTTTCGTCGCCGATCAAAGCGGCGAGCGACGAGACTCCCTCGTCGAACTGCGCAGCCGCGAGGTGGATTGGCGTGAGCGCTTCGTCGTGGGAAACCCATCCGCCGCCGACGACGTCCACGCGCCTTTCGCGGATCAGGGCCCGGAAGAGGTCGAGCCACGTGCCGCCGCACGGGTCGTTCTTCTCGTGACGCGGGGGAGGGACGTAGGCGCAGTTCTCGGGCGGTGCATCGCCGCCCTCGCTCTCTAGCCATCGGACGAGGAACGAGGCGTCGCCAAAGGTGAAGCGACGCGACGGGTCCCGCGCGCACGCCAGCACCGCGCTCCTGTGTATGGCGTTCCCGCTTCCGCTGACGTACGAGTCGAACGTGCTCCTCCAACCCGGGTCCATGTGCGAGTGCGCCACGAGGTGCACGCACGGGGACGAGGGCGAGCACTCGGCAACCCCGAATCGGCCTTCATCTCCGACCGCACGTGCGTGACCCACGAGCGCGACGAGCGCGACGAGCGCGAGCCACGCGGCGCGCATCCCGCCTCTGCCCCG
>Ga0209425_10003831_pt1 | contig 15697 bp, 4 predicted proteins | sample COG_05_FD_184749 | JGI IMG/M metagenome (GOLD analysis project Ga0209425, IMG submission 184749) | Pelagic Microbial community sample from North Sea - COGITO 998_met_05 (SPAdes) (version 2) | ecosystem: Environmental > Aquatic > Marine > Neritic zone/Coastal water | place: Helgoland, sampling...
CACCACAACGCCAATTACGCCTCCCACCTCCCCACCGTCGTCTGGATCTGGAACTTTTATTTGGGATACGCATAACTGGGATGAGCAAACATGGCAGTAACAAGTTTAGCATTTTGGAAGTACAGAACTTAGGAGCGTTTGCATGATGATTAAAAGATTCGCGATGGCGACAGCACTACTTTTGGCGGCATCCGTGGCGTCCGCGCACGTACCGAATATTTTTGTCGCTGGTCAGCCGGCGAAAGCTCAGGAGATCAATGAAAATTTTGAACATCTTCTCTCCGAGCACAGCAACTATGGCGTAGGGGGCAGCACTGGTGGCGCCGATGGCGTCGATGTAGGTGACCCGACTGGTGGGACAACTGATGGCGGCACTACGGGTGGCACTACAACCGGTGGCGCCGATCCTGGTGGGGTTGGCAGCCAATTTTATTACGCCTATGTCGAGAATGGTGTTTTAAAAAGTGCAGATGCAACTGATGAAGCTGGGACCTCCCCGTCTACTTCCTATAAATTGGTCGACGCCAACGACATCGTACTTCGATTCATTACCCAAGGAAATTTAGACCTCCCGCAGGATTTTGTTGTGTTTGATTATGACACCGAATCGACGCAGTCCAGGACGCAGAAAACGGCTTATTTTGGCGAGCATGTGGTGATTCAATTCACAGCAGCGGCAGACGGATCCATCGACTATAGCGAAGGTTCTTTCATTGAAACTGATATTAACAATGGTAGGGGGGAAGTTACTGGCCAACTGTTTTATGAATCAACTGACTGCACGGGGCAGGGCTACTTGAGCTCCAATGGGCTGACAATAAATGGAACCGTCTATAAATTAGATGGAGAGTGGATCAGGCTGCCGCTGGACGATGGGACCAGCGTTGGAATCACCGCAAAATCTAAGACAAATAATGCCCAAACCACCACAGTTTCGAACCCTGGTCTGTGCGAGGAGACCAATGAATTGGTCCAGCGAGCGGTCATTCCAATCCCGTATGATCCCGAACCCATTCGGCTTAAGCTTAAAGCGCCGGTAGTTTTAGAGCCATAACGCAATTTTTGTTTAAGGGGTTAGAAGAGTCGACATGGCTGTTGATTAAGTAAGATCCGCCCAACCGTCGAAGGACGTCAGACTGTTAACCCCTTGTGATCGCGGTGCCGTTGCGCCGGCGACGGGTGGTCAACCGATGTTTAGATTGCGCGCGAAACTGTGTCTTGTAAGTATCATTTTGCCCTTTGGGGTTTAAATAATCAGCATGACTAAAAAGCACGCAAAAGTCGCTGAATAACGGCAGAAATCTTCTACGGTTTGCGGAGGCGGCGTCGTTTTGAGGGCGCGGCGATCCATCCTGGCTTAAACGGCGATTGGCTCGTTGAAAATCTTACCCATAGTCGCCTCGAAAAGGCCTAAAGCTCTGGCCTCATAGACCGTTAACCTAACTAGACGTTCTCCAACTGGTTGCGCCTTGTTCAGAGTCTGTACCTATCTATGTGTTCTATTGATTTTGCAGGCTTGCGGGCAAAATTCTGGGGAGAGTGCGCCTGCCGATAACGCGCCGGCGACCAGCAGCAATCGCCTGCCGGTTGTGTCCGTGCCGGCAACCTTGGAATACCTGTCTGGCGATACAGTTTTGGTGGTAACCGCCACTGCGAGCGACGCCGATGGCGACACCGTTAAGTTCTCCTTAAGTGGTGCGGATGCGGCTCAATTCAGCATTTCAAGTGCGGGCGCGGTCAGCTTTGTGCAACCGCCGCGGTTCATTGAGCCGTTAGACACGGGCAAAAAAAATCAATATGAAATCTTGGTGGTCGCATCCGACTCAATTGGCTCGGCCAGCGCAGGGCTGGTGGTCGAGGTTGTGGATGCCGTGCTGGGGTTGGCGGGGCCGCCGACCCTAAAACGGGCTAGGGTTGTGCTGGATCAAAGCTTTCAGCTGAATGCAATCGGGGCAGAAGCGTCGGTTGACGCCGATGCGGCGGGCTACTTTAGAGTGCGGCGGGGCACAGCTGAAAGAAATAAACCCCATGTGTTATATACCGATGGCGGCTATTCGAGCGAGGCGTCCTCGCCAATCCAATTCTCACTATTTTCTCGTTTGCCGGCCGACCCCGTCATCGAGAAAATTCGCTTAACCCCTATCTCAATGCTGTTGTTCACGCTAAAGGACGCTGAAAAAGCGGAACTGTTAAAACAGCTTGGGCTACGCAAACGCGCTGTGACGGGTGCTGGCGATGATTTTTGGCAAGAATTCGAACTCGATGAAGCCGCTGCCGCAGACGTTGCGCGTATTAATTTGAAAGTCGATATCGCTATGGCAACGGGGGCGGCTTTATTGGCGCTGAACAACGGGGCATTAAGTCTGCAAGAATCCTTAGATCTTGCAAAGTTGATCGCACAGCGTCTCTTGAAAGATGGCCCCGCTGGGCTCACGTCGACCATCGTCATTGAAGCGCTGCTGGGCGATATTGCAGAATCGTCAAGTCTTGAAAAGGACTTCGCCCCAGAAAAATTAGAAAAAATAGCGAGTGTGATGGCTGCGCTGAATCAATTGTTGTCGGATGAGCAGGTTGACCCGGCAAGCAACGATGCGCAAGAGATTTTTTGGGCCGGTAACAATCGGTTGGCAAAAAAGTCGGCCGCACTGATTGATAATGAGCTGGATCCAGTGACTTTCGGCGCCGAAACAAATCTTGATGCGCTGTTGCCCACTGAGCTTGCCACCGGTTCTGCAGACCTTGATCAAGATGGTCGGCCCGATGTGTTTGACCTAGACAATGATGGGGATGGCGTGACGGACGATGCCGATGCCTTTCCCCAAGATAAGAATGAGCAAGAAGATACGGACCTAGATGGGATCGGCAATAACCAAGATCCAGACGACGACAACGACGCGGTGCTGGACGAAAATGATGCGTTTCCAACGGATGCGACAGAGTCTGAGGATAGTGATGGCGACGGCGTTGGCGATCGGGCTGATGCCTTTCCGCTGGATGCAGCAGAACAAGCGGATTTCGATGGCGATGGGATTGGCGATGTTGCGGACGAGGATGATGATGGTGATTTGATTCCGGATACGCTCGACGCATTACCGAGAAATGCTGCGGCCTCGTTGGATACCGATGGGGACGGTTTTGGCGACAACGTGGATGCGTTTCCAACCGACCCGACCGAACACAGCGACTACGATGGCGATGGTTTGGGTGACGAGATCGACGACGATGATGACAACGACGGCGTGGTCGATTTGCTCGATGACTTTCCAAATGACCCTGCTGAATCAACCGACAGCGACTTTGACGGCCTCGGTGACAACCAGGATGGCCTGCCCTTTAATGCCGCAGACAAACTTGATACCGACGGTGACGGGATCGGTGATAGCTTGGATGACGATGATGATGGTGACGGCATCAAGGATGAATTCGATGCGTTCCCACAGGATAAAGCTGAATCGGTGGATACCGATGGTGATGGCATCGGCAATCGTGCTGACCCGGATGATGATAACGATGGCGTCATGGATACCCTAGATGACCTACCCGAGGATGCAACAGAGTCCAAGGATACCGATGGCGATGGCATTGGTGACAATATCGATCCGGACGATGATGGCGATGGCGTCGCCGACGCGGTGGATTTGTTTCCGTTAGATGGCGACGAATTTGAGGATGCCGATGGGGATGGCATCGGAGATAACGCCGATTTCGATGACGACAATGACGCAACGCCTGATGTGAATGATGCGTTCCCATTGAATGCCGCAGAATCCTTTGATACCGATGGCGATGGCATTGGCAACAACGTAGACCCCGATGATGATAACGACGGTACGCCGGATGTCGTGGATACCTTTCCTCTCGATGAAACTGAAACGACCGATTATGACGGCGATGGTGCCGGTGATAATGGCGATGCCTTTCCCTTTAATCCGGCTGAAAGCCTGGATACCGATGGCGATGGCATCGGCAACAATGCGGACCCCGATGATGACGGCGATGGCGTTTTAGATGGTGATGATGCGTTTGCAGTGATCAGTCTGGACGCGCGGTTGGACACCGATGGCGACGGCCGTCCTGACGAATGCGATCCGGGTTGTGAAAGCCTTGGGATGACAGCCGATGATGACGATGATGGCGATGGGGTCGTTGATGCCGAGGACGCTTTTCCGCTCGATGCCACCGAAGCCTTTGATACCGACGGCGATGGTGCCGGCAATAACGCGGACGACGACGATGATGGCGATGGGGTTCGCGACGCGGACGATATCTTCCCGCTTGATGCAGATGAGGCACTGGATACCGATGGCGATGGCGTGGGGAATAATGCCGACAACGATGATGATGGCGACGGGGTTGAGGATGCACTCGATGCGTTCCCGCTCGATGCACTCGAAAGCGTTGATACCGATGGCGATGGAGCAGGTGATGAGGGCGATGCGTTTCCTTTCGATCCGGATGAAAGTCTGGATACCGATGGCGACGGGATCGGTAATGAGGCAGATCTTGATGATGATGGTGACGAAAGACTGGATGCATCCGATGCTTATCCGCTGATCAGTTTAGGTGGCCGCGATGATACCGACCGAGATGGCCGGCCCAATGAATGTGACGCTGATTGCGAAGCGTTGGGGATGGTGGCAGATGATGATGATGACGGGGACGGTGTGGAAGATGCGCTTGACGCCTTTCCCTTCGATAAGACCGAAACCCTCGATACCGATGGCGATGGCGAGGGTAACAACGCCGATATCGACGACGATGGGGATGGCTTTCGTGATGAAGACGACGTCTTTCCGCTCGATGCCTCAGAATCGAGCGATCGCGATGGCGACGGTGAGGGTGATAACGGCGACCCAGATGATGACAATGATGGCGTGCCTGATGAAGACGATGCCTTTCCATTTGATGAGACGGAATCAGTCGATACCGATGGCGATGGTGTTGGCAATAATCTCGATAATGATGATGACGACGATGGCGTTGAGGATGCGCTGGATGCCTTCCCGGTTGATGCGGCCGAGACCACCGACTCCGATGGCGATGGCGCTGGTGATAATGGTGATGCCTTCCCTCTTAACGCGGCTGAGTCCCTGGATACCGACGGCGATGGGGTGGGTAACAATGCTGATCTCGATGACGATAATGACGGTATTGCCGATGCCAATGATGCGTATCCGCTCATAAGCGTTGCAGGCAGGCTCGACACCGACCAAGATGGACGACCAAACGACTGCGACAGCGATTGCCAAGCCCTCGGTATGGCCGCTGACTCGGATGACGATGACGATGGGGTGAATGATGACCTGGACGCTTTTCCGATCGATGCGAGCGAGACGACGGATACTGATGGCGATGGCGTGGGCAACAATGTCGACATTGACGACGACGACGATGGCGTTGCGGATAATCTTGATGCGTTTCCGCTGGATCGCACCGAAAGCCTAGACACCGATGGCGATGGCGTTGGTAACAATGAGGATATCAATGACGACGGAGACGCGGTTGATGATGTGCTTGATGCCTTCCCATTGGACAGGACTGAAACCTTAGACACCGATGGGGATGGCATTGGCAATAACGCGGATATTGATGACGACAACGATGGCGTGGCGGATGTCAATGACGCCTTCCCACGTGATGACACAGAAAGCGTGGATACTGATGGCGACGGGTTTGGTAATACCACCGATATCGATGACGACGGCGATGGTGTTCTGGATGATAAAGATGCGTTCCCGCTGAATCGCGCAGAATCTTTGGATACCGACGGCGACGGCACTGGAAACAATGCAGACCTCGATGATGATGGCGATGGCGTAAACGACGGCAGTGATGCCTTTCCGTTGAATGCGTCTGAAAGTTTGGATACCGACGGCGATGGTCTCGGCAATAATGTGGACGTTGATGATGATGGAGATGGCGTTGCCGATACGTTGGATGCCTTTCCCGACGACGCTGTTGAGACGATTGATACCGATGGTGATGGCGTGGGTAATGTTGCCGACGCGGACGATGATGGTGATGGCGTCAACGATGTGTTCGATGCCTTTCCATTAAATGGTGCAGAAAGCGTGGATACCGACGCAGATGGCATTGGCAATGTGGCGGATACCGATGACGATGGCGACGGCGTCGCCGATGACTTGGATGCGTTCCCACTGAATGCAACTGAAACGACGGATACGGACGGGGATGGTTTCGGCGACAATGCGGACAATGATGATGATGCGGATGGTGTGAACGATGCGCTTGATGCTTTTCCGTTAGATCCAGCTGAAGCGCTGGATACCGACAATGATGGTATTGGAAACAATACTGATACCGATGATGACAATGACGGCGTGTTAGATGGCAGCGACGCCTTTCCAACCAACGCAAATGAGACCGTTGATACCGATAGTGATGGCACCGGTGACAATGCCGACACGGACGATGACGATGATGGCGTGCTGGATAGCAACGACGATTTTCCGAAAAACCCAGGCGAGCAAACCGACACAGACGGCGATGGCACAGGCAATAATGCAGATACGGATGATGACGGGGACGGTATCTTAGATACGGTTGATGGCTATCGTCTGATCGCGATCGGTGCTCGAACGGATACCGATAGCGATGGCCGTCCGAATAGTTGTGATGCAGCTTGTTTGGCAACCGGCATGGCTGCCGATACCGATGATGATAATGATGGGGTCGAGGATGGCCTGGATGCCTTCCCGACTAATCCGAATGAGACTATTGACACCGACAATGATGGCGTCGGCAACAATACTGATGCTGATGATGACGGAGATGGCGCTGATGACGGCTCGGATGCTTTTCCGCTGAACGCCAGTGAAACCCTCGATACCGATGGCGATGGTGTTGGCGACAATGCTGACAATAATGATGACAACGATAGCGCGCTGGACGGTGATGATGCCTTTCCCAAAGACCCAAGTGAGCAAACCGATACCGATGGTGATGGCATCGGTAATGTTGCCGATAACGATGATGATGGCGATAACGTATTAGATGTTAACGATGCGTTTCCGCTTGACGCGACCGAAGACACCGATACCGATGCCGATGACATTGGAGACAACATCGACCCAGATGACGATGGCGATAACGTATTAGATGTTAACGATGTTTTTCCGCTTGACCCGACCGAATCCCTCGACACGGATGGCGATACCATCGGTAACAACGCAGATGCGGATGATGATGGTGATGGTCGTGCGGACGCGGGCGATGCGTTTCCGCTCGATGCAACCGAGGTCGATGACACCGATGGGGATGGCACGGGCAACAACGCGGATCTTGACGATGATGGCGATGGATTATCGGATGTTCTTGAAGCTTCTCTTGGTGCGGCCTTTAACCCGATTTTGACTGATACCGATGGGGACGGTCAGACCGACAACCTAGAAGTGCCGCAGGTGCAACTGGGCGTGGACATTGAAGGTGGACTTGCTGGTGACGAAAGTGGCTCTTCAATCTCTATGTCTTCAGATGGCGCCATTGTTGCAATTGGATCGCCAAGCAATGGGGCGGGTCAGGTTCGTGTCTATGCGCTTACGGGGGGGGCTTGGGTGCAGCGTGGTGCAGACATCGATGGTGAGGCGGGCAACGATCGCAGTGGTTTCTCAGTATCGTTGTCTGAAAATGGCTCTTATCTCGCAATCGGTGCACCGGGCAATAACGCTAGTCGCGGTCACGTTCGGGTCTATAGCTTCAACAGCGGTACCAACCTTTGGGATCAGGTTGGAGGCGACATCGATGGCGACGCAGCAGGAGACCAAAGCGGCAGCGCGGTGTCTTTGTCCCCGGATGGCACCATTGTGGCCGTTGGGGCGCCTGGTCGCAGCGTCACTGGCTTTGCGGCGGGACAGACCCGAGTATTTGCCTTGGATAGCGGAATTTGGACGCAACAGGGCGGCGATATTGATGGCGAAGCAGCCAACGACAACAGTGGCACGTCGCTGTCTTTGGTCTCAAGTAGCGGCAGCCTGATCATTGCGATTGGCGCGCCGGGCAATTCTGGCAACGGGGCCGCCAGCGGTCAGGTCCGGGTCTATGCACTTGCGGGCGGAACCTGGACACAGCAAGGCGCGGATATCGATGGCGAAGCCGCCTCGGATGCCAGTGGCAGTGCTGTGTCATTAGCTGCTGATGGCTCGATGGTCGCGATCGGAGCGCCTGGCAATGGCGGTAATGGTCCCGCGAGCGGCCAGGTCCGAATTTATGCCTTGCAGAGCGGCTCGTGGGAACAGCAGGGCGGGGATATCGATGGCGAAGTCGAGAACGATGCCAGCGGCAGTTCCGTGTCTCTTTCCGCTGACGGCACCAAGGTCGCGATCGGTGCGCCGGGTAATGACGGCAATGGTAGTGAAAGCGGGCAGGTTCGAGTGTTCACCTTTGATGCGGTCAATTGGCAACAGTTTGGCGCCGACATCGACGGGTCGGCAGCTGCAGATGGCATTGGCGAATCGGTCTTCTTGTCTTCCGATGGCGAGATCGTCGCTGTGGGCGCGCCTGGAAATGATGGCAACGGTGGTGAGAGCGGTCATGCCCGGATCATCAATATCAAGGGTTATTAAGGGCATTGAAGCCGCGGATAAGGGGGTATGACAGACTTACGGCTGAAGTGCTGTCCAGGGGTAGACTTTGTTTGATTCTAGACGCGACGGGGTGAGTGGGGCTGAAAAGTCGTGTTGCAATGTCGTATTCGGACAGACCGGCCGAGAACGAAGTGTTTGCTGTCATCGCGATATAATGGCTTCTGCTAGGATGTGGTGATCCCGGTGGTGATCGGTTTGGCGTCGGCACAGCCAGGATTAAGGACCGGGCGTCGCGGTTTTTTTTGGAAACGCCAGCCAGTTTGAAAGGGCGCGCAGCGCAATTTTAAAAATGCCTGCCGAGGGCAGCGAAGTGGATAAAGCGAGCGTGGCGTTCTTTTATTGAAGACCAAGAGTTTGGCTAAATTATTTTGAGGATGGGTGAATGAGGCATTTTGTTCGTGGGTTATGGATACTGCTCATAGTCGGGGCGGTCGTCGGGTGTGGTCGCAAGGCGTCCGAGACCGATCCAGTGGCGCCTGCAACAACCAATAATCAGCCGGCCATCGAGGTGAATCCGGTGGCATCTGACACTACGAATTCGGTGCCGACGATCGTTAATCCGAGTGAATTGTCAGTGCTCGAGACGAGCATTCTTTTGGGCAGCATCGCCGTCACGGATCCTGATGGCGATGCCACGACGGTGTCGTTGGGTGGTGCCGATGGTGATGCTTTTGTATTGGTTGATGGTAGCTTGTCTTTTGTAAACGGGCCCGACTATGAAGTGCCTGGTGATGCGAATGCAGACAATGAGTATGTGGTGATTGTTTCAGCCAGTGATGGCGTGGATACCGCAACCGTCACGCTGACGATATCGGTGACCGATGGCTACGAAGCGAGGGTAGTGGATGGCCCGGTTGCCGAAGCACTTGTTTTCGTTGATTTGAACTGTAATGCAATAAAAGACAATGACGAGCCGATAAGCACGACGGACGATTCGGGCTATTTTATTGCTGAAAAGGCGGCGCCAGCTGCGGACTGCAATCCCAAGATCATCTCAAAAGGAGGTATTGATACGATTACCGGTCAGGCGCTGGCCAATTTAGTCTTGGTGGCGGAGCTTCCGGCCGATGGTACCAAGGAGATTGCCGTATCGCCGATTACGACGATTCTGGCAGCAGCTGAAACAGCTGCGGAAAAGCAGCAAGTGCTGGATACGCTGGGTCTTGCAGGATCAACGCCTGAACAGATACTCACAACGGATAGTTGGGCCGGAGCAGAAAGTAACAACGAGATCGCGATCGCGATTCAAAGAGTGAATCAACAGGTTGCCACCATTCTGCAAGCCGCGGTTACGATTGCGGATGATGGCAACGCGTTAACGGATGATGCCGCGGGCAGCACAACAGCCGCGGCGATTGCCCTGGTGGGGTTGGTGCAGGCAGCGAATCAAAAGAATCCTTCGGGCAGTGTCCAAGCACGACTCGATTTGGCTGATCCGAGCATCGCGGTGGGCGTCATAACGGCAACGGTCACCGCCGCGGGCCGCGATGCGGTGCCTGGTGAGGTGCTGACAGCAATTGGTCAGTTGATCTCAAATATCAATACGGCGGCGGCAGACGTCTCAGTGAACCCCACATCGGTCACGGCGAATGCGATTGCTGCCAGCTCGCAAAATGCGATTGGAGGTGCGGTCGCGGCAGTGATTAGTGGCGAGACCAGTGTTGAGGATTTTAACGCGTTAACGGAAGCGAGTAGCCTTTTTGAAAATGTCGACACCGCAGGACAATCAGATTTTGATGGCGATGGCATTGCGGATATTTTGGATCCGGATGACGACAATGACGGCGTCACCGATACCCAAGATGCTTTTCCGAAAGATGCCCTCGAGGTTGTTGACACCGACCTCGATGGTATTGGCGATAATAAAGATGGGGATGATGATGGCGATGGTGTTTTGGATCGCGTGGATGCCTTTCCGCTGGTAATGATCGGCGATTTGTTAGACACCGATAACGATGGCGCGCCGAATGACTGTGATAGCGCCTGCGTGGCACTCGGTATGACAGACGACCCTGATGACGACGGGGACGGGGTGATTGATACGGAGGATGCTTTTCCTTTGATTGCGATCGGCCAATTTGTTGATACTGATTCGGATGGCGCGCCAGACGACTGCGCGGCCAGTTGCAGTTCGATTGGTCTGTCAGCGGACACCGATGATGATGGCGATGGGGTATTGGATCAGGATGACGCTTTTCCGCTGATTGCGCTGGGTGAGCTGCTCGACAGCGACGGCGATGGCGCGCCCGATACCTGCCCGCGGGCTTGTTTAGCACTGGGTATGACCGCCGATCTGGATGATGACAATGATGGCATCGCAGATCAGCAAGATGGGTTCCCGCTGATTTCAATAGGCGCTCTAACGGATACGGATGGCGACGGCTACCCAGACACCTGCGATGCCGCGTGTCTTGCACTCGATTTGGTTGCTGATTTAGATGATGACAATGATGGCATCGTTGACACAGATGATGCTTTCAGCCTGATTTCGATTGGTTCGCTTTTAGATACGGATAAGGATGGCGCCCCGGATGTCTGTAATGCCGCCTGCCTTGCGCTTGGGATGACGGCAGATCTAGATGACGACAATGATGGCGTGACGGATCTGCTGGACCCTGAACCGGCCAATAGCGCGGTCTATCAACTAACATCCGGGATGGGTGGGGGCTATAAGCTGCCAACTAGCTTGACCGTGTTGAAGACGCAGGAGTAGGACTGATGACAACTAAGCAATTAAAATCGTATCTGCTGGCCTTGTTAAGCGCTCTGGTTTTGCCAAATTTGTATGCAGCGCCTTCAGACGGACCCTACGTGCTGGATGAGCAACGCTTTTACGTAGCGGGTCAGCCGGTTACCGATGCCATCGAGACGGCCAATCGCCTCATGTGTTATTTGGCCAACATGCGACCCGATGCGTTCGTCAGTGATGGGGCCTATCAAGCGAAGGTCTATGAAGAGCGCTGCATCGGTTCTGGCGCTGATGCGACTTCCGAAGCAGCGTCCGCTTCGGTTAAATCCTCGCAATCAGCGGCTTCGGCGAATTCAAGTAAAGCTGCGGCAGATCTCGAAACCGAGACGGCGCTCACAGCAACCCTGATCGTTGAGCCGTTAGCCGCAGCGCCCGATGACGCCTTTGTAGTGCAACCTATGAAGGTGACAGGTTGGGTCGATCTTTTGGCCCAGGACGAGCAAGACATTGATACGCGCGTTTATTTAGGCGCCGAAATTGCCTCGGGCGCGACTGAGCGTGCACCCAATGGGGTATTTGAGATGCGCTGGTCTATACATTCTCAAGGTCTGCCCAGCTGGTTCTTAGCCGACGCGGCGCAAGATCAGGGCGAGGCGCCTCCTGACCAAGCCGAAATTGGACAGATCCCGTTGGGTCAAGGAGTGTTAAAGGTATCGGGTGCCGAGCTCAAGTTCAAAGAATATGGTAATGAGCTCGAAGCCAATCTAGCACTCAACTACTTGGCCAATGGCGACATCACCGGGGTTTATGGCCAGGCAGTGCGTTTTTGTTTGGATTGTGATGCAGCCTTTGAGGTTAATGAAACGCCGAGCTACAGAACTTTTTCCACCTTCCATCAATTTTTCGTCGATAACCAAAACAAACAATATTGTAGTGCTTTGGATGAAGTCTATGAAACTTGTTACACACCGGAGCAAAACGAGACCTGTGCCGAGGCGTTTAGCACAAGCGCCGCCCAGAATGCGGGCAACGCGGATTACGACCCCTATCGGATGATTAAATTACCCGTTGCGCGTTCTGCCTTCGAGGCTTTAGCGGCAGTCTCGGAAGGACAAGCGGTTCTAACCGAGGAAGTTTGTTATTCGTTAAAACAGTCTGATGCGCAACGGAATGTGTTCCGTTACGGCGTGTATGAACAAACGGGTGCGCGAGTGTCAACAGGTGGGTCGGGGTCGCGCAGCGCGTTTCCCATGGTTGCGTCGGTTGAAACTGAAGTGCCAGACCCAAACGAATCGGGTGCAACAATCGTAATTGAAGAACGTGTCTTCGGTTACGCGGATTATTGGGGCGTATTTATCGATCCCCGAGGCCGGCGGCTTGTCGAGCCGGGGGTGACGCAATTTAAAGCAGAGGTTTTTGGTGATTCGGCTCAAAACCTAGGGGACGAGTTTTTTACTGTGGCGGAAACTGAAGTCCAGATCGAAAAGCGAACGAAATCCTTCCGATCGCTCGAAAGCCTGAACAAGCTGAAATTAGCATTGTATGTTCAGGACCCTCAATGGGCAGCAGAATATGAAAAGCTGCTGGGTGTTGATGTGTTCGCCGAAGACGCGTACTCAGAATACGAAGGCTATTTTGATGCGAGCCTCGGGAAATTCATCTTTGACAAAGGTCTTCGATTCCTTGCCGGCTACGCGTTCGCTGAGCTTGAATCGCCGATCACCTTTACCCCGGCGGATTGGATTAGCAAGATGAAGAAAGAACAGGGCTTTGGGGTCGATGACGGCGGCGAAACCCTAATCTCGAACGAAGTTCGTTCCATGGGGGTTTGGTCGAATGACACTCGGCAATGGTATGACATCAGTCCGGCCGGTCTGAGCGATCCCAGCCTTGCTGATCCGGTTGGCGAGGCGTCTGACGTTTTCGATCCGTTCGACAAGGCTCGAGGGGGCGTTGCGACCGAGACGATAACGTTTATTTCACCGGTTGATTTGACCGAAGACCTAGTGTGCTTACAGGATTGTTTAACCCCTGAAAAATTACAAGCAACGTTCATTTACGCCTATTGTGCGCAGGTTCTGAAGGAGACCGGGCAGGTCGATGCAGCAGAATGTTCTGGTTTTCAAGTAATCGAGTCCGGTGGTGCGCCAAGTCCGTTTGCAGACGGCGGGCCGTATCTCACGGAGGATATTACCGTGATTCGGGTCGATGACGATGACGTGGCTAAAGCGCTTGTGGAGGGGTTTTACCTCAGCGATGCAGGGAATCAAGTAGGGCGTCAGGGCTTTCGGCTAGCATCGGGTGACGTTCAGGTGATTGATTACGTTTATGTGGCGAAAGATGAGGCGCAGGGCATTAAACAGGCTAGAACTTTGCCAAAGTATCTGCGCATGGAGAAGCGCTCGGTATCGGAGGGGCGACTCTGGTTGGATTTTGTTGGCGGGTTGAATGTTGATAATTTAAACCGAGTGCTGGGCAATACAGGTGGCACGGTGCCGGTGATGACCTTCGACTTGCAATCTGCACCTGCGATCGCAACTTCCGGCACAACCAATGCTCTGATTAAGCTTTGTAAACCAAGCGGTGATAGCTGCGAGCGCAGTCTTAGCGCGACGGTGCCGGTGGTTTGGACGGGCACGCAAGATGGGTTCACCTTGATGCTGGCCGCAGGTACAAGCTATGACGTGGTGCTTGAATCGGGTTCCGTTAATGTTGCAGCGACCCTCACCAATTCAGCGGATCAGGTGTTTGGCTACACGGGTGGCGTTTTGAGTAACGATCGTCGTCCGGGCTTTACCTTAAGATTGATGTCCCTTTTGGCTGGCGAGGCAGGATCATTAAGCAACCTTGAATTACCCTCGTTTTTTGAAGTGGATACGGACTATCGCTTGGCCTTGACCTTTGGGGATGAATTCACGTTTCGAGAAATCAAGGATTCCGGTAGTGCGGAACTCGATCTAACCGGGCTGACCATGTCGTTCACAACAACCGGTGGCGAAAGCGCCTATAACGCCGAAAAGTACCAAGCAGGCGAATGGTGGGATGGTATCAACAACGCATCACTCGTGCGCTACCAGGCAACGTCCTCTGGCTTCACCGTCGGGTCTGAATCTTTATCCAAAGGCGCCTTGGTGAATGCCTATTTGCGGCGCAGCAAAGAACCTTTTACCGCCTTAGGGGAAGCCAGCTACACCCGGCCCGATGGCCAGCAAGAACCCCTAAGCTGGGGCCTTCAAACGGGTCAATTGGTTGCGGCCTCGGACCTATCAAAATTGGAGTGCAATAAATTTTCTGGGAATTATGAAGATCACCCAGGATTCACAGCAGAGGAAGAAACTGAGATCCGATACTGCGTCCAGAAAATGTTCGAAACCCCCGGGCTTACCACCTATTCGATCAATCTCGCGATACAACCCAGCTATGCGCTTTTAAACGCGAGCGGCGAACCCGTCACCATCGCGGCGCCTCGAACGCTGTTTTACCAGGTCCCCAGTGAAGCGCGTTTCGGCCGGGACAGCGGCAAACGATTGTCGCTCGAGTTTGCTGGTCACGGTGAGTTACGGGGTGTGCCGGGCTTTATTTACGACACTGTGACGGGTGAAGACAAAGGCGAATTCGTGAACGAATGGAAAGACAGCTATCGTTATCTAAGCCGTTTTACCATTCCGGACGGTAGCACGGTGACTGACTTGGCGGGCGTGGAATATTTTGTAAAAGCGCTCGATGGGGAAGCGTGGTTGAAGGCGCTTGATGTCGGGGTGAGCGCGGAAGATCAATATACTTTAACCGTTGAAGACCTCGTGCAAGATGATGAGTTGGCCTACTTAGGCAGTCCTGGTGAACCAGCTTATATCGGCGAGCCGCCAACCTGTGTAGATCCGGATGTGACGCAAACCTGCGCCCTCCTGAATAAAGGGGCGCCCGTGGTGGTTCACGGCGAACTCATCGTCGACGCTGATCCGACGCCTTAGCCTTAGTGCGGTTTGCACGGTTTTAAAAAAGACCTATTTGGGGTATTGACTCGATATATTTGTGACCCTTAGACCTGATGAAGGGCTTGATCGCTATGCCGAGTGAGAAATAGAAGGCCAGGTCCAACGATTTCGCCGGCCTATACGCGGGCTAATTGGGTGGCAGCTCAATCGTAGTCTGCGCTTGTTGCGTTATAGTGGTTGTCATCAATAGGGAGTGGTTCGTGGTGCTTAAGAAGTTAATTTGTCAGCTGCTCATGGCGGGTCTTGTGTTCGGCATTTCCGTGCCCCTTTTTTCAAAGGTTGTGACACGCACACCAGCCGCGATCCAACTCCATCAAATCTTTGAAGACAGTTGGAACGAGGACATGCGCCAAAGCCCGGTTTGGGCGTCCATGCTGGGGGATCGTCGGTACAATGACCAATGGCAAGAT
>Ga0209425_10003836_pt1 | contig 15673 bp, 11 predicted proteins | sample COG_05_FD_184749 | JGI IMG/M metagenome (GOLD analysis project Ga0209425, IMG submission 184749) | Pelagic Microbial community sample from North Sea - COGITO 998_met_05 (SPAdes) (version 2) | ecosystem: Environmental > Aquatic > Marine > Neritic zone/Coastal water | place: Helgoland, sampling...
TTTGGCTCGGCTTCAAAGGAGGAAAGGGTATTGCTACAACTTTAGGAATATTACTTGCTGTTAACTGGATCGTTGGCATAGCCACTTGCGTAACTTGGCTGATTATAGCCTTTATATTCAGGTATTCATCATTAGCTGCTTTAATCGCCATTATTACCTCGCCCATTTATGCATGGCTTTTAAACGATATCAATTTAGTGATTTTGGCTGGTATATTTATGATATTAGCATTTTTCCGGCATCAAGAAAATATTATCAGATTAGTTAAAGGGACCGAAAATAAAATAAATTTTAGAAAAAATCGGAATTAAATCTATGATTTTGTTAATCAAATAAACCATTACTCATAAAAAAATTCAAAAAAAATAAAAATGTTTACTAGTTTCTATTGACGAAATCACTTCCCAATGCGACATGTGCATAAAGAAAGTTTGAGAGTTCTTCGGAAGTTATAACATTTAGCTTTTGTTAAGGATAAGTAATTTTCCGTTTTAATCCATACGAGTTGATGAATTTTGATGTCAAATGTTGTAATTGTTGAATCGCCCTCCAAAGCGAAAACCATAAATAAATATCTCGGAACAAATTATAAAGTTCTTGCGAGTTATGGACATATAAGGGATTTGCCTTCAAAAAATGGCTCCGTGAATCCTGATGAAGGCTTTGGCATGATTTGGGAAACAGATAGCAAATCCAAGAAACAAGTTAAGGAAATAGTCTCAGCCATGAAGGGTGCTGATTGCTTATATTTAGCAACAGATCCTGACCGAGAGGGTGAAGCAATCTCATGGCATGTACAAGAGGTACTTAATGATAAAAAGCTCTTAAACGGTATCCCAGTAAAACGTGTTGTTTTTAATGAAATAACTAAAAAAGCTATTCTAGAAGCATTCAAAAACCCTAGAGAACTGGATAAAGAACTCGTTGATGCGTACTTAGCTCGGAGAGCATTAGATTATTTAGTAGGATTTACACTATCCCCAGTCTTATGGAGAAAGTTGCCTGGAAGCCGATCAGCGGGCAGGGTACAGTCTGTTGCACTTCGAATGGTTTGCGAGAGAGAGACAGAAATTGAGGCTTTTAATCCAGTTGAATTTTGGACTGTAAGAGTAGAATTTACAACCTTAGGAAAAAAATCATTTATCGCTAATCTTACGCATTTAAATAATAAAAGATTAGCAAAACTAGACCTGAAGACCCAACTCGATGCCGAGAATGCTGTTGGTATTATAAAAGATCAAGATTTCTCGATTTCCACCGTTGAGCGAAAGCAAACAAAACGCAACCCTCCCGCTCCTTTCACCACCTCAACTCTTCAGCAAGAAGCAGCTCGGAAATTATATTTTGGTGCGAAAAAAACCATGCAGACAGCCCAGAGGTTATATGAAGGGGTAACTATTGATGGAGAAACAACCGGCCTGATAAGCTACATGAGAACCGATGGCGTATCTATTTCCAATGATGCAATCAATGATATTAGATCTTACGTAAAGACTTCAGATGGCCCAGAATATATTCCAGATAGCCCCCGAATGTATAAGTCAAAAGCAAAAAACGCACAGGAGGCTCACGAAGCTATTAGGCCAACAGATATTAACCGTTTGCCCTCAAGTATGACAATGCTTGATGATGACCAACTAAAACTATACCGGCTTATTTGGAACCGGACTCTAGCCAGCCAAATGGCTTCTGCCGTAATAGATCAAGTGGCCGTTAACATTAGGCCAAAAGAAGCATTGAAAGATAATGATAATATTACATTAAGGGCTACGGGTTCAATTATAGCTTTTGATGGTTTTCTAAAACTGTATCAAGAAGGAAAAGATGAGAAAGTCGAGGAAGATAAGGATGACTCAAATGATAAGGAACGGATTTTGCCTCCGTTAGAGGTTGGCGAACATTTAAAAAAGGATGATTTAAAGACTGAACAACATTTTACTCAACCACCGCCGCGCTTCTCAGAAGCTAGCCTCGTAAAAAAATTAGAAGAACTTGGAATTGGTCGGCCCTCAACCTACGCTTCAATAATCTCAGTTCTGCAAGATCGTAATTATGTCAAAGTAGAAAACCGCCGATTCTTCTCAGAAGACCGAGGCCGTTTAGTTACAGCATTCTTATCAAACTTCTTTAGCCAATATGTGGAATACAGCTTTACAGCTGACTTGGAAGAAAAACTTGATGAGATATCAGATGGGAATCTTGATTATAAATCAGTTTTACTTGACTTTTGGACCCATTTTAAAACAGCAGTAGATGGAACGGCTGATTTACGCGTACGAGAAGTTCTAGATGTTTTGAATGAAAAACTCGGACCACATTTTTTTCATAATACTGATAACGGATCTAACCCTCGGCAGTGTCCTTCCTGCGAAGATGGTGAGTTAAGCTTAAAATTAGGACGCCATGGTGCATTTATTGGATGTTCAAGATACCCCGATTGCAATCATACGCGTCCATTATCTATAACTGAAAGTGATAATACAGAATTTTTGGATAATGGGTCGAAGGATCTAGGAAATCATCCAGAAACTAAAGAAAATATAACGCTAAAAAGAGGACCGTATGGCTTTTATATCCAAGTAGGTGAAGCTCAAGGTAAGAAAAAACCAAAGAGAAGTTCGCTGACGAAAACTATGAACCCAGCAGAAGTTGATTTGGAATTAGCCTTACAGCTTATCAAACTTCCACGTGAAGTAGGTATATATCCCGAAACAGGACAGATGATAACAGCTGGAATCGGACCATTTGGCCCCTTTATTAAGCTTGCTGGCACATACGTATCCCTAAAAGAAGATGATGTTCTCACCGTTGGACTTAATCGAGCCTGTGACCTTCTAGCGAACGCCCCCAAGAAGCCGGAGCCACGAGAAGTTGGAATACACCCAAGAACAAAAAAACCAGTCATGATGAGATGGGGCAGATGGGGGCCCTTTGTTCAGCATGGAAAAATAAAGGCAAACATGCCTAAAGATATGAAAGAACCCAAGGGCGAAGAAGATAATCAAAAAACACCAGACTTGGAATTAGCATTAGCTTGGTTAGCTGCAAAAGGGGACAAGACTAAAACGACAAAAAAGGTCAAGGCAGTTAAGAAAAATAAAAAGAAAAACGAGACAACTTCCAAAACAAGTCGAATAGAATCGCAGTCAGACCCAAGCCCGTGAATTCTAAGGAAGATGTTCAATCGCTGCCGATTCTAGAAAAAGAAATACTCAACTTTCTCGGACGACAGAAAGCCTCAGTAACTTTACGTAAAATTCTAACTGGGATTAAATCAAGAGATCGAATTGGGGTTAAAGCGATTGTTCGTCAGTTAGAAAACAAAGGGAGTATCGAGAGAAGCCATGGGAAAAAATATATTTTATGCGGAAAATTACCACCCGTAAGCGTAATTGAAATTATTGAAATCGATGAATTTGGTGATTTAACAGCCAAACCCTCTAGTTGGAAGCATCAGATACCACACCCCAAGATCATTCTAAATTTTAATAAACAACGCAAAAGTTTTAACTCTATCCTCAAACAAGGTGACACGGTCTTAGCGAGACTAAATTTAGTCTCTGAAAATACATATCAAGCAACGGTTATAAAGAAACTAGAGCAATCAAGAAAGTCAGTTGTTGGTATATATGAAGAAACCAACAATGGCGGATTAATTAAACCCACGGACAAAAAAATCCGTCATGAATATGCTGTAACTAATGATGGTCAAAATGGCGCCAAATCAGGGGATCTAGTACTCGGTGAAATTACCTCTCAAAATAAATTTGGGAAAAGTATCGCTTTAATCTCTAAAATTCTTAATTTTGACAAAGCCTTCCAAAATCAACAACCATTCTCAAATATAGCCCTACACGAGAATGAAATACCATTCACTTTTACAGATACGATCTTAGAACAGGTGAATAATTTAGAAAAATTTTCAAACGAACAAAGAGAAGATATTAGAAATATCCCACTGATAACGATTGATGATGCAGATGCCAAAGATTTCGATGATGCAGTTTTCGCAGAACCCTGGGAACATAACGGAGATGCCGATGGTTGGCATATAATTGTAGCAATAGCAGATGTTGCTTGGTATGTACGCGAGGGAATGGAGCTTGATCAAGAAGCTTTTGACCGAGGCAATTCGGTATATTTTCCCGATATGGTAGTTCCAATGCTTCCTGAAACGTTATCAAACGATTTATGTTCACTCAAACCAAATGAGGATCGTCCATGTCTAGCAGTTCATATGTGGATCGATGTCGACGGTAATATGGTAAAGTTCAAATTTATAAGGGGTTTAATGCGATCCTTTGCGCGATTAAACTATCAACAAGTACAAATGGCAATTGAGGGTGAAGCTGATATCGAAATATCGAGACTTTCAAAAGACATAATCACACCACTTTTTCTTGCCTATAAAGCACTTTGTAAGGCAAGAGATGCTCGCAATCCTCTTGATTTAGAACTGCCCGAAAAAAGAATCATAATAGACAATAATGGTAAAATATCGGATGTTATTCAACGCCCAAGGTATGACAGCCATAAATTAATTGAAGAGTTTATGATTACAGCAAATGTAGCGGCGGCGATTGAGTTAGAAAAAAAATCCAAATCATTTTTATATCGCGTTCACGCAGAGCCACCATCTAAAAACTTAGAGAGCTTAAGATCTTTCTTAAAACCACTCGGATACAACCTTTCAAAAGGCCAAGTCCTGACGCCATTAAATTTTAATCAAATTCTCAAAAAATCTAAAAATAGTGATGTCTACGAGGCGGTTACTCAAATGATACTGAGAAGTCAATCTCAGGCGGTTTACGCTGATGAAAATATCGGCCATTTTGGTCTTAGTTTGAGACGTTATTGTCATTTTACTTCCCCAATCCGAAGATACTCTGATCTAATTGTTCATCGCGCTTTAATCTCAGCAAACTCTCTCGGCGAAGGAGGTTTTTTAAATAAAGATATAGATATTGCCCCAATAGCAGAGCATACCAGTATAACAGAGAGAAGAGCATCAAAGGCTGAGCGGCAATCAACCGATAGATTTGCAGCAGCATATTTATCCGATAAAATCGGTGAAAAATTTAAAGGCAGAGTAAATGGTGTCGCAAAATTTGGACTATTCATTTCATTAGACAGAATAGGTGCGGACGGATTAATCCCAATAAGATCGCTAACGGATGACTTTTATAAATTCAACGAACGTCGCATGTTATTGAAAGGTTCAAAAAATGGAGCTATCTTTTCATTGGGAATGTGTGTCGAGGTTGTAATTAAAGAGTCTAACCCAGTTTCTGGCTCCCTATTATTAGAATTGGCAGACACACATCAAAGATCCAAGTTACGCGGTCAAAAGCAGAAAAAACGGGGGAAATAAGATGTTGAGGGAAAATCGATAACCATCGGGGAGAAAACCCTATTCGGTTTAAATAAACGATATGTTGATATATAAATTCAAACGCGGATTAGCAATTACTCTTTTCTTTATTTTATCCGCATGCACCCTTAATAATATACAAAAAATTGAGAATATAACTACTGATTATAATACTAAAGCTATCAAAACATTCTCAATCGGATTCCAACAAATCTCGGAACGTTATATTATTGAGACTAAGATGGACCAATTAATTGTTCGGGGACTAAGAGGCCTGAAAGCTATAGATCAAGGTTTTACCATTAATCTCACAAATAATGGCTTTAAAATTATCCTAAATAGTGAAATTCAAAGTGATTATTTTTTCCCAACATCTGACAACTATAGTAAATGGGCTGAATTGGTTGTGCGTGTAATAAGTTTATTAAAAAAACAATCAAATTTATTTAAGAATACTCCAATAGAACAATTCTATGAGATTATATTTGATTCAATACTTTCAGAGTTGGACACCCACTCACGATATAATAACGCTAGAACAGCTCAAGCCAATAACAAGAGAAGATCTGGTTTTGGTGGTATCGGTGTACAATTTAAACCAGTAAAAACTGGTGTAAAAATTATTAGAATCTTATCCAAAACCCCGGCAGATAAATTAGGACTTATTGCTGGGGATATTATCACATTTGCTAACAAACAAACTCTGACTGGGATGAGTGTAACCGCTGTAAAGAATATATTTAGAGATGAAGTTGGTTCAATTCTCGATATCAAGGTTTTGAGGCAGGAAAAAAATAAAGTAAATTCTCTTAAATTTAAGACCTATAACTTCTCCATTAAAAGAGAGCAGATTGTTGAGCCTACAATCAACTATTCAAGTAAAAAAGGGATAATATATATTAAATTACTTGGATTTAATAATAAAACGTCAGAGCATTTAAGACTAATAATTAGAAAATTATTATCAAGATTTCAAAAGAAACTAAATCAAAATCCAAAGGGAATAATTTTGGACCTAAGGGATAATTCTGGAGGAATATTAACAGAAGCAGTCGCCGTTGCAGATCTATTTCTCAATAACGGTAAAATAATTTCTACTAAGGGAAGAAACATTTCAAGTTATCATAATTATAAGTCGATTGTTAAAGATATAACGAATGGTCTTCCATTAATAGTTTTGATCAATGGAAAATCAGCTAGTGCATCAGAAATTGTTGCGGTAGCATTGCAAGACAATAAAAGAGCAATAGTAATAGGGTCTTCTTCGTTTGGAAAGGGAACAGTTCAAACTATTATTAAACTGCCAAACGGTGGAGAAATTATACTCACCTGGTCGCGTTTCCAAAGTCCTTTGGGTTATTATATAGATAAATTAGGCGTATACCCTACAATTTGTACATCAAAATACAAACTGAATGAACCAATTAATTATATCAAAAATGCAATAAAGAAACCAAAACCTCTGCCAAATCTCCTTAAATTTTGGAAAGACACAACTTACAACAGGCAAAGGAAGATAAAGCAGTTACGAAATTTTTGTCCCGCGGCAGAGAATCTTAATAAAATGGATACTAATTTAGCCGAGACACTTCTCTTGGATCCAATATTATATAGAAAGTTAAATTTAACTCTCCACCTTTAGAGTTATTCAAGAAAATCAATATTGTTCTTATTGACAGATCGATGTGAAACGCTATTGTACCGGGCTTTTGAAGTTATTTAAATGGGTGAAGAATTATGGCTAAAGCAGCAACAGTATTAGTAAAGTTAGTCAGCACAGCTGATACAGGGTTTTATTATGTGACAAAGAAAAATCCACGTAACCAAACTGAAAAAATGGAATTTAAAAAATATGATCCGGTAGTGCGAAAACACGTTGTTTTTAAAGAAGGTAAAATTAAGTAAATAGCCTAAACCTATGATACTACGTCCAAGAGAATTTTACTAAAACTAATCAATCTAGACCCTGCAATTCGTTGCGTCATTTCCAGGAATATTCAAAAAATACATACTTGCGCCATTAATTATACAATATTATCCTATCCAAATGTTAGACAAGACTATCACAAAAGGTTCGAGGGATAACAAATTGACACGAAAGCTCGTTACAGCAGTAGTTATCCCTTGTTATCGAGAAAAATCTAAAATTCTTAATGTATTACTTAAAATTGACTCAAGAATTGATAAAATAATTGTAATAGATGATGCTTGTCCAGAAAAAACGGGTGAGTATGTTATTAAAAACTCAATTGACCCGAGAGTAGTGGTAGTTACGCACACTCAAAACCAAGGTGTTGGTGGAGCCACCATGAGTGGCTATAGAAAAGCGCTTGAGCTCAATTCTGATATCATCGTCAAAATCGATGGTGACGGGCAAATGGACACAAAAAATATTAGCAAGTTAATTACTCCTATTCTTAAGGGACAAGCGGATTATACGAAAGGTAATAGATTTCATAGCCCTGGTAATTTATCAACAATGCCAAAGATTAGATTAATAGGAAATTTGTTACTCTCTTTCGCATCGAAAATGTCGAGCGGATATTGGCGTATATTCGATCCTACCAACGGTTTCACCGCCATTCATGGTAAAGTTTTAAAAGAGCTGCCATTAGATAAAATTAGTAAAGATTACTTCTTTGAGTCCGATATGCTATTTCGTCTAAACATAACAAGGGCGGTTATATGTGATATTCCAATGAAAGCTATTTATGCAGATGAAAGCAGCAATTTAAAAATATCTAAAATTTTAATGCCGTTTGCTAGAAAACATATAATAAATTTTTTTAAAAGAATTACCTATAATTATTTTATTCGGGATTTTAGTATAGCGTCGATTGAATTGGTAGCTAGTATATTATTAATTTTGTTTGGAGTATTTTTTGGCTCTCAAGAATGGCTAATGAGCTCCCAAACTGGCGTCCCAGCAACAGCGGGTACCGTAATAATCGCTGCTTTGCCAATATTAGTCGGAAGTCAGTTATTTATTAGTTTTTTGAATTTTGATGTTAATTATGAGCCCGACAAACCTATTCATGATAAATTATAAAACATCTTAAGCCCTTAGGCATTCATTCACCTTGGGTTGATCCTATTTTAAATCAAGGTCCTATCTTCATATAAGCTTTAAATTGATAAAAATTACTATAAAGTAATCAAAGTTTTTATAAATCAGAAACAGAATTATTGAAAATGAGTTAAGTGGTAGTTTATGAGTACTAATTTCCAAGGTAGCCTATTACCAATTGGTTTATCCGATCTTTTACCTCCGGATGCCGAATATGAAACCCATATTACCGAAACACTTATGAGGTCCTTTGCTTCTTACGGTTATGACCGAGTTAAACCTCCATTAATTGAATTTGAAGAAATTCTCTTAGGCGGAAGTGGTGTAGCCACTGAAAAGCAGACTTTTCGCATCATGGATCCAGTATCACAACGGATGCTTGGCGTGCGTGCTGATATGACGATGCAGATAGCGAGAATTGCCTCAACCAGATTAGGTGATATTAAGCGACCAATTAGATTAAGTTATGCTGGGCAGGTATTGCGGGTTAAAGGTTCCGACTTACGTCCTAAACGCCAGTTTGCTCAAATTGGCGCCGAGTTAATTGGTTCCAACTCATTCCGTGCAGATGCCGAAGTTATTTTAATGACGATAAATGCATTGGAGAATGTTGGCATATCAAATTTAAGCGTAGACTTATGTATACCTAAACTCTTAACACACATTTTCACTGACTTTAAAATTGACGCATCATTTGAGGTAGATAACTTAAAAACGTTTTTTAATCAAAAGAATGTACCCGCAATTGAAGGCCTTAAGGAAAAATTGGGCGATGAGGCTGTTGAAACCTTTAAAACAATACTCATTAGTTCGGGTTCAATCGAGACGGCGTTACCTATGTTGAAAAGTATTAAGTTAAACGACCAGGCAAAAAAACAAATAGACAACCTTGAAATCGTAGTGAAACACTTAAGAAAAAGGGCTCCGGATCTAAAAATAACCATCGATCCGGCTGAAAGCAGGGGCTTTGAATATCATACTGGTATAACATTTTCTTTCTTTTCTTCAGAAATTAATGGTGAAATTGGGCGAGGGGGACGTTACCAAGCTTATAATTCTAAGATTACTGAAGATGCAACTGGTGTTTCTTTATTTGTTGATAGCATTATACAGGCGTTACCCAAACCAAAAAAACAGAAGAAAATACTAGTGTCTTCATTTGACTCCTCAAAAATTAATAATTTACGAAAAGAAGGGTGGATAGTTGTTGAGTACTTTGATGATGTGAGTATAAATAGTGAGAATGATACTATTCAATCTGGCTGCACGCATTACTGGGATGGTCAGAATATTATAGCCGTAAATATCTGATAAAAGGATCTATTTATTATGACGAATGTGATTGTCGTCGGGGCTCAATGGGGCGACGAGGGTAAAGGTAAAATTGTAGATTGGCTCTCTAAGCGCGCAGAAATAGTCGTGCGCTTCCAAGGTGGGCACAATGCTGGGCACACATTGGTGATTAATGGAACCACCTTTAAATTAAGTCTTCTACCATCTGGAATTGTTAGGCCAAATAAACAGTCAATTATAGGCAATGGTGTAGTGTTAAACCCTTGGGCATTGATGGAAGAAATAGAGACCTTAACAAATCAAGGTGTGGAAATAAGCCCGTCGAATCTGTCAATTGCAGAAAATGTTTCTCTAATTTTACCACTACACTCAAACCTTGATAATGCACGCGAGAATTCTTTAGATGGAACAAAAATAGGCACTACAGGCCGGGGTATTGGTCCCGCCTATGAAGACAAGGTTGGGCGTAGAGGAATAAGAGCAGGTGATTTAGCCAACAAAGAAATATTAAGTGAACGCTTAGATAATATGTTATTGCATCATAATGCTTTAATGAGAGGTCTTGGCTTTGATGAAATAAAAAAACAAGATGTTCTAGAACCCTTACTAGAAATTGCTCCTAAGATTACTCCATATATTAAAACAGTATGGAAACAATTAGACGAAGCTCGACAGAGAGGGCAAAGGATACTTTTTGAGGGTGCACAAGGGGTCATGCTTGATATTGATCACGGCACATATCCCTTTGTAACATCCTCAAATACTGTTGCTGGAGCTGCATCAATAGGTTCTGGACAAGGTACCAAAACCATCACTTTTAATCTTGGAATTACTAAGGCCTATACAACACGCGTAGGGTCAGGACCGTTCCCGACTGAATGTCATGACGAAGTCGGACAAATACTGGGTGAACGAGGCCGTGAATTTGGAACAGTCACGGGGCGAAAACGCCGATGCGGTTGGTTCGATGCTGTCATGGTCCGCCAAGCAATCAAAGTAAGTGGTATTACGGGTATTGCGCTAACAAAATTGGACGTCTTAGATGGCATGAAAACTTTACAGGTTTGTGTTGGATACAAATTAAATGATCGAGAGATAGATTATTTTCCAGCATCAATTGATAACCAAAAAAATGTGCAGCCTATTTATGAAAGCCTTGAGGGCTGGTCAGAACCAACATATGGAGCAAGAACGTGGGTAGACCTTCCAGCCAATGCAATCAAGTATATTCGGAGAATCGAGGAATTAATCAGGGCCCCAGTTTCAATGCTCTCAACTAGTCCCGAAAGAGATGATACAATCTTAGTTCAAGACCCCTTTGCAGATTAATATTATTAATTTACTCGCATGATAAAAACGGATATTAACATATAATATGTCGACAGAAATTCGACAATGCAGATAATGTAGTTATAGTAACTAAATAAATAGGAGTGCCTTTTCGATAATCAAATATAAAAGGCACAGACTGACGCTAGAAGAGTGATCAGAAATATGGCGGATACGGAAAATAAATTAGATAGTGATTTGGAATCGGGCAGTAATTTAAAAGAAAATAAATTGACTGAGGCATCATCTGCGCGAACTTCAGAGCAAAATAGTCAAACGTCTGCGGAAATTAATGATGACATTATAACTTCACAAAAACCAATACCGTTAATCAAAATTGATGCTAAAACACCGTCAAGCGCAATCGAACGATACGAGGTTTATCCAAGTCTACCTCTTCCTGAGTATGATTCGGGAATAGCAAAAGCGTTTACTGCGATTGATAAAATGCAGCCAGACTTATTATTATTTTGTTTAATTTGTTATCCAAATATTCCAATTCGTCTTGATGAACTCAGAAAACTCTCAGGTAAATCAGTCGGCCATAACATTCTAGTTGAAAACTATGGTAACCTTGATTGGCCTCTTCATGAACAACAATGTCTCGGAATAATTTTTCAACGTCCAACCGGTCAAAGTATCGATAAATATTTTAAGTCTGAAGAATTTTCGGATCAAGAAAAATTAGAAAAGGCAAAACTAATTCTATTGTCTAGTATTTCCGCACTGCGAAATCTAAATAAGCTAGGAATCACACATAGAAGCATCCGGCCCAGTAATGTATTTTTCTCAGATTCGAATGGTGAGGATATTATTTTTGGTGAATGCGTCACAACTCCACCAGGATTCTCTCAATCGCTCGAGCTTGAGACGATTGAACGGGGAATAGCTGATGAAGGAAGCCGAGGGAACGGAGACGTTAGTGATGATATTTACGCTGTAGCGGCTACCATTTCAATCTTACTTCAGAATACTGGTTCCTTTCCCACTTTCGCTAGCGAACAGATAAGTTTTAATAAAATTATTAAGGGTAGTTTTAATATTTTAGTCGGAGAACGCCTCAAGTCGCAGAAAATATCAAAAGTTCTTGAAGGAATGTTACAAGACAAAATCGAGGAACGATGGAATTTAAATGATATAGAACTATGGCTCGGTGGAGAAACCATCACACCTAGAGTATACGAAAAAGAAACTCGAGCGTCTCAAGGGCTCACATTTGATGGCATTGAGTATTTCACTAAGTCAACTCTCGCTTATTCAATGTCACAAAATCGCAGTAAAGCCGTCGAAATTATCAAATCAGGAGCATTAACTAAGTGGTCTGAAAAAAGCCTGAAAGACAAAGTTTTAGCCTCTAAAATTAGTCAAGTAACTGATGATACAACCGTGCAAAAAGATAGAGCCAAATATGCTGATGAACTTTTACTTTCAAAAATACTAATAGTAATGTGCCCTACATATCCAATAAGCTATAAGAATATTTTATATACTTCAGACGGTTTTGGCTCTGGATTAGCGATAGAACTTTTAAGAGGCGGCGATGCTAAAACCTACACTGAGTCCGTCAGTCTTGGACTATTAAACTTTAGCTTCCAACTAAATAGTAACGATAAAATAAAGAATGAAGATAGAATTGAAATTACCAATCAAATTAATCGTTATCTACAAAAAGCTGGTCCGGGCTTTGGGGTTGAGCGTTGTCTATATGAGTTAAATCCTGGTTGCCCTTGTCAAAGCCCAATTATTATCAAGGAGAATATCTTTTTTAGTTCTATGTTGCTTCCTACATTAGATAAAATAGCTGGCACCACAAATACTCAGAAAAGTCCCATTGATAGACACATAGCAGCTTTTATAGCTTCAAAGATTAATGATGATCTAGAGCAATATCTATCAGAGATCGGGGACTTTGATAAATCAATTCAAACACTTGGGATGCTAAAGTTACTTGTTCATATTCAAAAAAATTTGAGTTCAACCCACCTTCTCGGACTAGCTAAGTGGGTAGGAGGGTTAATGGCGCCCGCAATCAGAATTTATAACAGCCGTAAACTAAGGAAAGATATTGAATCAGGTATCCCTCAAATCATAAGAAATGGAAATTTAGGTGAGTTGCTCAAATTAATTGATGATCCATCGCACAAAGAAGAAGATCAACTTGGTTATCAAACTGCTATGAATGAGTTTAAAGAGGCGGAGGAGACTATCTTAAAAACAGAAACGAATAGTGACCCTGAGTCAGAGGTAGCAGTTAAAACAAGCAGGCAGGCAGCATCGGTCTTATCTATTTTAATCATGATCTTTATATCTTCGCTTATACTATTGGCTAATTAAAATGACGGAAGAACAAAATAATAAAGAGGAAATAGGCTCTAAAGTTGAAAATGTAGCAGATGGGGATGAGCCTAAAAAAAAGGCACTACAACCATTATTATGGGTCATATTTATTGCTATTATAATTCTTACTTTTCCTGAGACGGTTATTTTACTTTTTGTTGGTATGCTGCCTACTTTCGTGGCGTTTATTATTGATCGCTCACCGCAAAAATATTTAACCTGTTGCGTTTGTGCAATGAATATTACTGGTGTTTTCCCGGGGATTTATGAACTTTGGACAACACAAAATAATATTTCACTGGCTTTAAAAATTGTAACAAATATATTTGATTTATCATTGATGTACTTATCGGCTGCGATCGGATGGTTCATCTATTCTGTGGTACCTCCTATGATCAGAGTCTTCATAAAGGTCATTGGCCAACAAAGAATTAATCTACTTCGGGGTCAGCAACAAAACTTGGTACAGGAATGGGGAAAAAACGTTGCAAATATAATTAGCGAGACAAAAACAGAAAAGAATTCGAGTTCTCATGAAATTAATGGTGAGATTAAAAAGGATAGCACTATTACAGAATCTTCAACCGGGGTTGTAGAGTGAAATATCAATATAGCTAAATAGATATAAATTCCTTCATATCATTTGGCAAATCACTTTTAAATTTGATTCGTTTACCTGAAGAAGGATGATCAAAGCCTATCAAATAGGCATGAAGCGCTTGGCGGTTCATGGACGATATTACTGTTTGAAAATAAGCCGATCCGGTTTTGATTATTTTTTTCTGATCTTTTGACCCATAGGTCGGATCACCTATTATTGCATTTCCAATGCTCGTCATATGAACTCGGATTTGATGAGTGCGACCTGTTTCAAGTCGACATTCAACTAATGAAGCCCAGAATTTTCCACCTTCACCAATAGGCTTTTTAACTCGGTAATGAGTAATCGCATGTTTTCCACCTCGGGTTACTACTGCCATCTTTTTGCGATTACGAGAACTACGACCAATTTTATTTTCAATAGTTCCCTCTTTTTGTTTTGGAACCCCCCAGACAATCGCTTTATAAGCTCGATCTAAACTATGATCGGCAAATTGCTCAGCCAGACCACGATGAGTAAAATCATTTTTAGCAGCAACTAAAAGCCCACTCGTGTCTTTGTCTAACCGGTGCACAATTCCCGGGCGGGCCACTCCACCTATGCCAGAGAGACTTCCGCCGCAGTGCGAAATCAAAGCATTTACTAATGTCATATCTTTATTTCCTGCGGCTGGGTGAACAACTAAACCGGCAGGTTTGTTTATAACAATTAAATCATTATCTTCATAAACAACTTCTAAATCCATTTTTTGACCAATTGGGGTAGGAGACTTCAAAGCTGGTATCAATATGGAAAAACGTTCGCCAATTTTTACACTACGGGATGGATCGGAAAGGATTTTAGATCCACAAGTAACATGTCCAGAGAGAATTAATGACTTGATTCTTGATCTTGATAGCTCAATAAAACTTTGGCTAAGAAATTTATCCAAACGAATATGGTCAACATTATTTTGAACTGTTACATTGAGGTTTCTAATATTCACTTGATGATACATTCGAAAAAATAATGGGTTAAAAAAATGTCAAAAAATAAGGCTTTAGTATTAATAGTTTTCAGTCTCGGACTCATAATAATATCCGGCCTGATGTTATTAGGCTACGGGCTCTATCAGCGAGCATTAGACCCCAGCTTCAAATTGTTCAACTTTAAAAACAAACCAGAAATATATGATACCCAAGTTTTAGCTAAAATCCAGAATAAGAATAAATTAATTCCAAAGAAAATTAAAATTTCTTTGTCATTAAACGAATGGGTGCGCGATGTAAAAACTCTCCAAAATCGACTGGTGATACACATTACAACGGATTTAAAAAAAGATAGAATATTAATTTTAGATGCCGATACTGGATCAATCATAACTAGCATTAATCTTATTAATGAACCATGATTTGTATCCAAGAGACCCAAATCCTCACTCTGAACAAATATGCAGAAACAGAATATCCTGCTGAATGTTGTGGATTGCTTATTGGAAGAGGAACACAAGATAACCTTAACATCGACGAAATTATTCAAAGTCCGAATATCGCTAAAGGCAATAAAAGTACCTTATTCGAAATTGACCCTCAAATTCGCCTAAATACTCAACGAAGACTTAGAAATTCTCCTCAAAGAGTCATCGGACATTTTCATTCGCATCCAGACGCTCCCTCATCTCCATCACCAACCGACC
>Ga0209425_10003840_pt1 | contig 15661 bp, 27 predicted proteins | sample COG_05_FD_184749 | JGI IMG/M metagenome (GOLD analysis project Ga0209425, IMG submission 184749) | Pelagic Microbial community sample from North Sea - COGITO 998_met_05 (SPAdes) (version 2) | ecosystem: Environmental > Aquatic > Marine > Neritic zone/Coastal water | place: Helgoland, sampling...
AGTTGACGTGGCCAGCCTTACCGGCGAGCTGCTCCACGCACGAGATGCCTTCCTCCTCAGCTTTGTGCGCGAGCATCGGGCCTGTACACAAAACACACACGCCGTCAGTCTAATTTCCCATGCGTACGTAACCAAAATAACCAAAATAACCAAAATAACCAAAATAACCAAAAGAAACTAACCTTCCACGATGTCGCCGATGGCGAACACTCCGGGCCTGGAGGTGGCGTAGGTGTGCATGTCGACGACGACCTGGCCGCGTTTGTTGGTCTCGACGCCCGCGGCGTCCAGACCCAGTTTGTCGGTGAATGGTTTACGTCCGGTGGCGACCAGAACGACGTCAGCCTCAACCTCGGTGGCCTCGCCCTGTAAACAATACACGACGTCAGCCTAATTAGGGTTAACACACGATAATTAAGATAAACTTACCCCCGCGGAGGGTTCCACGGTGAGCTTCACCCCAGTCGCGGTCTTGACGGCGCCGACGACTTTCTTCTCCATCTGGAATTTAAACTTTTGCTTCTTGAGCGCGCGTTCGAACGTCTTGCGCATCTGCGCGTCCATCGGGGGGCAGATGTCTTTCGCGAACTCGATCACGGTCACCTGGGACCCGAGTCGGCTCCACACGCTGCCGAGCTCGAGACCGATGACGCCGCCGCCGATGACAACCATGCGCTTGGGAACCTGTACACAAAACACGACGTCATACAAATTGCCCATACGAACATAAAAATAAACTTACCTCCTTCAGGTCCAGGGCACCGGTGGACGTCACGATGGTTTCCTCGTCGACGTCGACGCCGGGTAAGGCGGCGGGTTCGGAGCCTGTGGCGAGGATGACGTTCTTGGTGCTGATCGTCTCGGTGGTTCCGTCTTCTTTAGCCACGACGACTTCACCAGGGTTGGCGGTGAGCGAGCCCTGTGAAAGTTAAAAAAACACGACATCAGTTTTCTAATTGCAAATACCCATACGAGAATTAAAATTTACTTACCCAGCCCTTTGCGTACGTCACTTTGTTCTTCTTGAAGAGTCCTTCGATGCCTTTGGTGAGTCCGTCGACGGACTTTGACTTTTGCTCCATCATCTTACCGACGTCGATGGACACCTCGCTGTTGGTGGTGTGGGTGTGGGTTCAGGTGTGGGGATGGTTAGCGTGTGGGAGACGTGGGGGTGGGATTTCGATTCAAATCTTTGCAAATGTTTGGAAAGTGAGAGCTCAGATCTGTGGGTCGAGGGTGCCCTATGGTGAACGCCGTCTCGTGAGTGACGCGGGTGGCACGTACCCTACGGAGATGCCGTGCTTGGCCATGGTGTGGTTCGCATCGTGGAACAGGTGCGACGCGTGGAGAAGCGCCTTGGATGGGATGCACCCCACGTTGAGGCAGGTCCCTCCGAGGGTGCCGCGCCCCTCGACGCAGGTCACCTTGAGGCCGAGTTGGGCGCCCTTGATGGCGGCGACGTAGCCGCCCGGCCCGCCGCCGATGACGACGACATCCTGCTGCTCGTGAGCGACGGTGGACGCGGAGAACGTGCGGAACGAGCCGAGGGTGCGCAGCGCGGTGGAGGAGGCGAGCGCGCGGCGGCCGTGGGGCGCGAGCGCGAGGAAGGCTTGCTGCTGCATGACGACGATGCCCGAAAGTGCGATCGGAAAACTCAACAACGGCTTTGTGCGGTTGGCACTGCGTGGAGTCCGTTTTTACGCGGAGACCTTAGGGTTGCGTATCGAGCTCGATGTGGTCGATGGGTAGACCGCGTGTGCGTTCGCGCGCGATGGTTCGGCGCGGTGGCGTGTGCGGTCCAAGGCGCCCCGACCTCGGCACCCCTGACAAAGACGAAGAGACGCGATATTTTTTTGACATCGAACACGGAAATAAATCTGCAACGCGCTTTATCAAACGCGTGACGGTTATGCTGGGACCTGGCCGAGAGGCATAGACGGCGGCGCGCGCGCTTCTGGCGACGTCATGATGTCCATCTCGGTGCCCCTGAAGCTCACCGCGCATCCGTGCGGCGCTCGTCCCCGTGCGATTCGCGCGCGCGCCGTATCCATCACGGCGGCGCCCCGGTCCCATCACAGCTGTGCTTTCCACGTGGGATCTCACGCCGACGAGAAAAACGTGCGGGAAAGACTTCGAACGGGCGTGAAGACCGCCGCGCTTCCCCAGATCGCGTTCCCGGCGTCGATCGCCGACGCGCTGTCGGTGTCGAGGAACAGCCAGACGGAGCTGGCGCTCGGCGCGACGCTCGTCGCGTTCGCGCTCTGGGTCCTCCCGGCCATCATGAAATCGTCATGGGAAAACCTGCGAGCCAACGGCGGGGCGGAGAGTTTGATGGAAGGGGCGTCCTCGCTCGTCCTGCCCACCAGGGCGTTCTCCCCGAAAGACGCGCAGCTCGGCGCGAAGCTACGACGAAAGGCGAGGGAGATGGCCACGTGGGAAACATCCATCGCGCAGGTGAGAACACGCACAGTCAATCTAACTCTCACCGAGTGTTAACTGTCACGCCGACCCACTCTCACGCCAACTGACTCTCACCCATCCGACCCACCCATCCGGCGATTCACAGGCGGCGGTGTTCCCAATTCAGTTCATGATCCTCGTCACCGTCTGCACCCGCCTGCTCGTCGTCACCGGCGTTTCCGTCACGCTGTACAAACTGCTGTACAACAAAGTTGGATGCTTTGTGCACCAGTGGAGGTGAGTAATGTTTGTACTCGTACTTGTGTGGGCAGTTTGACTGATGACGTCGTGTTTTTTTAACCCTCACAGACTACCGTGGCCGGCTTACACTGCGTCCGCGTGGATGATCATCGACGCCGCGACCCGCCGGGCACGATCGCAGCTCCTCGCCGCCATCGACGCCGTGGGCGGCACGGACGCGCGTAACCTCGAACCGAGGCTCGTCACCGGCACCAACGCCGCGCGATCCGCGCTAGGCGTACCGATGTTGATTGTGTTTCTAGGTGCGTTTATTTTTCCAATTCTCGTGCGTGTACGGGCAATTGAACTGAGCAATTTGTGTTTTGTGTAACTCTTAGACTCGCTCGGCGTGACGTTCTCTGCGGTTTGGGGTTTACTGGGATTCGGCGGCGTCGCAGTCTCGCTGGGGCTGAAAGACGTGGTGTCCGACTTCATCGCCGGGGTTATACTGATGGTCAACCCGACGTTCAAAGTCGGGGACACGGTGAGTGTTTGCCCTGTCTCTCCCCGCTCATTTACCTTTACAATTACCAATTACACATATCAGATTCGCGCGGGGAGCGTGCAAGGCACGGTGATGGGCATCGGCGCCACCAGCACAACCTTGCTCACGCGCACCGGCATCAGCAAGACCCCGCACACCGTGAGTAACCGGGTGGTCATGGGTGGCTCCGCCGGCCTGGTGAACATGTCCATGTCTCGCGCGAGGTACTTTGACCACAAGCTATGCGTATCGTTCGACGCGATCGGTGCGTTTATTTCTATTTCCGTAATTGTAATGACACTCAGAGGGCAATTAGACTGACGTCGTGTTTTGTTTTTCATCACAGCGAACCTCACGGCGTTCACGGAGTCGGTGCAGGTGTACTTGGACGGACATCCGCGGGTGATACACGACCCGATGGACTCCGGGGACACCGCGGTGTGCGCACTGGCGAGCTTGGGTCCGCACGGGGTTCAGGTGACGGTTAAAGCGTTACTGGTGAAGATGGGAAGCGGCGCGTTCGCGGTTGAGCAAGGGCGGATGTTGAGCGAGATTGGGCGTTTGTTGGAGAATGCCGACGGGGTTAATCTGGACAGGATGGTGGACCTGTAGCGTGTATACGTGTTCATCGTTGTTCATCGTTGTTCAACGCATCGTAGTAATGTAGCGGCGCGTTGACGTACAAGTATCGTCGTTTGAATGCGAGTCATGGTACTACATACGTGTCTTCCGTGCCCACTTGCGGTCGGTTTTTTTTCCGGCCGCGATTGCGATGACAACGCAGTTTCCGAGAGGTATTCGATCAGTGTCGTGCCGCGCCCCGCGGGTGTCGAGGACGATGACGATGAACGACTTCGAGCTGGAGCGCCAGCAGCGCATCGAGACTAACCGCAAGCGGATGCTCGAGATGGGCATCCAGGCCATGGCGTCTAAGATCCAGGCGCCCGCCACGGTTCCCGCCCCGCCGGTGCGCGCCCGTCCCTTCCAAACACATCAATCCAACCCTTTTCTTTTTCCCGCCCGATTACATCCGGAACGTCGCGCGGCGTCGCTGGACGACGACACGCGCGGCGTCGCGGCGTCGCGCGCCCCGATTCGATCCGGATTACATCGCGCGACATCGCTCATCATCGTTCAATCCGGTTTTTTGTACTTTATCCACATCGCCCGCGCGCGCATTACGCCGATGACTGCCGGCGCGCGCCACCGACGTTTTCCCGCGCACCGAGGATTGGCCCCGTCGCGACGTCCCCCGCCTCACCCTCTCCCCGCCTCACCCCGCCTCCCCCAACAGCGCAAGCGATGCGTCAAGGCGTTCGTCCCGGAAGAAGCCCGCCGCCGGAGCACCCGCGAGCGCGTCGAGGTCAACTACGCCGAGCGCTACGGCCTCGAACACGGCGACGACGACGACCTGAACGCCGCCCGCGTTCGCAACCGAGCCATCAACAAGTCGAAGCCCAGGGCGCGGCTCGTGTCCATGTCCGACGGAGATCACGCGCGCGTCCGGTACAGCGTAGGCCGCAGGGTGTACGACTCCGAGCTGGGCACCACGTGCCACTGGTGCCGCCAGAAGACCGTCGAGACCCACGTCACGGTACGCCCCCACACCCGCGCACACATCCCAGTCACCTCATCACTGCAAACATACACCACCGCAGACTAAATCTTTCCGTCAAAACCCGCCCTTCACTGATGACTGACACCTCGACCCCACGTTCCCTCCTCTCCCCTGCAGTGCACCGCGGACGGCTGCGGCCGTGGACGGATGCCGGTCTCCTTCTGCGGCATGTGCCTCCGCAACCGCCACGGCGAGGACATCGACGCCGCCGTCGCGTCCAACGCGTGGATCTGCCCCAAATGCCGCGGGTCCTGCGGCGACGGTGAGAGTTTATTTTAATCATTTTAATCATCGTACGTGTACGGGCAATTCAACTGACGACGTCGTGTTTTATTTATTCATCACAGGATGCGTCACGTGCTGCAACTGCGGCCCGTGCCGCAAGGCTAACGGACTGGCGCCGACGCACCAGGTCATCAACCTCGCGCGCGCGTCCGGGTTCGACAACGTCCACGACTACCTCGTGCACGGCCGCACCGGCGAAACGCCCGCGCAGTTGCTCGAGCGCAAGCGGACGTTCGACTGGGGTCGGTGGCTCCTCTGCGATTTCGTCCCGGCGACGCCGGCGGATTCCGAGACGGACCTCCGCGAATCGGAAGATGACACGTCAGCGGCATGCGACGATACGGACCCCTTCGACGACACCCCGTGCCTCACCTGCGGCGGCCTGGACCGCCCCGAGGACTTCGTGCTCTGCGACGGGTGCGACCAGGGCGGGCACTTCGACTGCGTCGGTAAGTGTTTTTTTATTTCCGTATTTATTTTAATTCTCGTATGGGCAATTGTAGTGACGTCGTGTTTTGTTTACAGGCCTCGCCGGCGTACCCGACGGCGACTGGTTCTGCGCCCGCTGCGACGATTCATCTTCCAAGGCGGCCAAGGCGGCGACGACAGCCGAGAAGGCTTTCGTGAACGCCTATGGATCGAACACGACGCCCGTGAAGCGGGGTCCGGGACGGCCGAGGAAGCGACCCCTCGAGGAGCCTTCTTCCCCGGCGCCGTTGACGCCGTCACCGACAAAGCGAGGTCCCGGCCGCCCCCGCGTCTCGCCCAACCCGCGCACGCCCCCTTCCACCGGGACGAAGAACGAGAAGGTCGTCAAGGTGATCAACCAGAAGGTGGTCCAGCAGGATATTCGTCACGCGTTCGCCGCGGCTAAGCGATCGGCGGGCAAGCGCTCGGCGGCGCCGAAGCCCGGAGCCATGGCGCTTCCCGTCAGGCCTTACAAGCGCCGCGATGGCGTCGGCGCGTGAAGCGAAACACGGCTGACTGCGTACCGGAGAGACGATACGACGAGGAGGAGGAGAACGAGACGGAAGAGGATGACGAGGAGGAGGAGGACGACGACGATGAGAATGCCGATAGAGACCGTAATATAGTGTGTGTTATGCGATGAATGCCGCGATGTATGGACGACGGACGTGTTAATCAGGCCATCTCCATGGAGCCGGCCGCGGCGTTGGCGATGAACGCGTCCACCTTCGCGTGGTCCTTCTTCACCCCCGAGTCGTCCGCCACCCCGCTGGCGACGTCCACCGCGGTGGGATGGCACACGCCGATGGCCTCCTTAACGTTTTGCGGGTCCAGTCCGCCCGCCAGGATCCACCCCTTGCGACTGCACCCTCTCGGCACGCGAAGGTTCTTCCAGTCGTACGTCTCACCCGATCCCGCGTCCACGCCGTCCACGAGGAGCCAGTCGATGGTCCGTCTCGGTCCGTTCACCCAGTCCACCGCGGCGAGCCATCCTTGCGCGCCCGCGAGTTTCTCCTGTCGATCTTTGCACAGCTTTTCCTCGTCGCCCGGCATCGGCGTGACGATCGCGCCGTCCTTGTCCGCGGACACGACGTACACCGCCTTGATCTTCATTGGAAGGTCGGTGAGCGCGGCGCGGGCGTTGTCGCCGTGGAGTTGCGCGTGGTCGATGCCGACTTTCTCGCACGCGGCGATGATCTCCTCGGCGGTTTCGTCGACGAAGACTCCGATGGGGATGGCGCCCGCGGCTTTGGCGGCGTCCGCGACTGACTTGGCGACGTCCAGGTCGATGGATCGCTTGGACTTGGGCCAGAGGATCATGCCGATGAAGTGCGCGCCCGCGCTCGCGGCCTGCGTCGCGTCCTCCGGGGTAGTCACGCCGCACACCTTGACGAGTGTCTTCTTGCCGTCGTCCTTTGGCGCCATGGCGCGGACTGCGATGGATCGCGCGGACCTGTGGGCGCGGGTGGACGCGCGGGATGTGGATCGGTGCGTGGACGCGGCGACGCGGGTGGGAGCGAGCGCCGCGCGCTGGTGCATCGCGAGAGATGCCTGCATCGTCGACGTGTGCGTGCGAGTTGTGGGGCGACGGGGGGGGTCCCGATGTTTGTTAGTCCTATCTTCCCCGCCGCGTCGAGCAGAGATCTTTTTGAGACTCGGGATCAGCAGGAAGACACGTCACGTACGCGTTTTTAGTCATACCCGCATTTTATGGTAATTACCAAGCAAATGCAAGGATCTCAACATCGAATTTGGTTAGACATTTCCTCCAAAGTGGGGGTCCGAAAAGCACTCGTTATCCAAAACGTGGGCACTTTTCACAAACCGTCCATCGGCAGCCGCCGACACTACTCAAGCACCGATACGACAACGATGTCCTTCGCCGTCTCCGCCTCCGCCACCCGCGTCGTCGCCTCCGTGCGCGTGCCCGTCAAGGCCCAGCGCGCCTCCGCCGCCGCCGCCTTCGTCGCCCCCGCCGCCAAGGCCAACTCCGCCGCCCGCCTCTCGATGCGCTCCAACGCCACTGGCGTCGCGCTCAAGCACGCCAAGTCCACCGTCGCCGCCAAGGCTGCGCGCGGTAACATGGCCGTCTTCGCCGGCAGGTTCGAGACTGAGCGCACGTACATCATGATCAAGCCCGACGGTGTCCAGCGCGGCTACGTGAGTACTTATCCATACGTCGAATACCCATACACATCCGTCCCGGAACCCGCGTCGTCATCATTCAATCGATCGAACCATCGATGCCCCATTCAACCGTCGATTAGGGTTCATCACGACACCACTCTGACCGTCTCCGCCCCGTCCCCATCTCCTCTACCCTGACAACCACAGATGGGTGAGATCATCGCCCGCTTCGAGAAGAAAGGCATGGTGTGCAAGGGCCTCAAGACCTTCCAAACCCCCAAGTCCGTCGCGGAGGAACACTACAAAGACCTCAGCGACAAACCCTTCTTCGGCGATCTCGTCGATTACATCTGCTCCGGCCCTGTCGTGTGCATGGTGTGGGAAGGACCCGGGGTCGTCAAGTCCGCGAGGCTCATGATCGGCGCCACCAACCCGCTCGAGTCCGCGCCCGGCACGATCCGCGGTGACCTCGCGGTGGAAGTCGGCAGGAACGTCATTCACGGATCTGACTCTGTTGAATCCGCGGAGCGCGAGATTGGCCTGTGGTTCGGCGGCGACGACGAGCTCCTGGACTACGAGGTGACCATGACCCCGTGGGTGCGCGAGTGAGCGGTTTATTAGGGTTCGTCTCATCATGTACACGTTGTGAATCGAACATCAGACTCGTATGATAGTGTCTACAAGTATATTTTTCACTCGAGTCTCGGACGTGTCAGCGAAGTGTTTTGTTAAACGAGCCGTGCTTCCGTTCGCCTCGCTCACTCTTCCTCGCGCGCGCGATGAAGACAGTCAGCCTTTTCTCCGGTATCGGCGGTCTAGACCTCGGGCTGGAGGATGCGGGCCACGAGATCGTCATGCAGGTCGAGAGCGACCCGTACTGCTGCCAGGTGTGCACGCACGACGTCCCGAGAAAAAAAGAAAACACACGCACGCCCAGAGGACCGTCTCACGAACCCCGATATCCCCGCCGCAGATTCTTCAGCATCACTTCCCCGGGCGAGAGCTCAGGCGGGACATCGCGGAAGTCACTGAGCTCCCGGCGGACACCGAACTCCTCGCCGCGGGCTTCCCGTGCCCGGTGCGTCCCCATCCTTCTCCAAGAAAATCCCCAAACCTTCTCCGAGAAAATCCCCAAACCTTCTCCGAGAAAATCCCCAAACCTTCTCCGAGAAAATCCCCAAACCTTCTCCGAGAAAAACACCAAGTCCGCCTCACAGCCCGTACGTACCCGTATCGCGCCTCACGCAGGACGTCAGCACGTGCAACAACGTCCGCCCCGGCCTCAGAAACGGCAACAAGACCGGCCTCTGCGCGCACATCTTCCGGGTCCTCCGCAAGACCCGCGTGCCGTGGGTCTTACTGGAGAACGTACCAGGTTTGCTGATGTGGCACATGAACGACGTCCCCCCGCAGCCCCCCGCGGTGTCGCACGTCGTCGCCGAGCTCGAACATCTCGGATACAGGTGGGCGCAGCGCGTCATCGGCCTCACCGGGTTCGGCTTACCCCAGCGACGACGAAGGGTGTTCATACTGGCGTCGACGCACGGTGACCCGCGCGACGTGTTGCTGGCGCCGCAAGCCATGTGCCTTGGACAGTGCATCGAGCTGTTCAAACGCGACGCGACGCAGTGCGTTAACCAGTGCGGGGTGTCCAACAGGATGTGCGCGGAGTGCGCGCTCGCCGGTGCGTACGATAGGGACCCGGTGAACGTCGCGGAGGCCACCGAGGTTGGATACGATAGAGCTTTGGGCGGCGAACTTCGTCGTGAAAGTCCGGAGGATAAAACTCGGCGAATGTGCGACCACCCGCCGCGGGAATGCTACGACTGCTTCTGGACCCCGCCCTTCGTCGAGCCCAGACGCACGTTGGCATGCGCGGACCTCGCGGAGAAGCGCCACGGCCCGCTGCTGCACGAGTTGTTCACCCTAACCACGTGCAACGGCAAACGGATGGCCATCGCGGAGGATCTCGGAAACGGCAAAGGCGCCGCGTGCATGCTACACATTGAGGACGCGGAACGGATCATGGGTAAGTTTATTTTAATGTACATCATATTGGCAATTCGACTGACGTTGTGTTTTGTTTACAGGGCTACCCGCGGGTTGGACCGAACCCTGCTACCCGCTCAACAGACCGGGCAGCGCTGTCCGGCAGATCGATACCGATGCGGACGCGTCTGTGTCGAAGCGCATGTCCTTGCTGGGCATAGCGGTCGCGCCGCCGCAGGTAACGTTACAGGGTTATTACTCTCATGAAATTTCTCGTAAAGAATTTTTTCAACTTTTATTCACCCCGCGCAGGCTCGATGGATCGGCGAGCGGCTCGTGAACCCCTACGACCTGAAGTTCTCGCGGGCCGGCGACGGCGTTCGTTTCAAGCTTCCGGTCCCCGGTGGCCCGAACGCGACCATCGGCGGGTGCCGGACCAACGTGTACGATCCGAGGCGCGTTAGCAAAATGGACGCCAGCGCCGTCGGTTCTGTGAAGTCGGCGCCGGTGTCCGACATCGTCACGGAGGCTCAGGTACGTGAAACACCTTTTCTTTTCCCGTTATAATTACTAATAATCGGTCTTCGGATGGTACGGAACGCAGGCGGCGGCTTCGGGGTGGCCGGAGGCGTGCTGGAACATGCTCCACACGCCCACCGTCTTCAGCGTCGACTCCGCCGACCCGGACCGTTTCGACCAATCGAACGGCGACACGTGGCGTGGACGCAGGGCCCTTCCCGACTGCTCCGACGCTCCCGTGCTCCGGGGTTTCATCCCGCTCGGCGAGTTTATCCGGAAGTTTGACCGACCGGTGAACGCAGAGCACGCGGCTGGGTACTTGGAGCGGCTCAGTGTCGAGCACGTTGCAACCGAGCCGTTCTTCACGCGCGCACTTGGCGGTAAAGTGTCCAGCGCCGTCGTCGAAGAAGAGCGGCGACAGCGTAAGGAGGCCACGGCGAAGGTCAAAGGGAGGGACAAAGGCGGTCCGAGCGCCGGCACTGATCCTGCCGACGATACCCTAGCAGACAGGGCCGGTAAGGTCTGCTGGGTCCCCACCAAGATCAAGGGCGCCGACGTGATGTGGCCCGCGTGCGCCCTCCACCCCGACGACGACAGGTAAGTGCGAAACACCTCCTATTTCCGATTCTTTTCATTTACTATTCACTAACCCCTATCTCTGTATGGAAACGCCCACAGGGACGTCATCCCGACGGAGGCGATGAACATGCGAAATGACGAGCACCTCGCCGCAACGCATGTCTTCTGCGTGTACTTCGGTGACGCGACGTACGAGTGGCGCGAGGCGGAGGACTGCGTGGACTTCGACTGCGAGCTCGCCGAACACCTGCGTGGGCAGCCGATTCTCGCGGCGCGGCCGATGTTTAAAAAGGCGGTGGACGAAGCCGACGCCTGGTTCGGGTACGAATTTCTTTATTTGCTTTTTTCCTGACTTATCGTTTTTCCTGACAGGTCGCAGCTCAACGCGAAGGACACCCCACACACCCGCGCCGCCCGCGCCGCGCGTGACCGCGAGGAAGAGTCTCTCCGACGCGCGGTGGGCGCGCCCGCCGAGGCGACCGCGTGCGGCCGGTGCAAGGTGTGCAGGTCAGTGTCGTCTATCTAGTAGCCGTGTCCAAGCAGAACTTATTTTCACTCTTTTCTTCGCTTCCAGGAGCAACGCGCTCGCGGCCACCGAACTTCCGTTCTCGACGCGGCACAAACCTCGAGCCGCCGCGAAAGCCAGCACGCTCAAGCCCTTGCGCGGGGTCCGCCGCGACGAACCGTGCCCGCGGCTAGAGGTCATCGCCGAGGCGCGGAAAGGCCACGTCGGCGCCAATCTCGGTGAGTTTATTTTAATTCTCGTATGGGCAATTTGACTGACGTCGTGTTTTGTTCACAGCGCTCCTCGGACAACGCGCGGTGGGCAAAAGGGTACGGATCCACTGGGCTAACGAGCGAGACTGCTTCAAGGTACGTGTTGACAGTGTGTTGACAGTCATGCGGCCTACTCGAATACCCAAACACCACACAATTATTGACCAACCACCACCTATCACCAACAGGGAACCGTGAGCGGGTTCGACCCCGAGACGTGGCTTCACTCGTTGGAGTACGACGACGGAGACGTGGAGCCCGCGATTCGGCTGTGGCGCGAGGTGTGCCACCTCGGCGTCCCGGAGGATACCAGGGCGGACGAGGAGAACGCCACGCGCGAGGCGAAACGGCGGAAGGTGGCGGAGACGGAGATCGCCGAGGCTAAGAAGCAGCTCGAAGCCGCCGAAGCCGAGCGAGATCGGCTCGAGCTGTCGCGAGAGATGGCGGATGATGACGAGGCGGATGATGACGAGGCGGATGACAAAGCGGATGATGAGGCGAGCCCCGCGGCGAGCCCCGCGGCGGACGCGGGCGGTTCTTCGGTCCCGACAACGCCGGCGCAGACGATGACGACTCGGTCCGTGAAGGAGCTTTGTCAGCTGAGAATGTCAATGAGCTCAGCTGGGATTCTCGGCGTCGGTCCCGGCGCAGGCACGGGCGGGAGGGGGGGACGGGGGCGGCGCGGCAAGGGCCGAGGCGGGGGCCGCGGACGAAAGAAATGATCGACGACGAAAGAACGCATGCACGGAAGAAAGAACGCACGAACAAACGCACGCACGCACGAAAGAACGCATGCACGAAAGAAAGAACGCACGCACGAACGAACGAACACGGGACGACGACGCGACACGAATCACAAACTTGAGAAAAATCACAACCCAACAATTTCTCGTCAACCCTGAAGTAGCCGGGTCAGCATCGCCTCCATGCGCGCCAACCTCTGCTCCATCTCCGTCAACCGCTCCGCCGCCTCCGCGTCCAGCCCGCCTTGCCCACCGCCGCCGCCGGAGGACCCGTCGCTTTCACTTCGTTGACGACGCACGGGAGTCACCTGCGTATCCCACGGCGCCGACCCGCCGAGCCTGTTAACAAAACACGACGTCATTCCAGTTGCCCATACGATAATTAAAATAAACTTACCCGGCGGCTTCGTCCTCCTCTCGAAGCCTCCGCCGCCGCTCGCGCTCCTCCCGCTTGGCGATGGTGTTCACGATCCGCTCCCCCGGGGACATCAGATCCCCCGCGCCGCCGCCCGTGACGTCCGTGAGGCTCGCCCGCCGGCGCACCCTCGGCGAGTTGGGCTCATCGGATGAGTGAGTTGAATTTTCCCCGATATTCGCCAGCGCCAATCTTTGCAATGCCTTGGACGAGTCCGGATCACGGAGCATCAGACGGAGCGTCGCCTCCTTGCGAATCTCCTCGATCGCCTTCGCGTTACTCTCCTTCCGTCGCTTCTCCTTCAGCTCGTTCGCCTGGCTCTTGCGGTATTCTTCCACGAAGTTCGAGCCGATCAGCGTGATTGGCATGGCCAGAACGACGATGCCCGATAACATGGTGATCACCGCGACGATCCGGCCGATGAGCGTGATCGGGTACATGTCTCCGTAACCCACCGTGGTCATCGTCACCATGCACCAGTACATCGCCCGTGGGATCGAGTCGAACGGGAACGCCGGTAACGGGTCGCCGAAGTTGTCGATGTCGCTCGGATTAGCGCTCGGGCTCATGGCTTCGGCGTAGTAGATGGCTGTAAAAAAAACACGACGTCAATCTAATTGCCCGTACGGAAATAAAAATAAACTTACCGGATGCGAATAGGATGTTCGCGATGAGCATGAAGTAGAACAGCAACGAGAGCGGCTGCGCGGACCGTTCCAGCGCGCGCTTGAATATCATCGCGCTGGTGTTGTACCGCCCGAGTTTGAACACGCGGAACACGCGAACGAGGCGGATCGCGCGAAGCACCGCCAGTCCGCTGCCGCCGCCGCTCACCGCGAGCTCCAGGTACCACGGCAACACGGCGACAACGTCCACTTGGTTCATCGGCTTCTTGAGCCATGTCAGCACGCCGTGTATGTACGTCTCCTCGCCCTTCACCGCGCCGGACTTGGGCTGGCACGCCAGCTTGGACGCGATCTCTACGGTGAACAGGACGATGCAGATCGTCTCCGTGACTTTGAACGGATTGGCCCCGGCGGCTTCCGCGTGTCGTTCCCATTCCGGCACCGTCTCCAGGATGAACCCGATCGTCGCGATGAAGATCAAGGCCACGACGGCGTAGGACACGGCGGTGTTGACCGGGTTGTCGCCCTCCTCGACGTAGGTGTACAGCATTCGCTGCCACGGGGCGGCGAATTTGAGTGGCTTTCCTTGCTTGACGAGCAGGACACTCGGGCCGAGGTCCTGCTCCTCGAGCGCGATCGCTATGTCGGAACGGATGGCGTAGCCGCGGTAGCGCCTCTGGATGATGAGCGCCGCCTTGACGTGCGTTTGCGTGTACGGCCCAAATCCTTTCGCCAGCGCATCGGCCGCCCTGTGAGTGGGATCAACGGGGACGACGTGAGGGCGGCGTCGGTCATGGGTTGGGAACGCGTGAAAACGTGAGCGAAGGTAACACTGGGGATTTCAGGCGGCAAAGCGGGGCGGGGCATGCGCGTCTCGGCGCGGCGACGGGGACGGTGTCACCCCCGCGGGACCCCGACATCGAGGGTTGTCGTCGTCACGGTGGGGACGAGAGCGGGCGCGACGACGGACGCGAACGACCGCGACGCGCCCGTGTCCCCCACATGGACACCGCGTCACTTCGAACCGCGGATTCTACCCACGGATATTTGTCGAGGAATGCGGGATCGAGGGACGCGCGCGTGGGACTCACCCTTCGTCCTCTACGGAACCGATGTTGTACATGACCGCCGCCATCGTGCACGTCGCCGTCGACCGCGCGCGCGTCGGCTAGCGAACCCGCGGTCGACCCGACGCGTCGCACCCCGCGCCGTCTGCAATTGGCCTCCGACCTTTCACACGTGGGCGAGGCGTTCGACATACCCGTGGGTTATGACTCACGAAAAGCTATGACACTGTGGACTGGCGCCAGACGACAGAGTTTTAGACGGCATTTTATCAAAGACTATCATCCAAACTGCCAAACTGTGTTGAGGGCTTGCTCGTCGGCTCCGACCCTTCCCCCTCTTCGCACAGCGCCGCGCCGTCACCCAAGAGAACCGGCGCGACGCTCTCCGCGATGTGATGCGCCCACGCGCGATACCCCGCATCGTTCGGATGTATCCCGTCGCCAGCAACCATACCAACACCACGCCCCGCGCGTTCACTCATGGCCTCGACGCTGTGAATAAAGAAATACGACGTCAGTCATCGAATTGCCCATATGATAATTAAAATAAACTCTCACCTGGGCGAAGGCACGAAGCGCACTCGTGCCAACTCGTCGCACATCTTCCGCTTCTGCGCGTCCCACACGGTGGACGCGTACACCGCGAGGTAACTCAACGGCGGTGGGAAAATCGTCGCAAGTTGCATCGGCATCCCGGGAAGTATCACCCAGCAGTCGGAGCCCACGACGCTCTTTGAGTTAAAAAAACACGTCAGTATCTAATTGCCCGTACGAGGATTAAAATAAACTCACCTTGATCTCGTCGACGCACGCGACTAAATCGGCGTGAAATGACACAGCTGTGCGGCCGCTGAGCGCGTGCTTGAAGTCGTTGACGCCGCACATGAGCACCACCGCGTCGATGGGTTTGTGTGTGTGGGTTGAATCTGAATCGTGTTCATGTGGAGCAGAAGATGAACCGTCGTGACTCTCTGCGCGGCGTTTGAGCGCCGGGACAACGTCGCGGCGGATGGCGGCGAGGTCCGCGCCCTGTTGAATAAATAAACACGACGTCAATCTAATTGCCCGTACAGTACGGAAATAAAAAGAAACTCTCACCTTGGCGCCGACGGCGACCCACTCCACGTCCGCGCCGATGAGCTCCGCGAGCACCTCGCCCAGGCGTCTCGGGAGCATCGGGCCGTCGCATCGGTCCACGCGGCATCCCACTCCGGTGACGAGCGAGTCGCCGACGATGACGACGCGCCGTGTCCGCCTGAGGGTC
>Ga0209425_10003850_pt1 | contig 15618 bp, 18 predicted proteins | sample COG_05_FD_184749 | JGI IMG/M metagenome (GOLD analysis project Ga0209425, IMG submission 184749) | Pelagic Microbial community sample from North Sea - COGITO 998_met_05 (SPAdes) (version 2) | ecosystem: Environmental > Aquatic > Marine > Neritic zone/Coastal water | place: Helgoland, sampling...
TTGGTCTGAAATCATAGGTGATGGATTTAAAGTTTACGCCTCTAGGAAAAGAACCGTAACAGCGGAGTTAATGCCAGGAGTAGATAGCCCAAATGATCTAATAGTGCATGAGGCGCTAGTTATACACAGCACACAGTAGGTGCAAAAGGACAATCTAACGCTATGCGATTTTGGACTGCAACAACAAGTGGCTTTCATGCAAGGTTGCTTGCTTTTCCTATTGTAGAACAAAAAAATATCATCAATACCAATGTTGGTTTGTTGGCATTCAATCAATGAAGTCTACTATAGAATAAATAGTACGGAGTATCGAAATTGAATACTTCTAGATATTCCAGAATAGTAGAACCAATAACAAGGAAATACATGGAATACAGAGCTATATATGAGAAATTGAAACAGCACGACAGAACGCTTACAGAGGAGCGTTTTAGCGTTGACTACCTAAACAGATCAAAGCACTACTTGAGTATGTGTAAGGCAACTGGCAGAGACATAAGCAGCGAAGCAAAACTGAACTTGTGGCTAAACCTGCTATCAATTGGAAATACATGGGCTGACATATCAGCATCAGACTTAACAGGTGAACTAAAACGAGCAAATTACAATGCCAGTATATTCACTGAGCTGGCAGGCGAAGTTATTAGCACTATAAAATTGGACATGTATCAACGAGCCAGTTGATGGCTTTTCATATTTTCGATATTTGCACGGTCTTACGGCCACAACGAGAGCATTTAACCCCGATCTTCTGATGCTGTGATCGCTCCTCGTAATGGTGACAAGTTCTGCATTCATATGCGTATGTCTTCTTGCCAGTCAGCTTTGCTATCCCGTAGCCCGCACCCATCTTTAGGGCAGTATCAGTCAAGCTGCTTCCTTTCTCATGACTTGATGAAGAATCGCCACTACCTCCGCCATCGACCATGCTCTTGCCGAATAATGTTTCCCATATCCCTAAAATGACCCCGATACAGACTACAGCGAAAAAGAATGCAATCCACCCGTTCCAGCCCCAGTCGCTATATGCAGTGTTCCAAAAATAGGCCCCTATAAATAAAACAATCCAGTGCATGACGCTTCTCCTAGCTAAGCTGTATTAGCCCTCAATTATTATTGCTATAACTCTATCAACCATAAGCATATTACGCTCTGAAGAGCGTGGTGTCACGCTCAGTAGAGCGTCAGACTATCTAGATGATTAAGGAAGCGTTTGGCGCACAAGTAAAGCAGCTCAGAACAGAGCGAGGCATGACTCAAGAGGAGTTATCGCAGCGCAGTGGGCTCGCTATACGCTTCTTACAGGACGTTGAAGCAGGCAATAAGCAGGCTTCAATTAAAACAGTATTTAAACTGGCTGATGGGCTTGGCGTTAAGCCAGAACAAATACTCGGCGAACTATTCAAAGACTGGCGGAAGGCTGGAAAACCTGAATAGCACTTTGTCCGTTCGAACGGACATTCTCTCCCTTTTACTACTCGATATGAGTATTAAGAAAGGCTCAGTATGGCCACATTCAGTTTAACTAAGGATAGATCTCTAGCGAACAAGAAATATGGATATGGTTTTTACGGCGATGCTGGGAAAGCAATTGTCCCTGTCCTTCAGTATAGAGCGGGCAAATATAAGTTAATAGGTACTGCGGCATATTTTGGCGAGCCAAACTGGTTTATTACCGCTCGGCACATATTCGAAGGAGCTGATATTGATAAATCCGACGGTTTTGCTGTCCATTTTGAAAACACAGAAGAACCAACCAGATTAGATACGAAATTTGACATAAGAAACACGGATATTTCGATCTGCAGATTGGAAGGGCCTCTTCCAAAATCATTAGATCACATCAAACCATTCGCAATAATGAATCTAGTTCCTGAACAGCATGAGATAGTCGCTGCGTATGGGTATTCACACTCCTTAGTTGATCCGACACAAACATACGAAATAGGTGATGAGGAATATCAACACTTAAGATTTCGAACTAAATGGGAGGTCGGCGGAGTTATCGAAATTCATCCGAATGGTCGAGGACACGTAAAGAGTGAGTGCATTGAAACTAGCATTCTTGCGGAAGGCAGAGATAGCGGCGCTCCAATATTCAATTCAAATGGGTTCCTTGTAGGCATTTTATCTCAATCTTTTGAATTCGAGTCGGGACTGCCTAACTCAACTTTCTCATCGATTGTTAACATTGGAGGAGTTGATCTCAATGGGACAAAGGTAAGTGATATCTGGTACAAAGGACAAAGATCTGTCTTTTGTCGAAAATATTCAACCCCCGATTCTTGAACATATGTATAGGTGTAATGCTGTGCTCATAAGACAAGAATCGGCTTCAGAGTTAAATGATGATCCCCATATCATCAATAGGTTATTCCGGTAATAGGTACTACCGGATATGGACAACTTTGATCTAAAAGTGTTCAACATCAATTAGTATTTTACAAATTTTAAACCAAAAAATACGTTAACATCACTAGCCCGCACAACACGACAGCTTACTCACGTCTTTACTAAATCCTTGTGCGGCTAACTTAAGCCCTTCAACTGCTGTCAGATAGGGAAAAAGCATTTCCCCAAGTTCGACTGTTGTGAGTCCGGCTTTTAACGCCATAACGATCGTTTGAATGCTATCTCCAGCCTCAGGCGCCAAAATAGTCGCCCCTAGAATCCTTTTCGTACTGCTATCGGCCACCAACTTAATGAATCCTTGAGGATTTCTGGAAGTGATAAATCGCGGAACATTGTCGAGGCTGATAGTGCTGGTTCCTACAACTAACCCATTAGCAATCGCCTGAGATTCTGTCAGCCCAACTGCTGCAAACTGTGGGTCTGTGAATACCACAGAAGGCATCGTTTCATTGCTATAGATATCGGTGTTGCCATGCAGCGTATTCCTGGCGGCCAGTTTGGCGCCATACGCTGCCATGTAAACAAACATATCTGAGCCAGTAACGTCACCAGCCGCATACACTTCGCTATTTGTTGTTTGCATGAAAGAGTTAACTTTTATGCCACCCATCGCATTGATTTCTATACCCGCTTTTTCCAAATGCAGTGATCTTACATTGGGCTTTCTACCAGATGCTGCCAGCACGCGTTTAGCTGCGATAGTTTGATTACCTTCTTTAGTTTGGCAAGTCAGCTTGACGATGTTCCCTTCCTGCCTAATTTCCTGATAGCCAACACCCTCACAGACAGTAATCCCTTCTTTGCGAAACTGATCACCCAGCACTTTACTGACTAGTGGGTCTGACTCGGGAAGTAATCGGCTACGACAGCAGATTGTGACTTTTACGCCGGCCCGGGAAAACATTTGCCCCAGTTCGCAGCCAATGACGCCGCCACCGATAACCATTAGCGAATCGGGCAAAGTCTCCAATTCCAGCGCTTGAGTACTATCCAAAGCCGAGATACTTTGGATCCCATTGATTGGCGGTAGAGCAGATGCTGAGCCGGTAGCAATAATCACTTTTCTGGGTTGATATACTTTTCCCTCGACCATCAGTTCAGTAGCGGTGTTTCCAGTGAATTTCGCCAGCCCTGAAACTAATGAAATATTTGGATACTGAGGAAGCAGGTCTTCATACTTGGCTTTGCGCAAGTCATCGACCAGTTGCTGTTTCTGAAGAATTAGAGCCTTCCAGTCGACAACGCTACCAGCTGCTTCCACTCCATCGAAACGGCTTGCATCCTTGGCACACTGAATAGATTCCATTGCGCGAATTAGATTTTTTGACGGAACACAGCCTACATTGACACAGGTTCCCCCTATGGTGCCATTTCCAGCAATAACTACGGTTGCGCCAGTCTCTGCTGCCGTAATTGCAGCAGAAAATCCGGCAGATCCCGCACCGACGACAAACAAATCTGGGTTAGTATCCTTCATAAAATGGAATCCTGGTAACAAACATCTTTTTGCTATTCAGTGTTGGCGTTTAGTTCTTACTCGCTTCGCTTTAATTTCAGTAAAGCAAAAGCTGTAAGGACTAGAAAAAACGCTAACGCTGGGAACAGCACGAAATCGAGGTAGCCAGCAAGCGCTGACAGTCCAACGACACCCAATAAAATGACAAGCACAGGCGTGAAGCAGCATAAAGCTGCTATCACAGTTCCTGTTATGCCAAGGCGAAAAAGTATTCGATCGTTCACCCAGCAATTATGAAGCAGGTGTGGCAGGATAACCTGCATTAGCTGACGCAGAGCCTATTTGTACAGGCGTTGCAATAGCTGGATCGAACACTACAGTGGCTATCTTTGTGTCGTAATCCACCACAACTGATTTCACTCCGTTAACCTGCTCCATTGCCTTACGAACAGTTATCGGGCACATCGCGCAAGTCATATTTTCCACGTTAAAATTGGCGGTTTTTTCTTCCGCAATTACTTGAGCACTGGTGTTGTTGTCTCCCTGTTGTCCAGGCATTAGTGCTAGCGCGGAAACGCCGCTGATCGCAAGAATAGTCAATGCTGAAATAGTAACGAGTATACGTTTCATAATTTTAACTCCAATTAGTAGAATAGTGGGGCCCAGAAATTTATAGATGCCGATAGCAGTGCAATTACGGTAGCAATCCAGAGTGCAGATTGAGTAACCAGCCCTGACACCGGACGTGCGCAATAGCTCTCGTCTTCGCAGACCGGTTTCGGCTTGAAGTAGACGTGCCAGAAACCAGCTGCCAACACCAATCCTGTCACTGTGAGGAAAATTGGTTTATAGGGTTCCAGCGCGGTCAGGCTACCAATCCATGTGCCGGAAATTCCCAGCGATACCAAAATCAGCGGCACAATGCAGCAAGACGATGCAACCAATGCACCGATAACACTCCCTGTCGCAAACAACTTTTCACGGTTATTACTGGCACTCTGACTCGAGGGAATCTCGGCGCTATCGTGATAGTGATTCAATTTTCTCTCCATTTTTCGTGGTCTGCAGTTGACTAATACCGCAATTGAAGAGACCATAAACCCTGTATTGGCTACAGGGTCAAGTGATAATTACAAATATTTGATCATCAGCAAAACGTCATATAGAGGGTGGAAAATGAAGAGAGGCGAACTCGCAGCAACCAGTGGGTGTAATGCCGAAACTATCAGATATTACGAAAAGATTGGACTTATCCCCGAGCCTCGTCGGGCTGCAAACGGCTATCGGGAATATAGCGATATGCATAAAGAGCGGCTGCATTTCGTTCAGAGGGGGCGTGAACTTGGATTTACTATCGATGACCTCAAAAGCTTGCTCAGTTTGGTCGATCGCAATGCCGTATCATGCAATGAAGTGGAACAGATGGCGACGCAACATCTGCTTTCGGTGCAGAGTAAAATTGATCACCTTCAGCGAATGGAAGCGACTCTTGCTAAAACAATTAGTTCTTGCAGTAAAGAGGATGTACCAGAGTGCCCGTTGATAGAAAGTCTATTTAACGGTTAGTTCATTGAGTTTTCGACTGAACTCTTCAGGCGTAATCAGCCCGACATTTCGATACAACTCTTCCCCACTAGCACTCAGAACGACCAATGTTGGCATCCCGACGACATTATAGGTTTTAGAGCTTTCCGGAAACGTGTCAGTATCAACTTCAACAAAGACATAATTTTGCAGCGCTTCGATTACCGAAGCATCGGAAAATACTTGCGCTTCGAGTACTTTACAGGCTGCACACCATTCTGCAGAAAAATCGACGAGAACGAGTTTGTCGGTTTGTAAAGCAGCGGATAGCGCGGAATCAATAGGTGAAGATTCGGATTCATCAGCAGAGGAAGTGTCTGAAGATTCAGGTGCTTGCAATCCTGGCGAGTAACCAAGCTCTCTAATCGCCTCGTACATAGTATCGAGGGCGACCAAAGACGCATCGTAACCCACCGTGAACGCATCCCGGTCCAGATTTACATCGATGTTCTCTTCTTGAATTCCAGGCAACTCTGACAGAGCTGCTACGACACTATCCGGTCAGCTCATTCAAGTGACACCGCCGCGGCTTTTCATCATGCCTTCGACGAACAGTGTCACTTTTGAGAGCTCTGCTTCTAGGGCAGCAGCCTGCACGGACAATGACAGCAGAAGTCCGGCGAATGCTACGGATAGTAGAGCGCTTGATTTGATTAGGTTCTTCATTTTGAAACAAATCTTCTAAGAATTTTGTACAACGTGAGCTACCATAACCCTGTAAGTGCTACAGGCTCAAGCTTTATGGATTATGGATTATGTAGAAATCTTTCTTTCCATTCGATATTTGCGGACTTCTATAACCAGATTTCGAGCGGAATCCTTACACATATATAGCATACTGTATAGCATACTTTTATTTTTGATTTGTAACCTATTGATTATATTAGTACTACGGTGACGTATTATTCTGAAAATCCTCGTGTCGATGGTTCGATTCCGTCCCTGGGCACCATATACAAAACAGCCTCGCTTTCAGCGGGGCTTTTTTGTATATAGCGTTCAGGGGTTGGATGAGAAACACAACCGGTTCGAAAGCTGCGTCAGCAGCGGAGAAGGCGGAACGCCGCCCGCAGGGGACAAACAGCCCTAAGGCTGTCTCTCACTTACTCATCTTACGGCTATACTTTTCACAATCGTAAGTTGTTAAGTTGGGAGTGTCCCCTGTATTACACTCATATCAGTCTGTTATAAATTGCAGCCATCAGGCTGGCAAAAATTCCCGCTGAAAAAGCCCATAGAAATAAGCCAAATAGAAATCCTGCTAACCCCATATGCCAATCCATACCTGACAAATCCGCGTGCATCATATAGCCACCCATATTCATGGACATTGAAGGCAGCAGGAGCACCAACAATGAGCAGACTATCCAGACTATCGATACGGCATAAGCGGAAGCGAGACCAAATTTAATAGCATCGAGTTTCATCATTTCTTTACTCCTCTAACGAATTGGGCTCATTGACTTCTAAGCCTGAGCGCATTGGTTACTACTGACACTGAGCTCAGGCTCATGGCCAGTGCGGCGATCATTGGAGACAGCAATATTCCAAATACTGGGTACAGCACGCCCGCTGCAATGGGCACTCCGGCACTGTTATATACCAGCGCAAAGGTGAGGTTCTGGCGCATATTGGCAACAGTTAGCTCGGAAATCCGACGCGCTTCAGAAATTCCGCGAAGGTCACCCTTAACCAATGTCACCTGAGCACTACTCATGGCTACGTCAGTACCCGTTCCCATGGCGATACCGATATCAGCCTGCGCTAGAGCGGGTGCGTCGTTAATGCCGTCACCGGCCATTGCCACTTTCAACCCCTGATGTTGTAAGCGGGCAATGAGGTCCAGTTTTTCCTGAGGAGTGACTTCACTATGTACTTCATCGATGCCAAGCTCATTGGCAACTGCTTTCGCAGTAACTTCGCCGTCACCGGTCGCCATCACGATCTTCAGTCCACGCGCGTGCAACTCCTTTATGGCACCTGGTGTTGATGCTTTTATAGGATCAGCTACAGCGAGCAGGCCTGCTATTTTTCGGTTTACTGCGAGGTACATGACGCTGGCACCTTCTTGCCGCATTTCTTGGGCTTTAGTCTCGACGCCTTCGGTAAGCACAGCGAGTTGATGCATGAACTTGGTGTTCCCCAGGGCCACTTGATCGCTGCCAATTCGGCCCGACACGCCGATGCCGCTAGACGAATCAAATTCATCAACGGACTCTAATGAAATGTTTTGCGATCGGGCCGCTGTAACGATTGCCTTGGCTAGAGGGTGCTCGCTCCCTTGGTCAAGGCTAGCGGCAATCTCCAGAACTTGTGATTCAGACAAATTGGAAACTGCGAAAGCACTTTTGAATGTAGGCTTGCCTTCGGTAAGTGTTCCTGTCTTGTCAACGACAACAGTATCAATCTGCCTTAAACCCTCAATCGCGGCAGCATCATGAAACAGCACCCCGGTATTCGCTCCTTTTCCCGTTGCAACCATGATTGACATGGGAGTCGCCAAGCCTAATGCACAGGGACAAGCAATAATCAAAACTGCGACGGCATTAATCAATCCGTAGACCCAGGAAGGTTGCGGACCTATGAATCCCCATACTAGAAATGTAGTTACTGCAATCACTACAACAGTGAGCACAAAATACCCTGCAACAATATCCGCCATTCGCTGCATCGGTGCGCGGGATCTTTGCGCTTGTGCCACCAGGTTTACAATTTGAGCAAGCGTTGAATCGGCACCGACTTTTTCAGCACGAATGATAAGGCTGCCACTAGCATTTATGGTGGCGCCAATTACACTGTCTCCAACATTCTTGCTCACTGGAAGCGGTTCGCCAGTTAGCATAGATTCGTCTACGGCACTGTTGCCTTGCTCAACTAGCCCATCTACTGGAATCTTCTCGCCTGGAGTAACGCGCAAGCGATCGGCGATTTGTATGTCATCAATAGAGACTTCTTCTTCCCTGCCGTCCGCGTTGATGCGGAGTGCCGTTTTTGGAGCCAGATTTAGCAAGGCTTTGATCGCTGCGGACGTATGAGCGCGAGCCCTGAGCTCCATGATCTGCCCCAAAAGCGTGAGAGAAATGATGACAGCAGCCGCCTCAAAATACACACTAACCCGACCATCTATGACAAATGAGTCAGGAAATACACCAGGTGCCACAGTTGCTACCAGACTGTACAAATAAGCCAATGAAGTGCCCAGGCCGATTAGAGTCCACATATTTGGGCTTCGATTTATAATCGATTGCACACCACGCACAAAGAATGGAAATCCCGACCACAAAACAACAGGTGTCGTTAGCAACAACTCGACCCAGTTCTGCCAAGCCATCGGCACCCACTCTCGGCCATGCCCAAACATGGCGAGCACAAACACCGCAAGGGTCAGGGGAAGAGTCCACCAGAACCGGCGTTGAAAATCGATGAGCTCTGGATTCTCTTCTTCCTCAAGCGAGGGTGCTTCTGGTTCAAGCGCCATACCACACTTGGGACAGGTTCCAGGCCCCTTCTGGCGAACTTCGGGATGCATTGGGCATGTGTACCATGCATCAGTATCGATAGCCGCCTCGTCCTCGGCAGTGCTGGATAAGTACTTCTCCGGAGAGGCGATAAACTTAGACTGGCACTTCTCACTGCAGAATCGATATTCAATACCAGCATGCTGATGTTGAAATTCAGCATCTGCAGTGACTGTCATTCCGCACACGGGATCTTTAAGCTGCGACTCCGTTGCGTCAATCTCGCTTGCATGCAAGTAATGTGAGTGTTCTTTATCCATTTTCTACCTCCAAAAAGGACAAACCTTCTGCCTTCCAAAATCAACTCCTACTCGAGATCAGATAAATATCTAATCCTTTGAACTCACTCCGCCGGGAAAATTCTCAATCAGATGGCAAATCATGTGGCCCGTCGGGTTTTCATCAGGCAATTCCTTCCACAACTTCACAGCCTCCTGCATCCTATTGCGAAGCAATGTAAGTTGTTGGTACCGAGACTCTGTTTCACACAATCTTTGTTCAATAAGGTTCCGAACCACTGGGCAGGGAGTTTCATTCTGATCTGATACCTTCAGAATATGTTTTACATCTTCGATTGAGAACCCGAGATGTCGTGCACTGAGAATAAAATTGAGCCGAGAAATATCACGCTCATCGTATTCCTTGTATCCATTTTCCGCATTTTCCGAGGGCGCAGCAATCCGATACGGGTATAGTAACGAACCGTGTCGGGATTGACTGCCAGGTTTTTCGCAAGCTCACTTACACGCATTTTACTTTCCTACGCATCTCCAATTCCGATTCAAACAAATTTATTACTCTAAAAATAGAAATAATTTCTAGCTATTTTAAACTCCTAGGTTTATATCCAAGGATTTGGTCCAGCCTACACCTGTGAGCGACTCACAGGTCAACCCTGCCAACGTATTTAGTGCTGCATAACCGGACCAACAGCAGTTGTGCTGTACGAAGTGACAGCCAAGACACAGATGGCTATTGCGATTTCACCGGCAATCGATTTTTGTAGTCGCAATATTATCGATTCTGAATTTAGATTCGGAACTAGAACAAGTTTGTGTCGAGCTGCCAACAGCAATAATAGGCTCACTCCCAAAAGTTTAATTAGCAAGCCTCGGCCATACGCGGTGCTGATCATCTCTGAAACATTGTTTAACAACTGAAATATAATTATTGAGCCAGAAACTAGCACCGCGAGGACAATAACCAAGGCGACTTTTCCATAGCGCTCCATAATCAGTTTTAGCTCTTCAGGTGAGCCACCGGAGCAGGCAATCCAAAGCGGAAGTAAGGACCCAATCCATAACAACACTGCGAGCACATGCACCGACAACAAGGCTTTGAATTGCAGAGACAGAGTTGAAACGTGTCCAACCAATGGATAACTCGTTGCAAGCGAGCCAAATATCAACAAACTGAGAGCGGCTATACCAAACGCCTGTGGGGTCAGAAACTGGAGAGACAGGCCTTTCCACGTCAGTGCGAACACTACTAACAATCCCAAGAATAAACCGGCTATACGCCAAGCTGCGGCCAGCCCAAGGTTTGTATCCGCCAATATTCTTGCCATGGACCAGTCAAGCATCCCGGCCACGCCAGCATCATTGATTGCACCAACCTGAGCCAGGAAATAGCATGCGGAGGCTATAACACCAACCAACGCTCCGAGAGCCATGTATAGCAAAACTTTCATGAGCAATTGACGGCTAAAGTCTTGCAGCAAGATGTAGCTAGGCAAACCTCCGACCACTGCAGCATTTCCAAGCAGATAGAAGAACTTGCTAACTATGCCTATTGTCACCCACATGATTTTCCCTTCATCTCTGCGATATAGTTTTAATGGGCAGCGTGAGAACCATGCGTGGCAGCATGACCTTCCTGGTGTTCGGGCATATTTCCTTCTGTGCCGACACTGAATGCGACAGAGCCTTGCACGGTATGACTATCTGCACCCATTACAGACCAGTCAACTCGGTAACTTCCCGGAGATAAATCTGGCAGCTGAAACGAATATTCAGCCTTGGTTGCAGATTCAGGAACAAAGCCTATGTCAACTTTCTCAGCTACCGGTTCCAATGTTGTTAAAACGTCAAGCCGAAGCAACCGAACTTCTTCTGTAAATGACAATATAAGGCGCTCTGGCGAGATACTGAGCACACTGCCTTCTGCAGGAACAGACTCTCTCAGGCCGGTATGCGCGAGAACCGCCCCATTCAGTAGTACAACCAAGCACAGTACGTATTTGACAAATTTCATTTTTCATTCCTCACGTTAATTTATTTTAAGGCCGATTATGTTTACACCAACCCATCTTCAACTAGAACTGATACTGTTTCTTTAGCGACTGAAATCTATTGGCTTCGTCGACCAGAAGTATGTAAGTGAACAATCTTCCATCGTCCTTCAAGTAGTTCCAGCACCGCGGTACCTCTTCCTTCCATATTGAGCGGGCTCCCATTGAGAGCTGCGCTCAATTCGTAACGAAAAGCTGCAAAAGCCATGTCGCCACGAACAACCGGTTCGATAGCGAAATAGCGATACTCAAAATTCTCAAAGGCTTCGAGTTCAGGACGAAGATGTTCATCTCTGTACTCAGCCCAACCATGATTCACACCCGCACCTTCGATAATGTGGACACCAGGACCAGGCGCAAAGACATCATCCAACAAGTCCAGCTCACCTGACTCAAAAGATTCAGCAACGCGCTCCAGAGTCAATCGAATTTCTGCGGTTGTATCTTCTTCCTGAGCGGCCACTTGACCTGCGGCGAACGATAGCGTGGCAACCAAAATAAAAAATCTAATGTGTTTCATATTCAACTCCAAACTGAAGTGCTAACTGGGAAACTGCAGCATGGCACGATTTTGCGAGCCATAAGTTAAAACCAAAATTTAAATCCCAAAATCCAATGATTGTCTGTTCTATCTTCACCAACAGGCAGTAGGTCTGCCGTTTCCCCATATTTGATCACTCGCTCATACCCTATATATGGAGCTAATTGCCGATCGAATTCATAGCGTAAACGGAAACCGGTTTTGAGCGTTGAAAGCCCAGATCCGCGGCCCATTTCCTTGTCAGTTTTCCCATAGGAGTGAATATCAATTCGAGGCTGCATGACTAATCGCTGAGTTAGTAGCAAGTCATATTCTGCTTCGATATCGAAAAGAGAGTTGCCGTTCTCGCCCAGAAACAAACTTGCGTCCACCTCGAACCAATATGGCGCCAGGCCACTGAGCCCTATGGACGCCCAGTTTCTCTCGTCCTTCTCTCCAAATTCTCGCCGCAGCCCGTATTGCACATTCCAAAATGGCGAAATTGCCCTCGTATGCAATAGATCTATTTCTGCTGTCTCAACCGAGTCATTGACGACCTCCACCTCTCCGCGCAAAAGAAATCGGTTGTAGCTATCCCCCATCCAGACATGACCTTCAAATTCCGTTGCATCAAAGTCATGCGATTCAACATACTCAAACCTGTCCACCCACAACCCTACGAAATTCTTTGCATCAGCAAGACTTATCTTTCTTTCAGACTCAAGTAAGTACGGTCCCGAAGTCAGTTCAAATCCATTTGAATATGCATGGGGGTCTCGCAGAGAACCTACTCCCTCGCTCTGCATCATGGAGCCGGACATCGCCTCATGGTCCATGGCTTCTGGCATGTGCTGGTGCTCTGCTTCACCCGTGTCAGGCTGAGATCCATGTTGCTCGTGGTTAGTTGAGATCGCGGCTCCCGGTTCGTCAGAACCGTGCTGGGAATGATCGACAACTTCGTCGCTGTGGGTTGTTTCCGCATCATGTTCAATGGCTGTATCTGTATGGTTATGTTCTTCATGTTCTGGATGCAATTGAGCGCCATCTACTTGAGCGAGCGCGAATGATGATTCAATAAAAAATAGGAAAACGAAAAACCGTCGAAGTAGAGTGCGCTTCATACGACCACCACTTCGCGAAACATGCCTGCGTCCATATGCAATAGCAGATGGCAATGCCATGCCCAACGCCCCAAAGCATCAGCAGTCACACTAAAACTCACTCGCTGCGCCGGCTGTACAGGCAAGGTGTGCCGTCTGGCCAGAAAATTACCATCGGCATCTTCCAGGTCGCTCCACATACCATGAAGGTGCATGGGATGTGTCATCATCGTGTCGTTATGTAAGTGGACGCGCAGGCGCTCACCATAACGAAAATGAATTGGCGTCGATTTGCCATACTCCAGCCCGTCAATAGACCAACTGTAGCGCTCCATATTGCCTGTTAAATGCAGTTCAATTTCCCGCTCAGGTTCTCGTTGATCGATAGCACCTCCAAGTGTCCGAAGATCAGAGAGCGTCAGTACTCGACGGTCGGTTTCACGCAACCCTACTCCGGGGTCATCCAAGTTGGTTCGCGGAAAATCCACGCGCATATCGGTGCTGGGTCCGAATTCAGTGGTTGCATGACGAGCCTGAACTTGCATCGAATTCGACATGCTCATTTCCGCATGATCACCACCATGATCCATTGAGCCCATAGGTGCATCTGCATGAGACATAGTGCCCATCATGTCCTCCATGGATAACCACTGCGCCTGTCGGCGTGGCGGAATTGGAGCAGACAAACCCTGTTGTGTGGCGAGAGTGCCGCGAGCATAACCGGTACGGTCCATCGTTTCGGCGAATATGGTGTGAGCGTCTTGGTCAGGCGTGACCAGGACGTCATAAGTCTCGCCTGCCCCCATGCGAATTTCATCCACTGTGACGGGCTCAACATCCATGCCGTCCACCTGAACAACCGTCATTGGCAGATCCGGGATTCGCAGGTCGAAGAAAGTATTTCCGGCGGCGTTCACTATGCGCAGACGGACTCGCTGCCCTTTTTCAAAAAGTGAAGTGTTATTGCCTGCCGGCGTCACACCATTTATCAGGTAAGTCAGCGTGTCCGCTGAGAGGTCGGCGAGGTCAGTTGGTTTCATACGCATAACATTGAACATGTCACGCCGCGTAACGGCTGCATCCAGACCATTTTCCGAAATGTCTTCCAGCAAGGCTGGTAGGGTTGGCTGGTTAAAATTATATAAATGCCCCATGGTCTTCAGCTTCTGAAAAACATACATGGGGTCTTCATCAGTCCACTCTGACAACATAATCAAATGTTCTCGATCGGCCTGAATCCTTTCGCCCTCTGCCGGCTCAATTACAATTGCGCCGTACATGCCGGTCATTTCCTGAAAAGCAGAATGGGAGTGATACCAATAGGTTCCACTTTGTTGCAGCTTGAAGCGGTATTGAAAGGTCTGGCCAGGAGCTATGCCGGGAAAGCTGATACCTGGCACACCGTCCATCTCGAAAGGCAAAATGATACCGTGCCAATGAATAGAAGTAGGCTGAGAAAGCCGGTTGGTGACATTGATGGTAACCGTGTCGCCCTCTTTCCAACGCAGGGTTGGCGCCGGAATTGAACCATTAATCATGGTGGCAATTCGCGGAGACCCGGTGAAGTTTGCAGGCTGCTCTTCAATAACTAAATTGAATGTCTTGCCGCTTAGCACCTGTGCTCTGCCTGCACCAAAGGGTAATTGCTCGTCTTGCGCCCAACCGCTAGAGGCAAAGCCCGCACCAACGACTCCCCCTCCAATTAGTCCTTGTACAAAGCGGCGCCGCGACTTTAGTGGTGATGCTAAAGCCGGATCGAACCTGGATGATTTTTCATACTGCATTACAAACTCCTAAAATTACTCGGATGCAAAAACGCACCCACAATAAACAGCGTGAACTTTCAGATTAGGGGCTGAGGCAATGCAAGACTTCAGTTAGAGTCATTCCGAAAGGGATGAACGTCAACCTATTAAGAGTAAAGCAGGGATATTGGCCTACAGACCCACTAGGCGTGGATTGGTGGCCGGTAGAGGAGGTATTCGCGGGTAAGTTTTACGCCCGATATTGTGCTGGCGTGGAGACTTCGCTGATTCTGAAAATCAGCTACAGCTGACGTGATACTCGAGCCGTAGCAGTGGCTACTACAGGACATGCAATGTTCATCACAATCCTCGGAATCATGCTCGTGGTTGGAATCAGAATCCAGGGAATGATTGCTACCCATGCTCATGTGCTGTTGATGTTCATGATGCAGGTTGTCTGAGTATTCGAGTAGTTCTACAGCCTCACCAGATTCCGTCATCGACATCGCCATCCAGGTTGCCGCCCCCGCATTCAGGGGAAGAGCAAGCAAGACAATCAGTGACAGGATCAATGGGCGTTTGAGCATTTGAAAAACCATACAATTTTTAAGGATATTAAAAATCTTAAACATCAAATTAGCACGAGCCGGACAATTTAACACTTAGAGTGGCTCTAATGTCAATTCACAACTCCATTACACTTATAGCCTTAGGTTTCTAGATAACTTAATTTGCGTGTCATCTAATCTACCGTGCAAGCTACTGCTCTTTGTCTCTGCAATTTTCGTGAGGAAATTCCAGCTCTATTGTTGTATGTGAAAATTCAAACTCTTTTAGCACATCTGCAATCTGATTCTTAATATCTAGCTGATCTTCTGATGACATAGAGGAGCGCATTTCCAAATGCGCCGTGTAGACAGTTGATTCCCCATCAAGCGACCAAGCGTGCTCATGGTGGATCGAGGTGATAGAAGAAATAGTCAGTAACTCTTT
>Ga0209425_10003854_pt1 | contig 15616 bp, 28 predicted proteins | sample COG_05_FD_184749 | JGI IMG/M metagenome (GOLD analysis project Ga0209425, IMG submission 184749) | Pelagic Microbial community sample from North Sea - COGITO 998_met_05 (SPAdes) (version 2) | ecosystem: Environmental > Aquatic > Marine > Neritic zone/Coastal water | place: Helgoland, sampling...
AAAGGCCAACTGTTTTTGTAAATTTACTTGGGTTTATTAACTGCGTCATCTTTTTTCCTTTTTCGAGTTTCGACCTAAAAAAAATTTGCTCAAAAAAAAATTGAGCTTGTTTAGTCTGTCGAGTTATTTATCTTTATTGTGTCGTGTCGACTATTTTATTATCTGCGAAGCAAGTACGAATAACCATTGCTGTTGGATCAAATTCATACCACCTATGAGCGAAGTTATAATCGTTTGGTTTACGATGATGATTATTATGATACCCTTCACCAAACGTTAAAATATTAAAAAGCCAGCTATTATGACTTTGGTCTTTGACTTCATAATTCCTGTAATTAATCCAACGAATATTCATATGCAGTAGCATTGATTGTATACCACCCGAAAAACGTGTATACCCTACAGGAATTAAATAACATGCTATTACTAATCTAGGATCAATCATAAACAAAGCAAAATTATATAAAATAATTATATGCCAATACCAATTATGTGAAAACACAATGTTTTTATCCCTTACTAAATTTTTCATATATATTAGTGGAATATTTTTTAGTTTATCTTTATCAAACCAAGAAAAGAAAGCGTGTATCCAACTTCCATAATGAGGAGAATGTATATCTTGTTCTGTGTCAGATTTAGCATGGTGATAACGATGTCCTGCGGCATAATGTAAAATACTTCCTGTTGTTGATAGTACAGAAAATAAAATTAATAACCTATGTCTGATATAACCTGTCTCAAAGGATTTGTGTGAGAAATAACGATGTAGTCCTATTCCCTGTCCAAGAACGCCAAACAAAAAACAAAATAAAATAGCCAATGCATAGAAGTCAATAAAGAACCACCCGGCAAAGAATGATATAAAACCAATCATCTGTACGGTCTTTAATAATTTCACTGAGTGATATGCTTTAAACATTATAAGGTATTTATTTTAATCTTTCTTTAGAATGCCAGGTCATTCATGTTCGCCGCCTTTACCGCGACCAAAACCACCAAAGTATTGTGGCCTCCGCTTTGCAGTTTCAAATGTACCAACAGTAATAGCTACTGCTCCTAGTATCAACGTATGCATTAACATACTGAATACTCCTGCATACATACTACCTACAATAATGCCAAATACAATACACCACATCCATGCTAATACTTGCATAATCATATGTCGTGTGCTAAAGTCCGGAATTACACTTAATGGATTCTTCTCGTGATCCATTACTACGTTCCAACAATTATATACCCATTCTCTCATTGATATAACCTTTCTAAATGTTACCTTTACAGGATAATGTGCATCGGCGACATCACGCCAATCTATTGCGTCATACAGATCATAAAATGTCTGTGTAACTTTGTGATTCTTAAAATATGCTGTTACTTTATACATTATACTAATATAACACCTTTGAAAGGAGAGGTCAACTGTTTTGGTTAGGTGGTAGGCTTACCATGGCCTACCGCGAGCGTATTAAGTCGCTACACTATTCTTGGAGCGGGTGAGGAGAATCGAACTCCTATCATCTGCTTGGAAGGCAGAGGTCTTACCATTACACAACACCCGCTTTTATTTTTGACTTTGTCATCATAATGTCTGTGACACAATGACAAATAGATTGATCACATATTTCTGGTGACGTAGGCCATTCAATATCTTGTGGGGTATTTAAGTGTCCAATGTATGGACCTTGCGAACAATTGGCTTTTCTAATACTTCCGTTCTCCTTAATGAATAAACTTTCTAAACCTAAACTACATTGCCAACCTTTATAGTTTGTTTTACCTAACAGCACAAGTTCATTTGCACTAGTGTTGGCTACTTGATTATTACTGTCATAATATACAACCTTATTTTTTTCTGATCGGTATTCTGTATGTCCTTCTTTAGGTTCATATACTTTAACATCTTTCAACCACTTTTCTTGTTCTAGTGAATATGGATGAGGATTACGTCCATCATACCAGTCTAATATTCTAACAGGTTCCACCCTAAGTTTAGAAACACCTTTAAGTTTTTCAAAAATATCAACACTGTGATCCCAATGATTTGCATCCATCATTACTCTAGCTGTTGTTGGCGTCAATTCGCTTACTGTTTGAATTTTATCTAAAAACTTTTCATCAGGCGAACTAGGATGATAGCTTGCCGAGACATAACTTAGTTTAGGTGATATCTTCTTAAAGTATCTTTCGGTTCGTGTAAGATTAGTAGTTATACCAACTGTGTTGCCACTGTCGTAAATCATATCAACTGCTTCGACTAGATGAGGACTAAGGCTAGGCTCTCCGCCTGCAATGCTTACGTGTAAACCATTGTAGTTAGCAATTAGCATTTTCCAGAACTCTTTAGCAAGGTCCCAGTCGTAATTATGATTACTTCCATTGTGCAGGTAAGTTGGACAGTATAAACAACTCCTATCACAGATGTTGTTAATTACCCAAGTCACTACCATTATATTAGGTATTACTCTTCTTACCTTGACGATATCCATACTAATACTTAGTCTTGGTATCCATCATCTTCGTTTACGTCTTCGTATGTGAGAGGCAGTTCAACCTGATAAGATCTAATCATTTGTTCTTCTAGATCATTTTTATCAAATTCACCTGCTTCTAGTTTCCGCAATGCATCTGATGCACTACTTGCCTGTCTTGATCTTACTAGATACGTGCATACTCCTACTAAATTAGTTCTATTGATGCCGGACGCATCCATTGCTCGTTCCGGAAATACTCTTCCCATGTGTTACCTTTCTACTTACGTTTACAATATTTTTTTACAAACTCATATGGTTTGTTGGTGTCTTGATACTTCCACGCTTCATTTTCGATTCCATGATGCCTCGGTTTATAACGTGCAAGTACCTTGTTAGATATTTTACTTATGTTTTTGTTTAACACATGCATTTTAGTATTGTTTATTCCTGCCTTACAGTCCTGTGCTAAATGAACAGCTTCGTGACTTAAGGCTAATTTTATACGGTAATTAACTTTGCTTTCTGGAAAATTATTTTTTATGTTTTTTACACATAATTCAATCTTATTTGCCATAGGCAGATATACTCCATACCATTTTTTTTGTTTATTACAGTAGTACCCATTATGTTCTACTGTTGTGTACTGTTTTAAGAACATTTCGCTTGCTTGTACAGGATGGCATCCTTGTACCAAGAGAAATAAAATAATGGCGGAGAATGTGGGAGTCGAACCCACTCTACGCTTTAAGGCGTAGTACGGATTAGCAATCCGCTGCATTACCGTCCTGCCCATTCTCCTAAACATTATTTGTTAAACTTTAATTTATAAGTTTTACCGTCAACGCTAAAGGTTACAGTGCTGTGACTATACACTTCTCTAGTTTCTTCTTGATATCTAGTTTCAATGTTACACTGTGTCCTTGTTCCGCCTGATGCTTTAGAACTGTTATGTCCTAGTATGCCACCAATAAGAGCGCCTGCAGCTCCACCGTTTTTTATGTCTCCAACATTATTACCAATGATGCCACCGATAATAGCGCCTTTAAGTGTATCACCTGTTTTGTCACCAGATGTACTAACTTGTCTACAAACTTCAACATTATAAGGCTTTTGTGTTATCACCATCTTATAATGATCTTGTACCGTTTCTGCAATAGCAGTTGTTGACATAAAGCCTAACATTGCTACAGTTGTAAAAATTTTAGTTTTCATTTACTTCTCCAATACGTTTAAAACTTTAATTGCTTTTACTCTGTCGTATCTAAAACTTCTAAAGCCTTGAGATTCAACAGCCCATACAGCAACCACCTTGTCGTTTTTTTGAGTTGCTTCTTTCTTAGGATCAGGAAAGTAACTTTCTTTAAGTGTACAAGGCATTACACGTTCGTCACCGTCTAACTTTGTAAACGTGACTTCTACTACTTCTTTTTGAAGTAATTCAATTAAATTATCTCTAGTAGGAATTCCTTTAAGGTCTGCTACTGTATCTTCAATGGTATTCATTATAACTCCTCTGCAATGCCTAATATTTCTGCAACAAGCAGTCCTGCGGCTAACCAACCCCAACTACCTGTAAACAATGCTACTACACAACCTGCAATACGTGTTGCACTTTTAACAAGACTAATATAAAAGTGTTTCCTACTTACGTCCACTGGTTCTGGAACATAAACTCTTTCAGGTATAGGCATTATCGCTTCTCCACTACTTTGTCTGCTAATCCCCAAGTTACTGCTTCCTCAGCAGTAAGGAATGTATCAAACTTCATTGTTTCAGACATTTCTTCGTAAGTCTTGCCTGCTGTGTTGTGCTTCACATATAATTCTGTAAGACGCTTATTGACTTTCTTTGACTCTTCCATTGAACGTCGAGCATCTTCAAACTCTAGTTCTTGTACATATACGCTACCACTTGTGCCTCGTGTACCGCTTGATACTCTGTGAATCATTGTACGTGACTCAGGCAACACTACACGCTTTCCTGCTGTGCCTGCCATAGCAAGGAATGAACCCATACTACATGCTTGACCCATTACAATAGTGCGTACATCATTTTTAATATACTGCATAGTATCGTAAATAGCAAGACCTGCTGTTACTTGTCCACCGGGCGAATTAATATATACATTAATATCTTTATCCGGATTTTGGCTTTCTAAATATAACATTTGTGCTACAATAACATTTGACATATTATCTTCAACAGGGCCATTAAGCATAATGATCCTATCTTTCATCAGCCTACTATAAATGTCCCAAGAACGTTCGCCTTTAGATTCTTGTTCAACAACCATAGGTATTAATGGCATTATTTTACCTCCAATAAAGGTTCTGAACTACTTACATCATGATAATCATTACCTTGGAACTTTCTACTTGTGGTTTCCTTTACAAGCATACCATCACGTATTCTATAAGTAACAAATTCTTGTTTAATAACACCATCTGTACCTGCTTCAAAAGCACTTACAAGCGGTCCGTCTAATTTACTATTCATTATCGTCTCCCATTATTGACTTTATGTGCAACTGGGCCAGTAGAAGTAAACTCCATGCCGTGTGCATTTCCTACATATACTCTACCTGTCCAGCGCATACGTATCTTATTGTTTGCAAGGTATGCATCAAACTGTATACCTTCTTTGAAATTATCTATTTCTGCCTCTGCAACCATTTCATTTCTAGTATTTGTAAGCATTGCTTTGTTATCGAAATGTACTTCCATATTGTCCTCTAATTGTTATATACGATTATATACGATTATATACGATTTGTCAACCATTATTGGTTAATAAATTTAGGCCAAAGTGTTTCAAAAATCATTCCGTCATCTGGGTGTTCAAAATGAAAAGTATGTTCATACACGTTCGTATAGTCCGTCATACTCCATTGGTGCCTTTCACAGTTGCGTCTGCACCAATTTTTTCCTTCATTAACTAGGTCGCTGTGAAGCCTGACAGTATAGCCAGGCTTCCAGCGGTTTTTGTATTCAAATATTTCAATAGGTGTCATTAGTGTAACAAAGCCGGTATTTCTTCTTGGCAAAATTCTTGTGGATCGATACCAAACTTATCACAGCACAACTCTATGATGCTGTCGGGGACATCATCTTCGTCGCACCCTTCAGGTACAAATAATCCTTTTAGTCTGCCTTTATTGTCTATAATTAATCCCCAATCTGTTTCAGATAAGGCGTCTTCGAAAGTAACTTTTTTGCTCATAGTCATCTCCTCTAAGAATGTTCTTCTTTGATCTTTCTAGCAATAGTCTTATGGATGCCTGGATTTACATGTAAAATGTGTGACATCATTTCGTGTCTTATATAGTTGCGATTGAAAGCCGTGTCGTTGTTTGATTCATCGCATATGTATTTAACCCCTTTAAGGTCAGCCCATAATTTAATATCTCGCTTACGAGTTAGTCTGAATGGACGTACAACATGATTCCGCCTATAGGGAATAATTTTTCCTAATCCACATAAGCTAGTCATTACCCAAGTTTCTACACAATCATCAAGATGATGTCCTGTTACTAATGGGTAGTCTTTATGCTTATCAAAAAACTCATAACGTTTTTCCCTCCAAAAGTCTTCTCTACTTCTACCTGGAGGCGGAGATATTCTACATTTATCAGTAACATAATTTAAGCTGTTTTCTCTACAGTATCGCCTTACAAAGCCTTCAGCTTCGTCACCGTGTGCAGTTCCGTGATTATAGTGTAGAACATTTACAACATGGTTCCGTTTTAAAAAGTCAAGAATTACAATAGAGTCAACTCCTCCGCTAACAGCCACACTAATTTTTCGTGGCAATTTGCCTTGCATCTTAATTAAGGTCATACCTTATAGAGCTTTACGTAATTGAGTCTAGTTTCGTTTGCGCTGAATAGCTTATTTTTTGATTGTGCTTTTACTTTTGCTTTGATACGTTTCATATCGCCTACGTTATGTTCAAACTTATTCATAAAGCTCACTAGGTTTCCATCTATTACTGCTGTATAGTTATAGCTCTCCCAATGTGAACTATAACGTTTGTCTAGTATTTTAATTACACCTTCAACAACATCTTTCTCTTTGCCGAGGTATTGACTATCACGATACTCTATTCTGATTTCTTTTGTAAGTCCTGTTTCGTGTTTGTCTCGTTTTACAAACTCAGGAATAAATGCAACTCGACCTAAGTTATTTTTTATTACAGTGTCTTGTGAAACACTATCAATCATATCCCTTTTAAATTCATCTAAGTCAGCAAGTCCTAGCATTACATAACGCTTCATCCACTTGTGTATTTCTGCTACTGTTTCGTAATCTTCTGCTGTTGGCTTAGGCAAAACAAAATCAACTGGTGCATAGTCAGGGTTGAATGCAAACTTTACTATTTCTTTGTTAGAAAATATAGTCGGATTGTCTTCCGAAAATCTACGTGTGTCTTTTACATAGCCTTTGTTGATACGTTGCGCCGCAACGGCCATAGCAAGTGCTTCTTGTGTAGGAACTGTTTTCAATGGAAGTGCATCCTTGCTTAAAAATCCATTTTTAATTTTAACATCGCTGATCATTGTGTGCCTCTTTGATTGCCTATTATTACTTGTAGTATAGCACCTTTTTAGAGCTTTGTCAACTCATATTTTAGTAGATATAATTGGTGCATGTTAGTTGCATTATTACGATAGGTATTAGCCTGTACACTCATTACTTCAAAGTTATTAATATCTACACGCTTTACACCACCTCTACTTTGCTGTTCAATATGATCCATGCTAGGACGGAACGCTGGATGATTGGTTGACGTATTTTTACCCAGCCCATAATCAAGAAGTGTGCCAAATACAGGACAACGATTAGGTGCTCGTTCGTATAGTTCTTTTGGATCAACACCATAACGATTGCCACTGTGGCACCAGATCCATTTTAAATCTCGATGCTCTAAAAAATGTTCGTATAGTTTTTGTGATCCACCATGTGATGCACTATCATATTCTATCTGAAGTTGCTTATCAAGTATTTGTTGCTCCATAAGATCTTTGTCAGCGATAGGAATAGTGTTAGGGAGGACACTAAGGACCTCCTCTAACTTTGAAAGTAAATCGTTATACTGTGACTGCTTCATCTTCATCCTCAAACGCAAAGTCTGCATCGTCGAAATCTTGTTGATTATATTCTTCTACATCAAGTCGATCCCAAATACGATTGTCTTGGATAAGAACGTGATTAATAGCATACTCTGTTGTAATTCCGTTGGTACGTTCTACAGCAGGTAAATCTAATTTCAACAAACTCTTACTAGACAAGCCTTCTGGATGTGTACGATAGTAATCGTAATTGAGTATCATACTACGCAATGCACTCGCAATCATAAACGGAAAGCTCTCCTGACGTCCACGGAAGTCATCTGCATCTTTAGGATATGTTTTGCTAATCAATTTACGCACTTGCGGCCACAATGCATCTTTGCCTGACGCTCTGTTAGGAGTGCTTGCTTTATCAGGATAGTATGCTTGAATTGCGTTTACAAGTTCTGTTTCAAGTTTACGCATTTCACCTGAGGCAAAGTTATGATTCTTTTTATAGTACCACATAAGTGTTGCAATACCCCATACAGTTGCATGACAAAGTTCGCCATTGCCCCAGGCTGTACGTACTGTACGAATTGCACGTTTAAAAATATCTTCACCATACTGTCCACGATAATCAAACAGTTTATCTGCTCGGTTACAACTACCTGCACTTTTACTTGTGCCTTGTGTAGCAATAGCAAACGCTTCAAACTCTGCAAGTTCGTTAAACATGTTCAAGTACGGAGCATCACCTGCCTTTGCTGGGAAGCCATCTTTTTCCATTTCTTGAGCTCGGTAAACTCGTACCTTGTAATCATCAAACCATTCAGTAGTTTTGTTTGAAATATTACGAGCACCAAACTGGTTAGCATTATCACTCTTGCTATCACTTATAATATAAGTTGCAGGACATACACCAGCACCTACTAATGCACGTGAACAGGTAGCATGTTGCGAGTCATTTATATCAATTGTGCCGTCGGACTGCTTACGTCCGTGTGCAGGATCACAAAGTTTTGTATCCCATTCAATTAAGATATCTTTAATAATGTGTGCAACATCAATGTTACGTTGTACGTTATAGTCAATGTATACATCTTCCCATGCAAACTCGTCTGCACCTTGCACACGTTCTTGTTCTACAAAAACCGGAAGATTGTAACCGTAAAAGATACTTTTGCCTGTTGACGAATCAACACTATCACGCATAACACGCAATACTTCTTTTACAACATTAAGGAATGGCTGTCGCTTAGGCATGAAGCCTGAACAGTCAATAACTTTTGTTTTTAGTCCTTTTAGTAATGTTTTTAAGTCACCGTCTGGTTGACCTGCTAGACTAGTAAGTCCTTTTGTGCGTTCTTCAGTTGGTCCAAAGATACGCTCTAAGTCGTCACCAAATTCGTCAAGTAAATCTTCATGATAATTACGCATAATTTTTGCCTCTGTTGTTGCCTTATTGTTCTCATAGTATACTATCAGTTTAGATAGATGTCAACTAAAAAGTTGTCCAAAAGTATTATCTGCTTGTGCCATAGCACCATAGTCAGTTGCTAGATGTACTTCACGTGGTACAAACAGCCTATCCATATACTTTTTAATTTGTCTATGCTTCATACCAATGTCCTGACCAAAGAACATGTTACGTTGATCTGCATTAGCAGGTCGTCTTACTGCACTTACACAAACATAGTCACGTTCTGCAAAGAAGTCATATAAGTCTTGCGGCTCGTATCCAAACAAATTACATTGCTTAGGAACAATCTCAACTTGCACACTAGGACGGCAACAATCGATTGTGTCTTTTGCACCTTGTATAACAAGTAGTTCACTACCTTCAACGTCTATTTTTATTGCGTCTACGTCTTCAAATTTGTAACTATCTAATGTACGTGCTGGTACAGGAACTAGATTCTGACTGTCTCTTAGTTTTATATTAAATGGTTGTAATACAACATGATTGTGTCCACCGTGGTCTGTGTGATCTAAAATATCAATAGTGCCTTCGTTACGATTAGTTGCGGCAACTTCATGTACTGTGGTTGTTGCCTTTAAGTTCATACTTTGATGTATGCCTTTATATGTGTACCAACCTGCTGTAGCATTTTCGTCTCTATAGACATCACCTGCTTCGTCAGTACCTTTCCAATATATACCTTTTAGATCTTGTTGTTGTGCAATAGCAATATTTGCTTTCAACATAGTAAGTGTAGTCGGAGTAGGTTCAAATGATTCTACATTCTCTGCCCATTCACTATAAGCAATAGTATTATTACCTACATTAGCACCAACGTCTACAATACGTTTTGCATTAGGATATATTGTACGGATTAGTCTTGAATTGTTTCCTTGATAATATACGTTGTTTCCGCTGAATCGAGGTCCTTGTAAGTTATCATGTGCAAGTAGCCAATAGCATCTGCCAAACTTATTTACTACAAGTCTAAACTTAGGATCGTTATATAATCCACTTGCTTCTGTAAAATTAAAACTGTCTTGAAATTGTTGTGCTGAAATCTCAGCTGTTATCTTTTGCGGCATGTTACTCCTTCTCTGTTAACAAATTTTCGCTAGTATTATTAGTTATCTTGTGTCCACTTGTACTTGCTTAGTTTATGAGTTTCACAGTAACGTATAAACAATCCTATTTCACGTCCATGTGCTTCAATTTCCCAGGGCAGGTCCCAGTAGCTTATTTTCTTAGGATTATATGTTTTACCCATCCAAACATCATCTGCTGGATGTAGTTCACGTCTTGCATATTGTTTAACGTGTACCATTTCGTGTGCTACAGTTTCAAGCAATCGGCGTAAGGGTTGAGTTTTATCTATTTCAATTTCAAACTGTCTATGGTCATCTAGTTCTAAACAGTAACCTAGTGCGCCTGTTGGCTTACATAGCTTTACTTCAATATCAAGTGTTTTCATACGAGGCATGAGTTTTTTTATACAAAATTCAACCATACGTTGTGTATGCTGTTTTTGTGATTTAGAACCGCCTGTAACCTTGACAAACATAATATATACTCCTAAGTATTTACTCCTATATTATAACAATTATATAGGGTTTTGTCAAGTTTTTTGGTTAGACTTTTTCGATAATCAATGTACCTTTGTCACCTACTGAAACCTTGATGGAATCGCCTTCTTTCAGCCCAATTTCGTCTCTTATAGGTTCTGGTATTGTCATTGTTACATTTGCAGGATCGTTAGGGATATCCGCAAAGACATCTTCTACTTTGTAAGTCCATACTTTTTGTTTTTCCATACTACTATTTATTCTCCCAAACATGTGCAGAATAACCTTTACCGTTAGTATCTCCGCCTGAATTGTCTATATCAACACCATCATACTCTATGTTACTAACTGTATCATCACCATTAGCATACTCAAGTGTATATATTTTTAATTTCTTGGGATCAAAGCCTCCAACTGTTTCGATAACACCTTCAAAGAATGTGCCTTTCTCTGCACTATAAAACTGACAGATATATTCAGCGTCCCATTCTTCGTAGTCACTAACGCCCATTTCTGTTAGTTCAAGTTCATAGTTGTTTGCTTCGTCAAGTTTGTTTACATATTCAGATAGATCTATGCCATCAACTATTGTGTTTTTAACTGTGCTGTTGTATTCGTCATCTTCTACTTCTTCAATAGTAAGTCTAGCATTGTTATAATCAACACCGTTTTGATGTTCTAATTCTTCGTGGTGCTCGTACCAAGGTCTCCCGTCACCATCTTCGTCTAGCATAAAGTGTGCTTCAGCTGGAACTTCTTTTAAATTTTCAAAATCTATGTCTTCGTCTTCTGCACAAGTCATATAAGTTACTAAGTCACCATCGCCGTGTTCTTGGTTATGACTATTCCAAAATTCATACTGTGCTTTATTGAGTGGCATATATGCAGCCTCGCCACCATATCCCCAAAGCATAATACGATAATAGCGTGGACCTTTTAGTGTTTCTACTAGTTCTGTTTTTTCTTCAGATGTTGCCATTTTTATATCTCCATATCTGCGGCTACAATATATCTATAATTGTTGCTTGTTAAAATTCCTGGACGATGCCAAGTTTTACCAGGGAAAATAATCCAATTGCCTACTCTCATTTCAGCAAAATATTTCCCTTCTCCTTCAACACCGTTAGGTGCTATTTCTGTGCCTAATGTAGACACATCATCATCTTCGCTAGGTTTATTTAAATAAAATACACCACTGATTGTAGTTGATGCTTCACGTATATGTTGGTGCCAGTATGTGTCACGATCTTCTTGTGTAGTTAAGTTAGTTTTATATCCCCAACTTTTTATACTTTTGATCTGAGCTTCTCTACCTATGTAAGCAAAACAACTCCAAATAAAACTCATTTTAAGATTGTTCCAATGTTCGTGCGGTAGTCCAAAAATATTAATGTTAGTTTGATAAGGCGGACTATTTTTCCAAAAGTTTCCTTCTGCAATTACATTGTCAATGTCATCGCACATCAATTTTTTTGATTCTTCGTCTATCAAAGTAGACCAATCATAGTGTACTAGTTCAGTCATCTTTATTCACTATCATGCTGTCAAATGCAATGCTTATTCTTTCACCGGTAGGATCAATCTCGTGATTTACAAAATGCCATAACCAAGACGGAAATATAATTAGCATATCAGTTTGCGGAATAATTGCTTGAGAAGCGGCATTAAATTCATCATACTTCTCAACCATCTCAGGTCTAATAACATAAGAAAGTTGATTGTTAGGATTTAAAAAAGTAATGGATCCCGGACTGTCTCCTACATCAGGGTAGTACACTGCACTAAAAAAAGATTCAGGATGCCTATGTGGAGTAGAAATGTTTATATTATTGTTTACGTTTATCCAAAACTTTTGTATCCTTTGTTCCCACTTATCGTTAAAGTTACGTTCTTTATGCAACCAGTCAAATCTTTTATTGATTTCTTTTCCTAATTCTTCTATTATAGGTTCTTTAGGATCAATAAAAAGGCTTTGGCTTACATTATCATTGATTTTTAATTTATCAATTTCAACTTGCTTCCGACAAAAATTTGCCAAGTCGCGTCTGTTACTTAGATTAAGTTGATCAAACGCAAGATAATTTGCAAATAAAGGGACTATGTCCATAATCTAGTTCTCTAAGTATGCACAGCAATTTTCTGGTGTAGTTTGTTCGTATGGATCATCGTCATCACCATTGTTATTAATTCCTGGCTCTTGCCACCATTTCTCAATAATGCCGTCATCAATCACACACATATATCTCCAACTGCGTAATCCAAATCCTAAATGATTCTTACCTACTAGCATACCCATAAACCTAGTAAAGTTTCCTGATCCGTCTGGAATTACTTTTACATTTTGTATATCTTGTTGTTTAGCCCAAGCATTCATTACAAACGCATCGTTAACTGAAATACAATATACTTCGTCAATTTCTGCATTGCGTATTTTATCGTAGTTTTCTTCAAAGCCCGGTAGCTGATAAGTTGAACAGGTTGGTGTAAACGCTCCTGGCAAACTAAAAATTACTACTCTTTTTCCTGCAAGCAACTGATCGCTTGTGACATCCTCCCAACGGAAAGGGTTTGGTCCGCCGATAGATTCATCGCGAACTCTCATTTTAAACATTGTGCAAGGTACTCTAAAACCTTCAATCATGATACTTAATCTCCTAATAAGTTATATATATGTTAACATCAATTATATATGCTGTCAACCATTAAATGGCACTATATTTGGTAAATAAGTATGTAGCAGAGCGTGAGGGCGCACTTGAATGGATTTTTTGACACTTATATCAGATGTAGGTTTTCCGATTGCCGGAGCAATAGCAACTGGTGGATTTGTGTTTTTGACACTAAAATTTATTCTGGCAGGTGTTACGGACTCAGTTACTACCCTAAAAAATATAATTAGACAACTAGACAATCGTGTTCAAACTATGAATAACGACCTAGTCAAAATAGATGCACTAATGAGTTATGTATTAGAAGTAAAGCCTAATGTAGATAGAATTGCCGCAAATGAAGGCAAGGAAGATGCAAGGAGAGATTAATGGATATTGGTGCTATTATAAGTGATTACGGATTTCCTATTATTGCCGCAGTTGGTATGGGGTACTTTATCTATTTTATATGGACATGGGTTACCACAGTAATAGATCCTGTAATAGGTGAAACTATGGGAACACTTATAAAACTAGTTGACCGTGTACGTATGTTAGATAATGATTTAATACGTCTAAATACTAAACTAAGTATGGTACTTGAAAACAGAGCAAAATTCGATAAAGAACGCAGGGAAGAACTTGAAGCTATTGTAGATAAGTACACTGATACACATAATGATCCTTTTAACAGTATAGGGAAGAAAAAATGATTTGTAAAAAATGCGGACATAAATGTCATTGTAATGAAACAGATTGCAAAGAATGCGCCAATGACGTTTGTACAAAATGTGAATGTGATGAGTGAATACGAACAACTTGCATGGAAGAGGTTAAGTAATACTCCGGGTATGAAACAGCTTTGGTCTAATTGTGATCTATTTGTTGGTGTTGGTGTAGGACTAGTACTTGGAAGTTCTATAGGATCGGTCATTGCACTCATAGTATGTGGTTAATATAAATACTAGGTGGAAATTACTTTACTTACTCTTTTATTAATCAAACATGCATTTGCTGACTTATTCTTGCAGACTCTTCACAGCAATACTGATAAAACAAAATATTTTGGCAACGGACATAGACACTACGCAGAACACGGAGTTGGCACTCTAATTATCTGCTTGTTCTTTGTCAATCCTGTTTTTGCTTTGTTAATTTGTATCTTAGACTATCTAATTCACTGGCACGTTGATTTTTGTAAGACTCACTTTGTGAAGCGGATGAAGATTGAACACGGATCTGCTTCTTGGTTTCGTATTCAGACTTTTGACCAGATTGCACATTACTTGACGTATGCTTTAATTGTTCTTTTAGTTCAGCAATCCTACGTTTAATTTCAACTACCCTATACTCTATATCACTTAGTTGTTGCAATAAACACTCCATTCCAATCTTTAGGTAGGTCTTGCGTTTTCATATATTCACAACGTTCAATCCACATATCGTAGTATGCAGACATTTTGTGATCAAAATGATCATGTAATAGTTTACACTTAGTAATAGCATCGTCAAATCGTTGTGCTTGATAATCCTCGTGCATTTGTTGGTGTTTTCTTTGTGCATTTTTCCAAGCAGGACGTTTATTATCTAGTACAGTCCAAATACCAATGCCTACAGTTTTACCTTTGACTGCTAGGTCGTCGATTTTTAAATAGAAAAAGTCGGTTTTAGTTGATTTATAAGTCGCATCTCCAACAAGTAATACACATCCGTATTCCTTACACTTGCTTTCGATACGAGCTGCTGTACTGACTGCATCTCCAAGTACGTCATATGAGTGTCTTTGTGTACTACCCATTTCGCCCAGATAACCAAGCCCAGTATTAATACCAGCACCCATGCCCACCGGGGGGCGTCCTTCTGTGGTAATCTTGTCATTAAATATCTCCACTGCTTTAAGCATATCTAATCCACACTGCACTGCTGTCTTAGGATGATTAGGATCATCAATAGGTGCATTGTGTATGTGCATACTTGCATCGCCAATATATTTAATGACCATGCCGTCTGCATCTAGTATAGGTTGCGTAATTGCATCCATATAGCCATTCATAATTTTTGTTAAGCCTTTTACATCATCACCAAATGATTCACCTAATGGTGTAAAGCCTCTTAGGTCTGAGAAACAAATTGAAACTTCTTTCTTCATACCGTCTTTAATTAGTGCTGGATTCTCTTGTAGCATACGTACTACTGTTGGTGATGCATATCCTGCGAACTGTTTCTTAATCGCTTGCTTCTGGAAGTATTCTGAAACAAATCTATTAAACACTGCATGTAATCCAACTATTACTACTGTAATAATTGGCATAGTTGCGTCTAGCAAATACAAGTGTGTTGTCCAAGCATAATAAACAGCATAAGCGAGTCCTCCCACAAATACAACTATACTGCCTCCAGCTAACCAGTAAGGTGCAAAT